>Ga0335071_10001582_pt1 | contig 24493 bp, 24 predicted proteins | sample Lox_Sample_15_FD_206724 | JGI IMG/M metagenome (GOLD analysis project Ga0335071, IMG submission 206724) | Soil microbial communities from Loxahatchee National Wildlife Refuge, Florida, United States - Lox_Sample_1.5 | ecosystem: Environmental > Terrestrial > Soil > Wetlands | place: USA... | reverse complement strand
CACCTCTGGGCCTGCCGGATGTCGGCGGACATGATGAAGATCGACGAGTGAGACCTTCGTGACGACCGTCGAGGGCATCATCAGCGCCTCTGACTTCATCGAGAAGACCGTGGGGGCCCAGCTGCTGTTCATCTGAGCCTGCCGTGCAGGGAGAACTGCAGGATTGGCATCCGGAGAGACCGCCTCGCCGCGTAGGTTGAACCGCATAACGACTCAACCACGGGCGAGGCGGGACATCGATGACAGACACCACGGCCACCACATCGACGCTTCCCGAGGCGGTTGCGGTCGAGCAGCCCGGCGCGCGACGGTACGCCCGCTCGCCGCGGATCCCCCACCTGACTCCCGAGGAGCGCGCCGCTCGCGGCAAGGCCGCGCGGGCGGACGTCCCGCGATCGAGCCACGCGGTCTTCGAACCGTCGCCGACCCGCGCCGACCCGGTGGCGCTGCTGGAGCGGCAGGCGGCGACCCGGGTGCCGGACCTGGTGCCCATCCGCCACGGCCGGATGCTCGCCTCCGAGTTCGCCTTCTTCCGCGGCGCGGCCCTCATCATGGCCGAGGACCTCTCATCGACTCCTCGCTCCGGGCTGCTGACCCAACTCTGCGGGGACGCTCACCTGTCCAACTTCGGCATGTTCGCGTCTCCCGAGCGCCGCATGGTCTTCGACATCAACGACTTCGACGAGACGCTGCCCGGGCCGTGGGAGTGGGACGTCAAGCGGCTGGCCGCCAGCTTCGTCATCGCCGGGCGGGACAGAGAGTTCACCCAGCAGGAGATCTCCATCGCCGTGCTGGAGGCGGTCAGCTCCTACCGCACGGCTATGCAGCAGTTCGCTGCCCAGCCGAACCTCACCGTCTGGTACGCCCGTCTGGACATCGAGGACCTGATGGCCTCGATCAAGGCGGAGGCGGTCAACACCCGTGGCGTGAAGATGACGGAGGAGGTCATCGCCAAGGCGCGTACGCGCGACAGCATGCGGGCCTTCTCCAAGCTGACCGAGGTGGTCGACGGCCAGCGGCGCATCCTCAGCGACCCCCCGTTGATCGTCCCGGTCGCGGACCTGTACCCGGACATGGAGCGGGACGAGGTCATCGAGCAGCTCAGGTCGCTGCTGCGTAGCTACCAGCGCACCCTCACCAACGAGCGGCGCTCCCTGTTCCAGCAGTTCCACTTCGTCGACCTCGCGCGCAAGGTGGTGGGCGTCGGCAGTGTGGGCACGCGCGCGTGGGTGGCCTTCTTCACTGGTCGCGACAGCGACGACCCCCTGTTCCTGCAGGTCAAGGAGGCGCCGCCCTCGGTGCTCGAGTCCTACCTCGGGCCCAGCGAGTACTCCAACTGCGGCCAGCGGGTGGTCTCCGGACAGCGTCTGATGCAGTCGGTGAGCGACCTGATGCTCGGCTGGCAGCGGGTCAAGGGGGTCGACGGGGTGGAGCGGGACTACTACGTTCGCCAGCTCTACGACGGCAAGGGCTCCATCCCGATCGAGCGGCTGCTCCCCCGAGGGCTGGCCATCTATGGCAAGGTCTGCGGCTGGACGCTCGCGCGGGCGCACGCCCGGACCGGTGACCGGATCGCGATCGCTGCCTACCTCGGGACGGGTTCGACCTTCGACCGGGCGATCTGCGACTTCGCGTTCGCCTACGCCGAGCAGAACGCCAAGGACTACGCAGCGCTCAAGGCCGCCGTGGACTCGGGCCGGGTCCAGGCGGTCATGGGTCTGTAGGGCGCGCCCGTGGTCGACGTCGTCGTCCTCGACGACTGGCAGGACGTCGCCCGCTCCTTCGCGGCGTGGGCGCGGCTGTCTGACCGGGCGCGAGTGCACTTCCGGCACGACCACCTCTTCGACCCAGACGTGCTGGTGGAGGAGCTGCACCACGCCGCTGTGGTCGTCGCCATGCGGGAGCGGACGGCCTTTCCCTCTAGCGTGCTCGAGCGCCTGCCCCAGCTGAGGCTGCTCGTCACCGCCGGCATGGGCAACGCCGCCATCGACCTGGAGGCGGCGGCGGCGCTCGGCATCACCGTGTCCGGCACGGCGATGCGCACCCCGCCGACGGCGGAGCTCACCTGGGGGCTGATCCTCGCCGCCCTCCGCCACATCCCGGAGGAGCACCAGCGCGTCCGCGACGGGCTCTGGCAGGGCAGTGTCGGCACCGACCTGGCCGAGCGCCGGCTGGGCCTCATCGGCCTCGGTCGCCTGGGCGGACGGGTGGCCCGTGTGGGGCTGGCCTTCGACATGGACGTCGTCGCCTGGAGCCAGAACCTCACCCAGGAGCGCGCCGACGAGGTCGGCGTGGGCTACGTCGACCTCGACGAGCTCCTGGCGACGTCCGACATCGTGTCCCTTCACCTTCGGCTCTCGCCACGCACCCGTGGGCTGTTGGGCGACCGGGAGCTGCGGCTGATGAAGCCGACCGCGCTGCTGGTCAACACCAGCCGCGGGCCCCTCGTCGACGAGGACGCCCTCGTCGCCGCCCTGGCCGAGGGCCGTCTGCGCGGCGCGGCGCTCGACGTCTTCGACGAGGAACCGCTACCCCCGGGGCATCGGCTGCGGACCGCTCCCCGGGTCCTGCACACCCCCCACCTCGGGTACGTCACCGAGGCGTCGTACGAGCGCATCTACGGCGACGTCGTCGAGGACATCGAGGCCTGGCTGGACGGAGCCCCCATCCGTGTCCTCGCCCCGGCTCCGGACTGATCCACAGCGACGATCCGCACTCGACTGGTCACGCTGCGCAGGAACTTTCGGCCCGCCCGGCGCGTCATGCTCTCGGGGTTTGGGTGAGTCGCCCCGCCCGGGTCACGATGGCGTCCTCTGCCGGGGGGGCCACGGGGGCCGCGAGGGTTCCCGGGCCATGGTCACGTTGCTCGGAGCCGTCAATGCCCACCGTTCGTCTCATCGCCGCTGGTGCCGTCGCGCTCGTCGGGGCGCTGGTCCTGGCACCGCTCGGCAGCGCCGACGCCGCCGCCACCTCCACGCTGCCCGCAGGGTTCGCGACGTACGTGCGCAGCGACCTCAGCCCCGAGCAGTGGTCGCTCACGGCGACGCATGCCGAGGCCGCCTGGACCAAGGCGACCGGCTCCGGCGTCGTCGTCGCGGTCATCGACAGCGGGGTCGACGCGAGCAACCCTGACCTGTCGGGTCAGTTCGTGGCCGGGGCGCACCTGGCCGACGACGGCGTGACGATCGCCAGCGGGAGCGCCACCGACCAGCTCGGGCACGGCACCCACGTCGCCGGGATCATCGCGGCCAAGCGCGACGGGCACGGGATCACCGGCATCGCGCCCGACGCGAAGATCATGCCGATCAATGTCGACTCCCCGTTCCTCACCGGCACGGCCGTCGGCAACGCCATCCGCTGGGCGGTCGACCACAACGCCAAGGTGGTCAACCTCTCGCTCGGCTTCTCGGACATGAAGCTCTACGACTCCGACGTCACCCCGATCTGCTCGGCGGCCGCCTATGCCGAGTCGCACAAGGTCGTGGTGGTGGCCGCCGCGGGCAACGACGGGGAGGGCGACAACTTCCCCCAGGCACCCGCCGCCTGCGGGACGGTGCTCTCGGTGACCGACCTCGACAGCACCATGCACGTCACGTCGTACTCCTCCTTCGACGGCTCCGTGGCTCTCGCGGCGCCCGGGGACCAGATCTACTCGACGGTCCCCTCGTTCGTCTCGACGACGGACTACGCGGTCATGTCCGGGACGTCGATGGCCTCGCCGTTCGTGGCCGGAGTCGCGGCCCTCGTCCTGCAGCAGCACCCGACGTGGACCCCGGCGCAGGTGCGTTCCCGGTTGGAGAGCACCGCCGAGGACCTCGGCCCGACCGGCTTCGACCCGCGCTACGGCTACGGAGCCGTCGACCCGGCAGCCGCGGTCGGCGCCACCGCCCCGCCCCCCGCGGCCACGCCCGCCCTCACCGCGAACGCGTTCGGCTTCGGCAACCACTACGACAGCGCCGGCAACCTGGTCATCAACGAGACGCTGGTCAGCTGGATCCCCGACCCGACCGCGACGGTGACCGGCTACACCGTGACGGCGTACACGCCCTCCGGCACGACGGTGAAGACCCTCCCCGCGACGGCGGTGCGGTGGGAGGCGCCGTACACCATCGGCGGGTACGTCGTGACCGCCCAGACCGCCGCAGGACCGATCGTCGCCCCCCCGGTGTGGTACAGCCTGGCCGAGCAGACACCCCCGAGCAGCTTCCAGGTCAAGGCGCTGCAGACGGTCAGGGCCACCTGGAACAGCAAGGCCGGCGTGGTCGTCAGCTGGACCAACCCGGCCGCGAACAAGGGGCACGCGGACGGCGTCTTCATCCAGCTCGACGGCCAGATCGTGGGGCAGCACAACGGGACGATGCCCACCCACCTCACCATCCCGGCCGCGCACGTCCCCCCCGGTGACCTCACCGTGGACGTCTTCGTGCAGTCCAGCGTCGACGGCACCATCGCGGCCTCGCACACCAGGCTCTCGGCGCGCGTTCCCTTCTCGGCGACCGGGACGCGGATCGGCAGCTCGCGCTACCGCGTGACCCTGCAGCTCGCGCCCAGCTGGGGGCGCAAGGCCTGCCACTCGGTGCACTGCAACGGCGTGGCGGTGCACGTGGTCAGTGTCGGACGGACGTACGGGGACTACCTCGACGAGCTGGGACAGGCCGTGGTGACCGTCCGCAACAAGGCGCACCTGACCAAGCTGACGGTCCGCGTGGTGAGCGTCTCGTCGAAGTACCGCAAGCTCGACATGACGTCGCTGAAGGTGGTGCTCCCGCCGCTCAAGGGCTAGGCGTGCCAAGGCTTCCCGTCACGTAGTGCTGGACGGCCGGCCCGACGGCCGCGACCAGTGCCTCGGTGCTGGCCTCGGCGACCGCCGGCATCCGCAGGGCGTACCGCCCGAGCACGAGCCCGCCGATCTGCGTGCCGATCAACGTGGCGCGCAGCGCTGCCTCGTCCTCTTCGACGACGTCTCGCAGCGCCGCGAGGAAGGTCCGTCCGAGGACCTGGCGCAGTATCTCGGCGGCGTGCTGGTGGGACAGGCCGGTGCGCAGCAGGGCGAGGAGACGAGCGCGGTTCTCGGGCGCGGCCTCCCAGACCCCGAGCACGCGGCGCACCAGTTCCACCCCCAGGCGCTCACGGTCGGCGGGCAGGTTCGCGAACACCTCGGCCGGGTCGACGGGCGGGACGAGCACCTCGGCGAGCAGGCCGTCCTTGGTGCCGAAGTAGTGGTGGACGAGCGCCGGGTCGACCTGCGCGCGCCGGGCGACGCCACGGACCGTTGTTCGCTCGAAGCCCTGCTCGGCGAAGAGGTCTCGGGCGGCGGCGAGGATCGCGGCCCGCGCATCGGGGCTGCCGAGCGGACGCCGACCGCGGGGCGGCACTACTCGCCCTCCGAGCCGGAGCGGGCCAGCACCAGCATCCGCTCCTCGATGGTCGCCGGCACCGCGCGAAGGTCGGCCACGAGGCCGGCGGCGGCCAGCACCCGTGACACGGCGACGAGGTCGCCGTCGACGACTCGTACGTCCCGCCCGGAGAGCATGACCGGCATCCCCGCGCCGTCGAGGGCGGCGAAGGCGGCCGCCCAGTCCTCGGTGCGGACCGCGAGCGCGGTCGTCGACCCGATGATGTCGCTCTCCTGCCCGGCCGCCACGAGCCGTGCCCGCGACATCAGCAGCAGCCGGTCGCACTGCGCCGCCTCGCGCATGTAGTGCGTCGTCACGAGCACTCCGACTCCGGCGTCTGCCTGCGCGCGTACCGTGTCCCACAGCGCCGCCCGCGCGAGGGCGTCCACGCCGGAGGTGGGCTCGTCGAGGACGAGGACCTCCGGGGAGTGGGCGAGCGCGGCCACGAACGCCAGCTCCCGCTGCACTCCCAGCGAGAGCTCTCGGACCAGCCGGTCGGCGTACGGCGCGAGCGTCGACGGCAGGTGCGGGGAGGAGCCGTACGCCTGGGCGCTGAAGGCGAGGTTCTCGCGCGCCGTGAGCTCGGGGTAGAGGCCCAGCCCCTGCGGGACGTACCCGAGTCGCTTGCGCCGTCGCCGGTCGGGTGTCCCTCCGAGCATCTCGACGTCGCCACCGCTGGTCGGGATGAGCCCGAGAAGCATGCGGATCAGCGTCGTCTTGCCGGCCCCGTTGGCGCCCAGCAGCCCGACCACCTCGCCGGCCTCGACATGCATGCTGACGTCGTCGACGGCCACGAAAGCGCCGAAGCATCGGGTCACCGACCGTGCGCGCAGCAGCGCCGCCCGCTCAGCCACGACCGCCCCGCCGCAGCATCGAGAGGGCGACGACGACGTCCTCCAGGTCCGGTGAGACGGCGACCGCATCCGCCGCGGGGACCGGCTGGTCCCCACCCTCGGGCCAGTACTCGTGGTAGGTCCTGCCCCGCCGCCACGCCCAGGCGGGGCGGACCGGACGCTCCGTGACCGTGACCCTGCCGGGAAGCGACCCGAGCACGTCCGAGGGGGTCCCCGCGGCCAGGGTGACGCCCCCGTCCAGGGCGAGCAGCGTGCCCGCCCGCTCGCCCTCGTCGAGGTAGGTGGTCGACATCGCCACCGCGCAGCCGCCCGCGGCCGCCTCGGAGACCAGGCGCCACAGCTCGACCCGGCTCACCGGGTCCACGCCCGTGCTGGGCTCGTCGAGGACGAGGACCTCGGGTCGGTGCAGCACGGCCATGCAGAAGCCGAGCTTGCGGCGCATCCCTCCGGACAGAAGGGCGGCGGGCCGGTCCGCGACCGCCGCGAGGTCGGCCCGGTCCAGCAGCTCGTCCCGTCGCCGGAGCAGTGCCTCACCGCGCAGCCCGTAGATCCCGCCGACGAAGTCCATGTTCTGGCGTACGGTCAGCGCGGCCCAGCTGCCGCTGCCGGCGGTGAGGTAGCCGATCCGCTCGGGGGCAGGCAGCTCCACCTCGCCGGAGGTGAGCCGGACCTCCCCCACCAGGCAGCGCAGGAGCGTGGTCTTGCCGGCCCCGTCACCTCCGACGACCGCGGCGACGGTGCCCGGTTCGACCTCCAGGCTCACGCCGTCGAGCGCGACGGTGTCCCCGAAGCGCACGACGGCCGAGCGCAGGGCGGATGTCATGCGCCCGCCGGGGCCGACTCGCCGACCGCCGGCCGGTGCCGGTGCCGTCGGGCCGGCGCGAGGTCGCGCCGGAAGCGCAGCGTGGCGCCGGTGAAGACCACGACGGCCATGACGGTGAGCACGAGGAAGGGCAGCCACAACGAGGCGAGTGACGCCCCCTGGAGCATCACCCCGCGCGAGATCATCGTGAAGTAGGTGAGCGGCAGCAGGTAGCCGATCCAGCGCACACCGGCTGCCATGGCGTCCAGCGGGAAGATCATCCCCGAGAGCAGGATCTGGGGCAGCAGGAAGAAGAACGCCGTCTGGATGGCCTGGCCGGCAGTCTGCGAGATCGTCGAGATGAACACCCCGAGACCGAGCACCACGAACAGGAAGAGCGCCGACCCCGCGGCGAACACCGCGACGTTGCCGTTGAAGGGCACGTGGAACAGCCCGATGCCGAGGACGGTGACGATGGTCAGGTCGACGGCGGCCACCACGAAGTAGGGCGCGATCTTGCCGAGGATGACCTGGCTCGGGGGGATCGGCATGACGGCGAGCTGCTCCAGGGTGCCCATCTCGCGCTCCCGGACCAGCCCGATGCTCGTGACGATCGTGCCGATGAAGGTGAGGATCAGCCCGATGATCGCCGGGACCATCACCCACGAGGTCTTCAGGTCCGGGTTGAAGAGGATCTCGGCCCTGACCGCCGACCCCGCTTTGTTCAGCACGGACACCGTCGACTGCGCCGCGAACAGGTTCGACCCGTCGACCAGCGCGGTCACGGGCTCCTCGCCGGTGACGAACGCGACGTCGACCTGGTTGTCGCGCAGGAGGTCCTCGGCGTGCGCCCGGTCCTGGCCGGGCTCGACGACCTCGACGTGGAAGAACGGCGGCAGCGTGCTCGCAACCTGCTCGGCATTCGGCCCGACGACGGCCGCATCGACGTGGGAGACGTAGAAGTTGGCGGCGTAGCCGAAGATCACCAGCAGGAGCAGGGGCATGGCGACCAGCAGGCCGAGGGTGCGCCGGTCCCGGCGCAGCTCGCGGAACTCCTTGACGATCATCGCGCGCATGCCGGGGACGCTAGCAACGGCTCGCCGGCTAAATCAACGCTTGTTCAATTCGGACACGGACGGCTCGACCGCGCTAGACGACCAGCGCCGCCACCTGCGAGAGCGGCTCGGCCAGCGCGTCGACCTGCTGGGCGAGGCGGCGTCGGGCAGCCGCGTCGACCGCGGTGTAGGGCTGCCAACCGGAGCCGCTGCGGTACGCCGCCAGCGAGCGCGCCGCCTCTGCGAAACGCTTCCGCACCGTCGTGGCGAGCTGCGGATCCTTGGCCGCGAGCAGCGGCTCGACGAGGGTGAAGGCCTCTTGGGAGCCGGCCAGGTTGGCGGCGAAGTCCGACAGGTCGGTGTGGCTGTAGCGGTCCTCCTCGCCGGTGACCTTGCTCCTCGCGATCTCGTCCAGCAGTGACGTGGCGCCGTTCGCGAGCTGGGCCGGCTGGTAGGACTCGGTCACGACCAGCGCGCGCAGCCGGGCGATGTCGGCGTCGAGCCGGTTCGCCAGCGGCGTGGCCCCGCGGGTCGTGCCAGCGACCCAGAGAAGCTGCTCGAGCCGGTGGAACCCGGTCCAGTCCCGGGGACTCGCGACGTCGTCGATCCGGGCGTCGATCGCGGGGTCGAGGTCGCCGAAGCTCTCGGCCACCGGCTCGATCGTCTCGTAGTGGTAGCGGGCCGGCGCGTACAGCGCCTTGGCCCGGGCCAGGTCTCCGGCCCGCACCGCGTCGGTGAACCGCCTGCTGGCGGTGCTGAGCTCGGCGACCTGGTGGACCACCCAGGAGTGGTAGGCCGCCGTCGCCGCGGCGGCCGCCGCGGAGTCGGCCGAAGCGGCGAGGGCCGCCGACGACGAGCGCGGCTGGGCGGACCCACTGGCCCCGCAGGCGGCAAGCGCACTCGAGGCCACCACCGCGCTGATGACCACCGTCACCGACCTGCGACTACGCATGGGGCTCACCTCCAGATTAGGTGAGCCTTACCTTACCTAGGGCGTGATCGTCAGGCTGAACGGGGCCGACGTCGCCAGGACCGTGGACCCGTCGACGGCCTGGATGACGAAGACGCCGCTGCGACCCAGCTCGAGGGTCAGGCGGTAGGCGCCGGCTCGGCCGACCTGGGTCGTGGCCAACGGGCCGGCGCCCTGCCGGGAGACGGTCAGGGTGGTCCCCGGCGCCACGCCCGTGGCGACGCCGGAGATCACGATCGGCGCGAACCTCCCGGCGCTCGGCGGGGTGGCTGTCACCGTGATCGCCCCGGTGGACACCAGCTGGCCGCCCGCCGAGGCGACCGGGCTTCCTGGTCGCTGGGTGGGCGAGCCGGCCACGGCCGACGAGGCGACCGGGCTCGCCGAGGGGGCCACGGACACCGGACCCGACGGGGCGGCCGAGCCGCCCCCGGACTGACCACCGGAGAGCAGCCAGCCGATCGCGCCGCCCAGCACCAGCGCCGCGGTCAGCGCCACGGCCGCCTCGCCGGCACGGTTCACGTCGACCTCACGGCGACGACGCTAGCCGCCCGAACTCGGGCGTCGGTCAGAGGACCCGGCCGAACCAGACCGCGCTGGTCCATAGCCGCTCGTAACCGGTCCGGCGACCGGGGTGGCTGGCGTGGTAGAGCCCGTCGTGACCGGCCCAGATGCCCACGTGGAAGACGTGGCTGCCGCTGTGGAAGAAGATCAGGTCCCCCGGGCGGGCCTGGGAGCGGCTGATGTGCCGGACCAGGGAGTACTGCCGGGCCGCGCTGTGCGGCAGGCCGACGCCCAGCTTGGCGAAGACGTAGCGCGTATAGCCGGAGCAGTCGAAGCCTCGCGGCGTCGTGCCGCCGAAGCGGTACGGACCGCCGATGTACTTGCGAGCCGTCCGGATGATGTTGGCGGGGGACAGCCGGGTGGCTCGCGCCTTGGCGCGGGCCACCGAGAAGCGGTAGGCGACGTGCCAGGTGCCGACGTCGACGACACCGTTGACCTGGACATGGCCCCACTTCTGGACCTTGCGCACCTTGGCCCTGGTCGCGGCGCCGAAGCGGCCGTCGACGCGGACGCCGACGTAACCCTGCAGCTTGCGGACAGCGGACCCCTTGGAGCCGTAGCGCAGCGTGGGATGGGTACGCGCGAACGCCCTGGCCGCGGCATCGGCAGCCACCACCGCGCCGGTGGGGTTGGCGGCCTGACCCGCGGGGCGGACCGGGACGGCGGCGGCGGGAGACGCCGTCGCCAACGTGCCGGTCACGGCCGTCAGCGCGACCACGGACAGCGCGGTCGCGGCGAGCCGGCGAACTCGACGCGACGTCGGCTGCGATGGCTGAGAGAACTGCGATGTCTGGGGGGCCTCGTCAGGGCGCAGGGCGGCCACAGGGGTCCTTCTCCGGACGCCTGCGGGGTCAGCTGTCGGGTTCGGACCGGAGAATGGCCCGGCCGCACGGATGCGGCTTCACCCCTAGGCTCGAGCGACGCTGCTCGGGCCGTCGTACGGGTGGGTCCCCCACTCCTGCCCAACGGATCGGTCCGCACGTGGCCGGCAGTGGGGGCAGGACTCGGCGGCCACCACCAGCACCCCGGTCCTTGCGATGCCGAGGCGTGGTGAGGCTAGCCGAAACCAGGACGAAATTCCTAGTTCGACGCGTGTTCACCACGCTGCGCAGGGCGACAGTTCACCCGCACGGCCGCATCCGCGGCTACGCGGAGGCGGCGGCCACGAAGATGTGCGACCCGGTCCCGGGGTCGACCTCGACGTACTCCGACAGTGACCCCACCAGCAGCCCGCCACCGGCGGAGGCGCGGACGGCGACGTTGTGCCCCGGGCGTACGCCCGCCCGCCGTAGCCGAGCCATCAGGGCCGCGTCGGTCTGGACCGGCTCGCCGATGCGGCGGACGGCGACCCGGCGCGACTGCTCACCGGCCACGTCGGTGAGCGTGCTCAGCGGCTCGTCAGTCTCGGGAGGGTGCTCCTCCCCCAGCTCCTCCAGGCCCGGGATCGGGTTGCCGTACGGCGAGGTCGTCGGGTGGTGCAGCAGCTCGAGCAGGCGCCGCTCGACCTCCTCGCTCATCACGTGCTCCCAGCGGCAGGCCTCCGGGTGCACGTCCTCCCAGTCGAGCCCGATCACGTCGACCAGCAGGCACTCGGCGAGGCGGTGCTTGCGCATGACCCGGGTAGCGAGGACCCGCCCCTTCTCGCTGAGCTGGAGATGGCGGTCCCCCTCGACGCTGACCAGACCGTCGCGCTCCATCCGGGCCACGGTCTGGCTCACGGTCGGGCCGGTCTGGCCCAATCGCTCGGCGATCCGGGCGCGCAGCGGCGTGATGCCCTCCTCCTCCAGCTCGAAGATCGTGCGGAGGTACATCTCCGTGGTGTCGATGAGGTCGTTCACGCGCGCTGGACTCCTCGGACGGGCGGGGCGACACCTCATCCTCCCACCGCACACACCCGGCGCGCGCCTCGGTGCTCGCTGCGGCAGGCGGCCAGCGCTCACCTGGGTGGCTCGCCGCGCGCGGGGTCACAGCCGCGGCTAGCGTCCGGGCCGTGACCTCGGTCTGGTGGCTGCGCCGTGACCTGCGCCTGGCGGACAACCCCGCCCTGCTCGCCGCGGCGGCCGAGGGCGCGGACGCCGTCGTCGCCCTCTTCGTGGTGGATCCCGCGTTGTGGGGTCCCGCGGGGCCGGTGCGGCGCGCATACCTGCAGGCCTCGCTGCGCGCCCTGGACGCGGCCCTCGGGGGGGCGCTGCTCGTGCTGGCTGGCGACCCGGAGGCGGTGGTGCCCCGAGTCGCCGCCACCGCCGGCGCCACCGGCGTCCACGTCGCCGCCGACTTCGGCCCGTACGGCGCGCGGCGCGACCTCGCCGTCGAGCGCGCCCTGGCCGCCAACGGGCGGCGCCTCGTGCGCACCGGCAGCCCCTACGCCGTCGCGCCCCCACGGCTGCGGACCGCCGGCGGGCAGCCGTTCCGTGTCTTCACTCCCTTCTACCGAGCGTGGTGCGCGCACGGCTGGCGCGCCCCTGCCGCGGACCCGTCCGCGTCGCTGCGCTTCGTGCGCCCTCCCGGCGACTCGGACTGGCCACCTCGGAAGGACGTACCGGGAGTGCGTCTGCCCGCCGCGGGTGAGCAGGCGGCCCTCGCCCGATGGGCCGACTTCCGTGGCGGAGGGCTGGCCGGCTACGCCCAGCTGCGCGACCGGGCGGACCTGGCCGGGACCTCGGCGCTGTCGGCCGCACTGCGCTGGGGGGAGATCCACCCGAGGACCCTGCTCGCCGACCTCGGCGACCAGCGTGGCCACGAGCGCTTCCGCGCCGAGCTCGCCTGGCGGGAGTTCCACGCTCACGTCCTCGCCGCCGAGCCACGCTCGGCGCGCGAGGACCTGCGGCCGGAGATGGGCCGCATGGAGTACGCCCGCGGGCCTGACGCCGACGCGGCGTTCGCCGCGTGGGCGGAGGGACGTACCGGCTTCCCCTTCGTCGACGCGGGGATGCGCCAGCTGCGCCGAGAGGGCTGGATGCACAACCGGGTGCGCATGGTGGTCGCCTCCTTCCTCGTCAAGGACCTCCACCAGTCATGGCAGCGCGGGGCCCGCGAGTTCATGCGCTGGCTGCGCGACGGCGACCTCGCCTCCAACCAGCTGTCGTGGCAGTGGGTCGCCGGGTCGGGCACCGACGCGGCGCCGTATTTCCGGGTGTTCAACCCCGTCCTGCAGGGGCGTCGGCACGATCCGGAGGGTGACTACGTCCGTCGCTACGTCCCCGAGCTCGGCGACGTCCCGGGGAGCGCCGTCCACGAACCGTGGCTGCTGCCCGGGGGCGTACCGCCCGGCTATCCCGAGCGCGTCGTCGACCACGCGGCGGAACGCGAGGAGGCCCTCGCCCGCTTCGACGCGGTACGCCGCCGGGAGCCCCGCGCATCGGGATGAGTTCACGACCGCGGGCGCTGGTCTGAGCCGACGTACGGCAGACTCACGCCGTGCTCGTGGTCAGCGTGGTCAGCCTGAAGGGCGGGGTGGGCAAGACCTCCGTCACGCTCGGGCTGGCCGGCGCGGCCTGGGAGCGCGGCGCCTCGGTCCTCGTGCTCGACCTCGACCCGCAGGGCAACGCCACGACGGTGCTCGACCCGCTGGAGGTCCGCTTCTCGGCCTCCGACGTGCTGGCGGACCCGCGCGCCGAGCTGCTCGCCCACGCGATCGCGCAGAGCGGCTGGGGACCGTCGGTCGCGGTGGTGGCGGCGGACTCGCTGCTGGAACGGCACAACGCCCTCGCCGGGCGCGACTCGACGCTGCACCTGCGCATCGCCTTGTCGGGTCTGTCCGGGTGGGACGTCGTCCTCATCGACACGCCCCCCTCGCTGGCCGGGCTGACGCGCAACGCCCTCGTCGCCGCGAACTTCGCCCTCGTCGTCACCGAGCCCTCGCTGTTCGCGCTGCAGGGTGCGCAGGCGGCGCTGGAGGCGATCGACGTCGTGCGAGGGGACAACCTGCGGCTGCGGCCGGCCGGCATCGTCGTGAACAAGGTGCGCGGCCAGTCGACCGAGCACCGGTACCGCCTGGAGGAGCTGCGTACGGCCTACGGCGACCTCGTGCTGCACCCGCCGCTGCCCGACCGAGCAGCGATCCAGCAGGCGGAGGGCGCGTGCGTCCCCGTCCAGGCATGGCGGTCGCCGGGGGCGCGGGAGCTGGCGGACGCCTTCGACGACCTCTTCGACCAGGTGATGGCGCTGCCCTCCGCCGAGCTGGGCCCGCTGCTCGGACGTGACCGCTCCACGCGCGAGGAGTCCCGATGACCAACCCGACACCGAGGGCCGCACTGTCGCGCACCGGCTCGGGGGTGACGCGACCGCCGTTGCCCCGGCCGGTGCACCCCGAGTCGACCGCCGAGCCGCCTGCCCCGGGTGGGACCGCCCCCTCCCCACCCGCGCCCGACAAACACCAGCCGGACAAGCACCAGCCCGACGCACGCAAGACCAAGAAGGGGCACAAGGGCCACCACAGGGCACCCGACGCCGAGACCGTGGAGGTCCGGGTCCTCCTGCGCAAGCCCGCCCGCCGCGCGCTCAAGGACGCCGCGCGAGAGCGGGACACATCGCCCGAGGAGCTGGCCGCCCTGGTCCTCGAGGCCTGGCTCGAACGGTGAACGCCGAGCCGCCGCCGGGCGCGTCCCTGACGGGCCTGCGCGAGGCGGCGCGCACGTGCACCGCGTGCGAGCTCTTCGAGGGCACGACGCAGACGGTGTTCTCGGTGGGGTCGGCGACGGCCCGGCTGGCCCTCGTCGGCGAGCAGCCGGGAGACGTGGAGGACCGGCGGGGAATCCCGTTCGTCGGCCCCGCCGGACAGGTGCTGGACCGGGCCCTGGGCGAGGTGGGGATCGAGCGCGGTCAGACGTACGTCACCAACGCGGTCAAGCACTTCCGATTCAGCCAGGACGCCCCGGGCCGTCGACGCATCCACCAGACTCCCGAGCTTCGGCACCTCACCTCGTGCAAGCCGTGGCTGGTCGCCGAGCTCGCCCTCGTCGACCCCGAGGTGGTGGTGCTGCTCGGCGCGACGGCCGCCAAGTCGCTCCTCGGCCCGGACTTCCGCGTCACCCGCTCCCGCGGCGTGCTGCTGCCCCGAGCCGGGCGGGCCGACGAGCCGGCCGCCGTCCACGCGGGGTGGCTGCTCGCGACGATCCACCCCTCGGCCGTGCTGCGCGCCGACGACCCAGACGTGGCGTACGCCGGCTTCGTCGCCGACCTCCGCGTGGCGATCGGCGCGCTGAGCCCCGCCGCATGAGTCCTCTGTCAGGGCTCGGGGTGCCGGCCGTCATAGTGGGCGAAGCGTGGGAAGAGGGCGGTAAGCAGGCCGATCCCGGCCACGCACAGCAGCCCACCGCTGACGATGGAGACCCGCTCACCGAACAGCGCCGCCACCGCACCGGACTCGACGTCCCCGAGCCGGGGGCCGCCGGCGACCACGACGACGAACACCCCCTGCAGGCGTCCACGAAGCGCGTCGGGGGTCGCCACCTGCAGGATCGTCGACCGGAACACCGCGCTCACCATGTCCGCGCAGCCCGCCACCGCCAGGAGCAGCAGGCCGACCCACAGTGTCGAGGTGAGTCCGAAGACGGCGATCGCGAAGCCCCACACCGTGATCGCCACGAGCACCGCCCGGCCCTGCCAGCGCACCCCGGGCAGCCGCCCCGAGAAGAGGGCGCCGAGTAGCGCACCGACCGCGGGCGCCGCCGACAGCAGACCGACGACTCCCGCGCCGCCGCCGTAGAACTCCCCCGCCACGGCGGGGAACAGCGCTCGCGGCATCCCGAAGACCATCGCGACGATGTCGACGAGGAAGGACATGAGCAGGTTCGTCCGCGTGCGCAGGAACCGCAGCCCCTCCAACACCGACGCGAGGCCCGCCCGCCCGCGTGCCGATGCCGGTGACTCGCCCTCCGCGACGAGGGGTGGGACCGGCGGCAGCCGCCACGCGGCGTAGACCGCGACGAGATAGGTCACGACGTCGACGCCGTACGCGACGCGCACCCCTCCCGTGGCCCCGATCAGCACACCGCCCAGCAGGGGCCCGAGGGTCAACCCGAGGTTCATCGTCACCTGCGACAGCGCGTTGGCCGCGGGCAGCTGGTCGAGGCCGACGAGGCGGGGGATGATCGCGTTGCGCGCAGGGTTGTTCACGGCGAAGAAGCCGGACTGGAAGGCGATGATCACGTAGAGGAGCCACACCGAGTCCGTGCCCGCGGTGGCCTGCACGAACAGCACCACCGACAGCAGCATCAGCCCGACCTGGGTGATGAGGATCAGCCGCCGCCGCTCCACGGCGTCAGCGATCGCGCCCCCGTACAGCCCGAACACCACGAGCGGCACGAGCGCGAACGCGCCGATCAGCCCGACGTGGAACGACGACTGCGTGATGGCGTACACCTGGATGGCCACCGCGACGACGGTCATCTGCTGGCCGATGACCGACACGCTCGTGCCCAGCCACAATCGGCGGTAGGGCGCGGAGATCCGCAGCGGGGTGACGTCGGCGACCACGCCGGCGAGCCACCCCGGTCCCCGCCCCTCCTGGCGTTCTCCCTCGGTGGCCTCGCTCACGGTGCGAGCCGCTCGACGACCCAGGTCGTCGCGGTACGCCGGTAGCGCAACCGGTCGTGCATGCGGTCCGGGCGGCCTTGCCAGAACTCGACCACCTCGGGGGTCACGCGCAACCCGCCCCACCGATCGGGAGCGGGCACGCGGGTGCCTTCGGGGAAGCGGGCGGCCGCCTCCGCCCAACGCCGCTCGAGGTCCTCCCGGCCGGGGACGACCGTGGACTGGGGGCTCGCCCACGCCCCGATCTGTGAGCCCCAGGGGCGGGTGTCGAAGTAGGCCTGGGTCTCCTCGCGGGAGACCGGGGACGCCGAGCCCTCGACGCGGACCTGACGGCCGATCGCGTACCACGGCAGGACCAGCGCCACCCGTGGCTCGTGGGCGATGGACCGGCCCTTGTGGGAGTCGAGGTTGGTGTAGAACACCAGCCCGTCAGGGTCGAGGCCCTTGAGGAGCACGATGCGCGCGCTCGGCCGGCCGTCGGGATCGACCGTGGCGACCACCATCGCGTTGGGCTCCGGGATCCGCGACGCCACCGCGTCGTCGAGCCAGCGGGCGAGCTGGTCGAGCGGGTCCGCAGCCAGGTCGCCCTCGCTCAGGCCGCGGTCGGCGTAGGCGATCCGCAGCGCCGCCAGGTCGACGGCGGGGCCGGGAGCGGCGTTGGTCACAACCTTCATCCTCCCTCAGTCGGGTGGGGCAGGATGCTGAGGGAGGCCGACGCGCTCGCTGGTCCGACCGCGCTGGAGGAGTCCCCGTCCGCGGGGCGCACGAGGGAGCACGTCATGGCGGAGTTCGTACCGGGTCTCGAGGGTGTCGTCGCGTTCGAGACCCAGATCGCGGAGCCGGACCGCGAGGGCAGCGCGCTGCGCTACCGCGGGGTCGACATCGAGGACCTGGTCGGCCGCGTGTCCTACGGACAGGTCTGGGGTCTCCTCGTCGACGCGGAGTTCAACCCCGGCCTGCCGCCCGCCGAGCCGTTCCCGATCCCCGTGCACTCCGGGGACATCCGGGTCGACGTCCAGGCGGCCATCGCGACGCTGGCGCCGGCCTGGGGCCTGCGCCCGCTGCTCGACATCGACGACGACGAGGCGCGGGAGAACCTGGCCCACGTCTCGGTGATGGCGATGTCCTTCGTCGCGCAGTCGGCGCGCGGCCTCGGCCTGCCGATGGTGCCGCAGCAGCGCATCGACGAGGCCCGTACGATCGTCGAGCGGTTCATGATCCGCTGGCGCGGCGAGCCGGACCCCAAGCACGTGCAGGCGGTGGACGCCTACTTCGTCTCGGCTGCCGAGCACGGCATGAACGCCTCCACGTTCACCGCCCGCGTGATCGCCTCGACCGGCGCCGACGTGGCCGCGGCGATCTCCGGTGCGGTCGGGGCGCTCAGCGGTCCCCTGCACGGTGGTGCCCCGTCCCGTGTCCTCGGGATGATCGAGGAGATCGAGCGGCGCGGCGATGCCCGAGCCTACGTCCGCGAGGTGCTGGACAAGGGCGAGCGGCTCATGGGCTTCGGCCACCGGGTCTACCGCGCCGAGGACCCCCGGGCCCGGGTCCTGCGCCGGACCGCGCGGGAGCTCGGCGCGCCGCGCTACGAGGTCGCGGAGGCGCTCGAGAGGGCGGCCCTCGACGAGCTGCGCGAGCGGCGCCCGGACCGGGTACTCGAGACCAACGTCGAGTTCTGGGCCGCGATCATCCTCGACTTCGCCCAGGTGCCCTCGCACATGTTCACGTCGATGTTCAGCTGCGCCCGGCTGGCCGGATGGAGTGCGCACATCCTCGAGCAGAAGCGCACGGGGCGCCTCATCCGCCCCTCGGCCCGCTACGTCGGTCCGGGCCCACGCCGTCCCGAGGACGTCCCCGGGTGGGACCCGTTCATCGTGCAGCCGTCCGGCTACCAGCCGAAACCGCTCTGAGGCGCCCTCGGGTCCGCGCGCCGTTGTGCGCTTCGTCACGCCGGGCCGGCCGACGAGCGTGCGGGCGTCTCGCGGGATGGACCCGAGCGCGGCAGACCCTGCGGACGCGCCTAGCCTGGCTGACATGGCTCTCGACCCGACCGCGATCCAGATCCCCGCCGACATCAAGCCGTCCGACGGGCGCTTCGGCTCCGGACCGAGCAAGGTCCGGCCCGCCCAGGTGGAAGCCCTCGCCGCCGTCGCGACGACCTACCTCGGGACCTCGCACCGGCAGAAGACCGTGCGCGCGCAGGTGCAGCGGCTGCGCGAGGGGCTGGCCCAGCTCTTCTCGCTTCCCGAGGGCTACGAGGTCGTGCTGGGCAACGGCGGGTCGACGGCGTTCTGGGACGCGGCGACCTTCGGCCTGATTCAGGACCGCGCGCAGTTCCTGTCCTTCGGTGAGTTCGGCTCCAAGTTCGCCGCCGCGGCGAAGGCCGCGCCGCACCTTGGGGACCCGACCATCGTCACGTCCGCGCCCGGCGACGCGCCGGACTTCCACGCGGAGGCCGGCGTCGACGTGTACGCCACGCCGCACAACGAGACCTCGACAGGTGTGGCAATCACGCCGCGAAGGGTCGCGGGCGCGGACGAGGGTTCGCTCCTGGTGGTCGACGCCACCTCGGCCGCGGGTGGCCTGCCGGTGGACGTCGCCGAGACCGACGCGTACTACTTCGCCCCGCAGAAGTGCTTCGCCTCCGACGGCGGCCTGTGGATCGCCCTGCTGAGCCCAGCGGCGGTCGCGCGGATCGCACGCATCCAGGAGTCAGGGCGGTGGACGCCGGCCTTCCTCGACCTGCAGGTCGCCGTGGACAACAGCCGGCTCGAGCAGACGTACAACACTCCCGCCCTGGCCACGATCTTCCTCGCCGCGGAGCAGACCGACTGGTTCAACGAGCAGGGCGGCCTGGCCTGGTGCGTGCAGCGCACCGCGGAGTCGAGCTCGACGCTGTACACCTGGGCCGAGAAGACCGACTACACGACGCCGTACGTCTCCGACCCCGCGAAGCGCTCGGCGGTCGTCGGCACCATCGACTTCGACGACGCCGTCGACGCGACGGTCGTGGCGAAGGCGTTGCGTGCCAACGGGATCGTGGACGTCGAGCCGTACCGCAAGCTCGGCCGCAACCAGCTGCGCGTGGCCATGTTCCCGGCGGTCGAGCCGAGCGACGTCGCCGCCCTCACGGCGTGCGTCGACCACGTGGTCGCCTCGCTCTGACCGCACCCTCGCCGCGGCGTCGTCGCCGGCTCACCGTCGCGGTCAGCGCAGCCACGGCCGCTCCCGCGGCGAGCAGCAGGCGTGCCTCCCGCGAGGTGCCTCCCCCGGAGCCCGCTGCGGCCGTACCCTCCGTCGAGGCGCTCGAGGCGACGGCCCTTCGCGACGTCGTGGGTCCGTCCGCCGCACTGCTGGCAGGGGAGGTGCTCGCCACTGCGCCACCGGACGCCGACCCGACACGGACCGGGACGCGCCACACCTGGCTGCGCCCACCCTCGCTGCCGAGCAGGAGTGCCGAGCCGTCAGGAGTCCAGGACAGCGACTCCCCTTGCGGCTGAAGCGGAATCGCCATCGTGGCCCACGGACCTCGGATCGACGGCGCGGTCCATGCCGAGAAGTAGCCCCGGAGCGCGACGGTACGCCCGTCCGGTGAGAACGCACCGTCGGTGACGATGGGCGGGGCCGGCGCCACACGGCGCAGCAGGTTGACGCGATCGGGACGCAGCCGCCTCGGCGCCTCATAGACAGCGGCATTGCGCAGCTGCTTCGTGACGATGTACATCCGCTGCGTCCTCGGGTCGACGAGAAGGGTCTCCGCGTCGTGCGGGCCGTCGGGGTAGCGCAGGTCGTAGGCCGTCCACGCGACGTCCTGGTCACCCAGCCGGGTGGGCTCCACGACCCGGTAGACGCGAACCGAGCGCCACTGGCTGAGGTTGTCCCCGACGTCGCCCACCCACAGCAGTGGCACGCCGCCCGCGCCGCGCCCCGCCGCCAGCGCCTCCCAGTCGCGGTTCACGGCACCGCGAAGGTGCAGCAACGCGACGGTTCTCCCTGACCGGTCGACGCCGAAGACCCGGGCGGTGTCCCCGCTGTCGTTGGTCGTCCACACCAGACCTGGGTGGAGGGCGCTGACCACGAGGTCGCTCGACTCGGTGATCCTCGGGTCGGACAGCGTCCGATCGTGCGACCAGGCGCCCGGTGAGGCGGCGACGAGAGCCGCGAGAGCGGCCGCGGCGGCCAGGTCAGCCGACAGCACCGGGCACACCGCCGAGCCGGACCTCCAGCGCCGGACGCAGCCGCCACTGGCCGGTCAGGGCCGTGTACTCCGCGACCTGGGCGGGCGTCGGTGCAGCACCGGTGCGTACCGCCCGGATGAGGACGTTGCGCGGGGTGTGCCTCGACGCCACGAACTCCACGACGTCGACCCGGTAGCCGGACAGGCGCAGGATCGCGGCCCGGAGCGCGTCGGTCAGCACGTCCGCGAACCGCTCGCGCAGGATCGCGTGCCGCGCGATCGCTCCGTAGGGCTCCGGAGCGGCAGCGGCCCCACCGGCCGCCGTCAGCTGCCGCTGCACGTCGTGGTGGCAGCAGGGGGCCGCGAGCACCAGCGGTGCCCGCCACCCGATGGCGCGCGCCAGCGCGTCGTCGGTCGCGGTGTCGCAGGCGTGCAGGGCGAGCACCACGTCGGGGGGCCACCCGAGCGGCACGTCCTCGATCCGGCCCTCGACGAACTCGGCGGCGTCGGCCCAGCCGAGCCGTCGCGCCACTTCGGTGTTGTGCGCGCGAGCCTGGGTCTTCGCGTCGACCCCGGTGACGTGGACGTCCCAGCCTCGGTTGCGTGACAGGTGGGCGTACGTCGCGAGCGTCAGCGCCGCGTTGCCGCAGCCGAGGTCCACGACGCGAAGCGGTCGGCCGGCTGCCGGCAGGCCCGGGACGTCGTCGAGCACCGGGTCGAGCGCGCGCAGGAACGCCTCCACCTGGCGCCTCTTGTCCGCCCCGGCTCCGATCGCCGTGAACAGCGGGTCGTCGGGGGCGAGCAGGGTTCGTCCGACTCGGTCGTGCTCGGTCAGCTGCGTGCGGGTGGCCGGAGAGCGATGCACCTGCGCCTCGCCCTTCTTCGTCACCCGCAGCTGGACGGTCTCGCCCGTGGTCTGCACGTGCCAGCTGCCGTATGCCTGCCCGAGAGCCGCGTCCACGGCGGCGGCCGCGTCCTCGCCGTACGGCACGTGCTCGGTTCGGGTCTGCGTTCCGTCCCAGCGAGTCAGCAGCAGCCGACGCCCGGCCTTGATATCCACTGGCCGCAGCTCGAGACGCTGGTCCTGCGGGGGCGCGGCCCCGCGCCGGCGCCCGGTCGCCACGGCGCGGACGAGGCGGTCGGGGTCGACGAGGTCCGCGCGCAGGCTCGCCAGGGCGTCCGCCAGGTTCTCGGGCACGGCTCAGCGGACCAGCGAGCCCACGACCACCAGCACGACGAGCAGGACGAGCGCGCCGAGCACGACCCACTGCCTCGTGCGCGCGTCCACCTGGGGAGGGTACGCCGCCGAGCGCGCCGCCCCGGGCGCCGTAGCCTGCTCTCCCGTGGCCCCACCCGACGCAGACCAGCCGCCCGCGGACGCTGGTCAGCAGGCCGCGGACGCCGGTCCGCAGGCCGCGGACGCTGGTCAGCAGGCCGCGGACGCCGGTCCGCAAGCCGCGGACGCCGGTCAGCAGGCCGCGGACGCCGGTCCGCAAGCCGCGGACGCCGGGCAGCAGGCCGCGCCCCTGCCGGTCGACCCGCTGGACGTCGACGGCGTCGTGCCGATCCTCGTCGGGATCCTGGCCTGGGTGATCGCCCTCGTGGTCCTCGCCGTCATCGGGGTGCGCGGGCAGCCACTGTGGGTGTGCGCCGTCGGCGCGCTGCTGGGTGTGATCGGGATGCCGTACCTGCTGCGTCGCCGCGCGGTCTACCGGGCGAGCCGGGCCGCCCGCCCCGCCGCGGGCTCGGCGCCCTCGAGCCGCTCGGGGCACGTCAGTCACCCCACGACCCCCGCTGACCCCACGACCCCCGCTGACCCCACGACCCCCGCTGACCCCACGACCTCCGGCGGAGCTCCGCCGGCGTAGCCGTCCCACCCCCCCGCCACTAGTGGCGGGATACGCGTCACTGCCGGGGCGGCGAGTGACGGAGAGGCCGCCACATGTGGGGGCTCAGCTGTGGCCGAGGTCGTCGTAGCCGTAGTCGTCGACCACGGGGGCGGCGGCCTCACCCGCCCGGCCACGGGAGCGGACCGCCGCCGCCGCGCCTTCGGAGTGCGCGCCGCAGCCGTGGTCCACGCTCACCACGATCCCGTCGCTCGGGGACCACTCGTTCGCGCACACGCCGAACACCCGCCCCATGGCCCCGCCGAGGTGCACGAGGAAGCCGCAGGTCTCGCACGTCGCGGGCGCGGCCTCGGCCAGCTCGGCACCCGGCCCGCCGCGGCCGTTGATCCAGCGGTCCGCCGCCTCGTCCCGCCCCTCGGGGGACAGCACGCGATGGCGGCCGAGGCCGAGCTCGACCACGACCTCGAGCACGTCGGGCTCGTCGTCGGCCCGGACGAGATACCCCGGGACCAGGCGAGGGTCGTCCGGCGAGGACGGCAGCAGGTCGCCGGGGCCGAGGTCGTCGGGGCGCAGGCGCTCGGCCCAGGGCACCCAGGGCGGCGCCAGCAGGGCGCCCTCGCCCGGGAGCTGGACCACCTCGTCGACGGTCACCGACCGGCCGCGGGAGATCCGCGACACGGTGACCGCCCAGACCCAGCCGCGGTAGCCCGGTGCCAGCGAGGCGAAGCGGTGGGTCAGCACCCGCTCGGCGTCGGGCTCCAGGGTCCACCCCAGGTGCTCACCGACCAGGCCGGCGCCCGCCTCCTCGACGGCGGCGGCCCGGGCGAGGTCCACCGAGGCCACCAACGTGGCGTCCGGCTTGGTCGCGAGCGCAGCCACCGGGTCAGCCCTCCAGCTGGTCGGCGACGGCTCGCAGCATCTTGGCGACCTTCGCGGTGTCCGCCGGGTACTTGCCGCGGCGCAGGCTGTTGCCGACCCCGTCGAGGACCTTGATGAGGTCCTCCACGACGACGGTCATGTCCTCGGCCGGTCGGCGCTTCGCGGCCGCGACCGAGGGCAGCGGGTCGAGCAGCACGACCGACAGGGCCTGCTCGCCGCGGCGCCCCTCGGCGACCCCGAACTCGACACGGGAGCCCGGCTTGAGCGACTCGACGCCCGCGGGCAGCGCGGAGGCGTGGACGAACACATCGCCCCCGTCGTCGCGGGAGAGGAAGCCGAAGCCCTTCTCCGTGTCGTACCACTTGACCTTGCCGGTGGGCACCGCAGACCTCGTCATTCCACAGGGGGTGGTGGGCCGGTACGCCCGATGGGCAGCCGGCCGCAGCCTCGAAGGGGCCGCACCGAGATGGTAGTGGGGCACGGCCCGCGCGGGCGTACCCGTTCTCGGCCGGCGGAACCCGCCCCGCTCCCGAGGGGTAGCGTCGAGCGGATGACCACCGGTGAGCCGCCCGAGGCGCGCCGCGCTCAGGCCAGCCTGGCCGAGAGCGTGCGCTCGCTCGACGACGCCGCTTTGGCCCGCCTGCTCACCGCCCGCCCCGACCTGCTGCACCCGGTGCCGTCGGACCTGGCCGCACTCGCCGCGCGAGCCGTCACCCCGTCCTCGGTCAGCCGGGCGCTGGATCGCCTGGACGCCTGGACGCTCGCCGTCGCCGAGGCGGTCGTCGTGCTGCCCCCGCCGGTCGCTCCCGCGTCGGTCCTCGCCGTGCTCCCCGGCGCGAGCCTGGACGACGTCGACCGGGCGGTCACCACGCTGCGCGAGCAGGCCCTGCTGTGGGGGCCGCACGAGGACCTGCGGCTGCCGCGCAGCGTGGTCGACGCGTTCGGCTCGACCCCCGCCGGTCTCGGGCCGTCCTTCGCCGCCCGCCCCGCGGTCGCCACGCTCGTCGCCGACCGGGAGCGCCTCTCCGCGCTGCTCTCGCAGGCCCCGGAGGGGGCGCTGCAGGCGCTCGACCTGCTCGTCTGGGGACCCCCGAGCGGCCGGGTGGACAACGCCGAGCGGGCGGTCGACCCGGCCAGTGCCCGCACCCCGATCGAGTGGCTGCTGGCGCACGGCCTGCTCGTGCCCACCGGGCCGGACGCCGTGGTCCTGCCGCGCGAGATCGCCCTGGCCCTGCGGGGTGCGCTCTACCGCGAGAGCCCGCTCGCCCCGCCGCCGGCCGCGACGCTCACCCACCGCCCGGCCGACGTGGACCGGACCGCGGCGGGGCAGGCGTTCGCGTTCGTCCGCCTCGTCGAGGCGCTGCTCGAGGCCTGGGGCATGGACCCGCCCCCGGTCCTGCGCGCCGGGGGCCTCGGCG
>Ga0335071_10001581_pt1 | contig 24500 bp, 18 predicted proteins | sample Lox_Sample_15_FD_206724 | JGI IMG/M metagenome (GOLD analysis project Ga0335071, IMG submission 206724) | Soil microbial communities from Loxahatchee National Wildlife Refuge, Florida, United States - Lox_Sample_1.5 | ecosystem: Environmental > Terrestrial > Soil > Wetlands | place: USA... | reverse complement strand
AGTCCTCTATTCGCAGGAAATGAAGAAGTCCAGGGCCAGAAGCAGATGTTTTCAGCGACTCCGGTGTCCAAGGCCGCGCCTCCGCCAGAAGGAATCGTTGAAGCGCCGCTAAACAGCTTGCGAATCAATCCAGATAAGTTCCAGTTCAAGCGCGACGTTGGCGCGGGAGGAGTAAGCGGCAAGCTGAAAGCAGCCCAGGAGTTCGACCCCTTTGCTGGTGGTGTTCTTTCGGTTTGGAGAGAGCCGGAATCAGGAACCGATTATGTCGTAAATGGCCACCATAGGTACGATCTTGCAAGCCGAATGGGCGAAGAATCTGCCCCAGTGCGGTACATCAAGGCCGATACCGCCGAAGGCGCAATGGTTCAAGGCGCAATTCAAAACATCAGAGAGGGCCAAGGAACGGCGGTCGATGCAGCAAAGATTTTCCGCATGATGCCGCAATCGGCGGAGGAAGTTGCCAAACTCATCGGCCTAAGCGACGCCAAGATTGACGATGCCGTGGCCCTATCAAAACTCTCCGACCCGATTTGGAAGCGTGTCTACAACGGCGAAATAAAAGAGAATGTCGGCAAGATCATTGGCGCATCAGTGGAAAGTCCAGAGGCACAGGAAGCTGCGCTCAAGATGATCGAATCCAAGGGTGCGGACCTTACGGATGAGGAAGCGAAGTACGCAATCCGATACGCAAAAGGTTCTGGTTCGGTGGTAACCGACGAGCCGTCGCTTTTTGGAACGCAGCAATTAAAACAAAGTCTCGCACTGGAAAAAGCAAGACTGGCGAGTGCTATAAACAAGGTTCTCGGATCGGAAAAGTCAATCTTCTCTGCCGTCTCTCGTGGCGCTGGAAGCATCAAGGAAAAGGGAGTCGGAGAGGTTAATCAGGCTGAGGCCAAAACCGTGGCGCAAAATGCAGCGCAAGCACGCGAATTATTTGATAAGCTATCAGACAAGGCTGGCCCGATTGGTGACGCCCTGAATGCTGCCGCTGAGAAGCTGGCCAAAGGTGGAGATAGAAATGAAGTCAGAAACCAACTCTACAGAGATGTCATCCACGCAGTCTCAAAAAGTCTCGGACACGGAAGCACGTAAAATCCTAGACTGGGTGAAGAAAGAAGTCTCTGAACCGCCTGCACCGTTGAAGCCCGCCAAACTCAAGCCTGCCCCAAAGAAGGGCCTCCCAGCAGTCGAATAATTCCCCTTGACAGAGAAACAGGCAGGATTTACCCTTTCTTTGTGGCGCTGCGCAGCGTCACGCAGAGATTAGAGGGCTGAACGGTGTCGCCTCACCGGGAGGCCCTCAAAATCCCGAGGCGACGGGAATGAAAACCTTCCTACAGCACGAACCCCTTTACAATACCTGGATCACCAGGACTCCCATGGTTCACTCGGGACATTGCGCTTTCGACACGTCATCGAATGGAAGTGCTGGTCTCGGTCATAGAGAGGGATACAACGGTTGCCGACGGACCGCCTCGACAAATGCCTAAGATTGGATTTCAGACCTTTTCCAGCACGTTGATGCGTCTTTAGACGTGACATTTCCTCGCGAGAGGATTGCAGATGGAAAGGCAAAGGAAAATGGTCGAAGTGTCTCTTCACAAAAAAATGAAGCCAGAAATCAGGCAAAAATGGCTCGAAGATCGTGAAAAAATCGGGTGGGGCAGCACAAAAAAGAAAATCGCGGCAGTTGCGCCCGCGCCGACTCCAAAACTTGATTTCAGCGACAGAATAGGAACACCTAGTTATGACCCATTGCGCATCCACAAGGAATTGCTGAGTAAGTTCTGGAGGAATTTTGGTGGGAAGAATCACATCGGATGTTCCTCCAAAGAAATCAGGATGCAGTGGCTAAAGCGATACGCAGAAATCCGGCTGTTCTACGCTAAAAAATCTCGCATAAAGAGACTCCGCTACAAACTAAACAAGATCAACCTGACGAGAAACTATAGGTCCCGACACCCATTTTGTTGGTGCTGTGGAAGTGCTGCCGATGTCCGGCACCATATTATTCAACTTCAGAAGGGCGGCATGAACACGCGCTTAAATTTGGTTAGCCTCTGCAATCCATGTCACCGAGAAATCCATCCCTGGCTCAAGAAGCAAGGCGGTGGTGTATTTTGAAATTAAAGCCGAAATGTTTAGCAGAAAAATTGCAATAAAAGGAGAACTCAATGACCTACTATTCCTGTCAGTCATGCGGATGGAAGGCAGATGAGGATGCGAAGTTTTGCGCCCACTGTGCAACCAAACTTGACAAAACCGAATATACAAAGAAGTGCCAGAGGTGCGGATGCGAGGTCGCCTATAGTGGCCAAGCTCCGAACTACTGTCGTATGTGCGGCTCGCCGTTATCGCCAGACGAAAATAGGTCAAAGCCGCAACCTTTGTAGTCTGGCTTATCGGGATAAATGGGAATCCAATGCAGCCTTGTGCCGCACTTTGGACATTCCTTACCCGTTTTGTGCTTGACTAGCGGCAAGGACCAGCGTAAATTGAGAAGTGCTTACCAAGGCCCGCCCCTGAACCGGCTAGGTTTCAGAGAGCGGGCCTTTCCCATTAATAGACCACCACGAGAAGCAAAATCCTCTTGACAGGCAAAGTGATTTGGAATACAAGTTGTTCTAGCTGGCAGGACCGGATTAACCCCCCGTAAAAGGGTTTATGAACTCCCACTGGCAACGCAAGAAATGAATAGCTTGCCGGTGGCCCTCCAAGTGGTCACCCCGATCAAAAAATAACCGACGAGGCAGTTCTTCTCCGAGGAGGATGAGGCTCGTTGGGAAGCTCCCGCAAGGGACGCCGAGGAGGCAGTCATGAGCGCAGCCAGTTGCAGTTTTTCGCCCAACAGCTATCCCTACGGAAAAGACGAAACCCTGAATCACGCCCGTCTTGAGGGCACCATCGCCGTAGCCGCAGGCACCTACCCAGCCAACGGAATTCCGGTCAGCTTCGTCTCGAATCTCGTCAGCGCGAACGTGTCGCCCTTTGTGGCATGGCTCGAATCGCAGAGCTTTGGATGGGTCTATAAGTTTGACCCGACCTACCAGACCATGCACATCTTTCAGTCGGCGCAGTTTGCAGGCGGGTATCCTCCCGGCGTAGTCGCGGCCAATTTCGCCGCCAGCGCCAACATGGGAACCACGGTGACGCTCGCGCCATCGGCCACCAGCAATCAGCAGGCTTTTGCGCTGACCGTCACTCCGAGCGGTGCGGGCATTGGCGCGAATGGCTATATCACCCTGACGTTCCCGGTGCCTTATGTCCAGGCTCCCACGTTTGTCTGTTGCCGTGGTGACTCCCTCGCGGACGCGGGCTATTGGGTATTCACGTCCAGCACCACGACCGCCGCCATTTTCACTTTCATTGGCACTCCCACGACCGGGCACGTTTACGTGCTCGAAGCCTACGGCATCGCGTCGAACCTCGCACAACCCGCCATTACGGCGGCAGCGTTTTCCATCAGCGCGGGATGGGGAGCTACTTCAGCGCTGACGATCTTGGGCACCAGCACCCAGAATGCCTTTGCGATTCAGATTGCCGATTCGGGCGGCACTTATGGTGCCAACCCCACGATTACCCTGACGTTCCCGACGCCTTACGCCACCGCACCGCAGTTTGTGTGCTGCCGCGTTGATGCGCTGTCGAATGCGGGATACCTCGTCTTTACGAGCAGCACCACGACCACCGCCACCTTCACGTTCATCGGCACAGCCGCCGCAGTCACGTACAAGTTCGCCGCGATCCTGCTTCAGCCCAAAGCCTCCGCCTTGGCGGCCTCCAACTTCGCCGCCAGCGCCAACTTCGGGACCGGCGCGGCCGTTTCGGTGACGGGCAACATGGGGGCCTTCACGGCTTCCGTAGCGGCGGGTTCGGCCTCCACAGGTGCCAATCCTACCCTCACGTTGACCTTCCCCGTAACGCTTGGCCAGGCTCCCAACGCGGTTGTGTGTCGGGGCGACAGCCAAAGCACGGCAGGATACTGGGTAGTGACCAGCACTTCCACTACTACCCTCGTCCTGACCTTCGTCGGCACCCCTGCGGCTTCGACCACCTACATTGCGGATGTCTTTGTCCAACTCTACGCGCCCGGTGAAGAGGAGCTTCCGGTGGGCGCAACCGTGCCTGCGAGCGTGATTGCGGACACGATCTACGTTGAGGCCATCACCACTCGCGTCTAACTAAGGCTGCCAAGGAGAAACACGATGAGCAACGCTTCCGGCTTGATAAGTTTGAACAACTTTCCCAATGCCCTTGACCAGACACTCAACCACGTCAGGCTGGAAGGGACAATGGTCTTAAGCTTCGGCACAACCGGAGTTTATGGCGGCAGCGGGATTCCGGTCAGCTTCGTTACGAGCACCCCCGGCTATAACACCAGTCCCTTCATGGCGTGGCTGGAGTCCCAAAGTGTAGGCTGGGAGTACCGCTTTGACCCGGTTTACCAGACCGTCCACGTCTTTCAGGATTCTCAGTTCCCCGGAGGCTTCCCGCCCGCCATTGTGGCGGCCAGCGTGGCGGCCAGCGCCAACTGGGGCGCATCTCCAACCGTCGCCGTCACCGCCACCAGCAACCAACAGGCGTTTTCGGCCACCATCACGGCGGCAGGCGGGTCTTACGGTGCCAATCCGACCGTCACCGTGACGTTTCCGCAGGCTTTTGTGCAGGCTCCCATCTTCGTGTGCAGTCGGGGCGACAACAACGCAGTCTCGGGGTACTTCGTTTTCACCAGCAGCACCACCACCACGGCGGTCTTTACGTGGGTTGGGACGCCCAGCGCGGCGGCCTACGTGCTGAATGCTTATGGACTCGCCTCCAATCTGGCGCAGCCTGCGCTCACGATTGCGGCCTTTGCGCTGAGCACCGGCTGGGGAGCCACCCCTACCCCGCTAATGGTCGGCACCAGCACCCAAACCGCCTTCGAGTTGCAGATCACCGCAGCGGGTGGATCATACGGCGCCAATCCCACCGTCACGCTCACGTTCCCGACGCCTTATACGGTCGCACCGCAAATAGTCTGCTGCCGGGCCGATACACTCGCGAATGCGGGGTACTTTGTCTGCACCTCCACTTCGACCACCACGGCCGTCTTCACCTTCATCGGCACTCCAGCGGCGGTGGCGTATAAGTTCTGCGCCATTGTGATACCTGGGAAAGTGGCGGGGCTTCTTCCGTCTGCGTTTGCCGCCAGCGCCAACTTCGGCGCGACTGCCACCGTCAACGTATCCGCCGTCATCTCCGGCAGTCAACTCGGATTCAATGCGGCGGTGACCGCTTCCGCAACGCCGGGGGCCAATCCAACGCTTACGCTGACGGTTCCCACAGCGCTCGGACAGGTTCCCAACGTCACCTACTGCCGGGGCGATGCGGCGGCAACAGCCGGATATTGGGCGATGACGGCCGTCAGCGCAACGTCAGCCACATTTACGTTCGTCGGCACTCCCGTGGCCGGAACGACCTACACCATTTACGCGCTGGTGCAACTCTACGCGCCCGGTATGGAGGAATTACCCGTGGGGGCCGTGGTGCCTGCGGGCGTTATCGCGGACACGGTGTACTGCGAAGCAATTACGACCAGGGTGTAGTCGCTCGCGTAATGGGCCTCCTGGCGGTCTCGCCCAAATACTGAGGCCGCCCTTGAGGTGAAAGATGTCTGGCACAGCCCCCGTACTCGTACTCGATAACACGCAGAAGAATCACATCATCGGGACTAAGAAAACTTTTTCCATATCCAGCGTGGCGAATGTTTCTGCGGGTAGCACCGTCTATACCGGAACGTTTACTGGTGGCGGGTCAAATGCCTATGTGGGGGTGTACTTCACCGTCACAGGATTTATGAACGGCTGGCAAAACAATGGCACCTTCGTCTGCACCGCCTCCACCACGACCACCCTGACCCTTACCAACGCCAATGGGGTTGCGGAAACTTTTGGGGCCTCCGCTGAAGCGAGAATCGGCGCAGCATCGGGAGCGGGACAGGGAGCGACGTGGGCCATGCCCGCCAGTCCCGAGGGCGGCCGGCAGACCAGCTTCACCTGGGAAACCAGTTATGTCGGCGGCCCTGCCAGCGTCTCGGTCAGCATCTTGGTCTCGAACGACAATCTCAACTGGACCACCATCGACACCAGCACCAACACGTCCGGCGAAACGCGCTTCGTGGCGAATTACCCCGTGCAGTTCATTGCGGCCAGCGTGGGTACGTTAAGCGGGGGGACGAGCCCGACCGCCATCGTCATCGTCACCGTAGGCAAAGAATAAAATGAGACACCTCGCAGCGGTAGTAGCTTTCCTGTTCTTTTTGCCGCCGCTACTTCATGGACAGGGCGGAGTGGGCTTGAATGCCACCTCTGTCCAGGGCACGGCGGCCTCGCCCACCAGTTGCATCTATGACTCCTATGCCGATCCGGTGATTACCTACAACGGCACGCTCTACGTGTGCTCGGTGGGTGGAAGTTTCGTCGCGACGGGTGGTTCGTCACTGATATTTGGTACGACAACACAGAGCACGAACTCGACCGCTGCAACTGCGGCCGGACAATGCCTAGTATCTTCTGGTAGCAATCCCTATACGTGGGGAGCCGGGTTGTGCTCTGGAAGTGGCGGAGTCAATGCCGCTCTGCAATATGCTTTGCCCTACTATTCGGCGGCAGGTTCAGCCGCCACGTTGAGCGGCTTGGTGGCTCCCACAACTGTCAATGGTGTGCCATGGAGCCTGATTAGCACGGCGTCTGGTGGCGTGGCGACCGCTCCCACCTGGTCTCTCTCTGGAGTGCCTGTTGATCCGAACGGCGAAACCACCTGCGGCTCTGGATTCGCGTTGAATGTTCTCAACCGGGCATCAAGTGTTCCCTTCTCGGGCGGAACAACCTGTGCCGCGACTTCGGCGGTTCACACCACGGCAGGGTTCGGTAATAACTTCGTTTTTGATGTTCCTAATTTCAACAGCGGAACTTTCACCTTCACGCCGACCACGGATACCTGCGATGGCGCGGCGACGTGCACGATCTTGTCGAATTGGTATGGGAGATTCACGCAGGACGCCTCGGGAAATTGGCACACGGTTCGTTGGCCCATGGCGACGCTGTTTGCGGCCATGACGACGGGAGTGGTGACGGTTACGAATGGCACGGGAGCGCTGTCGAGTCTTGCCCTACAGGGCACCGACACCAGCGTGATGACCTCGGGGACGATCTCGGGCGCTGCGGGAACGGCTCTGTGCATCGACGGCAACAACGGCGCTACGACCTCGGGGTGTACGGCAGGTGGCGGCGGATACGCCACCATCGACAACGGCGGTTCAGCCTTGACGCAGCGAACGGTAATGAACATCGGCCCCGGACTCTTTGCCATAGACAATTCAGGCAGCACTCGTACCGAGATTCGGCGGCCCATGTTCGGAGATACCGGATACCAGAAATACCTGCGAGAAGAATTCACCTATCAAGGAGAGGTTGATAACGGTGGGTGCGTGATAGGAACGGTGACGAGCTATTGTAAAAACAATGTCGCCGGAACGGGTTCCATGCAACCTCCTCCGGCACAAGTTGCAGGATATTTCAGTGGATTGGAAGTGACGAGCGGAGCTACAACCGGAAACGATACGATGATCTGGGGTCCTTCTAATACGGTCCAAAGTGTTTTTAATATATTTCCCGCTGCTTCGGCTACAGCCTATACCTACGACATGGTGGTGGAGTTGAATACGCTCGCGAACGATTACCATGCAGCGGGCCTTCTTTATAGTATCGGCCAACCCGCCTCGACTTACACAAGTCAGGGAGGGATATGGTGCGACGTAACCGATACTGCCTCGGCTGGGAATTGGGCCTGCCACTTTCAAAATTATAACGGGGGGTTTCAAGAGACAAACATAACCCCGAGTCCAACTCAAACCGCCGTAGGGACGGCTATTATTATCCGATTCGTGGTTACGTCCTCAGAGGTTGATTATTACTTTGGTACTCCCGGCAGCTTGACCAAGGTAGGTTGCGGAAACTCTGGCGGAACGGGTGGTTGCACAGCTTGGACGGCAAACTCGCTTCCTACGCAAGCACTTGCACCTGCCTGGGAAGCGAAGACGAATACCTCTGGTGCGGCGGGCACTTCCTTGTTGGGTTGGAGTTTCTCACAATGAGACGGTGGCTGATTTCGGCAATCGCGCTTTTGATAATGCCTGCCTTCTTGCCCGCGCAGAGCAAGGACAGTTACGGTGGGATTAGCACGGTCAACTGCGCCAATCCTAATGGAACCTCCTATTTCGGTAAGACCACGCTCGGCTCGCACATCGTCCTGTGCGACCCAGCTGGCCATCCTTACTTCGGGCGCGGCTTCTACGTGTTCGACTACTCCAGCCTTGGAAACGACGAGAGTGGCGGCAACTACAACAGCTACGTGCAGTCCAAGTATGGCGCGACCAACTACCAGTACACTTGGGAAACTCAGGAAGTAGCCCGCATGAAGGCGTGGGGATTCAACATGATTGGGCCTGAGTCCACGACTTACGCTTTCGCCTCATGGCCTTGGGTGCCCTCGGGAACCAATCCCAACAAGACCCCTTTCGTGTTCCTTGAGGAAGCGTGCTACTACTCATGGATCAATTACAACGGATGGGGAACGGCTCCCGTCAAGGACCTCATGGGCGTAAAGAGTTCCTTCTGGACCGGCTATACGCCAGGGGGTGGCGTGACGGATTATGAAGACCCCGCGTGGACCAACTTCGTCAACGGCGAGTCGGGACCATCTGGCGATAGCGCTCTCCAGAACATCGTTAACGCCAGCGTGGGGGACAAAAGCTACCTCATCGCATTGAGTTCCTGCGATTCAGATTACACGCACGGCTTCGGCGCGGGACCGGAATTCGATACGCAGCCAAACACCGGCTACAACGACTGGCGGCTGAGTTGGATGGTGGCGCTGTCCGCACCTACGTCCTTCGCCTCAACACGCCAGAACCAGATTTACACGGACCCCACGGTGTACTCCAAGAAGCAACTCTACACGCAAGTCAACGGCGAGTACGCGAACGTGGCCGCCCTCAACACCGCCTGGGGTTCAAGCTATACAACCTATCTGACCAGCGGCACATGCTACGGATCGTCCATCCCAAGCTGGCTCTGCACGCCGGGTGCGGCTGAGTCATACGGCACCGGAGACGGTGGAACTCGAACCTTCAACCACACGCTCGCGCACACGACTGTGACCGCAAACAGCGTAGGCATCTTCGTGTCGGGAACGCTGGTGGGTGGCGACAACGGCTCGGGGACGTTCTACGGCCCCAACCTGACCGGCACTATCACCTACAGCACGGGCGTATCCAGCATCACTTTTTCAGTCGGGCACGCACCGGCTGGCAGCGCACCAATCACGGTTCAATACATTGCGAATGGCTGGGGCATCGGCACGGGTCTGATGGATGAAGATGGCCGGGTTTCTCACCAGGGCTGGACTGGAACCAATCCCATCGTCATAGACGGAACAGGAACGGCAGCCGCCATTGCAGCGGGTGGCGGTGCTCATTATGCCTCGGCGGGCATGGCTGCCGACATGAACACGCTCGACGTGACGCTCTCGGGTCACTTTGCCAGCGTCACCAAAACAGCCATCACCAACAATTTCCCCGGTGGCCTCTACGCGGGCATCACGACCTGGGCCACCTACACGACTCCGCCCAACCGTTACGTTATCGAGGGAATGGCTCCTTACGTGGATATCATGCAGACCGGGGGAGCGGGCCAATTCAGCCAAGCCGAAATCGACTACATCCACACCTACACGGCGGCCGTAAGTGCGCCCGATATGGCGTTGAGTTATGGGGCCTACAATACGGCCAACCTTGATTCCCCTTTTGCGTGGCCGGGTTCGAGTTGCACTCATTCGGGGACGACTGTAACTTGCACCGTGGCAACGCCGCAGGATTTTTCCACGAGCTTGCTCATCCAAACCTCCTGCACCGATACGACCTACAACGTTGCGGGAATTTACCCGAGTTCCGCGAGCGGCTCGTCGGTGGCCTATACGGCGGGGGGGACACCTACCAATGCGTCCACGACCTGCAACGTTGCGTTTAATGATGCCGGGACGACCTATGGCACCCAAGCGGCCCGCGCATCGGCGGTGGGAACGGTCCTTGCGGGCCTGCCCAACCTGTCCTACACGGCCAACGGCATTCACCCTTACGTTATGGCGATCTGGTGGCAGTGGTCGGATAAGCAAAACGAGGAATTGAGTTGGGGCGTGGTGGACACGCGGGACAATGCCTACAACGGCGTGGAGACCACTACTTCAACCGTGGCCTGCTCGTCACCCATCCAAGCCTACAACTGCGGTGGAGAACTGCGAAGCGGCTGGGGAAGCGATGACGGCATCACGCCGCTCACCACCGCCAACACGACGATCGACGGGATACTGGCGGGCCTGGGAGTGGTGGCGGCACCGGCAGCGCAGATGATGGCGCGCATTAACAAGTGAGCAGATTTACTGAATGATGAGGGTACAACACATTGCCACCGCTCGACATCAATCGCTCGATCAATCAGCTACGCAGCAAGCCCGGCTGGAATTTTCTCGCGCTCGACCTCGAAAAACTTCAGTCCTTCGTGAGCAAACTCGGTCTCACGTCCGCCCCTAAAAGCACCACCTCCACAACCGAGTCCGCGTCCGCAAGCACGCCGTCGCCCGCAGCCGTGTCCGCCCCTTCCACCAGCGTCAACGAAATTAAGGGGGCCGTGAAGATTTTCGGCCAGGGTGTCGCCACGATGCCCGCCACGGGCAGCATCGTCATCACACCGTCATCCGGTGGCGTAAACGTGCAGACGGCAGACTACTTGGCGAAGTCGTCCGACAGCGGAATGCTCATCAGCATGAATGTGCCGGGGGGCGGCACACTGACACTTCCGCCCGTCCCGCCGTTCAACAAGTGGTGGATTGCGGTGGCGAACGTGAACGCATCCAATGCCACCATCAACCCGAACGGCCTCGATATTGACGGCTCGCCAGTGAACATTACTTTAAGCCAAGCCGCCGGCCTGTTTATCTACACCGATGGCGTGAATTATTTTTCCAGCCGAGGATTGGGAGGGTCGGCCACGGGCGGCGGTTCGTTCGTGAAAGCCTTCCTTTTCATGGGTGCATGAGTGGCCGAGACCATCATCTCCGTTCAGCAAGCAACGCCGGTCGGCGGCGGGGCGGAGAGCGTTCTGTATACGTGCCCGGCCTTGACCACCTTTGTGGCGTCATCGCTCATTATCTGCAACACCACCGGGAGTCCGGCGACGGTGACGGTGAGAATCGGCGTGGGAGGCGCGGGAGCGGCGACGAAGCAGTACATTCTGAACGGCATGGCGCTGTCCGCCAATGCCACGATGGTGATAGTGGCGGGTATCACCATGTCGGCGGGTGATGTGATGGCCGTAAACGCCAGCATCGCCGGAATTGCATTCTCGCTTAGCGGTGTGCAGGAGACCTGATGTCGATTGAAATCATCCCGGCTCCGAATTTCGCAGGCGCACAGGGCATACAGGGAATCCAAGGCCCGAGCCCCGGCAGCCAAGGAGCTACAGGTGCGCAAGGTGCAATCGGGGCAGGCGCACAGGGAGGCACGGGCATACAGGGTTCCGTGGGGAGCCAAGGTGTCGGTGGAACTCAGGGGGGAATCGGAGCGCAGGGGGGGTCTGGGGCGCAGGGTGCCATCGGCGCAGGAACCCAAGGGGCCACGGGCGTGCAAGGTCCCAGTTCCTCTCAGGGGGCTTCTGGCAGCCAAGGTGGAAGCGGAAGCCAGGGACCATCCGGCACCAGCCAAGGCGCCACCGGAAGTCAAGGCGGAACGGGAGGGCAAGGCGGTACCGGCGCTCAAGGGCCAAGCGCTTCACAAGGAGCCACGGGAGCACAGGGGCCAAGCGCCAGTCAGGGCGCGTCCGGCGCGCAGGGGCCATCGGGAACGTCTCAAGGCGCTACAGGGGCACAAGGAACGGCGGGTTCACAAGGCGGGACCGGAGGGCAGGGGCCAAGCGCGGCGCAAGGAGCTACCGGGGCGCAGGGACCCAGCGCATCGCAGGGAGCCTCCGGCGCTCAAGGGCCATCGGGAACGAGCCAGGGTGCGACAGGCTCTCAGGGAGGAAGTGGTGCGCAAGGGCCTTCAGGCACAAGTCAAGGTGCTACGGGAGGTCAAGGCGTATCCGGCTCGCAGGGTGGGACGGGTTCCCAAGGACCCAGTGCGAGCCAGGGCGCCACAGGAGCGCAGGGAGCAAGCGCCACCGCGCCTACCGACCTCATTGCCACAAACCAGAGCGCAAATTACAACGGCGGAAGCGCCTACACGCTGCTGGCCGTTTCGTCCACCGGCCTTTACCGGGTAACGGTTTATACCGTCATCACGACCATAGACGGGGTGTCGAGCACCTTGCCGTCCAACACAATCGGCTGGACTGACCCAACTTCCAACGCTGCCCAGACTTGGACCGCAACCGTCACCAGCACAGCCAACACCACCACAACATGGCTCGAAAACACGGCGTTGATCTACGCCAAAACGAGCACCAACATCACGTTGACCCAGGCGGGATATGCGAGTAACTCGGTTGCCCAGATGAAGTTCACCATCAGTGTGTCGGTGGAGAAGGTTTGATGGAAGAGACCATAGGAACTTACGCAACATCGGGAACGCAAGGCGCTACGGGAACGCAGGGATCGCAGGGCGGGACGGGTGGTCAAGGTGTGACGGCGAGCCAGGGGCCTACGGGAGCGCAGGGAGCTACGGGCGCGTCGGCGCAGGGAGCCAGCGGCACTCAGGGTCCAGCGGGAAGCCAGGGCGCAACCGGGGCGTCGGTGCAGGGAGGTACGGGAACCCAAGGTCCGGGGGGAACCCAGGGCGCTACCGGCGCAACTGCGCAGGGTGCCAGCGGAACCCAAGGAGCCTCGGGAACTCAAGGAGCGGCGGGAGCCCAGGGTGCTACGGGCGCATCAGTGCAAGGGGCCACTGGTACGCAGGGAGCCACCGGCAGCCAAGGCGCTACCGGGTCGCAGGGCGCTACTGGCGCTTCGGTACAAGGGGGAACCGGGAATCAGGGTGCCTCTGGGACTCAGGGAGCGACGGGTTCCCAAGGCAAGACCTCCGACATCCGACTCAAGAAGAACATTCGACCGTACCGCGATGGAGTGCAGACGGTTTTGGGCATCAAGCCGTGCATATTCAAGTACAACGGCCTTTACAACACCCCGACAGATGGGCGGGACGTAATCGGCCTCATCGCGAACCAACTCCAGGGCATCATCCCGCAAGCCGTATTCCCGGTGAAGGGGAAGTTGCGGCCCACGGACGCGGAAGAGACCGACATTCTGCATTTTGACGTGGTTCCGATTGTGATGGCGAACGTGAACGCGATCCGTGAGCACACCAAAACGATTGACGACCTGCTGGTCAGGGTCAAGAAGCTTGAGGACGCTTATCAAGCCAAGGGACTGACGTGGAAATAACGACTGGAACCTACTCCATGGCGGCGGCGCAGGGTGCGTCCAACACTGCGCAAGGGACGACTGGCATTCAAGGGCCAGACGGAGCGGCGGGAGCCCAAGGGCCTTCCAGCAGCAGCCAAGGTGCCACGGGAACCCAAGGATCGACAGGCGGTACGGGAAGCCAGGGACCCTCCAGCGCCAGCCAAGGAGCAAGCGGAACTCAAGGCTCTACGGGGGCCACGGGAAGTCAGGGGCCGTCCAGCAGCATTCAAGGTGCCTCGGGAGTTCAAGGGGACACGGGAGCCACGGGTGGCCAGGGGGCATCGAACAGTACGCAAGGGCCGTCCAGCAGCACGCAGGGGCCTACGGCCGCTCAGGGCGCAAAGGGCGCTGCCGGGGCCAAAGGAGCCCAAGGAACCCAAGGGCCATCCAATAGCACGCAAGGAGCAACGGCTGCTTCTCAAGGCACCACGGGTGCGCAGGGCGGAGTGGGTGCCCAAGGGGGGAAGGGCGCGCAGGGAACGCAGGGACCTACCTCCGACATCCGGTTGAAGAAAAACCTGAGACCCTATGCCGAAGGGGTTCAAACCGTTCTGAGTATTTCGCCAATCTCGTTTGAATGGAACGGCCTCGGTGGACAGTTGGCGGACGGGCGGGAAAACGTCAGCGTCATCGCCAATCATCTGCAACAGGTTATCCCCGAGGCTGTATTTCCAGTCAAGGGCAAGCTGCATCCAGAGGATCAGGAAGAAACCGACATTCTGAACTTCGATGTGGTTCCGGTGGTGATGGCTGACGTGAATGCCATTAAGCAGCAGGCCAAAACGCTCGAAAGTCTTATGGAAAGGATCGCCAGACTCGAAAATGCGCCGATTTGAATGCGAGCGATGCCCGGACTGCTGCACGCGGCTCCTCAACATGACGGACGGGAAGGAGCACGGGATTTATCTCGCTCCCGACGAAATCGAACATTTTCCCAAGGAGTCTGTGTTCCCGCTGTTTCGTGCTGGCGACAAGATTTTTGCCTATCAGTTGGGAACGCACGACTGCCCGAACTTGGTCACGAAAGAAAACGGACACTTCGGATGCAAGATATACCAGAACAGGCCGCTGATTTGCAGATCGTTCCCGCTGGGATTCTCGGGTGATAACGGCACCGTACAAATCCAATTCGATAAATGCCGCGCCACACTTAATCGCGACAATGAGCAGTGGGACATGACATCGTTTGCCGACTGCTTTAAGGCGGCGACGGAACAAATCGAGCAAGCCAAGAGCACTCCGCAGGCCACGGAAATGTTTGTGTTGAATGGAATGAAATGGGTAAAGCTGTAAACAGAAACTTCGCAGGTTCGGTTCTGGCGGAAGGTGGCCGGATTACTCCCCTGATGATTGATGCGAGGGACTCGGCGGGATTGGGCCTGTGCAATCCGTCCATTTTCATCGACAACGGCGAACCGTGGTGCATTTTGCGGAACGTCAACTATACCCTTTACCACTGTGAGAACGAGCAGACATTCAACAATCGGTGGGGACCTCTCTCCTACCTCAATCCCGAGAACGACATACACCTGCGCACCTGGAATTTCCTCTGCAAACTAACTCCCAACTTGGAGGTCGAGCGTTACTGGAAGATCGACACAAGCGCTTTCGATAAAGAACCGCTCTGGGAGTTCGTGGGGCTGGAAGATGCGCGGCTGGTGCGCTGGGACGGACATCTGTACGGCATCGGCGTGCGCCGCGACACCACCACCAACGGCCAGGGTCGCATGGAGTTTTCCGAACTGGAACTGGGGGAAAATTCAGTAAAAGAAATCGGCCGCTACCGCATCGAGCACCCGCTGGACCCCAACTGGTACACCGAAAAAAACTGGATGCCGGTTCTAGATAAGCCTTACCACTTTATCCAGTGGACGAATCCGCCGATTGTGGTGAAGGCCGATCTGGCGACGCTGACTTCGCAGCACGCACACGCGCCGAACGAAGCGGATAAGATCGATGGCTTACCATTTCTGCGGGGTGGTTCGCAGGTGATTCCGTGGCGCGGCCTGTACGTGTGTGTGGTTCACGAATGCGATTTGGTGCATAACAAGCAGGGGCAGAAGGACGCCACCTACCTGCACCGCTTCATCGTGTACGACCGCGACTGGAACACGGTTCGCATCGGTGAGCCGTTTTCGTTCTTGGACGGCGAGGTGGAATTCTGCTGCGGCTTGGCGGAATGGCAGGGCGATTTCCTATTGAGTTTCGGCTTCCAAGATAATTGCGCATTTGCGCTGAGAGTCCCCGAGGCCATGATTCCGAAGGTGCTCGGGGTAGCGGGCCACCGGCTTGCCAAGCGCGAGAAGTGGCGTGCCACACAGTACCCCACGCTGGAAGTCACCACGGCGGTGCCGGCGAAGGGTTGCCCGATGGAGTGCGCGTTCTGCCCGCAGGACCGGCTGGAAGCTGCTTACCGGGGAGAACGAACGCTCTCTCTGGAGAATTTCAAGTCCCTCATCGACAAAGTTCCGCAACCTGTCCAGATTACGTTTGCGGGATTCACGGAGCCTTTTCTGGCACCCGATTGTGCGGCGATGATCCGCTACGCCCACGAACAGGGACACCCAATCTCGCTGTTTACTACAGCGGTCGGAATGAAGTTTCGGGACGTGAAAGAAATCAAGGGCCTCCCCTTTGGCGGAATCCAGGGAGGGTTCGTATTGCACTTGCCTGATTGCGAGGGATTCTTCACGCATCGGCTCACGAAGGAATACATGAGTCTGCTCACGGCGCTCAAGAGCGCAGGCATTCGCAATTTCCAGACGATGACGATGGGAGCGCTCGCGCCGGAACTGAAAGATCTTTTCCCTGACGCGATTCACCGGAAGATGTATTCGCGGGCGGGCAATCTCAAGCGTGACGATGTGATTCAAATTGAAACAAGGCCGGGGCCGACAACGTGCGGGTGCCAGGAGAAGCTCTACCACAGCGTTTTGCTGCCCAGCGGAGATGTGTCGCTATGCTGTCAGGACTACGCTCTCGAACACATCCTAGGGAACCTACACCAACAATCCTTTGAGGAAATCATCCCCGAAAATGGAACCTGTTTTGAACTGTGCCGAAGTTGCGAGAATGGGGTGCCGGGGGTGCGGCAATGAAGGTCATCATGGAATCCTTCGGCGGCCTTGGTGATTGTCTCCAGAAATCGACCATCCCGCGAATGCTGACGGAGCAGGGACACCAGGTCTATCTCAACCCTACGTGGGACGGCGAGGAAAACCCGACAGGTGGGCACATCCACAACCCGGAAATCAAGCGCCTCATATGGGAAATGAACCCCCACCTCCGAGGGTTCACGGATGAACCGCCGACCATCGTGAGAAGGGGGAGCCCCACGAACTTGCACAACGACTTCATCAAAAACTGGGAGAGCTTTTACGGGTTGCCAGCGACGAACTCCTACCCGGAAATCTACTACCAGCATCGGCAGGTACAGGGAATCGAGGCGGTTCTGGATTTGTCGTGGCTGAGCGGCTGCTATACGCCTGAGACCGTCAGAAGCATGGCGTCGCGGATTATCGCGCTGGAACCTTCTCTCCAGTGGAAGCAGATTCTTTCGACCTATCAGGCCAACAATGTTGAACTGGACGTAGAGAAAATCCGGTGCGACACCATCTTTGACTTGGCCGATGTGCTGGCAAGCGCGAGCATGATCGTCACGCTGTCCTCGGGTTCGCACATGCTCGCTGGTGCTATCCATAAGGGAACGATTCGGCAGGTGTGCATCATGCCCGACTATCTGCCGCCTTTCCCGCATTACCGGCTGCCCGGAGTGCAGTACGAGTACCCGGAGGGCCATCGGGACCACTGAGACTTTATGCGAGTTGTCTTTACGAACGGTTGCTTTGACCTCCTTCATGTTGGACATATCCGACTGCTGGAATTTTGCCGTGCGCAAGGGGACTTCTTGGTTGTCGGCCTCAATTCGGATGAATCGGTTAGAAGGCTCAAGGGTACGGGCAGGCCGCTGCAATGCGCAGAACACCGGGCCGAAATCTTATCCGCACTGCGATGCGTGGATTCGGTAACGATTTTCGATGAACTCGACCCGCTTGAATGTATCAAGGCCATCCGGCCTGACGTGCTGGTAAAGGGCGGTGACTGGACGCGGGAGACGATTATCGGTGCCAGCGAGGTTGAGTCGTGGGGCGGGAAGGTGCTGGTGTTCCCGACCGTGGAAGGGTTATCAACGACCAAGATTGTGGAGCGAGCGTGCGCGAGTTACTGAACTACATCTCGAATCCCAAGGATGCGGAATCGAACTTCCTCCTGGGCCTGTCCTATGAGGACAAGGGCCATACGGCTGCGGCAGCGGGGTTCTATGTGCGGACGGCGGAGCATTCGGAAGATGATGTGCTCTGCTACGAGGCCCTGTTGCGCATGGCTAACTGCTTCACCCGCCAAGGCTCCCGAGTTTATATGACGAAGGGTATTCTGCTGCGGGCCATATCCCTTCTACCCAAACGTCCTGAAGCCTACTTCTTGCTGAGCCGCTTGTACGAGCAGAACAAGGATTGGCAAGAGGCGTACAGCTTCGCGGTGATGGGGCAGCAGTTGAGCGAGGACCATCCACGCTTGCGAACCAACGTCGATTATCCGGGCCGCTACGCGCTGGTTTTTGAGCAGGCCGTGGCGGGCTGGTGGATCGGCCTCTATGACGAGTCCGTACACCTGTTCAGGCAGTTGAAGAAAGACCCGACCATGCTGCCCATTCACATCGAGGCGGTCAACAAGAACCTTCAGAATCTCGGAGGTCCGACATGGCGCGACCCGCTGGAATACACGGGCGCGATGTACGAGCGGCTACGGGTTAAGTTCCCAGGCGCTCGGTCCATCGAGAGGAATTATTCGCAGGCTTATCAGGATATGTTCGTTCTGACGATGCTCCAGGGGAAACGCAACGGTGTATTTTTTGAGATCGGTTGCGGTGATCCGGTGTTTGGGAACAACACCAAGCTCCTTGAAGAGTGGGGTTGGCAGGGAACGTCCATCGACCTTGACCCCGCCGTTACGGAGAAGTTCCATGCGCAGCGAAGCAGCTATGTCATTACCGGCGACGCCACGAGGCTTGATTACGACGCGCTCATCGACAAGGACTACGATTTTCTCCAGATAGATTGTGACCCCGCCCTGCAATCACTAAATGTCTTGCTGCGTATTCCTTTTGAAAAGCATCGCTTTGCCGTGCTCACGTTTGAGCATGACCACTATTGCTCTCCGGGGATCAGGGAGAGAAGCCGCAAGTATCTGGAGACGCACGGGTACGTCCTGGTGGTGGGGGACATCGCGCCTGATCGTTACAGCAGCTTCGAAGACTGGTACGTATGTCGAGAGCTTGTGAACGAAAAAATCATCGAGAAGATGCGCGACACACGCGAAGGCCCGAAGAGGGCCGATCACTATATGTTGAGGATGTAGGCATGAAGTCTTTGCGTTATACTGGGGTTAAGACCGCACGAAGTATAAGACGGTCAAGGGAGTTAGCATGAAAAATGTCTTGCTGATTACTGCTATTCTGTTCCTGTCAGTTACTTCCTTTGCCACCGGCCCCGCGACCGTGATCGTGTCGGATTCAAACTTCTATGGCCCCAACGGAAAGACGGGCAACTGGAACGCCTCCATTGTTTCGCCCTTCTCTTTCACTACCTATGACGGCTATCCCGTCCAGGCGGGCTACACCTCCAAATTCACCATCACCGGAACCACCTTCAGCGTGCCGGTTATTCCGAATATCCTCGTCGGGAACACCTACACCTACAATGTGAATTACACCCTCACGAGTTCTGGCGGCCCACTGACGTTCTCGGAGCACTGGTGCGTTCCCAACGCCGCAGGCCCGTTTACCCGCGCCCAGGTGCTTTGCTCGGGAACGATTCCGCCCGTTGTGATGCCCGTGGTCGGCATTGCCAATGGAGGAACGGGAGCCACCACCGCAGCCGGAGCGTGCTCGAATCTGGGATGTAGTGGCGGAGGCGGAGCGGGTGGCCCGTGCAATGGCACCACGATTCAGTGCGGTGATGCCCAGGTGGGGGCGGACTTTTCGGCCAAAACCAATGCTGCCAATGCAGCCATCTGCGCGACTTATCCGGGTGGAACGGTGGATGATCGTGGGCTTGTGGGGGCGTACCTGGATGACAATGGGAATGTCGTGCTGGGCTCGAATACCTGCGCCATAGGACTCGTCTTGCCTAGCGCCACGATAACGGTGGCAAGCGGGTATGGATTTACAGGCTATACCGATGTCGCGTTTCACGGGCAGGGTTTCAGTAACACCACATTCAGTGGAACGGGCACGACCCCCTTCTACACGAATTCTTCAGCCACCTGCGCTCGGGGCTCCATGACGGACTTCACCTCGAACAATTTCAGTATCGGGTCAACCGGCCTGCTGATGAACGGAATTTGTTTCTTGGACATGGCGCGGGTGAGCGTGAATACACAGGGCACGGCGCTCAGCTTTGGCGGCTCAACGGGCTCCTACTACAACACGATTCGGAACAGCTATTTTTCGGCGGGACCGGGCACTTATGCGGTCACGGTCGGATACAAATACGGAACCAACGCCAATTCCAATGCGCTGCGCGACCTCGTAATCGACGGCGACGGTGGCGGGTCCACTTCCGTATTCAACGGCTTCGGTGCGGCCTCGAATGTGTACGACCACATTGACTGCGAGCTTGCCGGTCTGTGCTTCGATATAAGGGGCGTCAACAATCGCCTGCACAACTCCTATTTTGAGGGAACGGGCTACGCCGTTGTGCCCGGATGGACAGGCACTATTGCGAGCGCGGGAAGTTGCGTGCTGACGAATGGGAATTTCGAGCCCCACTACACCGGGCCGACCGAATACCGCGACCCCAACGGCAACATCGAAATGTGTACGATAGCGGGTTCGTGGGCGAGCGCGTCCCCGGCATGGAATGCCACTATCGGCGGCACTACGGCAGTTGGGTCGGCCACCTTCACCAATATGGGGCCGTACACGACTTGGCCCAAGAATACCGTCCTCGATTACGGCGCCATTGTGATCGACTCGAACAACTACTCGGAACTGGTCGTGGTGGGCGGGACTACCGGCAGCACTCAGCCGGCCTGGACCACCTTCAGCGCCATGAATGAAGGCGCATTGACGACGGATGGCAGCGTCACCTACGAGCTTATCGGTTACGGCACCTCAATCGTGCTCGAACCCAGCGCCAGCAGCACCATGATTACGGACAACTGCGGGTCGGCCATGGACCTGTCGTGGTCACCGAACAACCTGTTTCTATGTCCGGGCGAGTACGGAACCGGCGTCACCACTTCCAACGTCGTACTGCCTTACCTCGACGTGGGAGGCTTCGGGCAGGCCCACAACTCGTTTCTGGCGCAGGGTGGAGCGCAGGTGATGCAGTACCCTACGGTCGATCCGGTATCAGTGACCTCGAACCTTCCGGCTGGTGGCGACACGCTCAGCTACGCGCTCAATTATCACACAAGCGGCAGCCCTGATTTCAATTCCGGCTCGGGCTTCGATACGGGCGTAGGCAATTTCGTCTCGGTAGCGGGCGTGGACCATACCAAGCTGGGCACGTTGCAGAGCATCGCGCAAGACCCTTTATATAACGGCAATGAGGGAGGCCAGTGCTGGACGACCGGCGACACGTTCACGATCAGCGGGTTGGGCAATGGCAATGCGACAGGCAGCGTGACCGCCTCAAGCTGCGCGGTGACGGGCGTGACTTTGACCGGGGCCGGAAGCGGGTACTACAGCCGCGCCACCGTACCCATCACCGTAACGGCGTGCGCGGTGGGGCCGTGCGGTGGGCTGGAAGTGGACGTGACGGCCTACATGGTCATCGTGAAACTTCCGAAGTTTGCCACGGGTTCCAGCTTCCCAACGCAGTGGGGACGGTGGGGAATCTGCAAGGGTGCCACGACGACCTGCACCCCCGCGTACTATTTCGTCGCGGATGGAAACCAACTTGGTGTGACGCTGTGGGGCAACCAAGCGATTTTCAACGTGGGGCAATTCTGGGATTACGGCCAAAACGTCTTTGCGACGGACCTGTCAAACCTCACCAACACGACCGGCGACATGCACGTAGGGGCGCCGTCCGGCTATACCGCTGCCAGCACGCTTTGGTTGAACAGTATCGCGATGAGCCGCAGCTACACGACTGGGCATTTGCAGATTGCTACGGGAGCCAGTACGAGCGATGTCGGGATTGCACCCAGTTCGGGAGGCACCGAAGCTTCCTTGGCGCTTGCGTACAATTCGGACTTGGCAGCGGGCCACACCTTTACGTGCTCGCTGACTTCCAGCGGCCTGACGTGCGGCTTGGGCAATGGCAGCACCACCTTCAATACGACCTATGTGGGGCCGGTGACGGCACCCACGTTCTGTCTGGGTTCTTCGTGCATCAATGTGTGGCCGGGTGGCGGCGGCAGTCCGGGGTTCAATGCGATTACGAGCGGCACCAACACCTTGGCCAGCATGGTTATGGGCACGGGTTCCTCGCTAACTTCGACCGGAGGCACCATTGCGGCCACCACCGCAGCGGCAGCCGCCAGCACTCCAACGCTCTGCTCAACGGGGCAAGCTCCCACGGGAGTTCTGGCGAACTTCAATGCCACGGGATGCGCCACCTACGCGCAGTTTTCTGGCAGCATCGCGGCAAATAGCTTTCCCTATTGGAATTCCACGAATACCCTGACGGGATTAAGTGTGCCGACCGGACCTACGGGAGTCCCGCAGGTTCCAATCTATACCTATCCAACTGGGTGGTCCCTGGGTGCGGCGACGATTCCGATCAATAACAATTCTGAGACTAATTGTGCGGGAGGGATTCTTAGCATCCTTGACCGGGCAGCAGGGATATTCTGTTCGGGAACTACCACAGCGACATTTACCCTGCCGGTGCATTCGACAAGCGGCTTCGGTGTAGGTTTTCCATTCTTCATCTTCAATGGAAACTCTGGCAACCTGACGCTGAGCCCGACCACGGACACTATCAGCACTTCCACGGTATTTCCCAACTGGGTGAGCTTCGTTTACAACAACCCCCTTGGCAACTGGCAGAATCCGACTATGCCTACCGTTGGAGCCTTCCCGTCCTGTTCGGATACGGGTGGGAACCACCTAAATTTCGTGAATGGAACGGGAATCACTTGCGGAACATCGAGCAGTGGTGGCGGTGGCGGATACACGCTTCAAATCGGCGGTTCATCGCTGACCAGCGGAGATACGGTAAATTTCAACAACACCACGCCAGCGGCGGAAACCAATGCCATCAACGTTCATTTTCAGACCTCCAAGGTCAGCACGACAGACAGTGTGAGTGCGGAGATAGTTGGAGACGGAAACTCGGCCCACTATATCGACGGCACGGGGCACTTTACATCCCCGGCCGCAGCGGGTTCTTCTCAGCAGGCCATGGCGGTTGCCATGTTTGCGGGTACGACGAGTGTGGCTGCACCCACGGCGGGGACCTTGAGCATCCAAGCAATCACTTACCCCCTCACTTCGTTCTCCTATTTTCTGGTAGACATATCCACGGGAGACGGAACCAACAACAGCGACTTCGCAATCTACGGTCCCTGCACCAGCGGGCAGTCGGGGTGCCCCTTGTTCGCCCACACGGGGGGAATCACAACCTCCAGCGGCGTAGGGCATTACGCCATTGCCGCGACGGGTTCACCCACCTGCACATCGGCTCCCTGCGTGCCCAGCAGCATAGGGACGAACGGTTTCTATTACGTGGCCTATTGCTCTGCCGCAACGACCTTGGCAATTTACAAGTCCAACACCCAGGTCACGATCAGCCCGTACAATACGACCATCGGAAGCACTTGCACGGCGGGAGTGGCTCCCAGCACCATCAACTTGGGAAGCGATTCGTGGGCGGCAAGCTCGGCATTTATCATGGGAGTATCGGACCGATAACTCTATGAGGAAATACTTTCTCATCTCGTTTTTGCTTTTTGCCTCTCAAGCTTCGGCGGCAACGTACTACGTGACCCAAGCGGGGGGAGGAGCGGGAAGCTCCTGCGCCAGCGCGAATTCGGCGGCGTGGTTCAACACGGCTGGACACTACACGGCGGGCGACACAATCCATCTGTGCGGGGCCTTCAGTTACACGGACAATACCTCTACCGCCCTCACCGTGCAGGCAAGCGGCAGCGCGGGAAACTCGCTTACGATTGTCTGTGACGCAGGCTCTCCATGTTCCTTTACCAATTATGCTTGGCCATCAACCGGGGCCATCAACGTCAACGGCAAGAGTTACATCATTCTGGACGGAAGCGGAGGAACGATCAGCAGCACGCAAAACGGCGTGGGCTTGACTTATCAGCAGCAGACGGCAGGAATTTACTCGAACAGCGGAATCAGCGTCGAGATCAGGAATTGGAACGTCGGCCAACTTTACTATCGTTTCCAAGGGTCCACCGATACCAACGCCTTCGGATACGGGATCATGCCCTGGGGAGATTCGGGTGGCCTGATTCACGGGAATTCCTGCACCGGAGTCAGCTACTACTGCATCTACGTTTCTTACCCCGGAAGCACGACCACGCAAAATCTCAGCATTTACAGCAATTCGTCCTGCTGCTCTACGGTAGGCGTCAACGTGGGAGACGGAAGCAGCAACGCCATCGCGTCGAACATCCTTATCCACGACAACACCCTAACTCCCAACACCTACTGGGACGGCAGCGGAAGCCATAATGCACCCGTCCACTTCTTCATGGTTCAAACCGGGTCGTACACCTCGGGGACCATGATCTACAACAACCAGATGATAGGCGATCCCGGCATCAACGCGACAGCGTGCCTTGAGTTGGAACAGATTTCGGGAGCCCTGGTATTCAACAATCTTTGCGTGTCCACGGGCACGAACAATTACGCGGCTGGAAACTTGTATACCAAGGCCGTCTCAAAGGCCACGATTGCGGCCGACAATGCCGTGTGCGGATCGGCGGGACTGTGCCGAAGCGGAGGAGTGGTCACAGTTACGACTACCAGTGCC
>Ga0335071_10001579_pt1 | contig 24551 bp, 18 predicted proteins | sample Lox_Sample_15_FD_206724 | JGI IMG/M metagenome (GOLD analysis project Ga0335071, IMG submission 206724) | Soil microbial communities from Loxahatchee National Wildlife Refuge, Florida, United States - Lox_Sample_1.5 | ecosystem: Environmental > Terrestrial > Soil > Wetlands | place: USA... | reverse complement strand
CCCGAGGAGCCCGACACGATGGCGCCCGCGTGCCCCATGGTCTTGCCCTCGGGCGCCATGAACCCGGCCACGTAGCCGACGACCGGCTTGGTCACGTGCGCGGCGATGTAGGCGGCGGCACGCTCCTCGGCGTCCCCGCCGATCTCGCCGATCATCACCACGACCTCGGTCTCCGGGTCCTCCTGGAAGGCCGCCAGCGCGTCGATGTGAGTGGTTCCGATGACCGGGTCACCGCCGATCCCGAGGGCGGTGGAGAACCCGAGGTCGCGAAGCTCGTACATCATCTGGTAGGTCAGCGTCCCGGACTTGCTGACCAGGCCGATCGGCCCGGGACCGGTGATGTCGGCGGGGATGATCCCCGCGTTGGACTTCCCGGGGCTGATCAGGCCCGGGCAGTTGGGACCGACGATGCGCGTGGCGCTGCCCTGCGACCGGGCGAAGAACTCCGCGGTGTCGTGGACCGGCACGCCCTCGGTGATGACGACGCACAACGGGACGCCGGCGTCGATGACCTCGTGGACCGAGCCGGCGGTGAACCGCGGCGGCACGAAGACCACGGAGACGTTGGCCCCGGTCTCCTCGACGGCTTCCTTGACCGAGCCGAACACTGGGATCCCGTCGACGTCGAGGCCGCCCTTGCCCGGGGTGACGCCGGCGACGACGTTGGCGCCCGAGGCGACCATGCGCCTGGTGTGCTTGGTCCCCTCGGAGCCGGTCATGCCGTTGACGAGGATCCGCGAGCCCTCGTCCAGGAAGATCGCCATCGAGTGTCCTTTCCCGACCCCAGGTCCCGACTCAGGCGGCCGAGGCGGCCAGCTCGGCCACCCGGCGGGCGGCTCCGTCCATCGTGTCGACGAGCTCCACTCTGGGCAGGGCGGCCTCGGTGAGGATCTGCCGGCCCTTCTCCGCGTTGTTGCCGTCGAGCCGTACGACGAGGGGCTTGTCGATGCTCTCGCCCTGGGCCGCCAGCAGCTCGACGGCGGACACGATGCCGTTGGCCACCGCGTCGCAGGCGGTGATCCCGCCGAAGACGTTGACGAGGACGGCGCGCACATCGGGGTCGTTGAGGACGATGTCGAGGCCGGCCGCCATCACCTCCGCCGAGGCGCCCCCGCCGATGTCGAGGAAGTTCGCCGGGGTGATCCCCCCGACGTCGGCGCCCGCGTAGGCGACGACGTCGAGGGTGCTCATGACCAGGCCCGCGCCGTTGCCGATGATCCCGACCTCGCCGGAGAGTTTGACGTAGTTGAGGTGCCGCTCCTTGGCGCGCAGCTCGAGGGGGTCGGTGCCCTCGACGTCGGCGAAGCGGTCGTGGTCGGCGTGGCGGAAGCCGGCGTTGTCGTCGAGGGTGACCTTGCCGTCCAGGGCCAGCACCCGCCCGTCGGGCGTACGCACCAGCGGGTTGACCTCGACCAGCGTCGCGTCCTCGTCCTTGAAGACCGTCCACAGCTGCTCGAGGATCCCCACGACCTGGTCGAGGACGTCGTCGGCGAAACGACCCTCGGCGGCGATGGCGCGGGCCTTGGCGTGGTCGACGCCGGAGCGCGCGTCGATGGGGACCATGGCGAGGGCATCGGGCCGTTCGACCGCCAGCTGCTCGATCTCCATCCCGCCCTCGCGGGAGGCCATCGACAGGTAGCTGCGGTTGGCCCGATCGAGGAGGAACGAGACGTAGTACTCCTCGGCGATGTCGCTCGCCTCGGTGACCAGGACTCGGCGCACGGTGTGGCCCTTGATGTCCATGCCCAGGATGTCGCGCGCCCGCTGCTCGGCCTCCTCGGGAGTGGCCGCGAACTTGACGCCACCGGCCTTGCCGCGTCCGCCGGTCTTGACCTGCGCCTTGACGACGACAGCGGTGCCGAGGGCCTCGGCCGCCTCGCGCGCGGCCTCCGGGGTCGAGACGACCACCCCGGGGAGCACCGGGACGCCATGGGCCGCGAACAGCTCCTTGGCCTGGAACTCGAACAGGTCCATCCGCGGCCTCCGCCTCGTCACGTGGATGCGAGGCAGCCTAGGCCCCTGCTGGCCCAGCGGATCCGCGCCCCCTGCCGTCCCCAGTGCAGGTAGCGGTGCAGGTATTGGTGAACGCGGCGCCGGGTCAGCCGGTAGGCGCGGCCACGTGGTCGCGGACCCAGTCGACGATCGTCTGCGTCGACGTGCCCGGGGTGAACACGGCCGCGACTCCCATGGCCTGGAGCTCGGGGATGTCCTCCTCCGGGATGATGCCGCCGCCGAAGACGACGATGTCCGTCGCATCGTGCTCGCGCAGCAGCTCGAGGACGCGGGCGAACAACGTGAGGTGCGCGCCCGAGAGGATGCTCAGCCCGACCGCGTCGGCGTCCTCCTCGATCGCGGTCGCGACGATCTGCTCGGGTGTCTGGTGCAGCCCGGTGTAGACCACCTCGACGCCGGAGTCGCGCAGGGCGCGGGCCACCACCTTGGCACCCCGGTCGTGGCCGTCGAGGCCCGGCTTCGCGATCACTACGCGGATCGGCTCCACGTCAGCAGACTAACCCCGCGGCGCGCGCCCCGGATCAGGCGCCAGGCAGCTGTCCGTACGCCCGGACGGGGCGGATCCGCAGCACCAGCCGGCGGTCGGCCACCATGGCGCGGCGGTAGTCCTCCCAGTCGGGGTGCTCCCCCGACACCGCCCGATACAGCTCGATGAGCTCGTCGACCGTCGCGTCGTGCGGCTCGACCGCGACCGGAGCCAGCTCGGCCTCGCCTTCGAGCACGACGTAGGACCAGAAGTCCTGGGACGCCGCGTGCAGGGACACCCGTGGGTCGCGGCGAGCGTTCGCGGTCTTGGCGCGGGAGTCGGTCACCGATACCCGCACGAGGTCGTCGTCGCCGACGGCGAAGGCGATGTTGGACAGCTGGGGCCGGCCGTCGCGCTTGAGGGTCACGAGGACCCCGTGGTGGCGCGGGCGCAGGAAGTCGAGGGCGTCGCTGAGCTCCATGAGCCGATCATGCCGTGCGGGCAACGGTTTCGCGCCCGATGATGCTGACGGGTCTCCAGGGGCACCTCCATCATGACGACACATCGATGTGGCACCGTTGTGACGTACGACGTGGGAAGGCCGGGTGAACATGCGGGTACGCGGCAGGGTCCTGGACGCGGTGACGGGCGCCGTCACGCTCCCGGTGGCCGTACCCCGGGCCGTCATGTCCGCGGACGTCGCGACCGCTGTGCGCAGCACGGTCGTCGAGGCGGCCTGGCTCGGTGCCCACGTGCTGCTCTACCCGCTCAACACACGTCGCGAGCGCGCGAGCATGGAGGCTCCCCCGCTGTCGGTCTCGGGGTTGTCCCTGGTCCAGCGCAGCCTGTACGTGTCCGACGTCGAGGCGGCGGGCACCCCGATCGTGCTGGTGCACGGCATCGTGGACAACCGCTCGATCTTCACCCTGCTCCGCCGGGCCTTGCGGCGCCGTGGCTTCCGCCACGTCCACAACTTCGAGTACGGCGTCCTGGCGACCGACCTGCGGGCCGTCGCCGAGGAGCTGGGGACCTATGTCGAGCAGGTGTGCGAGGAACGGGGCGCTGAGCAGGTGCACCTGATCGGGCACTCGCTGGGCGGGATCGTGGCCCGCTACTACGTCCAGCGGCTCGGCGGCGACAAGCGGGTGCACACGGTGGTGACCCTGGGCTCACCGCACGGCGGCACCCTTCCCGCGCGCCTCGTCCCGCACCCGCTGCTGCGCAGCCTGCGGCCGGGCAGCGACATCATCAAGGAGCTGGCGCAGCCCGCTCCCGGGATTCGCACGCGGTTCGTCTGCTTCTGGTCCGACCACGACCCGATCGTCGTTCCCCGCGCGTCGGCGCGGCTGGAGCACCCGGACCTCGAGGCCAAGAACGTCCTGGTCCGCGGCGTCGGCCACTCCTCCCTGCTCGTCGACGGGCGTGTCGTGCGCGAGCTCGTGAGCACGCTGGCTGAGCTGTCCCCCCGTCCCGCGGCCCCGCCGGCGGAGACGCCGCGCGCGCCGGCCCGCGCGCCACAGCTGCCGCCCCGGGCCAGGCCCCGCGCGGCACCGTCGTCCTGAGCCTCGTCCCGAGGAGCTAGGCCTCGACCGGCCGGTTGCGGTAGCGGCGGACCAGCTCCCGCTCCGCGCGCTGCAGGCGAACCGGCGGCAGCCCCGACGCCACCAGGCGCAGGTCGTCCAGCACCATGTCGCCGATCAAACGGAACGCGGAGGCGATGCCGCCCGCGCGGTGCGCCGACAGCACCATCCCGTCGAGGGAACGAGCCTCGTCGTCCAGCGCCACCGGCTCCTGCGGCCACACGTCGACCGCCGCGAGGAGCCGTCCGGCGCGCACCCGCTCGTACAGCGCCGTGAAGTCGACGATCGCCGCCCGGCTGACGACCACCAGCCGGGCTCGCGGCGGCAGCAGGTCGAGCCGCGCGGCGTCGAGCAGGTGGGTGCTCTGCTCGGTCACGGTCGCGAGGACGAACACGTACGTGCTGCGCCGCAGGAGCTCCTCCAGGGGGACCGGCTCGACCTCGGCCTCGCGGAGCAGCCCGTCGGGCAGCCAGGGGTCGTACGCCCGGAGCCGGGGTGCGAAGGGCCGCAGCAGCGGGAGCAGCGCGCGAGCGATGCCGCCGAACCCCAGCAGTCCGACGTCGGCGTGGCGGAGCAGGATCGAGTCGGCGTTGCCGTCGACGGTGTACCGCTCGACGCCGGCCCGGAAGTCCCGGTCCGCGCGGGTGATCCCGCGACCGAGGTCGAGGGCGAGGGCGAGCGCGTACTCGGCGACCGGTTGCGCGTACGCCGGCCCGCAGGACAGCACGTGGATGCCGCGGGACAAGGCGGCGTCGTAGTCGACGTTCGGCAAGAAGTTGCCCTCGACGTTGGCGATGACCCGCAGGCTCTCCGCCCGCTGCAGGCGCTGGGCCGTCAGCCGCGGTTGCCCGACGACGGCAAAGGCTCGCGGGAGCACCTCGTCGAAGGACGCGTCGGCCGGCAGGGTGTACTCGACGACCTCGAACTCCTCGGTCAACACCGCCCACGCCATGGGGTCGAAGAGGTCCTCGCGTGAGCGCGGTGAGGCGCAGAGGAGCACCAGCGGGCGCACTCGAGCGACCCTAGCGTCCGCGGATCCCCCGGTCAGAGCTTCTCGACGGGGGCGTAGCGAAGCAGCAGGCGCTTCTGGCCGTAGGAGCCGAAGTCCACGGTGGCCACCGCCCGCTCGCCGACGCCGTCGACCCCGACGACGGTGCCCAGGCCGAAGGTGTCGTGGCTCACCCGGTCCCCAGGATCGAGCGCCACGACCTCCCGGTTGCCCGGCGAGCGCGAGGTGGGCCGCGCGGCGACCTGCGCGAGCGAAGGCGCGGACGTTCCTCGCGCCCCGGCCGCCGGCTCCTCGCGCTCCCAGCTGACCAGGTCGTGCGGGATCTCCTCGAGGAAGCGCGACGCGGGATTCCAGGACGGCTGCCCCCACGCCGAGCGCACGAGGGCGCGGCTGAGGTAGAGGTGCTGGCGCGCCCGCGTGATGCCGACGTAGGCCAGGCGCCGCTCCTCCTCGAGCTCCCGCTCGTCGCCGAGGGAGCGCAGGTGCGGGAACACGCCGTCCTCGAGGCCGGTGAGGAAGACCACCGGGAACTCCAGGCCCTTGGCGGTGTGCAGCGTCATCAGGGTGACCACGCCGCCATGCTCGTCGGCGTCGGGGATCTCGTCGCTGTCCGCGACGAGGGAGACGCGCTCCAGGAAGTCGGCGAGGCTGCCCTCGGGGTCGCTCTCCTCGAACTCCCTCGCGACGGCCTCGAGCTCGCGGAGGTTCTCCACGCGGGTCTCGTCCTGCGGGTCGTCGCTGTCCTGCAGGGCGGTGACCAGCCCGGTCTGCTCGTACACGGCCTCCAGCACCGTCGCCGGACCGAGCCCCGCCTCGACCAGCGTCCGCAGGTCGGCCAGCATCCGGTTGAAACCCTCGATCGCGGCCAGGGACCGGGGGTTCAGGCCGTACGCCTGCGCGGCGCGCGCCACCGCCTGGGGGAAGGGGATCCGCTCCCGTTCGGCCAGCGCCTCCAGCATCGCCTCGGCCCGGTCGCCGATGCCGCGACGCGGGGTGTTGAGGATCCGGCGCATCGATACCGAGTCGTCGGGGTTCGCCAGCAGCCGCAGGTAGGCCAGCGCGTCTCGCACCTCCCGCCGCTCGTAGAAGCGCACGCCGCCGACGACGCGGTAGGGCAGACCCACCCGGATGAACACCTCCTCGAACACCCGGGACTGCGCGTTGGTCCGGTAGAAGACCGCCACGTCGCAGGGCCGGGCGGTGCCCGCGTCGTGGAGGGAGTCGATGGTGCGGGCGACGTACGCCGCCTCGTCGTGCTCGTTGTCCGCGACATACCCCGTGATCGGCGAACCCTGGCCGGCCTCGGTCCACAGCCGCTTCTCCTTGCGGTTGGGGTTGCGTGAGATGACGGCGTTGGCGGCGTTGAGGATGACCTGCGTCGAGCGGTAGTTCTGCTCGAGGAGGATCGTCTCGGCGTCCGGGTAGTCCTCCTCGAAGTCGATGATGTTGCGGATCGTGGCGCCCCGGAAGGCATAGATCGACTGGTCGGCGTCGCCCACGACGCACAGCTCGGGCGCGGGCAGGTCGCCCACCGGCTGCACCAGCTCGCGCACGAGGGCGTACTGCGCGTGGTTGGTGTCCTGGTACTCGTCGACGAGGACGTGACGGAAGCGCCGCCGGTAGTGCTCGGCCACGTCCGGGTAGGCGCGCAGGAGGTGCACGGTCTCGCCGATGAGGTCGTCGAAGTCGAAGGCGTTCGCCTCGCGCAGCCGCCGCTGGTAGCGCGTGTACGCCTCCGCGAGGGTGCGTTCCAGGTGGTTGGCCGCCCGCGCGGCGAAGGTCTCCTCGTCGACCAGCTCGTTCTTGAGGGTGCTCACCTGCGCGCTGAACGCGCGCGGGTTGAACCGCTTGGGGTCGAGGTCCAGCTCGCGCACGACCTGTGTCATGAGCCGCTGGGAGTCCGCCGCGTCGTAGATGCTGAAGGACGAGGTGTGCCCGAGCCGCCTGGCCTCCGCGCGAAGGATCCGCACGCACGCGGAGTGGAACGTCGAGACCCACATCACCTTCGCGCGCCCGCCGACGAGGTCGGCGACACGCTCCTTCATCTCGGCCGCGGCCTTGTTGGTGAAGGTGATGGCGAGGACCTGGCCCGGCTGGACGTGGCGGGCAGCCAGCAGGTACGCCACCCGGTGGGTCAGCACGCGCGTCTTGCCCGAGCCCGCTCCCGCGATGATCAGCAGCGGGGAGCCCTCGTGGACCACCGCCGCCCGCTGCTGGGGGTTCAGCCCCTCCAGCAGCGCCTGCGGGTCGCTGCGACGGCCGGCGCGTGGGGGAGGTTTCGGGAGCCCCGTCGGCTGCTCGTCGAAGAGGGTGCTCATCGTCGAGCCAGTCTAGGTGCGCGGCCCGACCCCCTCAGACGAGCACGACGTAGGTGAGCGTGATCGTGAAGTCGCGCACGTCGTAGGTGTCGCCGTCCTCGACGAGCAGCTCCCACCGGGCCCGGTGCCCGTCCAGCACGGCGGGCGTGGCCCGCACCGCGGTCCCCGAATGGTTGCCCGTGGACGCGGGGAGGTGGGTGACCCCGACCTCATCCCCCGCGTCGTCGAGGAAGGCGAGCTCCGCGGTCCCGCCGCCCACCCCGCGGCCGTACGCGGACAACCGCAGCGAGCGGTACTCCGCCGCCGCCGGCAGCCCGAGCCGGTTCACCGTGCGCACCGCGCCGGAGGGCGAGGCGTGCAGCCGCAGGGCACCGCTGCCGAAGGGCGGGTACACCTCGGCGTAGCTCGCGTCGTCCGAGGACTGATAGCCCCCGCCCCCGGCGCTCTGCGCGCTGATCGTCTCGCTCCAGTGGCGGACCGCCGCCGCCCGCAGCGACACGGTCACCTCGTGCGCTGGGGTCGTGGTGGTGTTGCCCGCGAGGTCGGTCGCGCGCAGAGTGAAGCGATAGGCGCCGGCGGGCAGGGCGTGACCGCCCGAGGACCGGCCGCTCCACGTCGCCCGCACCGCACCAGGCCCGGTCCGCGACACCGTCGCTGACCAGACGCGAGCCCCCGCGGCGTTGCGCACCTCCATGAGCACGGACGCCGACTCCGACAGCCGCGCTGACAAGACGGTGGAGTCGCGGAACCCGTCGTGGTGCGGGTAGACGGTGGCGTACGTCGTCGCGACCGAGGTCAGCGACGGACGCACCAGGTCGACGCGGACCGACGCCGACGCCGTCCCCGTCCGAGCCTCCCCGCTCACGCTGCTGGTGTCGAGCCGGATCACGTAGCTGGCGGAGGCGACGACGGTCCCGGTCCCGTCGGTGCCGTCCCAGATCCACCGGTGCCGGCCCGGTCCGAGCTGCCCGAGCGACCACGTGTGGATCGTCGTCGCACGCGGGCCAACGACGCTGACAGTGACGTCGGAGGCCTCGTCCAGGGAGTAGGTGAGCGTTGTGCGGTCGCGCGTCCCGTCGGCGTTGGGTGAGATCACCCGAGGGGTCAGCGACGTGACGGTCGGCGTCAGGTGCGCGACGCTCACCGTCGCCGAGGAGCTGGCGGGCGAGGAGTCGCAGGTGGTCCCAGCCGCGTCGCACGCCACCGCGGTGATCACGTGGCTGCCCGAGGGCAGCCTGCCCACCGGGATCGACGCGCTGAACGGCGCGGTGGTGTCCGTCGCGAGCACCGTCGAGGCGTCGGCCAGGAACCGGACGGCCGGCGCGGACGAGGTGGCGGAGACCGTCCAGGTGGCGGTCTCGTGGTCACCGTCGGACGGCGCGGTCAGCACCGGCGCCGGGTAGTCGACGGTGACCGGGACGTCGGTGCCCGTGCTGGAGCACAGGGTCTGCCGGCACGCGACGACCCGCAGCGTGCGCGACCCGGCGGACCCCCAGGCGGGCAGGGTGAGAGCGGCGGAAGCGGCAGAGACTGCCGCGGCCTTCGTCCCCGGGCGCCCCACCAGCCAGGCGCGGACGTGGTCGCCAGAAGGGACGTCCACCTGGACGTTGGCGTCCCCGCCGACGGTCGCACCGGGGGTCGGCGAGGTGACGGTCGGGCCCGGCAGCACCAGGTGGTAGCCGAGGGCGCGATAGGCGTCGACGTCGCCGTGGGCGAAGCCGTGCGCGTCCTTCGAGGCGGTCGTCCGCAGCGCGTTGCCCACGCCGGCGACGCTCAGCGTCGGCCGGGATGCTCGGATCAGCGCCGCGACGCCGGAGACGAGAGGGGCGGCGAAGGAGGTGCCGTCACCGGAGTCGTACCCCGATCCGGTTCGGGCGGCCCCGAGGATGCCGACGCCCGGCGCCGCCACGTCGACCCAGCTCCCGTGCTCGGAGAACGACGCCCGCGCCTTGCCGTCGTGGGTGGTCGCGCCGACCGCGATCACGCCCGGCAGGGCGGCGGGGTAGAACCGCTTGGTGGTGCCGTCGTTGCCCGCCGCTGCTACGACGACGACGCCGGAGGCGACCGCGTCCGCGATCGCGGTCCGCAGTGCGGTCCCCACCGCCGGCCCGCCGAGGCTCAGATTGATGACCTTGGCGCCGTGCCGGACCGCCCAGCTGACCCCGACCGCGACGTCGGCGTCGTCGATGGCACCCGCGCTGTCGGCCACGCGCACCGCCATCAGCTCGGTGCGCCACCCGACCCCGGCGATGCCCGCCCCGTTGTCGGTGTCGGCGGCGATGATCGAGGCGACCATCGTGCCGTGGCCGACCTTGTCGGTGACGTTGGTGCCGCCGGTCACCGCGTTGTACCGCGCGACCACTTTGCCCGCGAGATCGGGGTGGGAGGTGTTGACGCCGCTGTCGATGACGGCGACCCGTACGGCGGCCGATCCGTGCGTCACGGTCCACGCCCTAGGGACGTCGATGGCGCTCAGATAGGGCTCCTGCTGGCTGAAGAGGGCGTCCGAGGGCGCGTCGAGCAGCGACATCGGGTGCACCGGCTCGACGGAGGCGACTGCCGGGTCGAGGCGCAGCCCCGCTGTCGTCGCCGCGACGTCGGCACGGGGCACCACCAGGGTGAAGTAGCGGTCGTAGGGCTGCCCGTCGGTCCGCGACGAGACCCCAAGCGCCCCGGCCACGCCGAGCGACTCACGGCGCACCTGGAACGGGTCGGCACCGGCCCGGGTGACCACGGACAGACGGACGCTGCCCGAGGCGTCGCCCGACGTCGTCACCGCCGTGACCGGAGGGGGCGGCGCGGGGGGCGAGGGCGGCGTGGGGTTGGCCGCCGCCCGCGGCGTACCCGCCACGACGGCAACGAGGGCGACCGCCAACGCGGCACCCCGGACCGACCGCGTCGTGCTCATGATCCCCTTCGTCGAGCCGACCTCCCCCGTTGCCACCACGCTAACCCGCGGCCGGGACCCAGGCACCGACCGCGACCAGCCGGACCGCGGTCGCCCCCGCATCCGCTGCCATCCTCGCCGCGCCCGCGGAGCTGAGGGCGGTCGTGAGCTGGGTCGTGGTCACCCGCTTGGCCTCCGCGGCGAGCACCCACGCGTCCGGCTCGGTGCCGGCCGGCCAGACCACTGCTTGGGTACGGGCGCTGGAGGCCAGCCGGGCCTGGGCCACGACCGCGACGGCCGCGGACGGCACGCCGTGCCCGATCAGCCGCAGGGTCGCCGAACGTCCCGCCGCGAGAGCCGCCTTGAGCCCGACACCGCTCGCGGAGTTGACCAGCGTGGCCGGCTTCACCGCCGTGAACAGCGCCCCGCCGGCGACCGACGCGGGGGCGTACCACCCGGTGAGGACGACCTGGACGGCCCTGGTGCCGGAGGCGCTGCGGACGAGGACCGCCGGGTCGTCGGGGAGCCCAGGGCCGAGCGCGACCACGTCGGCCGCCGTCGCGGTGCGCCCGGTCGTCGCCGTGGGGGCCGCCATGGCGGCGGCGGGGAGCGGGTCGTGGGCGCCGTACACGCGGACCCCGCCCGCGACGCTGCCGCCGGACACCGCGACCGAGAGGGCGACGGCGCTCGCGTCGGCGGGGACGCCGAGCTGGGCGCGGGAGAGCGGCGTCACGGACGAGGGCTGCACCGTGGCCTCCAGGACGGTGCTCGGCACCACGGGGTGCAGCAGCGTCGCGTCGGCCGGGACGAACGCCCCGAGCACCTCGACCGCGATCGCGGCCTGGCCCGTGCTGAGGGTGAGCGACACGGCGCCCCCGGCCCCGACCGGGACGGTGATCACGTTGGTCCCCGTGACACCGGCGGTCAGCGTGAGCGCGTCGCTGGCCCAGGAGGGCGCACCGGCGGGCTGCACGCGCAGGTCGCCAGACGCGTTGGGGCTGGTCGCGTACACCCGCAGCAGCACCGCCTTCGCGCCGGCGGGCACCCCGCCGACGCCGGCCACGGTGACGTCGAGGCGCCGGCCCTCGCCGACGTACTCGTCCTGGGAGAGCCGGCAGGCGTCCTTGCCGGTGCGCGTGTCCAACAGCGTCGTCGCGGGCAGCGGCAGGAACTGCAGGCCCTTGGCCGAGACCGTGGTCGCAGCGGGCTGCCCGGTCGCCTCGGGGCAGTCCGGCACGGTGACCGCGCGGCCCGACCAGTACGACGTGCGCGCCCGGGCTCCGTCCCAGGTGAAGGAGAAGTGCGCGTGGTCGCGGTGGCAGGTGGTGTCGTAGGCCGCTTGCGGATGCTTGGCGCAGTCGAGATAGGGCTGCCAGCCCGCCGACGGCTGGTAGACGCGGAACATCCGGTTCTGCCAGATGACGTACATGATCCCCATCCGGCGGGCCATCGCGACGGCGTGCCCCTGGGCGTCCTTGGCGAGCAGCCAGCTGAGGAAGGCGTTGATGTCCGCCTTGGTCGTCGGCGCGGCGAGCATCCAGTCCAGCGCACGGCCCTCCTGGTGCTCGGAGGTGGGGGTCCCCGAGCAGGGGCGGGTGATCCCGAACGCGGTCGATCCGTACGTCGCCGCGAGCAGGGCCTCGAGCCGCTTGGGGCCGGCCTTGGCCACGGGGTCGCACGCGACCGGCGGCTGGTAGGTCGGCAGCGGCTCGATCGCGGCCGGGAGCGTGATTGGAGCCGGGACCGGAGGCTTCGGCGAGGCCAGGGCGCCCGGGACCCCAAGCGGCTGCAGCAGCACGCCCAGCACGGTGAGCACGCCGAACAGCAGCGTGAGCGAGCACCGTCGCGACGCGCGAGGAGCCACGGTGCGCATGGGGTGATGATCGGCACCGGCCGCCCGGGCCTGCAGCACCTGCCTACCATGTCACCCGTCCGCTGGCGCTGCCCCCGGTTCGACGACCGCGGCCAGAACCTGACCGCGCCCTGCCTGGAAGGATGCCGGTGCTCGACGACGCCTCGATCGAACGGGCCCTCGTGGTCACTGCCCACCCCGACGACGTCGACTTCGGTGCCGCCGGGACCATCGCGTCCTGGACCAGGATCGGCATCGAGGTGACGTACTGCGTGATCACCGACGGGGACGCCGGCGGCTTCGACCCCGACGTGCCCCGTGCGCACATCCCAGGAATCCGCCGGGCCGAGCAGACGGCGGCGGCCGCCGCGGTCGGCGTGCACGACGTCCGCTTCCTCGGCTATCCCGATGGCCGGCTCACGGTGACGCAGCAGCTGCGCAGCGACCTGTCGCGGGTCATCCGAGAGGTCCGCCCGCAGCGGGTCCTGCAGCAGTCCCCGGAGCGCAACTGGCAGCGCATCGGCGCCTCCCACCCGGACCACCTGGCGGCCGGGGAAGCGGCCATCTTCGCCGTGTACCCCGACGCGCGGAACCCCTTCGCGCACCCCCACCTGTCCGAGGAGGGGCTCGAGGCCTGGCGCGTGCCCGAGGTCTGGGTGATGGGTGGCCCGAGCCCGGACCATTACGTCGACATCACCGAGACCTTCGCGGCCAAGCTCGAGGCCCTGCGTTGCCATGTCTCGCAGACCGCTCATATGGGCGAGGGTCTGGAGGCCCGACTCCGGCAGTGGGGCGTGGCGAACGCCACCGCCGCCGGTTTACCGGAGGGGCACCTCGCCGAGAGCTTCCTGGTCGTGTCGACGCCGTGAGGCTCGACGCGCGTGCGCGCGGGTTCACATCCGCAGGTACGACGCCCCGTTGAGGTCGAGCACCGCTCCGCTGGCCCACTGGGCCGCGCCTGAGGCGAGGTAGACGACGGCGGCTGCCACCTCCTCAGCGGTGCCGATCCGGTCCAAGGGGCTCTCGGCGGCGCGCCGGAGGGCGCCGTCCCCGGCGAGCGCGTCGGCGGCCATGGCGGTCGCCACGAAGCTGGGCGCGACGGTGGTCACCGCAATCCCCATCGGGCCCAGGGCTCTCGCGAGGGACTGGCCCAGCGCGACCAGACCGGCCTTGCTGGCGCCGTAGGCCGGGCTGCGCGGCTCCCCACGGAAGGCGCCCCGCGACGAGACGTTGACGATGCGACCGGTGCCGTCCCGAGGCAGGTGACGAACAGCGCACCAGGTGACGTTGGCCGCGCCGACGAGGTTGACCCCTACGACGTCGCGCCACGAGGCCTGCCACTGCTCGTAGTCGACCTCGTCGATGTGGTGCGGCACGAACACGCCGGCGTTGTTGACGAGGACGTCGAGCCCACCCATGGCCAAGGCCGCCGCGTCCACCATGCGGCGTACGGCCGCGGGGTCGCGCAGGTCCGCCTGGACGACGACGTGGCCCTGGCCAGGGAGCGAGGCGAGCACGTCCTCGGCGGCGGCTCGGCCGGCGCCGCAGTGCACGGCCACCACGTCACCGCGGTCGGCGAAGGCACGGCACACCGCCGCCCCGATCCCCCCTGAGCCGCCCGTGACCAGCACCCGGCGCGGCGAGGACGTCACGGACCACAGTCTGCCGGGCCGCCCGGCGGCCCGGTCTGGGCGCCTGGCGTTCGTCGTCTCTGGTGTCGGGCCGGCTCAGGCCAGGGAGTCGGTCAGCTCGGTCCCAGCAGCGGACTCGACCACTGCCGGCTCCCCCGACGTAGCCCCGTCGGGCACGTCCGGGTCTGCACCCTCTGGCTCGGCCGCCGCAGCCGGGAGCGGCTGCCCGAACGGCTGCGAGCGGCTCGGCCACGCGAACAGCACGATGATCGGGAGCAGCAGGGCGAGACGAAGCAAGCACAGGCCTTGCGTCAGCGCCGTCACGGGCGAGAGGGCCTTGACGTCCGCCACGCTCTGCACGAGGAGGAACGCTGCCGTCAGCGTGGTGAGCCACGGCCAGCGCCAGCGGGTCGCCACGACGTCGACCAGGAAGGCCCCGAGGACGAGACCGACCGTGTAGTACGACCAGGTCTGCGGGTCGGTCAGCATGCGGGTCGCGACGACCGCCAGCACGATCGCCGGCCAACGGCCGTAGCGGACCACCAGCCACCCGACGAAGATCATCGTGAGCAGCTGGAAGGCGCGCAGGCCGCCGTCGGTGCGCGCGAACCCCAACAGCCGCGCGGTGGAGTCGGCGGTGGTGATGTACACGACGTTCCCGGTGGCGCGAAACGTCGTCGGATCGGCGACGACGAACGGCACCCACCACACCGCGGCGCTCGCCATCGCGAGCAGCGCCGCGTGGGAGCGTCGCGCCCTGGGTAGGAGCAGGAGCAGGAACCAGAAGGCCACCGCCCACGGCTTGCCCGCCGCGGCGATCCCGAGCAGCAGCGCCGCCGCCCACCACCGGCCGCGCAGCACGAAGCCGGTGGCCCACAGGGTGAAGGTCAGTGCGATGGCGTCGTCGAGGTGCATCCAGTAGGTCGCGAGCACCGCCCAGGCGGGGAGCACGAGCAGCCCGCCCCACAGCGTCATCCGGCTGACCCGGTCCGCCGCCACCCCGACCAAGCCGGCGATCCGCTCGATCAGCCACAGGGCCCACACCCCGAGACCGCACATGACGACCGCGGCGACGATCTTGCCCTGCTGCGGGGGCAGGAGCTGGGTCGGCACGGCGGCGAGCAGCGGCGGCGGCCCGATCTGCAGGCGCGGGAACCACGTGTAGAGGTGCAGCGGACCGCCCTCGATCGGGGTGTAGTGCGAGGTCTTGAGTCCGGAGAGCATGCGGGAGCCGTACTCGAAGACCCACCAGTCGGTCGACAGCGTCTGCGGGCGGAAGACGAGGTAGCCGCAGGCGAGCGTCCAGGCGGTCAGCACCGCAAAGCGCCAGCGGACCAGCAAGCCGAGGGCGCGACGGCCCGCAGGGCGGCGCTTCGCCCCCGGGTCCTCGGCGGGCGCGGCGGTGGCCAGACCTTGGTCCATGCCCGTCCATCGGCGCGTGGAGCCGACAGGTTGACCCCCGGCGAGCGGTCAGACGTATCGGACGCCGCGACGCCCGTACCGCCGGACCACCCACCAGCGCCGATGGATCACTCCCACTCGATGGTGCCGGGCGGCTTGCTCGTGACGTCGAGGACGACGCGGTTGACGGCGCGCACCTCGTTGGTGATGCGCGTGGAGATCCGGGCGAGCACGTCGTAGGGGACGCGAGAGAAGTCGGCGGTCATCGCGTCCTCCGAGGAGACCGGCCGCAGCACGACCGGATGGCCGTACGTCCTCCCGTCGCCCTGCACCCCGACGGAGCGGACGTCGGCCAGCAGCACCACCGGGCACTGCCAGATCTGCTCGTCCAGCCCGGCCGCGCTCAGCTCCTCGCGGGTGATCGCGTCCGCCTCGCGCAGGATGTCGAGCCGCTCCCGGGTCACCTCGCCGACGATGCGGATGGCCAGGCCCGGCCCCGGGAACGGCTGGCGCCCGACGATCTCCGGGGGCAGACCGAGCTCGCGCCCGACGGCGCGCACCTCGTCCTTGAACAGCGTGCGGAGCGGCTCGACCAGGGCGAACTGCAGGTCGTCGGGCAGCCCGCCCACGTTGTGATGGCTCTTGATGTTGGCCGTCCCGCTGCCGCCGCCGGACTCCACGACGTCGGGGTAGAGCGTCCCCTGGACGAGGAAGTCCACGCTCTCGCCGTGCGCCCCGGCGTCGGCGACCACCGCGCGCGCCGCACCCTCGAAGGCGCGGATGAACTCCCGTCCGATGATCTTGCGCTTCTGCTCGGGGTCGGCGACCCCGGCGAGCGCGGACAGGAAGGTCTCAGAGGCGTCGACCACCGTGAGGGAGACACCCGTCGCGGCGACGAAGTCGCGCTCCACCTGCTCCGCCTCGCCCTTGCGCAGCAGCCCGTGGTCCACGAACACGCAGGTGAGCTGGTCACCCACCGCGCGCTGGACCAGCGCCGCGGCCACCGCCGAGTCGACGCCGCCGGAGAGCCCGCAGATGACGCGCTTCCCGCCCACCTGGGCGGCGACCGCCTGCACCTGCTCCTCGACGATCGACGCGGTGGTCCATGACGGCTCCAGCCCCGCCACGTCGTACAGGAAGTGCTCCAGCACCCGCTGGCCACCCTCGGTGTGGGCGACCTCCGGGTGGAACTGCACCCCGGCCAGACCGCGACCGAGGTCCTCGAACGCCGCGACCGCGGCGCCGGCCGACGACGCGGTCACCGCGAACCCAGCCGGGGCCGCCACCACGGCGTCGCCGTGCGACATCCACACCGATACCAGCTCGGGGAGACCGGCCAGCACGCGCGAACCGGGGTCGGTGACGTGCAGCGGGGTGCGCCCGAACTCCGAGAGCCCGGTGCGCTCGACCGCTCCGCCGAGGGCCTGGGCCATCGCTTGGAAGCCGTAGCAGATCCCGAACACCGGGACGCCGGCGTCGAACAGCGCGGCGTCCACCTGCGGGGCGCCCGCCGCGTAGACCGACGAGGGCCCCCCGGAGAGGATCAGCGCGACCGGCCGCTTCGCCAGCAGGGCATCGAGCGGCATCGTCGAGGGCACGATCTCGCTGTACACGTGAGCCTCGCGGACGCGCCGCGCGATGAGCTGGGCGTACTGCGCGCCGAAGTCGACGACCAGGACCGGACGCGGCGTGAGGCTCACGGTGCCAGGGTATCCGCGCGCTGCCAACAGCCTTGCGGACCAAGGCGCCGGCCGGTCAACCGCCGGTCAAATCGGTTTCCGTCGGCGGGGTCCGCGCACGTAGCCTGAGGTACGCCATGCGTGCCCTCGACCGTCTCCCCGTGGACGACCCGGGCACACCGGACCTGTCCTCGCCGACCGCGCTCCTGCGCTGGCTCGCCTGGCAGCAGCGTCGCGTCCTCGGCCTGGGCGTCCTCTGGGGCTCGGTGTGGATGCTGGCGCAGGCGGCCGTGCCGGCCGCCCTCGGCGGTGGCGTGAACGCCGCATCGAGCCACGACAGGACCCAGCTGGCCGAGTGGTCGCTGCTCGTGCTGGCGCTCGGCGCGACCCAGGCGGCCGCCGGCATCCTGCGGCACCGGATGGCGGTCTCGAACTGGATCTACGCCGCCAGCCGGATCCAGCAGCTTGTCGCCCGCCGCGCCGCCCACCTCGGGGCGGACCTGCCCCGCCAGGTCGCCACCGGGGAGGTCGTCGCGGTCACCGCGAACGACGTGGAGCGCATCGGCTCGGCCATGGACGTGTGCTGCCGCTTCGCGGGGGCCGTCGTGTCGTTCCTGACCGTCGCCGTCGTGCTTCTGGTCAAGGAACCGACCCTCGGGGCGGTGGTCGTCGTGGGCGTCCCCGTGGTGGCCCTCGGCGTCACGCCGCTGATCCGCCCCCTGGAGCGGCGCGAGCGCGCGCAGCGGGCCCGCTTCGGGGAGGCGACCGCGATCGCCGCCGACACCGTCGCCGGGCTGCGGGTCCTGCGCGGCATCGGGGGTGAGGAGCTGTTCGTCGAGCGCTTCCACACCGCCTCGGACGAGGTACGACGCGCCGCGGTGCGCAGCGCCAAGGTTCGCTCGCTGCTCGACGCCCTGCAGGTCGCCCTGCCGGGGATCTTCGTCGTCGCGGTCACCTGGCTCGGCGCTCACCTCGCCCTGGAGGGCAAGCTCTCCGTCGGCGCGCTCGTCGCGTTCTACGGCTACACGGCCTTCCTCGTGCTGCCGCTCCGCACCATCACCGAGACCGCGCAGCGCTGGACGTCGGCGCGGGTGGCGGCGGCACGGACCATCGCCCTGCTCCTCCTCGAGCGATCCCTGCCCGAGCCGTCGGACGGCGTCGAGCTGTCGTCGTCCGCAGCGCGCGGGGGCGAGCTCGTGGACGCCGCGTCGGGCTTTCGTGCCCGGCCGGGGCGGATGAGCGCCGTCGTCAGCGCCGAGCCGCACGATGCCAGCGCCCTCGTCGACCGGCTGGGCCGCTACCTGCCGGGAGAGGTGAGCCTCGGTCGGGTGAGTCTCACCGACGTCCCCACCCCCCGTGTCCGGGAGCACGTTCTGGTCCAGGACAAGGACCCCGCGCTGCTCGCCGGGACGTTGCGCGAGAACCTCGACGTGCCCGGAGCCGGAGCGGTGCCGCTGGCTGATGCGCTCGGCGCAGCCGATGCCGATGACATCGTGGACTCCCTGCCCCAGGGGTTGGACACCGAGCTGCCCGAGCGCGGCCGGAGTCTCTCGGGGGGCCAACGGCAACGGGTGGCGCTGGCCCGCTCCCTGTACGCCGACCCCGACGTGCTGCTGCTCGACGAGCCGACCTCGGCCGTCGACGCGCACACCGAGGCGAGGATCGCGGAGCGGCTCGTGGCGCTGCGGCGCGGACGGACGACGGTCGTCACGACGACCTCGCCGTTGCTGCTGGACCGGGTCGACGACGTCAGCCTGCTCGTCGACGGTCGGGTCGCGGCCAGCGGGACGCATCGCGAGCTGCTGCACGGCGAGCCGGCGTACCGGCGCGTCGTGCTGCGCTCCGAGGAGGAGTCGTGAGAGCCCCGGCCGGAGTCGAGGAGCTGGTCGGCGATTCGGCGACGACGCTGCCGGTGGCGGCGCCGCCCGTCGTACGCCGCCACGCCCTCGCGCTCATCAACGCCCACCGTTCGGGCTTCGTCAAGGTCGCCCTGCTCAACGGGGTGGCCGCGCTCGCGGCCCTCGTCGGACCGCGCGTCCTGGGCGACGTGGTCGAGGGCGTTCGCGACTCCACCATCACCTCCAGCCGCATCAACCAGCTGGCGCTGCTGTTCGTCGTGGCGGTCGCCGTCCAGACCGTGTTCACCCGCCTCGCCCGGATGCGGGGGGCGATCCTCGGGGAGTGGATCCTCGCCGACCTGCGCGAGGAGTTCCTCGGGCGCGCGGTGGCCCTGCCGCTGGGCGCGGTCGAGCGCGCCGGGACCGGTGACCTGGTCACCAGGGCCACGACCGACGTCGACCGCCTGTCCTGGGCCGTCCGGCAGGCCGTACCCGAGATGGTGATCGCGGCCGTGACGGCGGTCCTCATCCTGGCGGCGCTGCTGCTCACCGCCCCCGTGCTCGCCGCCGCCTGGCTGGTGGCGGTGCCGCCGATCCTGCTCGCGAGCCGCTGGTACTTCCGCCGCGCGCCCCAGGCGTACTACGCCGAGCTCGCCGCCTACGCCTCGGTCAACGCCTCGCTCGCCGAGACCGTGGACTCGGGGCGAACGATCGAGGCGTTCCGCCTGGGTGATCGGCGGGTACGGCGTACCGACGACCGCGTCCGCCGCTGGGTGTCGTGGGAGACCTACACCCTGGGTCTGCGCTCGGTGTGGTTCCCCAGCGTCGAGGCGGCCTACGTCCTGCCGATCGCGGTCGTGCTGCTCGCCGGCGGACTGCTCTACATCGGCGGGCACGTCTCCCTCGCGCAGATGACCGCCGCCGTGCTCTACACCCAGATGCTCATCGAGCCGGTCGACCTGCTGCTCATGTGGTTCGACGAGCTGCAGACCGGCCAGGCCTCACTCGCCCGGCTGCTGGGCATCCACGAGGTGCCCGACCCCGAGGTCGACGCCTCCCAGGAGCCGGCCGGTGACGCGATCGAGGCCCGCAACGTGCGCTTCGCCTACCGCGGCGAGCGCGACGTCCTGCACGGCGTCGACCTCGACGTCGAACCCGGCTCGCGGGTGGCGGTCGTCGGGCCCTCCGGCGCCGGCAAGTCCACCCTGGGCCGGTTGCTCGCCGGCATCCACGGCCCGCGCACCGGGCACGTGACGATGGGCGGGGTCGCACTCGCGCGGATGCCGGCGGAGAAGGTCCGGCGGCACGTGGCGCTGGTGACCCAGGAGCACCATGTCTTCGTGGGCAGCATGCGCGACAACGTGCGGCTGGCCAAGCCCGACGCGACCGACGAGGAGGTCTTCGCCGCGCTTGAGGCGGTCGACGCCGCCGGCTGGGTCCGCGAGCTCCCCGAGGGACTGGACACGCGGGTGGGGGCAGGAGCGTGGAAGCTGACGCCGGCGCAGGCGCAGCAGATCGCACTGGCGAGACTCGTCCTCGCGGACCCGCACACCCTGGTGCTCGACGAGGCGACGTCGCTGCTCGACCCGCGCGCCGCACGGCACCTGGAACGCTCCCTGGGCGCCGTGCTGGACGGCCGTACCGTCGTCGCGATCGCCCACCGGCTGCACACCGCGCACGACGCCGACGTCGTCGCGGTGGTCGAGGGCGGCCGGGTCACCGAGTACGGCTCGCACGAGGAGCTGGTCGCCTCCGACGGTCCGTACGCCGCCCTCTGGCACTCCTGGCAGGACGCGGACTGACCGGCGGCCGCCGCGGCGCGCCTCGGCTGGATGGACCCACTCTGTCTGTGAGAATCGCGCCGAAGAGTTGGGAGGCTCGTCGTGAGCGGACTCGTCGGACTGATCCTCGTCGTCGCGGTGTACGTCATCGCGGTGCTCCCGCTGCTGCTGGTCTTCCGCAAGGCCGACCAGCCCGGGTGGGCGGCGCTGATCCCGATCTACAACATCTACATCACCCTCAAGGTGGTGGGCCGCCCAGGATGGTGGCTGATCCTGTTCTTCATCCCTCTCGTCAGCCTCATCATCTGGATCATCGTGGCCTACGACCTCGCCCGCAGCTTCGGCCACGGGGCCGGATTCACCGTGGGCCTGGTCCTGCTCAGCTGGATCTTCCTGCTCATCCTGGGGCTCGACTCCAGCCGTTACCTCGGCCCAGCCGCCGCCGGCCCGCCGGTCGGGGGCCCACCCGCTACGACCGCTATCTGACTGACGGGCGGCTCAGCGCAGGGCGCCGGAGACGGTGACCTCGACGCGCTGGAACTCCTTGAGGTCGCTGTAACCGGTCGTCGCCATCGCGCGGCGCAGGGCTCCGAAGAGGTTCATCGAGCCGTCGGCGCGCCGTGACGGTCCGAGCAGGATCTCCTCGAGCGAGCCGATCGTGCCGACCTGCACGCGCTCGCCCCGGGGCAGCGACGGGTGGTGCGCCTCGGAGCCCCAGTGCCAGCCGCGTCCCGGCGACTCCGACGCGCGGGCGAGGGGGGAGCCCATCATCACCGCGTCGGCTCCGCAGGCGACCGCCTTGGCGATGTCGCCGGAACGGCCGACGCCGCCGTCGGCGATGACGTGGACGTAGCGCCCGCCGCTCTCATCCATGTAGTCGCGGCGGGCGGCCGCCACGTCGGCGACCGCCGAGGCCATGGGGACCCGGACGCCCAGGACGTCACGCGTGGTGTGCGCGGCGCCGCCACCGAACCCGACGAGCACGCCGGCAGCGCCAGTGCGCATGAGGTGCAGGGCCGCGGTGTACGTGGCGCAGCCGCCCACGACGACCGGGACGTCGAGCTCGTAGATGAACTGCTTGAGGTTCAACGGCTCGGTGTGGGCGGAGACGTGCTCGGCCGACACGGTCGTGCCACGGATGACGAACAGGTCGACGCCGGCGTCGACGACGGTCTTCCACAGCTGGGCGGTACGCCCCGGCGACAGCGAGGCGGCCGCGGTCACGCCCGCGGACCGGACCTGAGCGATGCGCTCGGCCACCAGGTCGGGGCGGATCGGCGCGGCGTACATCTCCTGCATGCGCGCGGTCACCGACGAGTCGGTGGTCTGCCCGAGCTCCTCGAAGAGCGGCAGCGGGTCCTCGTAGCGGGTCCACAGTCCCTCGAGGTTGAGCACGCCGACGCCGCCGAGCCGCCCGATGGCGATGGCTGTCTCGGGCGAGACGACGGAGTCCATGGGGGCCGCGAGCAGTGGCAGCTCGAAGCGGTAGGCGTCGATCTGCCAGGCGATGGAGACCTCCTGGGGGTCCCGGGTGCGCCGGCTTGGCACGATCGCGATGTCGTCGAAGGCGTACGCCTGCCGCCCCCGCTTGCCGCGCCCGATCTCGATCTCGGTCACGCGGCGACCCTAGCGACCGTGGTAGTTCGGCGCCTCGACCGTCATGAGGATGTCGTGCGGGTGGCTCTCCTTGAGGCCCGCCGGAGTGATCCGGATGAAGCGGCCGCGCTCCTTGAGCTCGGCGATGGTGTGCGCGCCGACGTAGAACATCGACTGGTGCAGCCCGCCGAGGAGCTGGTGGACGACGGTGGACAACGGGCCGCGGTAGGCAACCTGCCCCTCGACCCCCTCCGGCACGATCTTGTCGTCGCTGGGCACGTCGGCCTGGAAGTAGCGGTCCTTCGAGTACGACTTCTTGCCGCGTGAGGCCATCGCGCCGACCGAGCCCATGCCGCGGTAGGCCTTGAACTGCTGACCGGCCACCAGGACGGTCTCCCCCGGGCTCTCCTCGCACCCGGCGAGCAGCGATCCCAGCATGACCGTGTCCGCCCCCGCCACCAGCGCCTTGGCGATGTCACCGGAGTACTGGACGCCGCCGTCGCCGACGACGGGTACGCCCGCCGGGCCGCACGCCAGCGCGGCCTCGCGGATCGCGGTGACCTGGGGTACCCCGACGCCGGCGACCACCCGGGTCGTGCAGATCGAGCCCGGCCCGACACCCACCTTGACGCCGTCGACGCCGGCGTCGACGAGCGCCTGCGCGCCTGCCCTCGTCGCAATGTTGCCGCCCAGGATCTGCACGTGGCGCGTGGCGGGGTCGGACTTGAGCCGACCGATCATGTCCAACATGAGCCGGGCGTGTCCGTTGGCGACGTCGGGGACCAGCACGTCGACGCCGGCCTCGACCAGGGTGGTGGCCCGCTCCCACGCGTCGCCGAAGTAGCCGACCGCGGCGGCGACGAGGAGCCGGCCGGAGGCGTCCTTGGAGGCGTTGGGGTACTGCTCGGAGCGGACGAAGTCCTTGACCGTGATCAGCCCGCCGAGGCGGCCCTGGGCGTCCACCAGCGGCAACCGCTCCAGCTTGTGCCGGCGCAGCAGGACGGTCGCCTCCTCGCGGCTGAGGCCGACCGGGCCGGTCACGAGCGGCGCCTTGGTCATGACGTCGCCGACGTAGGTGGTCCCCCACTCGGCCACCGGCACGAAGCGCAGGTCACGGTTGGTGATGATGCCCAGCAGGACCTGGTCGTCGTCGACGACCGGGAGACCGGAGACCCGGTAGCGCCCGCACGTCTCGTCCAGCTCGTCAAGGGTCGCCTTCGGCCCGATCGTCACCGGGTTGGAGATGATGCCGGTCTGCGTTCGCTTGACCAGGTCGACCTGATAGGCCTGGTCGGCGATCGACAAGTTGCGGTGCAAGACACCGATGCCACCTTCGCGGGCCATCGCGATCGCCATCCGCGCCTCGGTGACGGTGTCCATCGCGGCGGAGACGAGGGGCGCTCGGAGGGAGACCTCGCGGGTGAGCCGGGTGGTCGTGTCCACCTCGCTCGGGACGACGTCGGTCTCCCCGGGCAGGAGCAGCACGTCGTCGAAGGTGAGTCCGGTCTCGAGGACGAACGCGTCGCTCATGTCCTCGATGCTATGCGACGCGTCCCGTTCGCCCCGGGGGGCGAGCCCCGGCTAGCGCAGCAGGGCCCAGCGGTACCCGAGCGCCACCGCGTGGGCGCGGTCCGCGGCCCCCAGCTTGCGGAACAGGCGCCGCGCGTGGGTCTTCACGGTGTCCTCGGACAGGTACAGCTCACGCCCGATCTCGGCGTTGGAGCGACCCCGGGACATCCCCGAGAGCACCTGGAGCTCGCGCTCGGTGAGCACTGGCGGCATCCCCTCCACCGTCGGCCGGGGGCGGGCCGCCGCGGACTCGCGTCCCCGGCTTCGACTGAGCGCCTGCCCGACCGTCGCGATCAGCTCCTCGCGGGTGGCGTCCTTGCGCAGGTAGCCCCGGGCACCGGCAGCGACCGCGCGAGCGACCCCGTCGGTGTCCTCGGCGAGGGTGAGCATGAGCACCGAGGCCTCCGGGTGCACGGCCACCAGCCGTCGCAGCGCCTCCACTCCGCCGAGGCCGGGCATCCGCACGTCGAGCAGGACCAGGTCGGGCCGCTCGGCGGGATAGCGGTTGAGGACCTCCTCGCCGCTGGCGGCCGCAGTGACCCGGGTCACCCCGGGCAGCGCCGCCACCGCACGGCGCAACGACTCCCGGGCCAGCGGGGAGTCGTCGCAGACGCACACGGTGGTCACGATCTAGGTGTCGGCAGGAGGGGACCCCGACGTGAGCCCGGAAGCGACAGATCGCCTCAGCCGCCGAGCAGCGCCGCGACGTCCGGGCGAGCCAGCCACGGCCCGCGCAGGCTCTCGGGCAGGTCGTCGGCGATCTGCAGCACCGCGTTGCGCGCGGACGCCAGCGAGCGAGCGGCCTCCTTGGGGGCGCTCGCCTCGAGCAGAGCCCCGAGGAGAGCCCGGGAGGGCCAGAGCAGCGGCAGCGTGCCCAGCGACTCCGCCAGCGTCGCGGCGCGTCGAAGCGTCGTGATGGCCTCGGCGTTCT
>Ga0335071_10001578_pt1 | contig 24586 bp, 15 predicted proteins | sample Lox_Sample_15_FD_206724 | JGI IMG/M metagenome (GOLD analysis project Ga0335071, IMG submission 206724) | Soil microbial communities from Loxahatchee National Wildlife Refuge, Florida, United States - Lox_Sample_1.5 | ecosystem: Environmental > Terrestrial > Soil > Wetlands | place: USA... | reverse complement strand
CCAGTGACGGTCGCCGGGATTCGGCCGAAACCCTCCAAATAGCAGCTTGCTCAGCACCAACAGCCCCAGGGCTTGCCAGAACGTGATCGCTCGCAGACCGAAAATGCCAGGCATTAAAAGGTTCCACAGCCCCATCACCAGGAAACTGACGGCCGCCACAGCCAGGGTCCCGATCAACGCGATTTTCAGGACTCTCAAGAAGCGGTATCTTTTCATTGGATTCCTCAATTCCCTCCAAACTCTTCATGAATCGCCTGCAACCGGCGCCGCAGTTGCAGCACCGCATATCGCTTGCGCGACAGCAACGTATTGATGCTGACGCCGGTCGATTCGCTCAACTCCCGGAAGCTTCGGCCCTCGATTTCGTGCGCCACAAAAACCTCGCGCTGCTCCTCGGGCAGATCTTCCAGCGCGGCGTCCAGCTCTTCGAGCAAAACGCGCCGCGCATAAGCAGCTTCCGGCCCGGCATCCGGCGAGGGGAGCAAGTCTTCCCATGGGGGTGCCTCGCCATCTTCCTTTCCGGCCACCGAGTCATTGCCTAACACCACCGGCCTCTTGGAGCGAAACCGGTCGATGATCCGGTTGCGAGCCACACGAAACAGCCATGCACCCACTTTTTCCACCGGCTTCATCAGACGGTAAGCATCCACCAGTTCATAGAAGACCTCCTGGAAGATGTCTTCCGCGTCGCCATCGTCACGCACGTACTTGCGAATGAATTGGCGCAGTCGCCGCTGTTCCCGCGCAACGGTTTCTGAGATGTGCCGATTCTGGTCGATGGTAACCCCGTCGGTGCTCAGCACTTTCTCCATCTAACAACTAGACGGATGAGCCGGGCGAAATATTGCAGGAACCGCCAAAAATACGGCCCGGCTGGTACTATGATCCTCCGGTGGCGGCTGTCATACCATGGAAGGCGTGTCGACTCGTCAGCACGCAGGCCCAGCGTCCGTGGATTCGGATGTTCCCGAGCCTTCGCTCGCCGAACGCGCCCGCACTCTAGTTTCCCTGGCCCGAACCGGCAGTTTGTCCACACATTCGCGAAAGCTTCCAGGCTTTCCGTTCGGTTCCATGATGCCCTTCGCCGCCGACGATCTGGGGCGGCCGGTCTTTTTTATCAGCAGCATGGCCATGCATACCCAGAACCTTCAACACGATGCGCGCGCCAGTCTGCTCATCACGCAGCCGGACGTTTCCGGTGATCCTCTGGGCGCCGCTCGTTTGACTCTCGTGGGCGCCGCCAACGAAGCCCCCGCGGCCGAGACGCGTGACCTGTATCTTTCCCGGCACGAAAACGCCAAATACTGGCAGGATTACACGGACTTCGCGTTTTACCGATTGGAGGTCACGGGTGTCTATTTCATCGGCGGTTTTGGCGTCATGGGATGGATTTCAACCGAAGAATACGCACGCGCCGCGCCCGATCCGCTCGCTGAAGCCGGCCCGGGAATCATCCGGCACGTGAACGCGGATCACGCTGATGCCCTGGTTCTGATCGCCCGCCACTTTGCCGGCGAAACCTCCGACGAGGCCGTTATGACCGCTGTTGATCGCCTCGGATTCCATCTGAAGCTGCGATCCGGCGATCGAATGCACGGCCGCAGAATCGCGTTTCTGCGCGAAGTAAAAACCACGGACGACGCTCGCAGCGTGCTCGTGGAGATGGTGCGGCAAGCGCGTTCCTATGCGTCAGGCCACTGATGCTATGTTATCTTGGCTGCCTGAAACACATGCCTCGTAAGCTCGTCTCCCTTTATGTGATGGTCGCCGCTGCCGCGCTCGCGCAATCGCCCCCGGCAGCCGAGACACCCAACCCGGATTCTTACTATCAGCTTGCGCCCGATGCCGTTCCCAAGGACGGCGTGCCAAAAGGCCAGATCCGGGGTCCCTTTACATTGCCGAGTCAGGCGTATCCGGGGACGCAACATACTTACTGGGTCTACGTTCCGGCGCAATACGATGCGGCCTCACCCGCGAGCCTGATGATTTACAACGACGGCCAGGCATTTATGGCTCCCGAAGGCGATGTCCGCGCGCAAGTGGTCATGGACAACCTGATCTACCGGCGGGAGATTCCCGTGATGATCGCCGTCTTTATCAATCCGGGCCGCCGTCCCGATCAGCCCGAGCCGACGCCGAGCAATTGGGGTGATCGCGATACGAACCGTCCTACCGAGTACAACACCCTAGATGACAAATATGCGCGGGTCATCGTGGATGAGCTTCTGCCCGTGCTGTACAAGGAGTACAACATTTCGAAAGATCCCGAACGTCACGGCATCGGCGGTTCGAGTTCAGGAGCGATCGCGGCTTTCACCGTGGCCTGGGAACGCCCGGACCAGTTTCGCAAGGTGCTGAGCAACGTCGGCAGTTTCACCAATATTCGGGGCGGCGATGCGTACCCCGACATTATCCGGAAGAGCGAAACCAAGCCATTACGAATATTCCTGGTCGACGGCCGCAACGATAATCGCGCACTCCGGGAGGATGGAACTTATGATCAAAGGCGCGACTGGTTCTACCAAAACGTGCGCATGCAGCAGGCGCTCACGGAAAAACGCTACGATGTGAACTATTCGTGGGGCATTCAGCGGCATGGGCAAAGTATGTTGCGCACCGTCTTCCCCGAAATGATGCGCTGGCTATGGCGCGACCACGGTGTGTCGACCGACGTGCACGATATGGTTGAGCGCTCGTTGAACGGCGCGAAGAAGCAATAGCGCTTTACCGTACGTGCTTTGCCGGCGGGTTGCGATCCCCTGCAAATTTCTGTTGATGCCAATACGGGTAAGGCAGCGGAAGCGCGCTGACGGTGTCCAAACGTTCTACCTCGGCGTCGGTGAGCGTCCAGTTCGCTGCGGCAAGATTATCGCGGAGCTGCTGCTCGTTGCGCGCCCCGATGATGACCGTGTCGACGCACGGTTTGCGCGTCACCCAATTGATGGCCGCCTGTGAAATCGAGACTCCGCGCTGCGATGCGATATCGGCAAGTGCATCGGTGATTCCGTACAACCGTTCCTGATCAATGTTTCCAGGTGCATCGAGCGTGTTCAGCCGCGATTCCGCCGGCTTCGGCTGGCCGCGTCGAAACTTCCCGGACAACAAACCGGCCTGCAAAGGACTCCACGCCATGATGCCTACCCGCTGGTCCAGGCCGGCCGCGACAAGCTCGTGTTCTGCATCGCGGGCCAGAAGCGAATAGTTGATCTGTTGCGATATGTAGCGAGGAATCTCCAGTCGGTCGGATGTGAAAAGCGCTTTCGTGAGCTGCCAGCCCGAATAGTTGGAGCAGCCGGCATAGCGAATCTTGCCTGCGCGAATCAGATCGTCGAATGCGCGTAAGGTCTCCTCCAGAGGCGTGAGTGAATCGAAATTGTGGGCCTGGTAGAGATCGATATAGTCGGTTCCGAGGCGCCGCAGACTTGCCTCGCAGCCTTCCAGAATATGGCGCCGCGAAAGCCCGGCTCTATTGGTGCCCGGCTCGAGCCTGACAAAAACTTTCGTCGCCAGCACAATCTCCTTCCGCCGCGCACCCAACGCTTGTCCAAGCACCTCTTCCGATTTACCCAGCGAATAAATATCCGCGGTGTCAAACAGATTCACTCCCGCTTCCATGCAAATCCCAATCAGCCGCTCGGCTTCTTTCACCTGGACGTTACCCATCGCGGCGAATCGGCCCGCGCCGCCCAAGGTCATCGTGCCGAAGCTCAACACCGAAACTTCCAGTCCGCTTGCGCCTAACAATCTGTATTCCATTTTTTCTCCCTGATCTCGAATGGTACTCCGGTTGGATTCAATGCTATTTCGCGCACACTCGCGTGATTACGCGTAACTGGAAACGGAGGCGCTGTTCTTTTCGCCCCTTTCGCGACCGGTTCGCTCGAGATAGCCGCTCGCTCGAAAGGCCTTCAGGGGCTCGACCGGGATGCCGGTGGCTTTTCGCCACTCCTGGATCATGGGCCGGACGTCGGTCGCAAACGCCTGCTTCAGGCACTCCTCGGCATCCACCAGTTCGGATCTGCTCTGGTAACTGGCTAATGCTTCGTGATCCACCAGCGCCGCTTTGGCGTAGAGCTCTTGCGCCGTCACCGCAGTCTGGATCATCTCTTCGATCTTGTTCTTCAGGTTGTGGCTCTGATCAACCATGTACGCAATATCGGCGCGCCGGCCGGTCTCCCATTCAAACAGTGCGATCTCGTGGAAGATGCGAAACACCTGATACGGATCTATGGATCCCAGTGTCAGATCGTCGTCGGCGTAACGCCGGTCGTTGAAGTGGAAGCCACCTAGCATGTTCTCCGCTAGCAGCCAGGCCACGATCTGCTCAATATTCTGCGCCTGATAATGATGCCCGGTATCGACCAGGACGCGCGCCTGTGGACCGGCCTTGCGGGACATCAGCAGCGACATACCCCAATCGGCGAGATCCGTGTGATAGAAAGCCGGCTCGAAAGGTTTGTACTCAACTAACAGCCGCTGGTTCGGCTGGAGATGCCGGTGAGCCTCGGCAAGCCCTTCCTCGAACCAACGCCGGCGATGGCGGATATTTGCAGTCCCGGGATAACTGGAGCCATCGGCGAACCAAAGCGAGATGTCACGGCTTCCGGTGACCGTGGCGATGTCGATGCAGTCGATAATGTGCGCAAGCGCCGCCCGCCGGATTTCCGGGTCGGGATTGCCGAGAGAACCGTATTTGTAAATCTGATCCTGAAAGACGTTCGGGTTGATGGCGCCGATTTTCACCCCGCAACGCTCGGCCGCCCGCATAACTTCCGGCGCACTGGCTTTGCCCGCGGAAAAATCCCAGAGCACATGGACAGCGACTGTCGGGCAGCAGCCCGTGAAGCGATGCACCTGGCCGGCGTCGCTCAGCTTTTCTTCGATCGTGGTAGCGGCCGTGGCCTGTTGAAACTTGCCGAAACGCGTGCCGGTGTTGGCGAAACCCCAGGAGGGCAATTCAATGCGAAAAGCATCCAGTGCACTCCTGACCTTCTGTTCCTGATCTTCTGTATTCATATTATTTCTCCAAGCTATGTGAAGAGCGATTATATATGTGGCTGTTGCGCACGGCTATGGAGTGCTTAGGATGCTCAGACGTTCCTCGTTTCGAATGCTGGCGTTTTCTGTAACTGTCGCTTTTGTTCCGGCCTCACAGGCTGAGGCGCCTTCCATCAGGCCGACGCAATTGCGCTGCGAGTACCGCCTCAACCCGTTGGGCATCGATGCGACTCAACCGCGCCTCAGTTGGGCTCTGGAGACAATCGACCCCGCAGCTCGCAATCTGAAGCAAAGTGCTTATCGCATTCTGGTAGCGGCCAGCGACCAGGCTCTCAACGCCGGAACGGGTGACCTGTGGGACACCGGCAAAGTGGATTCGGACCAGTCCATTCAGATTGTCTACGCCGGCAAGGCGCTCCACTCCGGTGCCCGTGCTTTTTGGAAGGTGGAAGTTTGGGACCAGGATGGCCGACGTTCCGGCTGGAGTCAGCCTGCTTCTTGGACTATGGGATTATTGCAACGCGAAGATTGGAAGGGCAGATGGATCGGGTTGGACCAAGCCGGACTGTATAAGCGGCCGGGCAGTCCTTATCACGATCTCGAAGGAGCTCACTGGATCTGGTTTCCGTCAGGCAACCCTGCAAGTGGGGCTCCGGGTGGCGACCGATTCTTCCGCGCTGCCTTTACCGTGCCTGACGCGACCCGCATGGTCAAAGCGGTTTGCGTTATGGGCGCTGACCACCAGTTTGAGCTGTTCGTAAACGGCGTTCACGCCGGAAAAGGCGAGGATGCCGAGTCGCCCGAAATCATCGAGACCACATCGTTGATCAAAAGCGGGCGCAACGTAATCGCGGTGCGTGCCGCCAATGATGGCGAAGGCAAACCTGCCGGCCTCATCGGTGCCATCCGAGTCGAATTCGCAAAGGGCGAGCCAATGCTTTTCCGAACCAGCAGCCAATGGAAATCCGCTCAAGCGGCGCCATCGGGTTGGGAGACAGCCGGTTTCGCTGATTCTGGCTGGACGAATTCGATGGAACTCGGTTCGTTCAGCATGCCGCCCTGGGGCGAGGTGGGCTTCACGGAAGAGCGCGCGCTGCCTGCCCGGTTGTTGCGCAAAGAATTCGAAACCGTCAGCCGGCCCAGACGCGCCACGGCATACGTGTGCGGCCTCGGACTATTTGAGCTCTACGTGAACGGCCGCAAGGCCGGCGATCATGTCCTGTCGCCAGGACTGACCGACTATGATAAGCGCGTCCAATACGTGACATTCGACGTCACACGCGAGATCGTCGCCGGCCGCAACGCCCTCGGTCTGATGCTCGGCAACGGCCGTTATCATGCCCCGCGTACCGGAGCCCCCGACGGCACCCGCAACTTTGGCGATCCGAAGACTCTGCTGCAGCTCAACATTGAGTACGAAGATGGCTCGACTACCGAGGTAGTGACCGACGGCACCTGGAAGCTCACCACTACCGGGCCGATTCGCGGCAACAACGAATACGACGGCGAAGAGTATGACGCTCGCATGGAGTTGAAGGACTGGAGCCGTCCCGGCTTCGATGATTCCTCCTGGCAGGCGCCACAGCTGGTATCGCCGCCGTCGGGCGAGATGGTGGCCCAGATGGCGGAGCCGCTGCGGGTGGTCGAGACCATCCGGCCGGTGAGCCTGAAACAACTTCGGCAGGGCGTATTCGTGTTTGATATGGGCCAGAACATGGTCGGCTGGTGCCGCCTGAAAGTCTCCGGCCCGAAGGGAACTCGGGTGATGTTGCGTCACGCCGAAACGTTGCAGGAGAACGGTGAGCTTTATGTCGAGAATCTCCGCTCGGCACAAGCCACCGATCTCTACACTCTGAACGGCAGCGGGCCGCAGCTCTGGGAGCCCCGCTTTACCTATCACGGCTTCCGCTACGTGGAGGTGACCGGCTATCCGGGTGAGCCGGCACTTTCATCGTTAGAAGGCCGCGTGGTGCAAGATGCTATGACGCAGGTGGCCGACTTCACCACCTCGAATCCGCTCCTGAACCATCTACACAAGAATATTTTCTGGGGTGTGCGCGGCAATTATCGCAGCATTCCCACTGACTGCCCACAGCGCGATGAACGCCAAGGCTGGCTCGGCGACCGCTCCACCGTGAGCCGGAGCGAATCGTATCTTTTCGACGTCGCCGCTTTCTACAACAAATGGATGAACGATCTGGAAGATTCCCAGCGCTCAGACGGCAGCATTCCGGACGTCTCGCCGAACTACTGGATGATCTACAACGACGACGTGACTTGGCCCAGCACCTTCCTATTGGTGCCAGGTATGCTCTATGACCAGTACGGAGACCTTCGCGTTCTTGAGCGCCACTACCCAGCGTTCAAGAAGTGGATCGAGCACATGCGTGGTTTCGTCAAGGATGGTCTGATGACCAAGGATACCTATGGCGACTGGTGCGTGCCGCCGGAGTCCCCACGGCTGATCCACTCCCAGGACCCGGCGCGCAAGACCAACGGCATGCTGCTGGGCACTGCGTATTTCTACCAGATGCTACGGCTGATGCACCGTTACGCGACGCTATTGGGAAAGCGCGAAGATGTTGACGAGTATGACGGGTTAGCAAACACTATGAAGAGCGCGTTCCTCAAGCGGTTCTTCAGGGCCGACCTCAACCAGTTCGATAACGGCACTCAGACCTCCGCCATTCTGCCGTTGGCGTTTGATATGGAGCCGGACGGCACACGAGAGGCCGTGTTCGAGCACCTGGTCAGTAAGATCCACAATGAGAGCCAGGATCACGTGGGTGTCGGCTTGATTGGAGCGCAATGGCTGATGCGTACGCTCTCTGAGAACGGGCGCGCTGACCTGGCGTATAAAATCGCTACCCAGACCACATATCCAGGCTGGGGTTACATGATCGAGAAGGGCGCAACGACGATTTGGGAACTGTGGAACGGCAACACCGCGGATCCTGCTATGAACTCCGGCAATCATGTCATGCAGATTGGAGATTTGGGTGTTTGGCTTTACGAATACGTCGCCGGCATCCGCCCCGACCCAGAGCATCCGGGCTTCAAGCATACGGTCCTCCGGCCGTATCCGATCCAAGACCTGACGTTCGTGAAGGCCTCTCACAAATCCGTGTATGGCACCATCCGCAGCAACTGGAAACGAGACAACGGCCGTTTCGTGCTGGAGGTCAGTATTCCCGCTAACACAACGGCCACAGTATTCGTGCCTGCCAACAACGGCGCTAAAGTGACCGAGTCGGGTGATCCGGCAGAAAAAGCCCGAGGGGTGCTGTTCGTTCGCAGCGAAAACGGCTCGGCGGTTTACGAAGTAGGATCAGGCACGTACTCTTTCGAGTCCCGGCTGTAGTTTTAGCACAAAAGCGAAACGAATCCCGAGCTCAGCCCCAGGCATCATCACGTTGGAATCGGGCTTTTCGGGTGCTCCGCGAGAAGCCGCGAAATCATCGGATCCAACCGAACAGAAGGTTAGAATAGAATTTTTGCCCGCAGGCGGACTTCGTGAATTCCGGTAAAACAAGTGTGAACAAACAGCGTGTTGGTAGACCGCCCAGGTGGAAGCAGTGGTGCCTCAAGGTGTTTTCCTTCGTGTTCCCAATTGCGGTGATCACGGGGCCAGTGCGCGCCCAAATGACCGCGGTTATCTCGGGAACGGTCACGGATCCATCGGGAGCCGGCGTGAGTGGCGCCACTGTCACAGTGAAGAGTCTGGAGACCGGCGCTCTTCGCGTGGTGACCACCGACGGCGGAGGCAATTTCAGAGCCCTTTCGCTTCCGCTCGGTCCGCAAGAAGTGAAAGCGGAGAAGCAAGGGTTCGAGGCGAAGGTCAGGACCGGGATCAATCTGGCGGTCGGCCAGCACGCGGTCGTGGATTTGCGGCTGGAAGTGGGCGACTTCGTTCAGCAGATCACCGTCTCGGAAGGAAACCCCGTCGTCAATACCACGACGGATTCTATCTCCGGCGTCGTTGGGGAACGCCAGGTCAAAGAGTTGCCGCTCAACGGGCGCAGTTTCGACAACCTGATCACGCTAAACCCGGGTGCGATCAATTACAGCTCGCAGAAGAGTCCCAACACCAGTACAAGCAATGGCAATACGTTTTCGGTCGAGGGACGGCGGCCGACGGACAACCTGTTCTTGATGAACGGCATTGAATACACCGGATCGAGTCAACTCGCCGTCACCCCCGGAGGCGTTAGCGGCGAGTTGCTGGGCATCGATGCCATCCGCGAGTTCAACGTGCTGACCGACACGTACCCGGCCGAGTTCGGCAAACGCGCCGGCGCGCAGGTTATGGTTGTGACCCAGTCCGGGACAAACGCCCTGCACGGATCCATTTTTGAGTTCCTGCGCAACAGCGCGCTCGATGCGCGAAACTTCTTCGACCGGGCATCGGTTCCTCCTTTCCGGAGGAACCAGTTTGGCGGAGCGCTCGGCGGGCCCGTCAAGAGAAATAAACTGTTCCTATTTGGAAACTACGAAGGATTCCGGCAGGCGCTCGCCGTAAGCAACGTTAGTGTCGTCCCCGACGCAAAAGCACGTCAGGGCTTGCTGCCGAACGCTGCGGGCGTAGAAACACCGGTTCCGAATTTGAACCCGGCGATCTTGCCATACATGGCTTTGTGGCCTGAACCGAACGGGCGCGAACTCCTCGCAAATGGTCTGCCAAGCGGAACGGCGCTAGCGTTCAACAATCCCAAGCAATCGATACGAGAGGACTTCGGTACCGTGCGAGCCGATTACACCCCGCGCGATCGAGATTCTGTTTCGGCCGCCTACAGCATCGACGATGGCAACAGCCTGATTCCTCTCGCGGATCCGCTTTTCGGCTCTTACACCACACTGCGCATGCAGGTGGCCAGCTTGCAGGAAACGCACGTCGTCTCGCCCAATATTCTCAACACGTTCCTCACCGGATTCTCCCGCGCCGGTTTCAATCTGGATTCGTCCCTTCTCGCGTCTTTCCCGTCGGACCTGTCGTTTGTAACGGGAGCCGGCCCCGGTGGAATCGTCATCGGCGGCGGCGTCACAACGACGGGTGCGGCCTCTCTCACTTCGGCTGGCCCGAACAACGCCGCCGGCGTGTGGAATCGCCGAAACCTCTTCACCGTTTCCGACAGCATGCAAATCAGCAAGGGCATTCACCAGATCAGCCTGGGAGTTTGGTTTCAGCGGCTCCAGGATAATGAGGACACCGCCTCGCGTCAACTCGGCCAGGCGAGCTTCACCAGCCTCACCACGTTCCTCCAGGGAACCGTCAGCGCGTTTCAAGTCGTGCCCAACCCCAACGAATTGGGCTGGAGGAGTTTTTTTGGAGCCTGGTACCTCGAGGACGCGATCAAGATCCACCCGCGTCTCACGGTAGAGGCCGGCATCCGCCACGAATTTACCACCGGCTGGAATGAGGAGTCGGGCAGAGCCGCCAACTACGTCACCGATGCGCAGGGCATCCTTCTCACCACGCCTCGCGTGACCGGCTCGGCGTTCACCCAGAATAACGCGAAACGATTATTCGGCCCCAGGCTCGGCCTGGCGTGGGATGTCTTTGGAAACGGAAGAACCGCGATCCGAGCAGGCTTCGGGACTTACTATTCGCTGATCGATGCGCTCAGTTTCTTGTTGAATTCGCTTCCTCCGTATAATGGCTCGGTTTCGTTTTCGAACGTTGCACTGCCTTCGATCCTGCCCGTAGTTCCCGGTGCGCCCGTGCCGCCCTCGTGTGGTCCGGGTGTTCCGAAGCCGTGCACCATCTACGCGCCGCAAGGAGTGCAGGCCAATGCACAGACGCCGACGGCGGAGGAATGGAATTTCGGCGTGGAGCAGCGATTGAGTCACGATACGGCGTTGCGCGTCGCTTACGTCGGGTCGCATGGCTACCACGGACTGCTGAGCGTCGATCCAAACAGCATTCCCGCTGCGATTTGTTCAAGCGCCGGCGGCTGCACTTCCGGCGGTACGCCCGGCACCAGGACGGGCACCGTGCCAAATGGCGCCCAGTACATCCCGGTTACCAGCCGGCCCAACCCATTCCTTTCGGGTGGCTTTTTTTGGTACACAGAGGGCAACAGCAGCTACAACGCCTTGCAAATCGACCTCACCCGCCGATGGACGCAAGGCCTGCAATTTCGCGCCAACTACACCTGGGCGAAAAATCTCGACATGAATTCGGGATTGACCGGCGCGCAAGCGCAAAATCAACCCCAGATGATTTTGGACCGCAACGATCTGCCGAGAGACTGGGGCTTGGCCGCCTTGAACGTAACCAATCAGGCAAGTATCTCGGGAAACTATGAGCTGCCCTTCGGGCAAGGCAAGCGTTGGTGGGCGCGCCCCAGGCCCGTCGAAAGCAGGTTCATCAGCGGCTGGCAATTCAACGCCATCGCGACACTGTTAAGTGGCTTTCCGTTTACTCCACAGGTCGGTTCCAACCGGTCCGGCGATGGCGACACGCGCAACCCCGACCGCCCGTCTTTGAATTCGAATTTCAGCGGGCCGGTGCTGCTCCAAAATCCTAACCAGTGGTTCAATCCGAACGCCTTCATCCTGCCGCTTCCCGGCACGTATGGAAACGTCGGTCGAGGAACACTAACCGGGCCAGGGCTGGCGGACTTGGACGTCTCGCTCTTCAAAACTACGCCTCTAACAGAGCGCGCTAACCTGCAATTCCGCGCGGAATTCTTCAACGTGCTCAACCGCGCGAATTTCGGAACGCCGAATCCAACCGTGTTCTCGAACGGTGCCATCAGCGCCTCCGCGGGCTTGATCACCGCCACCGCCACGACGTCGCGGCAGATTCAATTCGGCCTCAAACTGATCTTCTAAATCGCGATCCTAAACTTTCTCAGGCACCACGAACGGCTTCCGGTAATTGCGACGGAACATCCGGTTCGCTTCCTCATCACCGATGCATGAGTAACTGGCCGCATCGAATTGCAGCGTGCGGCCCACGCGATACGAAATGTTCGCTAGGTGCACCAGCGTCGTCGAAATCGCGCCTTCGTCGATCGGTGCGCAAAGATCCGCGCGCTTGCGGCTGCGCACAACCTCGATGAAGTTCGCGAAATTATTTCCCGTGTCCTCGCCTGAAGGTCCTGGTGTCTGCTCGCGTCCCAGCCAGCTCTGATACTTGCCGGAGTCTTCACTCCACACCGCCAGATAACCCTTCGATCCGTAGAAAATCACGCCCACGTTGTGGTTGCTCGGTTCCTCAATGCCCGCTTCGTGATTGGTGAACCAGTGCCGCACCTCGAAAGCCATCATCTTCTTGGTGCCGCCGTCGTTGAATTCAAAGCTGGCGCTAAGCGTGTTCGGCGTCTCCTGGTCGTCGTCGAACATGAAGTGCCCGCCCATAGCGCTGACCTTCGTCGGATATTTCACGCCCAGCCCCCACCGCGCCATGTCCACCTGGTGGACGCCCTGGTTCCCCAGATCTCCGTTGCCGTAATCCCAGAACCAGTGCCAGTTGTAGTGAAAACGGTTCCGCGTAAAGGCGTGTTCCGGTGCCGGTCCGAGCCATAGGTCGTAATGCACGCCCGCGGGTACCGGTTCCTGCGGCTTACGGCCGATGGTATCGCGCCGCTTGTAGCACATTCCCCGCGCCATATACACGTCGCCGATCAAACCGTCCCGAAGCTGCTTCACCACTTCGCGCCCGATGCCGGATCGCTGCTGCGTGCCGTGCGCCACAATGCGGTCGTACTTGTGCGCGGCGGCCACAATCTGCCGGGCTTCGAACATATCATGCGCGCACGGCTTCTCCACGTAAACATCCTTGCCCGCCTGGCATGCCCAGATCGTCTGGAGCGTGTGGTGGTGGTTGGGGGTCGCAATGGAGATGGCATCGATCGACTTGTCCTCGAGCAGCTTGCGAATATCCGTGAACGCCGCGGGCCGTTTACCCTTGGCCTTCTCGACCGCGGCCACTTGCGCGTTGAGCACCGACTCATCGATATCGCAGATGGCGGCCACCTCGACGTTGGTCATCTGGTTATAGGCCGCAAGGTGGTCCAGGCCCCTGTCATGCACGCCCACGCACGCCACGCGAACAGTGTCATTGGCGCTAGCTAGCGCCCTCGAGCGCAACGCCGCACCCGCCGCAATCGCAGAGCCTAAAAAGTATCGCCGGTCCATGCCTGCAGTGTATGCCCCGGGGCCCTTATCGCGCAACGCTCCTGCCGTCCGCGGCTACCACTTGTATCCCTTAGCGCGCAGAACCGGCGTCAGAAGGCGCCGCAGATTCCCGCCCAAGATGAGCTCTTTTGCGGAATCGGGGATTTCGGCGCCGAGCACCTTTCCGAGCTGCGACGCGAAACTCCGGCCGCCCACATCGCTGCCATAAATAACTCGCTCCGCACCCAGCTCCCGCACCGCCATCTCCACAAACCCCGATGTCGGATTGGATCCCGCAATGTCGCCTGAGACATTCTTGGTGTCGCGAATGATGCGGATGCCTCGCTCCCAGTCTCCTCCCGTGTGGACACATACGAACTGAACGTCCGGGTGCCGCTTCGCGATCGCCACCACATCGTACGGTGTCGATTCGCCGGGCTCATTGCCGTCAATCTTGAGCCAGGTGTGTTGCAGGATAGGGACCTGCATCGAGGCAGCCCGCTCCACGATCAAATCCATCTCCGGAGCGCTGCAGCGTTTGTCCGCTTCAACCTCACCGATGCTCACCATCGGACCATCGCGTACGCAGCGATCGAACTCCTGCACGCTGAATTCGGGATATGCCGGGCTCAGGTAAACGGAACCGAAGGAGCGGTCCGGAAAGCGGTGCACGGCCCGCATCACGCGATCGTTCTCCTCCCGGAACTGCGCCGGAGTCGGATGAAGGTCGGTACCGTAACCTTGGGAAAGCAGGAGCCGTTCGATCCCCAGGCGATCCGCCCAACGGATCAACGCCGTCATGCGCTCTTCCGGCGTGTCCCCGGGAACATTACCGAGATGGCAGTGCTCATCCCAAATACGGAACGGCCGGGCGGGTTCTGGCGCCGTGGTCTGCGCCCGCTCAACCTGCGCCGCCGCCAGGCCGGCGCAGACGCTCTTGAGAAGTGTGCGACGATTCATTGATCATGCCCCCAATAACCGGCGCGCGTTTCCTTCGAGCACCGCTCGCGCCTCCGCGTCCACCAACCCGGCTTCGCGAACCTTCAACAGCGCCGACTCGAAATAGAACAACGGGTAGTGCGAGCCGAACAGCACTTGCTCGATGGGAATTGCTTGCGCCAGGCGGGCCACGCCGCCAACGCTCTCCAGCATGGAGATGTCAAAATACACGCGCCCTGTGGAAGCCAGCTTCTGGGCAGTTTCCACATCTTCGAGTGCATTCCAGTTCAGAACTACGACGCGCGCTCCCCGCTCGCTCTTGATCACATCAACCAACGGCGAAAGTTCCACCGGAGGTACGCGCATGAGGGGATGTTGCGTTCGTTCATCTTCCATGCGCAAGGCAACCTGCGTAATCAGCCGTCGCGCGGCCGCTAAATGCAACAACTCCCCAAAGGCGGAATCCTTGAGCTCGTATCCGTGATAGTTGGGGTGTAACCGGATCCCCGGCATTTTGTAATCCTCGTGGCAGCGGCGCAAATCTTCCTGCCAGTCCGGGAGCTTCGGATTGACCGAGCCAAACGGGATGAGCAGTCCCGGCCCATATCGCTGGCAATCCCGTGCCAGTCTTTGATTGGCGCTGGAGAGATCCTTGTGCAAGACTCCGTCGAACGTGCCGGCCCACGCCTGTGTGACGTTGCGCTTGCGAAGGTTCGCCACCAGACCGTCAGGCTCGTCTCCCAACAGACGCCGGCACGGCCAGCGGGATAAATTCACATTCACGTCGATCATGCGTGCCGCCTATCCCGTGGGGATTGCCACCCACCGCTCGCTCTCGTATTATCATCCTTCAGCACGAGTATGCGGATGGCGGTGCGTCGCGCCGCGGAAGGTGGCACCATGGCGAAAGACAACGGCGATATATCAAGGCGCAGTCTGATTGGCGCTCTCGCGCTGTCTGGAGTCAAGGCCACGGCCGCGAACTCCAGCGTGACAGTGGGCCTGATCGGATGCGGGGATCGCGGCATCCTGGTGGCCCGGCTTCTTACGAAGAACCCTGATGCACGGCTGGTCGCGTTGTGCGACATTTTCGAGGATCGGATTGAGGCGGCGAAGCGCGAAATACCGCTTGAGTCCCCGCGCGTGTATCAGGACTACCAGAAACTTCTTGCCAGCGACGTCGACGCAGTGATCATCGCTACCCCCGTCTTCCTTCATCCGGAGCATTTTGAAGCCGCGGTACAAGCCAGGAAGCATATCTACATTGAAAAGCCCGCCGCCGCGGATGTCGCCGGGTCAAAGCGCGTGATCAAAGCGGCTGACCTGGCCGATCGGCGCCTGAATATCGCGTTCGGCCTGCAAGCCCGGTATGGTCCCGGCTATCGCAAGGCGAAACAATTATTGGACGCGGGCGGCATTGGCCCCATTCGCATGGCGCACGGCCACTTCATCAAAGGCGACGTCACCGGTAACGAAAAACCCGTGCCCCGGCCAATCACGGAGGAAGAGAGAATCCGCAACTGGAAACTCTGGCGCGAAACGCACGGCGACGTGATCGTCGAAACCTATTGCCACGGAATCGACGTGCTGAACTGGTTTCTCGGCGCGCATGCCGAAAGCGCCTACGGCACGGGCGGTCGCACCATCCGTCGCGCGGGCGACCTCATGGACCACGTCAATGTGACGTTTAGCTATGCCAACAACGTCCAAGCCGCCTTTACCGGTACACAGATGACGCCGCCGTTCTTCCGCTCCGCCATGGAGCAGTTCTATGGCGCAACCGGCGTCATCGAAACCAGCCGTCAATACTGGACCCACTACCGGAAATCAAACGACGCCGCTACCGAGACATTTCCCGAGGACATCACCGCAAACGCCGTCAACGAATTCGTCCAACGCGTCCGGTCCGGCACCCCCGAAAACACGGGCGTGCGCAGCGCGGAAAGTACCCTTACCGCCATCATGGGCCGGATGGCGATCGACTTGAAACGCGAAGTCAATTGGCAGGAGGTTATGTCCGCCGGCTGAGCCGGGGACCAAAAGCAAAAATGGAAAACCGTAGATCTTTTGTGAAGAAAGCTGGAATGGCATCCGCCTTCGCTGCCGGCTCGTCATTTCTGTGGAATCCGCGCGCCAAGGGCGCCAATGAGAAGATCGTGCTGGCCCTGATTGGCGGCCGCAACCAGGGACGCGGCGTGGCCACGCGCATGATTGAGCAGGGAGCTGAAATCAAGACGCTGTGCGACCTGGATGACGCGATCATTCGGAAGGTGGGCGCCGAACTGGAAACGGCGCAACACAAACGTGTCGGTTCGACGAAAGACTTCCGCGCCGTCCTGGATGACAAGGATATTGACGGCATTATCATTGCCACCCCGGACCACTGGCACACCCACATCGCACTATTGGGTTCGCAAGCGGGCAAGGATCTGTACCTCGAAAAGCCGGTTTCGCAGACGATTCACGAGGGACATTTGATTCGCGATGCCGCGCGCAAGTACAACCGCATCGTGCAAGTCGGCACGCAGCGGCGAAGCGCGGAATATTGTAAAAGCGCCATGGAGTACGTAACGTCCGGCAAACTGGGCAAGGTCTGCCTGGTGAAGGCGTGGCACTCTCAGATCAGAGAGAGCATCGGTAATCCGCCGGATGGCTCACCGCCGGCGGGTATCGATTACGACGTCTGGCTCGGTCCGGCTCCCAAGCGGCCGTTTAACCCCGTCCGCTTTCACTACAATTGGCGCTTCTTCTGGGATTACGGAAATAGCGAAATCGGAAACCAGGGTGTGCACGTCCTGGACCTCGCGATGTGGGGCATCCAATCGATTCGCGGCGTGTCGAACTGCTTACCCAAAAGAGTTTCAAGCAATGGCGGTATCTACTGGCTGCACGATGCCAAGGAAGTGCCGGACACCCAGGTCGTCACGTACGATTACGGTGATTTCATGCTGGTCTGGGAGCTTCGAAGCTTTACGACGAACCGGCCGCTGGAAGGTTCGGAGTTCGGCGCGGCGTTCCACGGAACGGAAGGCTCGCTCGTGATCGGCGAGTCGAACTGGACGGCCTACAACAAGGATGGATCCGTCGCACGCACCGTCGAAGACTCGGGGGGTTCTCACGAAAAGAGATTCCTCGACTCCGTAAAAAGCCGGGAGAGGCCCAACGCCGATATCGAACTCGGACGGCTCAGCACCACGCTCTGCCATTTGGGCAACATCTCCCATCGCCTTGGACGCGATGTGATCTTCGATCCAGCGACGGAAACCTTCGGGGACGACAAAGTCGCCAACGCGTGGCTGACAAAGGAGTACAGAACTCCGTACGATCTTCCCAAGGTTTAAGGCACTGGCCGCTATTGCAGTAGGTCCTGCAAAAACGGCTCATCTCCCTCCGACAAATACCGATAGCGGAAGTTGCCGGGGAGCGGCGTCACGACGCCCATCCAATTAGTCGGATCGGTCCAGAGAACCGGTTTCCCATCCATGGCGGTAACGAGGTCCGCAAGGTCCCATTTGAGGCAGAATCCCGGAATGACCGCCATGTGCAAGTTGCGATTCAGTGGCTCATCGAACGCTGCCCTCAGACTGTGCGGCGTCCGGTCGAGCCAGATTCGCTGAATGCGAGGATCCACCGCCGCGGCCATTAGCAGCCAGATACCTGACTCACCGCGCGCTACTCCGCGAATCGCTCCAGCGTCCACATCGGGCCGTGCTGCCAGCAGGTCAACGCCACGCAGAATATCGAAGGCACGCATACCGGGAAGATTCCGGCCCACCAGAAAGGAGCGCGTGTTCGCTAAGTAATCTCCGCCGAACGGTCTTCTGTCATCACTGCGCGGCAGGCCTCGCGGAGCGAGAGCCAGCACCACTGCTCCCCGGCGCACGGCGTCGGTGGCGAGCGGGGAAGGGGCGGCTCCAGTCTCTACCACAACCAGGCCAGGCTTTCGGCCTGTTCTGCGCGGGACGAGCAATCGCGCATCGAGTTCGATGCCTGGCTCGGTTTCGAGGATCGTTTTCTGCTCGATCCATTCAGCGTTCCTGGTTTCCTCGATCACCCGGCTCCCGACCGGCATCTGTTGGGGCGAAGGCATCAGGCTGCGCACTTCATTAATCAGCTCTTTCGTATCCCGCGTGCCCGGCCGGCGATGCTTCTCGAGATTCTCGCGGATGATCTCGTAAATCTCGCGGCTCCCGAGATCCAAGGTGACCTGGCCGGCCGTGGTGGCCAATAGTTCATGATCGGGTGCCATTTCCACCGGTTCCTCTTTGGCATCGCCTTGTCCATCCTTCAGCCATCGGATCATCCATTCGTAAATCCGCTCTCGCTGCGGCTGCGGCGTGCCATGCGGGCCGGGACCGACGGCCCAGTCCACGTGATCCTCCGCGTGATAGATGCGATACCACGACCGCGCTTCCTGGAAAAGAACCCGCGCGCCCTCGAGGGGAAAGAAATCCTCAATGGTCGAGACGATTAGCCACGGCTTCGGCGCGAACAACTCGACGTAATCTGTTTCGTCGAGACCCGAGGAAAGAAAGTTCGGGATGCTTTGCTCGGAATCGCCCACCGGTCCGGTGAATAAGACCCGATAGGAGTTCATCCAGCAAGCCGGCGCGGCAGCCTTGACGCGCGGATCGAGTGCCGAGACGTAGGTACTGAGCGTGCCACCGCCGGAGCAACCCGTGCATCCGATGCGTTCACTTTGCACCTCGGGGCGGCTGGTTAAGTAGTCGAGCGCCCGCTTGCCGTCCCAAATCATATAGCGCGCGAGGTGTTCTCCCGCGAGCACGCTCTGTGCTCCAGCCTGAAAGTGCTCTTCCGTGCACCACCCGCCCAACGTTCCGCCGACTCTTCGATCGAACCCTTGGATCCGCTCCCCTTGCCCGATGGGGTCGTAGGCCAGCGCGACGAATCCCTTCATCGCGAAGTTCGCGGCGAGCCGCTGCTCGGCCACCTTGCCCTGGTCCCAGTGCCCGAGCATGATCAAGACACCCGGAAAACGTCCCGGCCTGTTCGGCCGGTAGAGATCCGCTGTCACATAGAAACGCGGCAGGCTCTCGAAGATGACCTTTTCGATGATGTACCTCCCTTTGTCGATACGCCCGGTCACCTTTGCGTTCAACGGACCTGAATAGTCCGGCAGGCCGCCAATCAGTTCGATCATCTTCTTGCGCACCTGCTCCTGGCGCCGCTCGGCCGCTTCCACCGTGTTCACCTGCTTGATTTCCGTGTCTCGCAGATCCAATTGCGTCTGGGCGATCCGGTCCAGCCAGCGCATTAGCCGGGCTTCGGGATCCGTCATCTGAGCTTCGAGTGAAAGAGCGAATATCGCTGTGAGGAGTACAACGCTGAGTCGCATGACTATTCCGTTGTGGGAAGTGTAGCAATACGCGAAGTCACTCCACCGGCTTGGCTCCTGGTTAGTAGCTGGGGGTAAACACGCAAAAGACCTATTTTGGGAGAGAGCCAAATCCCCCAGTTGACACATTTTTCCCAGAGACGCGGCGCTAACTGATTGCAAACAGAACGGCCAAAGACTTGCTGAGGTTAGCGCAACAGAAAAAGGGAGGGTTCCAGATGTTGAAGTCTTGGTTATTGATCGTGTGCGTAGCTTTGATGGCGACGTCTGCCTTGTTGGCGGATGTCACTGGTTCCATCCTTGGGACGGTCACCGACCCGTCATCGGCGGCGATGCCGGGTGTTCAGGTTACCGCAACTAATGTCGAGACTAACCTTGTAACGCAAGCGATCACCGATGCAGCGGGGCAGTACCGAATGCTGTCGCTTCCTGTAGGGCAGTATAAGGTGCAGGCCACGTTCGGCGGCTTCCAGACCTTCGTTGCTACTGGGATCGTTCTCACCGTGGACGAACAACGTCGTGTCGACATCATGCTGCAAGTCGGTGCTACACAACAGGAAGTAAGTGTAAGCGCCAATGCCGTCCAGGTGGAAACCACGAACACGCAGTTGGGCGACGTGATCGACCAGAAGAAGATCATGGAACTTCCCCTCAACGGCCGCAGCTTTGTTGACCTGTTTGGGCTTCAGCCCGGTGTTGCGCCGGCTAGTTCGCGCAATGAGGGTACCGGCACCATCTCGGTTAACGGACAGCGCGAGAACAGCAACGGGTTCCTGGTCAATGGCAGTGATGTATCGGGCGCGGCGAATTTCGAAGCCGGGGTTGAGCCGAATCTCGACTCGATTCAAGAATTCCGGCTGATTACCAACAGCTTCGACGCCGAATATGGGCGATTCAGTGGCGCCCTGATGAACACCATCACCAAAAGCGGATCCAATTCCATTCATGGCACGGCATTCGAATTTCTGCGCAATGACGACATGGACGCGAGGGGCTTCTTCGACACGGGCAAAGGCGCCTTGAAGAAAAACCAGTACGGGTTCGCGGTAGGCGGGCCGGCAATCAAAGACAAACTGTTTTGGTTTACCGACTATCAAGGGGACCGTCAGGTGAGCGGCGGCACGGCGAGCGCGGTGCAGGTGCTTTCGGATGCGGAGCGTCAAGGCAACGTAGGGGTTGCGAATCTGACCGGCACGGTAACCGGATCTTACTGGGCGCAAGTGCTATCCCAGCGGCTTGGTTACACCGTCGTTCCGGGAGAACTGTACTCGCAGGTTTTCCCTAACGGTATTATTCCGCAGAGCGCCTGGTCTCCGGCAACAAAGGGCACAATCGGATTCATTCCGCAGCCAAACGTAGGCCTCAATACGTACTCGTCAGCGGCTGTTTCGACCGACTCCGTCGATCACAAAGGAGCGCAGCGGGTGGACTTACTGAACAAGCGGACTGGGAATTGGTCGGCGTACTACCATATCGACGACTACAATTCGCTGAGCCCCTACGGATCGAGCAGTTTTCCGACTGGCTTCGGTGCGGACGCCCGCGACCGGAACCAATTGGCAACGATCAGCAATACCTACATCTTGAATCCGACCGCGGTGAATGACTTTCACCTGAGCTATACCCGCATCGTGGCTCGTTCCGTCCCAGCAGGCAACACGCCTCCAAGCCTGTCGAGCCTCGGGTTTATTACCGGCGCGGGCACGCTCGGCATCAACAATTCCGGTCCGACCGGATACCAGGCAGTCCCCGACATCGGCTTGAACAACTTCGGGTTCGGCGACCCAGGCACCAGCAACGGGATCCAGAATACGTATCAAATCGGGGATTCGTTCTCGAAGATCTCGGGCCGCCACACCCTCAAGTTTGGTGGTGAATACCGCTACTACCAGATGAATAACCGGAATGGCGGCGGCTTCGTGGGGCAATTCAATTTCACCGGCGGAGAAACCGGATACGACGTGGCCGATTATTTACTCGGCGCACCATCCGGGTACTCGCAGTCGAGCCCCCAGGTTCTGGATGGCCGGAGCCGCTACGGCGGAGCGTACGCACAGGATTCGTTCCGGCTGGCCTCAAACCTCACCCTGAATTTTGGTCTGCGCTGGGAGTTCAGCACGCCGTGGTACGACACCCAGAACAAGATCGTCGCGCTGGTACCCGGCGAGCAATCCGTCGAGTATCCGACGGCTCCTCGAGGGCTGGTGTACCCGGGCGACCCCGGTATTCCGCGGACGCTCGCGCCAGTCCGGTACGACAACTTCGGCCCCCGGCTGGGTCTCGCATACTCGCCCAACAAGGCTGACGGCATCCTGGGAAAACTCATCGGCGGCCCCGGCAAGACGAGTATCCGGATGGGTACGGGTCTGTTCGACACCGCCATTCAGGATCAGACGCTCTATTGGATCATTGGAACGGTGCCGTTCGGCGAATACTGGGGTTCATCTGCGCCGCCTCTGTTTGAGGAGCCGTTCCGAACCAGATCGACCGGAGCATCTCAGGGCCAACCGTTTCCGTACGTCATACCGGCGCCCGGAAGCGCGGCCGCGAAGAACTTCAATTTTGCTCCTTACGAGCCGCTGGAGAGCACGCTCGGTTACGAGATTCACAACAAACTGCCCTATGCCATCCACTACAACTTCACCGTGCAGCGCCAGCTTGGCAAATCGATGGTGCTGAGCGTCGGTTATGTTGGCACGCTGGGGCGCCACTTGCTTTCCATCGTGGAGGCGAATCCAGCGGATGCGGCGGAGTGCCTGAGCTTGAGGGGATCGGGAGTGATGGCGGGGACTTTGCAATGCGGCCCGTTCCAGGAGGACCAGACGTTCACCCGGCCGGATGGCAGCAAGGTCTATGGGTTGCGCCCGACATTTGGTTCGCAAGCGTTTGGATATTCCTACTACGAAGCCAACTGGGCTAACTCAGACTACAACGCGCTCCAGACCAGTCTCCAGAGACAGGCGGGAGATTCCACTTTCCTATTCGGCTACACGTGGTCGAAGTCGATGGACAACGGATCTTACTTCAACGATCGCATGAATTTTTCCGATCACGCGCTTAGCCGGTCACTTTCCAACTTTGACGTTACCAGTAACTTCATTGGCAGCTACACCTACGCCATACCGTTTCAGAGAGCGTTCAACAGCCTTCCCAAACGTCTGACTCAAGGGTGGTCGATCGCGGGCATTACACGCTTCTCGACGGGCTTCCCGATTGGCGTACTCGGATCCTACGATCAATCGCTGACGGGTACACAAGGCCTGGACACACCGAATTTCACCGGCCCGCTGGTGTTCGCAGGCGACCCGCGCACGGATGGCCATATCTGGATGACGAGATCGGGTTTCACTATCCCGGCGCTAGGTGACTTCGGCACAGCCAACCGGCGGTTTTTCCACGGGCCCGGGCTGGACAACTGGAACATCGCGCTGCACAAAGACACGACAATCAAGGAACACATGACGCTGCAGATCCGCGCCGAGTTCTTCAATGCCTTCAATCATGCGCAGTTCGCCAATCCGAACGGTTATCTGGCCGGCTCCACGTTCGGGCTGATCACCAAGGTTCAAGCAGATCCGCGTATCGGCCAGGTTGCCGCGAAGTTCATCTTCTGAGCTTCGCCCGGGAGAGTGGGCGAAGATGATGCTGGACCGCCGGGCTTTTCTGGCTGTCACCGCGTTGGGTAGCGCACGAGTAATCGGCGCCAACGACCGCATCCGCTGCGCCACTATAGGAACCGGCAACCGCGGTACCTACCTCACGCGCCAGTTCAAAGAATTTGGCGCGGAGATGGCGGCGGTCTGCGACGTCTATGAACCGCACCTCCAGCAAGGGCTGGAAGCCGCCTCGACCGGCGCCAAATCGTTCGTGGATTACCGCCGGCTCCTGGAGGATCCCAGCATCGATGCGGTCATCATTGCCACCCCGGACCACTGGCATGCGCAGATGCTGGTGGACTCGGTGGACGCCGGCAAGGACGTTTACGTCGAAAAACCTTTGGCCCACACGATTGAGGATGGCTTTCGCATGGTCGAAGCCGTAAGGCGCACCAAGCGCGTAGCGCAGGTGGGAACGCAACGGCGGAGCTATCCCTTGTATCAAGAGGCGAAGCGGATTCTCGACTCGGGCGTAACCGGTCCGATTCACCTAGTGAACGCCTGGTGGATGAATTCTTTGAAGTCGCTCAACACTGGGCCGTTGAGAGGGAAACTGGATTGGGACCTGTTTCTCGGACCGGCGCCAAAGCGTCCCGTGGACCCAGTCCGATATTTCAACTGGCTCCAGTTCTACGATTACTCTCTCGGCTATCCCATTGGACAAGCCGCTCACATCGCGGATGGAGTGCAGTGGATGATGAATTCCACATATCCACTTGCGGTCACTTGTTCCAGCGGCAAGTTGAACGTGGAGGGCGGCGAGATTCCCGAGACGGGCAGCATGTCCGTCGAGTTCCCGGAGAACTACCTGCTGGTCTTCACGCTCAGCTACAAAGCCATGCGCTACCGCGCGTTCAACGATCAAATGCAGCAGTTCCATGGTGAAAAAGCCCAGTTCGATCTCGGACGCGAATCATACGCGCTCTATCCGCAGACGATGGAGATGGAGGTGAAGACCGACCAGGAACGGCGCGATCCTGACACCTTCGACTCCGCCAGCGGGGCACACATCCGGCACTTCCTGGATTGCGTCCGAACGCGACGCGAGCCGAATGCCACGATCCAGATGGGGCAATACACGAACGTGGTGTGCTGCATGGCCGTGGAATCGCTGCGCAAAGGACGCCGGGTGAGGTGGAACGGAGAAGCCAGGAAGATGGAGATTTGATTCGGGCCTACCGGTCGAGACCGGCCTCACGCAGCGTACATGGCATTGAACCCCCACATCGGTGTTGCCGCCCATTTTCTTTACAACCTGCGTCTAGCCTGCATCGTAGAATTTGTTAGATAGAATCGTTGGCGCGGACACGGGCGGAAACATGGCGGAATTGGATCGCAGGCGCTTTCTTCGCGAGGCCAGCACGGGGCTGTGGCTATCTGCCGCAAGCGGAGCCGGTTTCGGCGCACCCGCGGGCGACGCAATCCAATGCAAGATCGTCGACGCAGAATCCGGCCAGCCGGTGCCGGCGAGACTGCGGCTAACCGATGCGCGGGGGCGTGACGTCGTTCCGCTAGG
>Ga0335071_10001577_pt1 | contig 24595 bp, 18 predicted proteins | sample Lox_Sample_15_FD_206724 | JGI IMG/M metagenome (GOLD analysis project Ga0335071, IMG submission 206724) | Soil microbial communities from Loxahatchee National Wildlife Refuge, Florida, United States - Lox_Sample_1.5 | ecosystem: Environmental > Terrestrial > Soil > Wetlands | place: USA... | reverse complement strand
AGGTGTGAGCCAGAGGGCAAGGTTGAACAAAAGCCCTTTACGTGGATTCCAAAGTAGAGACTTCCGGTGAGGTGGTTGCGCGAGATGAGAGCATGCAGAGGCCAACCGCTTCTAGGCTGACTCCCGCCGATCTTTGCCGGGCACAGGAGCTGGCGCGGAAGTGGTTCGAGGGTCACCCCGCGAAGGTGCGATGACAAGATGGAAATAACCGCGTCGCCTTTGAGCGATGCGATTGCCGGCGTGTTGCTCGCGGCAAATGTGTTCTTGCTGAAGGTTAAAGGCATTGCGCCCGCATGCCGGTAACCAATCGTAGTTACTAACCTGACGAACTTGAGCACCGACAGGGCATAGGGCTCTTGCAGCGAAAGCCGCATTGCGCATCGTGTCTCCTTGCTCGATTCTGTGTTGACCACGAGTGAATGGGAGGGATGCAGATGCGCGATTCGATTCTGAAGGTGTATGTCAGGCTTCAAAACTTCACGAGCAGCGAACACGGTCAGGATATGGTCGAGTATGCCTTGCTGTTCAGCATGATCTCGCTCGCACTTACCAGCTCGATCGGCGGCATAGCGAAAGCCGTAAACACCGTCTTCAGCCATATCAGCACCTCGCTCGCGTAGCGAGGGATACCGCGCCATCCGACATAGAGCGTGGCGAGACACACCACCGATCGCCGCGGCAGTGCCATGAGGATGCGCTGCCCGAGATTCCATTGCGCGGCAGGCCCGTGCTTGTCGCACCGAGGAACTTCTGTATTGGCCCGGCTTCTTTGTGACAGAATTGCAACAGCCGTAGCGCTCTCCGCGGCGTGTGATTCCAATGAGCGGGCAGAGCCAAATTCGCATTGGGATGTCGGGTTGGCGTTACGACGAGTGGCGCGGCACCTTCTATCCCGAGAAGCTCGCACAGAAGCGCGAGCTGGAATACGCCTCGCGCCAACTCAACTCGGTGGAGCTGAACGGAACCTTCTACTCGCTGCAGAAGCCCAAAAGCTATCAGCAGTGGATCAAGGAGACGCCTGACGACTTTGTCTTTTCTGTGAAGGGCACGCAGTTTATTACCCACCAGCGCAGGCTCGAAAACGTCGCCGGGCCTCTGGCGAATTTCCTTGCCCAGGGTTTGTTGCAGCTGGGCCGCAAACTCGGGCCGATCCTCTGGCAATTCCCGCCGAACTTCAAGTTCAACGCGCAGCTTCTCGACGATTTCTTCGCTCTGTTGCCGCGCACCACCCGGCAGGCTGCTCAATATGCGCGCCAGCGCGACGACTGGATGGCGGAGCGGTCATGGCTTGAAGTCGAAGAGAACCTGCCGCTGCGCTATGCCATTGAGGCGCGCAACAAGAGCTTTGCGACATCGGAATACATCTCTCTCCTGCGCAAGCATCAGATCGCCGTCGTCGTCGCCGACACGCAGAAGTGGCCGCGCATGATGGATATCACCGCCGACTTTGTCTACTGTCGCCTGCACGGCAATGAAGAGCAGTATCCCAACGGCTACGACTCCGCGGGAATTGATAGCTGGGCGCGCAGAGTTCTCGCGTGGTCGCGCGGAGAAGAAGTGACCGACGGCGACCGAGTCCATCCGGAGTCGGCCCCCAGGCTGTCTTCACGCGATGTGTTCGTTTACTTTGACGATGATGTGAAAGTGCGCGCGCCGCATGACGCGATGAGCCTCACGAAACGGATTGCGGAGCTGTCGGGCCCTGGGTAAGTCGTCCACTGCACCCGCCAAAGCGGAGTCTGGATCGGGCAACGCGAGAGTTACGCCGTTTTGCGTTTTCCTGCGGCCTTGCCCTGCGCCTTGACGAGTTGCAGCTTCTTGGCTGCCGGCGCCTTCTCGCTCTTGGGCGGTTTCTTTCCAAGCTTCGCATCTTCGCCGAGGCTCTTGCGCAGCGCATCCATCAGGTTGATCACCTTGCCCTGCTGCGGTTTTTGCTCTTCCTCTTCCGGCAGCGGCATGTTATTCACCTTCGCCTCCACCAGCGCCTTCACCGCTTCTTCGTAGCCGTCATGGTACTTGCTCATGTCGAGCTTGCCGCTCATCTTGGCGATCAGGCTTTCCGCCAGTTGCAGCGAGTCGGCGTCGATGGCCGTGGCCTTGATGTCGCGGAAATAATCTGCGCTGTTTCTCAGCTCGTTCTGAAAGCGCAGTGTGTACGCGATCATCCCTCGGTCGCCATCATTGGATGGCACCACGGCGATGATGTTTTCGCGGCCTGAGAACGCGACCTTGCCGATGGCGATCTTGCCGGTTTTCACCAACGCCTCGCGAATCACATTGAAGGTCTCGGTCTGGGAGTCGTTCTCCGGCAGCACGAAATACGGCTTCTCAACGTATTCGGGATTTAGCTCTCCTTTGTCGACAAACTGCGAGACCGCGATGGTGTGTTTCGAGGGCACGCGAAGGTTCTCAAGCTCGGAGGGCTCGATGATCACGTATTGGCCCTTGCGATACTCGTAACCCTTGACGATCTCGTCCTTGTCGACCGCGGTTGTCGCTTCGTTGTTTTCCGCGGCGCTCTCCAGCACCTTCTGATGACGAATGCGCTCGCCGGTTTTGCGACTGATCTGGTGAAAGCTGATTTGGCTCTTCGATTCGGTGGCCACATAGAGGCCCACGCCAAAAGAGACAAGTGAAATCTGGATGTTTCCCGTCCAATAGGGACGCGCCATAAAGACCCCCGGGGGCGGATGCGGCCGGCCAAAGTTTGCGACCGGTCAAGCCCGCAGAATCTGGAGTTTATCGCAACTCGAGTCGCCAGTGAAGCGAATTTCCGTCTGGGCTGACTACTTGATTATGTCCCGGGCGGGTTACTTCGCCTTGTGTTCGCCGATAGCTATTGGTGATGAGGGTTCAGCCCTGCGAACCAGACTTTAATCCCATCGACGCGAGAGCATCCGCCGTCAGCCGCTGCCGCGACTTGATCATCTCCAGCCATGGATCGCGGCGCAAACGGGTCTTCCAATCGTCGAAATCGGTGACGTGAAACGCCGGCCTCGTCGAACTCTTCAGTTCCTTCCATTCCAGCGGCACGGCCACCGGAACCCCGAACCGAGCTCGCGTTGAGAACGGCGCGACAGCTGTCGATTCGCGATCGTTGCGCAAGTAATCGAGATAGATGTGATTCTTGCGAACCGCTTTCGACATATTCGTGGTGTAAAGCCTGGGATTGGCTTTCTCCATCCTGAGTACCACTGCATACCCAAACTGCTTGATCGCAGCCCAGCCATGCTCCGGCTCAATCGGCGCCACGACGTGCAGACCCTTGCCGCCGGTACTCTTCACGTAGCCGGTAAGCTTCAGTTCTTTCAGGCGCGAACGGAGCTCCTCCGCCGCGGCGGCCAGGTTCGCCCATGAGACCGCTTCATCGGGATCCAGATCGAAGATGATGCGATCGGGAGTGTCAACCGATTCGTTCTTCGATCCCCAGGGATGGATCTCCAACACCGCCATCTGCGCCATCCCCACCAGTCCGTCCACGGAATCCAGTGTCAGAAACTCCTCTTTCTTGCCGGTCTTCTTGTTCGCGATCGAAACCGTGGTCACGCCTTTGGGCAATCCGCCACTGACGTGCTTCTGAAAGAACGCCTGTTTGCCGATACCGTCGGGACAGCGCAACACGCTCAGCGGGCGGTCGGCGATGTGGGGCAGAATGTGCCCGGCGACGGCTATGTAGTACTCAGCCAGTTGCTGCTTGGTCATTCCGCTTTCTTCGTCGAGCACCTTATTGGGGTGCGTGATCGCGAGCGCGGAGGTGCGTTTGGCAACCATTGCAGCCTCCCGACGCTTGGATGCGGAATGTGCTGCCGATGCGGGCGGAGAGAAGTCGTCTGCCGCGGACTCGCGCACGACCTCGCTCGGCGGCTTGTCTTCACGAAGGCCCTTGAACGATGACTGGCGGACGAGATCGTCCCTGGTCCAACCGGCAAACGCGATATCTGCAACTAGCTCAGGCTTCACCCAGGTAGCGCCTGACCTTGCCTCGCGCGGGAGATCTGTGAAACTCGGAGTCTTCTCGACCAGCGCGTCGAGACGAGCGCGAAGCATGCGCTCCGTTTCACGCGAGAAACCCGTTCCGCAACGGCCCGCGTAGCGCAGTTTGCCGCCGTCGAAATAGCCGAGCAGGATGGCCCCGACTCCCGTGCCGGTTTTTGCAAGGGTAGTAAAACCGCCAATCACAAACTCCTGCCTGGTTGTAGCTTTTTTCTTCAGCCAGGAACCTCCGCGTCCCGATGCGTAGGGAGCGGACGCGAGCTTGGAAACGATCCCCTCGGCGCCGAGTTCCGCAGCCTTGGCGAAGACCAGCTCGCCGCGCGCCGCAATGTGCTCGCTGAACCTGATCACCGACCCGCTCCCGGTCCGCGATAGAAGCGTTTCGAGAATCTGCTTCCGCTTCAGCAAGGGTAGCCCGCGAAGATTGTGGCCGTTCAGATGAAGGATGTCGAAGGCGAAGTACACGAGATGGACATGCTTTCCCTCTTGAAACGCCGACTGCAACTCGGAGAAGCTGCTCTTGCCTGCATCGTCCAGAACCACGACTTCGCCATCGAGGATGGCGCTTTCCACTCCCAGATCCGCTGCGGCCTGCGCAATTCCGGGCATGCGCGCAGTCCAATCCAGACCTTTCCGGGTAAACAACCGAGCCTTCGTAACCTTGCGGTCGCTTTGCTTGCTCGTCCGCACCTGCACCTGGATGCGATAACCATCCAGTTTCAGCTCATGCACCCACTCTTTGCTGTTGGGGACCGACTTGGCTTCTTCGGCAAGCTGCGGCGCGATGAAGCCTGGGAGATCCTCACGCGGAGCGCTGCGCAACAGCCGTTCAAGCGCCTTATGATCTTTTGCCGCGTTGCGGTTTTTTTTAGTCTCTGGTTGTGCTTCGGGTTTGCTCTTCGGCTCGCGAAGGCCTTGCCCGGAATCCCACACATGATCTTTGCTCTCCGCGATCTCCTCCATGGTCCGGTGGGTCAGAGCGCTGTCTGGAGCCAGATCGGTGACGGAAGGGCTGCCCTCCGGCTGCACATACTCGTCCCGCTCCTTGATGAGCAACCAGTTTGGCTTGTCCGACCGATCGGTATCCCGGCGGCGCATGCGGACCAGGACCCACTTTCCCTTGAGCTTCTTTCCGTTCAAGATGAACTTCAGATCGCCCTTCTCGAGCATTCGGTCGACATCGCCGAGCGGCTGCCATTCTCCAAAGTCCCACACCATCACCGTGCCGCCGCCGTATTGGCCTTTGGGGATAGTTCCTTCGAAGCCTCCGTATTCCATGGGGTGATCTTCGACTTCGACCGCGAGGCGCTTATCGCCCGGGTAGTAACTGGGGCCCTTGGCAACAGCCCAGCTCTTCAGCACGCCGCGCCAGCCCAGCCGGAAATCGTAGTGAAGCTGCCGCGCGGCATGCTTCTGAACCACAAAGGGAAGAGAACCCGCACCCTTGACAGGCCTGCCCGCCGAACCACCCCGCGGCTCACCCGTGACGTGAAAGTCGCGCATCTCCCGATAACGCGCCAGCTGGCGATCGACCTCTTTGGCTGGATCGGGGCGGGATTTGGAGCGTGGTGTCATCCGATTGATGCTCGCACGAAATTGGAGAACCGCGATGTTACCTCTTCGAGCAGGCTTTCGCGGTTGGCTTTTGTCATCAACTCGTGACCGGCGCCGGCAACGGGGAGCAGTTCAGTTCGCGCCGGGACAAGTTTCAGTGCCGACTCCATCTCCGACATCGTACCGAATCCGTCCCGCATTCCATGCACAAACAAAGCCGGAGTTGTGAGCGACGGAAAGTGTTTTGTGCGCAGTTCTGCCGGCTTTTGCGGTGGATGGAGAGGATAGGAGAGCAGGAGAAGGCCCTCAACCAACCGCGGCTCGGCTGCAGCCAGCATCGAAGCCTGCCGGCCTCCATACGAATGACCGCCGAGGAAGATGCGTCCGGGCGTGAGTCGGCGCATGGCAGCAACGGCTGCCCGCAATCCCGCCTGGTCGCGCTCTGCGCTGCGGATCGGCGGCCCGTGAGGCCGAAGCTGGCGAAACGGCAGATCGCAGCGAAGCACTGTCCAGCCTTCAGCGTTGAAGCTATTCGCCAGCGCCTTGAGCAGCGGTGATTCGCAATTTGCCCCTGCGCCGTGAGTCAGAATCAGACCATCCGCACCGGCCTGCGCTGAAGGATGCAGGTATCCCCGAACGGGCGCATCCTTATTGGATAAATCGGAGAATGCCTCGCCGGTATGCATGGCGTTTCTATTGTAGGTGTGCCGCCCGGCTAACGGTCAGCTCGTTTCCCGCCATGCCTCGGTAGATCTTGCGAAGTCCAGGTCCGCCGGATGCGGTGTCCGGCAGGCACTATCGCTCTCTGGTTTGCTTCACCACGTACATTGATGCGTCGGCTGCGCTCAGCAGGCTGTCCCTGGTAGTCCCATCGGCGGGATACATGGCGATTCCGATGCTTGCCGACCCTTCCACCGAAGCAGACTGGCACACAAACGGCTCGTCAAAGCATCGCTCGATGCGTTCGGCAATCTCTTCGGCAGCGGCGCGGTTGCGCACCACTCGAATCAAAGCCGCAAATTCGTCGCCGCCAAGCCGGGCCAGCACATCTCCAGGCCGCAGCCGCAGCTTCATGCGAGCAGCCACCTGCTGCAGGTAAAGATCGCCGGCGCGATGCCCATACACATCGTTCACCTGTTTGAAGTCATTCAGGTCGACGTACAACAGGCCGAAGACTCCGGCCGAGGCTCGCGCTTCTGCGATGGCCTCGTCGAGCTCGCGCTCAAACGAGAATCGGTTCTCGATATCGGTCAACAGGTCGAAATCGGAACGGTGAATAAGGTCGGCATATAGTCGGGAGGTTTCGATCGCCAGGGTCGCCAGGCCGGCTGCCTGCGCCAGGGCCTCTTTCTCCTCCGACGTGGGCTTGCTGTTGGCGGCGAAGGCGGCAGAGAGCGTCCCCAGGTCCATTCCAGAACGCCCGGTCAAGCGATGCTGTGCTACGCGAAGTCCGTTGTGCGAACTGCTCGACAGGCAGTTGCCAAGCATGGCGCCATCCTCCACCTGAATCCAGCATGGAGCGCCTCCGAGGCGTGTGGAAACGAGCTCGACAATCCGCTCCAGTATCTCGGCGAGAGGCATGGAATTGTTGATGTCTTCGAGGATCTTTCCCCGGCGCCGCTCGACGTAGGCCATGGTGGCGTTGTGTCGGCGGGCTTTGCGCTCTGTCCACATGACCCTCATACCGATCAGAAAGATGATGCTGATCAGGCCGGCCACCAGCTTTGTCAGGTTGCCGACATTAATCCACGAGGGTTTCGCAATCACGCTGATGTCATCGAAGGAGCGCAGCACCACATCGAAGCCGGAAGGCCCTTCAAATGGGTTTGCGCCGTACGAGACCGACGAGATCCCGGTCACGTGAACCGTCGCGCCAACCGGAATATCCTTCATCGGCGGCAACTCGAAGCCGAGATCCTGGTCCGGATGCCTGTAAACCACCGAGAAGAGGTGGTTCGCCGAAGTCAGAACGTACTCGTCCTCCGAGTTTTCTCTCGACTCCTTCACAACGCGGCCTTCGATCGAAACCAGGTCGAAGGCGTCGATCCCGGAAGACAATTCCGCCCACCCGATAGTTTGCGGCGAAACGGATGAACGCACGTGACTGTCTTCAATCTCGGCTGAGGTCAGAGTAAGAAGACCATTGCGCACCGCCGGAAATCCCGATGCCGTGGCTTTGTCTCCGATGCTCAGCGGCTCCTCGTCCTTGGTTTCAATCCAAAGGCTCCCGGTGGCGTTTTGCAGCACCACTGCCGACCCAGGCAAGTAGTACGTAATGATTCCCTCGACGCGGACCCGTTCGGTCTGGTCCTCGACAAAAGCGTGCTGCAGAATGTTATCGATAGGAGTGACGGGAAGCGCTTCGGGAGTGTTCGCAGCCGGCCTCAAGACCTTCACATCAAAGATCGAGGGCGCCTCGATCAAAACTCCCGTCATCTGGTTCTTGCTGTCGAATTTGCCCGCCGCCGATCCGGTAACCGAAACGTCGGCATCAAGCAAACTTTTCAGAATGCTGCCATCTTTGCTGTTGATCGTGGCATCGACGAATCCGCCATCCACCATAAGTTCGAGATAGATGTTGTAGGCGCGACCGTAGGTCACCAAATTGGCGCTTCTCACCCTTCCGGTTACCGTGACGCGCATGCAATCCAGTTCCGCGCGCATCAGCGACTTGAAACTGGCCATCACGGGCGTGGGCAGCACGCTATGGCCAACTCGCGTCACGCTGTCGGCCACGACGTCAGGTCGGAAGCTGGCGCGGGTCTTACCGCGCACCAAAACACGGTCTCCTGGCACGAGATCCAGATTGGTGAAGCTCTGGACATAGATGGCCAGGCCATCATCTTCAACAAACAGATCGAAGCCACCCTTCGCGTAATAGGTCACCGTAGCTTCGAACGCGACGGGAAGAGAATGGCCGGCTTGTTCGTTGGTCAGGTTGTGAAGCGTCTTGAGTGAGCTGATTGGTGCGGGCTGCGCGAATGTCGCCGCAGGACGTGAGAAGACGAGAGCGAGGGCAATCACGCCCGCCCAGGCGACGATCACTCCAGGTCTTCGTATGAATTGTTGCCGGGTTGCTCTTTCTTTACCCATGCAGCCAAACTCTGAAATCCAGCGCAATCAGTTCACTGGTTGATGACCACTAAGCGCGTCGATTTCGTTCCTCCACGATGAACGGACCAGAGCCAAGGATGCTTCCCGGGGAATGACGCGCTCCTTGCCCCGCCCTCAAGCAAATGAGGTTGGGGATGGTCCTCTCTCCCCCCAAGAATATGAAAGAACGGGCGCGGGCACGATGCGCCTTTTGTGTCAGAAGTGCAATCTTATGCATGGTTTCAGCTTGGTTTTCAGACGCAGGGCCAAAGCCCGTCTGCGGGAGCAATACCTGGCCTATCCCAAAGTATCGGCAAAGCTTAGGTCTCCTCGCGTGGCTCGCCAGTCGCTGGCGCGCGAACCAACCCTGAAACCGCCGCATCTCCCAGGCGCTCAGCGGGGACCGGACCGCGGCGCCGATTGCCGCTGTCTGTCACTTTGTGACGAACGGCATTCGAACTGTGACCAACCGTAGCACTCACGCTTTGTGGCGAGCGGTCTGCGTGGCGGATGGCGCTTGTAAGCGACACAAAATAAATAACATTACCCTATCCTGAGAGTCTAGTTTGCAGTTGCGCAACGGCCCAGTAAGGCCACCGTCATTCCCCAAAGTTAGCCACCGACATAGGAGTTCGATCATGATGCGCACTGGAAAAAGTGTTCAGCGAAACTTCGTTCTTGCCGCTCTTGCAACCGTCGTCATTCTCACCGTCCCAGGGAGCGGTTTTGCCGCCGTCTCGGACCCTGATATCCCATCGGTGAAGGCAATGCCGGAGCCGCGGTCGATCACCGATGAGATCAAGCTGGCGAACGACTATTTCACCGGCCACGGCGTGGGCCTGGATCTGAAGCAGTCGGCGTATTGGTTCAGGAAAGCTGCGGAATCCGGCGATCCGCAGGCCGAGGCGCAGATCGGCTACTTCTATGACGCCGGAATCGGTGTCGAAAGTGACCCCAGGATCGCCGCGCACTGGTATCAGCTTGCTGCGGCAGGAGGGCTGACGACAGCCAAGGTCAACCTCGCGGTCCTGTACCTGTGGGGAACCGGGGTTGAGAAGAACCAGCAGCTCGGAATGCAGCTTCTGCGCGAAGCCGCCATGAAAGGAAATGGGCTGGCGGCTTGTGACCTTGGCGATATGTATTCCCTCGGGATAGGTGTCCCCCGGGACAGGACGCAAGGCGAGCAGTGGTATGTAAAGGGCGCCGAGTTACACGATCCGCAGGCCGAGTTCGACCTGGGGCAGCTCTTCTTCAATCAGACCGATCACCCCCACGATCAGCGCAAAGCCGCAAGCTTGTTCAGGCAGTCTGTCGCCGCCGGCTATGTTCCAGCCATGACCTCGCTGGGGCTGCTGCTGGTCCACAATCCGGCGCTGGCCCATTCAAAAGACGAAGCGACCCAGCTTCTGAAAAAGGCGGCAGAGGCGGGCATCTGGAAGTCTTCAATGATTCTGGGGGTGCTGGAGCGCGATGGCAAGGGACAGCCTGCTGACCCGCGCGAGGCCTATTACCGGTTCCGGATTGCGGGGTTGCAGGGCGGCAAAGACGTGGATAGCCTCCTGCAGAATGACCTGAAGGACCTGGCCGCACGCCTGGGGCCGGCTCAAACCGCTGCTCTTGATTCGCGTGCCGAAGACTGGTATCGGCAGCACCATCTGGTCCTGAGCTTCGTCTATAAGGAGAGCGGCAGCGGGACCCTTTTCCCCAACTATGCCATTGCGGTGCCGGTGAACGGGAGCCATGCATCGCAGATGGTGCCGGCGATACCGGAATAGCACAAGAGCATTTACGAGCAATGCCAAAGCCTGGCTTGAAGCAGATGCCGCTCTCATTCCTGCCGTCGAAGCGGCGATCCCCACGCCGTTTCGGCGGCAGTTCGCACACCTGATCGCGGTACCTTCTGCGCTTTGCGATCGACTCGACCTTTGACTTTCAGAACGGAGAACATGACGCCAAAGGAGCATATCAGGCAACAGCCGGCATCGGAGAGAGGGGCCGCCGCGGCGCTGCGCAAGGGCTCTTTCCTGATGCATCCCGCCTTCTTTATCCCCGCATTCACTTCGCTCGGGTTGCTGTTTGCCACGCAAGAGTGGATCAACGTTCACCACATGACTGAGAAAGTCAGTGCGATCGATGTATTCGAGTCCTGGGGCGTGCAGTACTTTTTGTGGGGCGTGATCTGGTGGGTGCTCTTGCGGCAGTTTCGACGCTTCATTCAGGATGCCGGCCTGTGGCAAATGGCAGCCGTCATACCCGCGAGCCTGGTCATCTGCCTCCTTGAAGAAATGGTTTACGTCATCCTCTACCCCAAGATTCCGCGGCGAGCCAGCCCGGTTCCGTATTGGCACCGGGTGGAATGGAACTACGTGGGCGATCTGGTTGAGAGCATGGCCATCTTCTGGGGCGGATTCTTCTTCTTCCGCGGAGTGAACTATTACCACAAGCTGCGCGAGAAGGAATCCGTCGCCGGCCAGCTCCAGGTCCAGCTGGCCAACGCCAGGATTGCAGCGTTGAGGATGCAGTTGAATCCCCACTTCCTCTTCAACACCATGAACAGCATCTCCAGCCTCATGCGCACCGATATCGATGCTGCTGACGATCTGTTGGAACAACTGAGCAGCCTCTTGCGTATGACCCTGGAGCGGAAAGATATCCAGCTGATTCCCCTGCACGATGAGATCGAATTTACAGAAACCTATCTGGCTATGCAGGACAGGCGATATTCGGGGCGTGTAACGCGGACCCTTTCCGTCGATCCGCAGCTCTACGACGCGCTGGTCCCCGCTATGATCCTGCAGCCAATCGTTGAAAATGCATACGCCCACGGGCTTTCCAAAGTGGATCGGGGTGGGCAGCTTTCGATCGAAGTCTTAAGGGACGGCCAAAAGGTGAAAGCTCTGATCACCAACAGCGGGCTCGGGCTAAATGGATTTCAACCCCAGTTCAGGGAAGAGCAGGCCAACGGATACGGCGTCGGATTGACCAATGTGAGGAACCGGCTACGCTTGCATTACGGCGATGCCTGCGCCTTCTCGATTCGCGAACTCGATCGGTCACATGTACAGGTTTCGATGGTTCTTCCATTGCAGCTTTCGGCGGGGGCCGCAGAAAGCGTGACAAGGTTTGGTGTGTGATGATCCATGCGATAGTGGCAGACGACGAGGTCCTGGCGCGGCAGAAACTGCGTCAATTGCTGCGCGACGACAGAGACGTCGAGATTGTTGGTGAATCGGCGACGGCGATGGAGACGATCGAACTGGTGCGGGCGGCCAGCCCGGAGCTCCTGTTCCTCGACATTCACATGCCGGGCATGGACGGCTTCGACGTGATGGGAGCGTTGGCCGACCAGAAAGAGGGGTCGATTCCGCGTGTTATCTTCACCACGGCTTATGACCAGTACGCCGTCCGCGCCTTCGAAGTGAACGCGGTGGACTACCTGCTGAAGCCGTTCACCGCTGAGCGTTTGCGTTCCGCGGTGCAACGCGTGCGCGAACAGACTTCGCGGCAGCCGGAGGCTCCCAGGGGAAACGGCGCCGCTCCGGTGGCCAACAGTCTTTACACCAATCGCATCATCTTCAAGTCGCGCGGCCGGATCCTCTTTCTTCCTGTCAGCGACATCCGCTGGATCGGCGCAGAGGGGAATTATGTAAGACTCTGCACCTCCAATGAAATGCACTTGCTGCGTGAAACCATGGCTCATCTCGAAGAGCGGCTCGATCCCCGGGGATTCCTGCGTGTGCATCGTTCTTTCATCGTCAATTTGAAATACGTCAAGGAAGTGCGCAAGGAAGCCGCCGGCGACTCCGTGGTGGTGATGGATAGCGGCCATAAGGTGGCTCTTGGCCGCAGCTATCGCGCCATGCTGAATCACCATCTGCACTAGGGAACGCCGCTGGGTAGTGTCCTGGATGAGCGAACCGAGGACCGGCCCTGGCAGGCCGGTTTTCTATTGCCCAATAAACGGGATGTCGCACCAGATTACAAATTTCCCAGCGGAAGTTTCCTCAGTCTTAAATTCGCTAATCCCATGTCTTTTGCCATCTGCGGATCGAATCGTGATGCCCTTCTTATTCAAGTCCAGACGATCAATTTCTGCATCTGTCAGACTGTTCCAATGCCAAGCCTTTTCGACATGGGAGTCAAAGATGACATTCAGCTTAGGGTCATCCTGAGTACCGCCACGAGCAAAATGGTGGATATATGCCTTCACTACGCTCCAATCCTTACCCCGACAGCTTACCACCAACGCACTCTTAGGACACTACCCGCCGCTGCCGTCGACCGCTGGTTGCGGTATCCTTAACTTGGCGCGCCCGTAGCTCAGCTGGATAGAGCGAATGCCTCCGGAGCATTAGGTCGGGAGTTCGAATCTCTCCGGGCGCACCACTCCCTCGATATTCGCAGTCCCGCCTGCCATTCCTCGCGCCGTTTTGGCCCCTAATTCCCGCCGAACCAAAGTTAGTCTTGACTTTTCTGCGACCTACGCGCAACCTTATGTGCGTCGAGCGGCCAGGACTCCCACGCGTGCTGAATTTGTAACCTCTTCCGGCTGGGTGGGGTCCCGCGTCGTGTAAGTCGATCAACGAAAGCGCGGAACTACAGAGGTCCAGCACACAGGACCCTGAGTGACGATGTTCGCGCGCAAGCCGCTGAATGGGTTCTGCAGTTTCCCTGCGAGACACGCCGTTGTGACTTGCGCCGCCTGAGTTCGGCTATACTGAGGCCATAATTCCGCGAAATCGTATGTTGTTGCACTGTTGGTGGATCCCGTGCCTCGAGGGGTCCCCCCGTGCAGGTCGTGTATGCGCTGACAAGAGACGGCAGCCATAGCTTTATGTTCAGGTTCTTGGAACGCGAGCCCGGCAAGCTCGGCGTTTGTTTAGGAGGATGACTCCATGATTTCGACCCTTGGTATCGTCAAGATCTTTGACCAGCAGGTAGAGAGAATCAAGCGCATGGTCGAGGAAGAATTTTCCGGCTGCACGGCCGTATTCGACCGAACTGCCTGGCCGATGGTTCAATTTCGCCTTCACGATGCGAACGGTGAGCCTCGCTCCGCCAAATCCCTGCACTTCTCCATCTCTGAACTGGAAGGATTTTCCGACAACAAACTTCGGCTCGCGATTCAAAGGTTTCGTCGACATTCGGAACACTGAATGCCCCGGGATTTGCAGGGTCTGAAACCTCCGGGAAAGCCGATTCCGTTGCAGCGCGCTCGTCGTTCCGTTTACGTGTTCAGCTTCCTCATGTAGTCGGCGTCTATACGCAGAGCCTGCATGGCATCGATGTCGAATTCTTCCTGTTCGATGAAGTAGTATTTGAGCCCGGTGGCAGCGCGCATGATGGGCGCGTAGTCGACCACGCCCCGGCCCAATACCGTGGAGTGCATCTTCCCATTAGCGCCGGCGGTCATGTCTTTCACGTGCATCAGCTGGAACCGCTCGGGCGACTTTCTGAGATAGTCGACAGGATTGTGCCCTGAAGCGACCACCCATCCGCAGTCCATTTCGAAGGTCACGAGTTTTGGGTCGGTCAGGCGCAGCAGCTCGTCATAGACCAGCACGCCATCGATTACGGCAAACTCCGGCACGTGGTTGTGCACACCCAAAGTCATCCCCGCGGCCTTTACCTTTGCGCCGATACGGTTGAGCTCCTCAGCGGTCCAGTGCCAGTCATCGAGTGTCTTCGCTCCCTTGGCAGCCGGGTCACGATGAGCTCCTCCCGACTCGGAGCAGACGATGTATTCCAGCCCCAATGTCCGGCCATAGTCGATCCATTGGTCAAGGTGCGATTGCAGTTCGCTGAGCGAGTGGTGGGCGCTCGCGCAGCGCAGGCCGGCCTGGTCCATTGCATGGCGAAAATCAGTCGCACTCCGGTCAAAGTAACCGGCGGCTTCGACCACCGAGTATCCTGCCGAGCGCAATTGTCCGAGGGTGCCCGCAAAGTCGCCCGGCAACTGTTCTCTGACGCTGTAAAGCTGCAACCCGATGGGCATGCGCAGCGGGTCGCCGTCGAGTCGCGACGCGGCCGCGCCTGCCGCAACTATTCCTGCCGCCTGCACAAATGTTCTGCGTGAAATCGTCATTTTCTGGCTTTCCTTCTTTGCCCGCTCAGCCAACAATGTTTCTGGTGTGTTCATCCCAGATGGCTGCGCCGTGGTGAAAATAGGAGTAATTAGCCATGTGACAAGCAATGGCTGCGTGATTGCCGAAAATCTCGTTCTCTACCACCGGCTCGCGCGTCTCGACGGCACGGAAAAATGCCGCCAGATGGTCTGCCGTATCGTCGTACCCCGGCGCCGCCGAGTAGGTTTCCACCTCGGCCAGGCTTGCCGCCGGCTCGGGATGTGCCGCATTCCATTCATCGAGATACTGCCTCTTGGCTGCCGCAGTCCATCCGTTCAGCGAATACCCCTCGGGCTGCGGTTTCGTATCCTGCGGCGCGACGATGAGCGTGTTGCCGTTGATGGTCATGGTCGCTTCTTTGCCGTAGAAGACGATTGGCTCGCCCTGCGCATTGTTCTGGTTGCAGTGCAGGTTCACCGTCACTTCGTCGTAATCGTAGAGCGTGGCCAGCAGGTCGGGAAAATCGCGTCCATCCTTGAAGTGGGTAAGGCTGCCGCTCGACTGCGCCCTCCTGGGCGCGGCATTGATTCCACTGACGCACTGTATGCCCGACAGCAGGTGAACAAAGAGATCGCCCGCCACGCCTTCGCCGTAGTCGGTGAAGCAGCGCCAGCGGAAGAATCGTACCGCGTCGAACGGCCGCGGCGGCGCGTCACGCAAAAATGCCTTCCAGTCGATGGTCTGTTCGCTCGCATCCGGCGGGATCGGATAAACCCACGCCCCCGACGGTGAATTGCGGTCGGAATGGCCTTCAATATAAGTGACCTCGCCGAGGCGGCCCGAAGCGTAAATCTCACGCGCCTTCTTATAGACGATGTTGCTCACGCGCTGGCTGCCGGCCTCAAAAATGCGGCCGTTTGCTTTGACCGCGTCAACCATGGCAAAACCATCGGCCACGTTATGCGACATCGGCTTCTCGCAGTAGACATCTTTGCCCGCAGCCAGGCAGTCCAGAACAACTGCCCGGTGCAGATGGTCTGAGACGGCAACAATCACAGCATCCACATCCTTGCGATCGAGGAGCGGGCGGTAATCGCCGACCGCCGGCACATCGGCTCCATAAGCCTCAAGCCCGGCCTTGCGGTGCATTTCGTACAGATCGGCGGTGGCCACCAGTTCGCCGGCCGGCACCTTGCGTGCCGAGCGAAGCAGATCGCATCCGCGAATTCCCGTTCCAATGCTTACGAATCGAATCTTGCGGCCGCCAGGCTGCGGTTGCGCATCCAGCAAAGGAGTCTCAAGCAAAGTGGCGCTCGCTGCAGCGCCGGCAACCGCGGCGCCCAGACGAACGAAGTCCCGTCTCGTAAGCAGATCTTTCTTCATTCTTTTTGCCCCCGAAAAGCCGCCCCAATTCTCTCCTACCGCCGCCCGCTTGTCTACTCGTGAAAAAGGGTTGGCCTTAGACGCGGCAGGTCCGCTTTCGCATCGGCTCGAAAGAGAATTTTTCTGCCGTCCGTGCGCGAATTCCAGGTGCCTGAATTCTTTCGCAACCTTTTCGATTGATATGTGTTTGCCCCACTGCAGCGCTCGCCGCCGGCGCAATCCGGCGCAACAGTTCTTGCCGTACTTCATCTAATGAAGGGAGGATTCGGAGGCAGACAAAATCGGCGGCGATGGATTGCTGGTGGCGAGCGCCTCACAGGAGGAACAACAATGAAGATCCCCACACTTAGATTGGCTGCTATGGCAGCAGGAGCGTTCTTAGCATGCTCCGGTGCGTTTGCAGCGGACAATAGCGCACAGCAGGGCCAGGGAAGCGCCGTGGTCACTGTGGTCAACGGGCAGGAACTTCCCGGAGGCATTCCCCAACAGGCGCTTCAGCTGAAAGTTAACGGAAAAGAATCCAGCATCACGGGTTGGACGCCGCTTCGCGGCCAGAGCAAGGTCGAGATGGTTGTCTTGATTGACGACGGAGCACGCACCAGCCTCGGTACGCAGCTGGGCGAGATCGCCAATTTCATTGCCGGCCTCCCGCCCAACGCCAAAGTTGCCGTCGCCTACATGATGAATGGCCGCGCGGTATTCAGCGGACCGTTCACCACGGATCGCGCTTCGGTTGAGCGTCAAGTGCATCTGCCTTTAGCGGGATTGCCCGGCATCAACGCAAGCCCGTATTTCTGCCTCTCTGACCTGGCAAAACACTGGCCGTCGCAGGATGCGAGCGCGCGCCGCGAGGTCGTTATGGTCACCGACGGCGTAGACAACTACGACCGCCGCTTCGATCCTGAAGATCCATACGTTCAGGCAGCGATCGACGATGCGGTTCGTGCGCGCATGATTGTCTACTCCATTTACTGGACCAATACGGGCCGCTTCGATCGCCGCATGTACGGCGCCAAGGCCGGCCAGGATCTGCTGTACGAAGTGGCCGAGGCTACCGGCGGCAACAGCTACTGGATGGGAACTGGCAATCCGGTTTCGTTTCAGCCGTACTTCGCCGATATCAACCGTCGACTCGACAATCAATACGAGCTTGACTTTATGACGCCGGCAGGAAGCAAGCCGCAGATCGAAAACCTGAAGCTGAAGCTGAATGCGCCGGCCAAGGTGGATGCGCCGCAGGAGGTGTTCGTTCATGCCGGTGAATAACCGGAACCAAGCCGCACGTTGAACAAAGGGCGCGGGTCACCCAGACTCGCGCCTTTGGTGCTCTCGCCAAAATCGTCGCCAAATGCACGAAGGCAGATGGGGCAAAGAGCCTGACCCTCTTCAGCCTTGACAGCACCGCCGGACCCGCGGCTGGTCAGATCGGTCCTTCAAACCCAGGGCAGAATCTCTGCACCTTCCCGGCCGCTATGCGAATCTAGATGAAGGTATAGATCCAGGTGCGCCGTGAGTTATTCCCGCGGCGCAGTTCTAGTTGGCCGCAATCCCCGGCCCATTCACACAGTTTGCGAAAGAAAAACTGACGGAGAGGACTTTTGTCAGCCACCGCAGCCACGTTGCCCGCCGCAGGAGGAGCCGGTGTACCGGCTAAGGCAGCCGTCGAGAATCCAGCCTCTGCTGTCCGCTGGAAACCCCGCGTCAATCCCTGGTTGATCGCCATGACGGTGGCGCTGGCGGCTTTCATGGAGGTGCTCGACACTTCCATTGCTAACGTGGCACTGCCTCACATCGGCGGCTCTCTCGGCGCTAGCTACGACGAAGCCACATGGGTGCTGACCAGCTACCTGGTCTCGAATGCGGTGGTGCTTCCCCTGGGTGGCTGGATCTCCAGCCTCATCGGCCGGCGCAACTTCTTCGTCCTCTGCATCGCTGGCTTCACCGTCTCGAGCTTTCTTTGCGGCGCGGCTCCATCCCTGCCCATCCTGCTCCTTTGCCGGGTGATGCAGGGAATGTTCGGCGGCGGAATGCAGCCCATGGCCCAGGCCATCATGGCTGATTCGTTCGAGCCGCACAAACGCGGCCAGGCCTTCGCGCTCTACGGGCTGGTTGCCGTGCTGGCGCCCTCCATCGGTCCCACGCTTGGCGGATGGATCACCGACAACTTCTCCTGGCGCTGGATCTTCTTCATCAACATTCCCGTTGGCATTCTTGCATTCATCCTGGTTACGCGCCTCGTCGATGACCCGCCGTGGATCAAGGCTGATCGCTCGCGCCTGCGCAATATGGACTACGTCGGTCTGGGTTTCCTCACCATCTCCATGGGTGGCCTGCAGATCATGCTCGACAAGGGCGAAGAGAACGACTGGTTCGCGTCTCCGTTCATCTGCTTCTTCGGCATTCTTTTTGTGATGGGCATCATCGGGCTCTTCGCGTGGGAATGGCGGCAGAAAGATCCCCTCATCAACCTGCGACTCTTTCGCTACCGTAACTTTGCCATTTGCTGCTTCCTCATGATGCTGGTCGGCGGGGTGCTCAACGCCAATACGGTTCTGCAGCCGCAGTTCACGCAGCAATTGCTGGGTTACACGGCAACCACGGCCGGGATGGCGCTTACCGCAGGCGGTATTGCGCTCGTCGTCATGATGCCGCTCGCCGGTTTTGCCACCGGCAAGTATCCCGCGCGCTACCTCGCCGCTTTCGGCTTTATCATGCTCGTCATCACCTTCCGATACGCAGCCGACGTCACCAACCTGCAGATGAGCTTCGCTGAAAACTCGTGGCTGCGCGTGGTGCAGATGCTTCCGCTCCCGTTCTGCTTTATCTCGATCACCACCGCCGCCTATGTGGGCATGCCGCAGAAGGAGTCGAACCAGGTCGCCGGCCTCATCAACTTTGTCCGCAACATCGGCGGCTCCATTCTTATCGCTATCACCAACGCCCAGGTCACCAGCCGCGCCATGTGGCACGAGCAGCACCTGCAGCAGGCTATGCAGCCGGGATCGCTCGGCTACGAGCAGCACGTCCAGGCGCTCACCGGCTTCTTCAGTGGCGTAACGGGCACCGCCAACGGCGCCGGACTCGCCCTCGCGCAGATCTACAACCAGCTGAATAGCCAGGCCTACATGCAGGGTTACCAGGACGTCTACATGGAGCTCTCCTATGCATCCATCGCCCTCATCATCCTGGCCTTCATGCTCAGTAAGAACCGCCCCGGTGCGGGCTCCGGCGGCGGGGGCGTGCACTGAGGTCCCTGAGCCGGCCCGACCCAGGCGCTCCTGAGCCTCGGATGCCGCGAAACTGGCCGGCTTTTGGCGCATGCGTCCGCCGTTGAATCCGGGTCGCCCGCGAAACATCTGCGCCGCGGCGCTTCCCGCCGTTGACCCGCTGTGTTCCAGCGCATAGCCCTTCCTACCCTGTCGGGCCTATAATTCCTCGCAGAATTCTGAACGCAAAGAAGATGCCCGTTCGCAGACATCGCCAGGAGGGTTCCATGTTGAAGTCGTCGTTGCTGCTTGTCGCAGCGGTTTTGTTGATCGTGATCTGCATGCCGCTTCAGGGCCGCAGCCCGCAACAGGGCACACCCGCTCCGGCGGTTGAGCAGCAGCCCGCGGTGGCGCCCGCTGCACCCACGCAGGCCAAGAATCCCGTCAAGCCGACGGCGGAATCGCAGGCTAAGGCGAAGAGCCTCTACCAGATCGACTGCGCCCTGTGCCACGGTGACAACGGCAACGGCCAGACGGACCTGGCCAAGAGCATGGAACTGACGATGGAAGACTGGACGAACCCAGCCGCACTTGCCAATAAGACCGACGGTGACTTGTTCGCGGTGATCCGCAACGGCAAAGGCAAGATGCCTCCCGAGGATGCCGGCCGTGCCAAGGATGCGGATGTCTGGAACCTGATCATCTACATCCGTAAGTTCGCGAGTAATCAACCGGCTGCGGCGCCCGCCGCCCCAGCCCCGCAATAAACTCGCAGGTTTGTATCAGGCACGGATTCAATCCTTGCGGAAGAATCAGTTCAGCAAGGATTCTGAGAGGCTTTGTAACGAGGGCACGGCTTTAGCCGGGCCAAAAGCAGCGCAAAATCCACGTGGGCTTTAGCCCCTGAATAAAGACCACCTTGGGCTGGCTACCGACCGCGCCCATGCACCCGCTATCCTAGTTCCACCATGTCCAGCCCCAGCGACTTCCGCGGCAAGTGGGCTCTTGTTACCGGCGCCAGCGCCGGCATCGGCGCAGCCGTCGCTCGCGAACTCGCCTCCCACGGCGCCAGGCTCATCCTCACCGCGCGCCGCCGCGAGCGTCTCGATACACTCGCCGCCGAACTCGAGACTGAAACCCGCATCGTCGCTGCCGATCTCAACGATCCCGACGCGCCGCAGCAAATCTACGACGCCACCGAGGGCGCGGGCATTCCCGTCGACATTTTCATCAACAATGCCGGCCTCGGTCACTACGGTGAGTTCTACAAACTTGATCCCGCGCAGGAATACAGCATGGTCCGTGTCAATTGCGAGGCCGTGGTGCGCCTGTCGCGCCTCTTCATTCCGCGCATGGTCGAGCGCCGTCGTGGCTGGATGCTCGTCGTCGCGTCAACCGCCAGCTTCCAGCCGATCCCCTACAACGCCGTCTACGCCGCCACCAAGGTTTTTGACCGCTTCTTCGCGCTCGCTCTCGCCGCCGAGGTCGAGCGCTTCGGCATCAAAATCACGGCGCTCTGCCCCAGCACCACCGAAACCGAATTCTTCGATGTATCCGGCGGGGGCGGCGTCTTCCGGCGTCTTGCCGGTCTTCAGCCGGCCCAGGAAGTCGCGCACAAGGCCGTCCTGGCCCTGGCTCGTGGCAAGCGCACCATTGTTCCCAACTTCAAAGGGGCCTTTGGCGCATTCATGGTCCGCTTCATTCCCACCACGCGCATCACCGCGCTTCTGGAGAAGGCGATCCGGCCCAACGATGAGTGATCGTGGCCTCTCACTCTCGCCGCTCGTCTTCACCATCGAAGCCGGCTGACCCCGGACACAAGAACCCGCATTACCGCTCGACAAACCCTTCTCTTGCCGTTTAGCGTAGGAACACCCCTCCCTCAGCTTCCCCGGAGGCGCCATTTTGCCAGCCGAACGAACCACCGCTCCCAGCGTTGCGTCGTATTTCAACATCCGTCACAACTGGATGCACCTCGCCCGTCGTCCCGGCTTTCAGCAGCCCGTGATTGACGGCGTGCGTGCCATCGCGGTCTTGTGGGTGGTTGCGCTCCACGTGTTCTTCTTCCACTTGTGGATCTTCCCCATGCAAGCCGGGTTCATGTTCGTCAACCCGGTTACCGGCTGGCTTGTGAATGGTGCATTCGGCGTCGATCTGTTTTTCGTCATCAGCGGATTCCTTATCGGCTCCATCCTCTTCGGTGAATTGAAGCAATCCGGCGGCATTGTCTTCTCGCGCTTTTACGTGCGCCGCTTTCTGCGCCTCATTCCCGTTTACACGGTCGTCATGGTCCTCGGCCTTTACTTTCTCCACGAGCTCCCGGGCTTTCCCCGGTGGGCAAATGCTGAGAATGCCTGGGCGAATATCCTTTACGTCAATAATTTCCTGTCGATCGCAAAACAGTACCTCGGCTGGTGCTGGTCGCTCGCCATCGAGGAGCAGTTCTACCTGTTGCTGCCCGCCTTCATCTTGCTCTTCATGGGGCTGGGCAAAGGCCGTCTGCGCATCCTCGTCATGCTCATGGGTCTGTCGCTTGCCATTCGCTACGCCGTCATTCACACCTCCGGAATCGTGCCGCCGTACCGATTCATGGCGCTCAGCCCGCAGTGGAATCACTGGTTCGACGTTGTCTACGACAAGCCATGGATGCGCTTCGGCGGCCTGCTTGCCGGCGCTACCGGCGCTTATCTCAACATTTTCTTTGCGCCGCAGCTCAAGAGCTTCTTCGCGCATACGGCTCGCGTTACTGTGATCTCGATCGTTTGCCTGGTCGTCCTGGTTCACATCGCCTACACGTCCATGGGCTCGGTTTTCTTCGATCGCATACCCTACCTGGCGCGCGAGCTCTGGTGGACCTGCGTGCACGATGCCTTCTCGCTCTCCGCCATCTTTCTCATCCTCGGCGCCATGCACACTCCACGCCTGTTCGGCGGCCTGCTTGCGCGCTTTCTCTCGTGGAGGGGCTTCTATCCCATCGCGCAGATCTCCTACTCCGTCTATCTTGTGCACGAGATGATTTTTGACTGGCTCTTTCCCAGGCTGGCGCCGGTCTTCGCGCCGCGACTCGGTCCGTGGGGTGCAATGGGCTTGGCCGGCGTCCTCGGCCTGATCATGGTTTTCGCTCTCGCCTCAGCGCTCTATGTGCTGATTGAGCGTCCCTGCATGCGCATGCGCTCGCATCCAGCCACGCTCAGGCTCATCGATCTCCTTCGCGGTGGCCAGGGGCCTGAACCTCTTCCGGAAGAGGCGTGACAGAGGGAAGAGCGAACTGCCGATCTCTATTCGACCTCGTCGAGGCGACGCCACTTGTAGTAGCAAAGTGATAGAACCCAGCTGAGCGCGAAGAGAGCGACGATGAAATAGCCAAGTGCTCCGAAGTTGTCGTTCAGCACGCGGATCGCGCTCCAGAACGTTCCGTTCAGGCTGAATTGCCCGGCAAGCAGGCCCAGCGCCTCGATCCCTCCGACCAGTAGCGCAACCAAAACCGAGACCACCGTAATCGTGAGGTTGTAATACAGCTTGCGGATTGGCTTCACAAAGGCCCAACCGTATGCGCCAAGCATCAGGATGTTATCGGTAGTGTCGATGAGCGACATCCCCGCAGCGAACAGCACAGGGAACACCATGATCGACCAGATGGGCAGTCCCTTCGATGCCTCGGCTGCCGAGATTCCGAGCAGCCCGATCTCGGTCGCAGTGTCGAAGCCGAGCCCGAACAGGAGGCCCAGCGGGTACATGTGCCAGCTGCGGCGGATCATTGCGAATAAAGGCCGAAACAGCCGGGCCAGAAATCCGCGCCCTGAAAGAAGCAGATTGAGGTCCTCTTCGACGTAGGGCTCCCCTCTTCGCACCCTGACAAAAGCCGCATAAATCGAACGCAGGATCAGCAGATTGGCGCCGGCAATTCCAAACAGGAACAGAGAAGAGATCAGGGTCCCGACGATCCCACCCACATTACGCAGCGCATCGAACCGGTGCTGCAGCAGCAGGGCCGCGCCGGCGATGGCCAGCGAGCCGAGCACGACGACAGTCGAGTGGCCAAGAGAGAAGAAGAAGCCGACGGCGACCGGCCGCTTGCGTTCCTGCATCAGCTTGCGGGTGACGTTGTCGATCGCGGCGATGTGATCGGCATCGACGGCGTGGCGCAGCCCGAAACTGTAGGCCAGAAACGCTGTGCCGAGCAAAACCGGAAAGTGCCGGAAGGCTACGATCGCCCAAAGCCATGCGGCGCCGTTGAAGATCGCCAATACCACATAGATGCCGGCCACGCTCCGTCTTACATCGCCGCCCGCATCGCTGAAAAGATCGCGCATTCCAGATCCGGAATGGATAAGCGCCCTATCGAGAACCGACTGGGATTTGCCTGCCGCCATCCACTTGTCCTGGCTTCATCATACCATTTTGAAAATCGTGCTACGCGGCCGCGATGAGGCATCACCCCCCGGATTGCTTTCCATCGCCAATGGAAGCGGCATTGAAGCCCTGCTCCCGTTTCGCAAGGCCGCCGTCAGTTTGTCGCGGAATGCGTCAGCTCCAGGGAACTTTGATTCTTTGGCGGCTCAGCGGCGACAATGGCGGGCGGAAGGAGATCCCCTCGATGCCATCGCCGAGATCAACCTGGTTTACTTCTCTTGCCCCCGTGTTGCTGGCGGCTGCGTTCGCCTGCGTGCCTTTGCTGCGGGCGCAACTGCCCGAAACGGCAGCCGCGGAACATCTCACGAAACCCGGTTCCAACCCGGGTGCGGTCCAGCGGGTCGCGTTTTTTGTGCATCGCCTGGGCACCGATCATGCCGAGGGCGTGACCACACTCGACATCAATGGCGACGGGTTGCCCGATATCTTGAGCGGCGCGTACTGGTATGAAAATCCCGGCCCGAAGGGCGGCGAGTGGAAGCGCCATCAGTATCGCGAGGTGGGCATTCGCGGCGAGTTCGTAAGCGACTGCGGCGAGTGGACGGTCGACGTGAACCACGACGGCTTGCCCGACGTTGTCACTGCGGGCTGGATGACCAACGGCATCTTCTGGTGGGAGAATCCCGGCAAGCTTGGCGCCGAGTGGAAGAAGCATTTCATCGCCGACAGCTACGACACCGAAGGCGGCTGGATGGCCGACATCAACGGTGACGGCAAGCCCGATTTGATCTTCGCGCACTACGGCCACATGGGAATCATTTGGATTGACTTCTCCGGCCCGGAACCGAAGGTGCATCACGTGGCAGGGCGCGAGCAGGATGGCCACGGCGTCGGCGTGGCCGACGTGGACGGGGACGGCAAGATGGACATCCTGACGCCCAATGGCTG
>Ga0335071_10001576_pt1 | contig 24600 bp, 21 predicted proteins | sample Lox_Sample_15_FD_206724 | JGI IMG/M metagenome (GOLD analysis project Ga0335071, IMG submission 206724) | Soil microbial communities from Loxahatchee National Wildlife Refuge, Florida, United States - Lox_Sample_1.5 | ecosystem: Environmental > Terrestrial > Soil > Wetlands | place: USA... | reverse complement strand
CACGACACTCGGGGCCGTGGCCCCGATGGTGATCTCTGTCAGGCCTTTTCCGATGTTGTTGCACTGCACCGCCGGGAGAGGACCCGCCGCGTTTCCGTTGACGGTGATCTGCGCGTTACCGCCGGGCAAGGCCCCCTTGGGCAACTCGGGAGCGGGCGGCACCGACGAACACCCGGCGACGCCCACGAGCAGTGACAGTGTAGGGGCGATGTATCGGCGCTGCATGACTCACCTCGATGTGCTTACGGCCGCGGGGAGTCATGGTAGCCAGCAATACCGCCACAGGCTAGCCGCTATTCCGAACTCCATTGGGTTCCCGCACATATGAAGCGGCGAGCGGGCGCGGCTCGATCGCGCACCGACGTCCGGCTCCGTGCGCGGAAGTGACGACAATACGTTGCGGAGTGGAGCTTGCTGAAGGCCGACTGAGCGGTCTGAACGGCGCCGAAATGCCGGGGAGCCACTCCAGCGGAGTTTGCTGTAGGGAGCGGAGATTGTCGAGGTGCGCTATGTAGCTGTCACACCAGCAAACTTTTGAGACTGACGGACAGTCCCCGTGGAGGCGTTTAACAGCGGGGCGGCTGACCCAAGGCTTCGCGCACACGGAACTGCCGTTTGCGGTTCGCCCACCTGATCGGTCTTGGGTCAGTTGATACCACGTAAAAACGGTCCGTTGACGGCGAGTTGGCGGGGGTGTCTGGCGGCGTCGCGGCGGCCCGCGTTGCGCCCCGGCAAAGGCCTCGGTGCGGTCGCACAGCAAAGGGTACTTGGTCTACTAGGTGGGCTTGGTAACGGGCTTCACCGTGGCGCCCGGGTTGTTGCCACAGTCATAGCAGTTGGGGTACCGTTCTGCGGCATCTCCCGTGTTGGGGGTCACAGTCATGCGGAGGTCTGAGTCGTGTCCAGGAGAGGATCGTCGCGATGTAATCACGGGCAGTCACGTAGGTAGCTGTTAGTGGTCGCGACACATCCAATTATCAAGCCGCTGAGGGAAATCGGCAGCTTCTTCGCGATGTCGCTGGATACCATGGTTCAGTTCGTGCGGCCACCGTTCGCGTGGCGGGAGTTCATTCAGCAGAGTTGGTTCACCGCCCGGGTATCGCTGCTCCCCGCGGTGCTGCTGGCGGTCGTCTTCAACGCGTTCGTCGTCTTCCTGCTCGATGTGCTGTTCTTCGAGATCGGGGCCGGCGACAACTCGGGAGCGGGCGCGGCGCTCGCCGTGGTCGCCCAGATCGGGCCGGCCATCACCGTATTGGTGATCGGCGGCGCCGCCGCCACCGCCATGTGTGCCGACCTCGGTGCGCGCACGATCCGCGAAGAGATCGACGCCATGCGGGTCATGGGCATCAACCCGATTCAGCGACTGGTGGTGCCGAGGGTGGCGGCGCTCACCGTCAACAGCTTCCTGCTGAGTGGGCTCGGCACGGTCGTCGGACTCGGTTCCGACTACCTGTTCGCGGTCTACGTCTCAAATGTCAACCCGGGCGCCTACGTGGCCAGCATGACGTTGCTCGTCGGACTTCCCGACGTGATCATCGCCGTCGTCAAGGCGACGATGTTCGGCCTGGCGGCCGGCTTGATCGCCTGCTACAAGGGGTTCACCGTCGGCGGTGGACCGCAGGGCGTCGGTAACGCGGTGAACGAGACCGTCGTATATACGTTTATGGCCTTGTACGTGATCAACACGTTGCTCAGCGCCGTCCTCGTGCAGGTGCAGCACTGATGAGCGCGGCACCCAGCGGCGCGCGGACACCGAGGCTGGTCGGCACCGTAAAGGGCTGGGCCGCCGGATGGAACCGCATCGGCGAACAGACCGCGTTCTACGTCCGGGCGATTCTCAGCATCAAGGATGCCCTGGTCTATTACCGCACGGAGACCGTACGCGTCATCGCCCAGATGAGCCTGGGCGTGGGTGCGCTCGCCCTGATCGGCGGCACAGTCGCGATCGTCGGTTTCCTGCTGCTCAACGTCGGTCTGCTGGTTGCCATCGTCGGATACAGTCAGACGGCCAATCTGGGGGTGGAGGCACTCGTCGGGTTTTTCTCCGCGTATGTGAACCCGCGTCTGGCGGCGCCGCTGATCACCGCCCTCGGTTTGGCCGCCACGATCGGCGCCGGGGCCACTGCGCAACTCGGTGCGATGCGGATCAGTGAGGAGATCGACGCGCTCGAGGTGATCGGCGTGCGTGTGGTGGCATACCTGGTGTCGACGCGCGTGCTGGGTGGTATCGCGCTGTCGATTCCATTGTGTTGCATATCCCTGATCGTGGGATTCGTGTCGATCCAGTTCCTCGTCCAGTTCACCTACGGGCAGTCGAGCGGCGTCTACACCCACTACTTCTACACGTTCCTTCAACCGACCGATGTGCTCTGGGCGGTGATTCAGGTGGTCTTGCAGGGCATCGTCGTCATGCTGATCCACACGTACTACGGATTCAACGCCACGGGTGGTCCGGCCGGCGTCGGAGAGGCGACCGGCCGCGCGGTGCGGGCCTCGCTGGTCGTATTGACACTGCTTACGGCGGCAGTCGGTCTGGCGCTTTACGGACGTTCCGGCAACTTCCACCTGTCGGGATAGCGATGACCGAACGCAAGCGGCGTGAGTTGGGCCTGCACCCGGCGGTATGGACCCTGATCCTCGTTGTGCTGATCGTCGCGGGCGGTGTGTTCACCGTCCTCGCGTTCAACCGGGACCTGCAGTCGTATGCCCGGATCACGCTGGTGTCCGACCGCGCCGGCCTCGTCATGGACCCGGGCGCCCAGGTGAAATTGCGTGGCGTGCAAGTCGGTCGGGTGTCCGCGATACAGCCGAACGGCAACGTGAAGCTCCAGCTCGAGCTTTATCCCGACCAGCTCAAGTACATTCCGGCCAACGTCGAGGCCCAGATCACCGCGCCGACGGCATTCGGTGCCAAGTACGTCGAGCTGGTCACCCCCGATCACCCGAGCGCCAAACGGCTCGCTGCCGGGGCGGTGCTCAAGTCCCGCAATGTCAGTGTCGAGGTGAATACCACCTTCCAGAACCTCGTCGGCGTGCTGAACCAGATCGACCCCGCGAAGCTCAATGCGGTGCTCTCGGCATTGGGCGAGGGCTTCCGCGGGAAGGGCGAGGCGCTGGGCACGGCCACGACGGACCTGAATCAGGTTCTGCTGGCGATCAATCCGCGCAGCGACACCATCCGCGAAGACTACCGCGCGCTGAAAGGATTCAGCGACACCTATAGCGCGGCCGCCCCGGACATCCTGGCGGTGCTCGACTCCGCCGGCACGACGAGCACCACGATCACCGACGACGCGCATTCGCTCGACTCGCTGCTGGTTAACGTGGTTGGCCTGTCCGACAGCGGCATCAACCTCGTCGGCCCCGCAAAGAACAACCTGATCCACGGCATCAACGTGCTCGAGCCGACGACGCGCCTGCTGATGAAATACAACCCGGAACTGACCTGCTTGCTAGTTGGCGCGTACGAGAGCTTGGACGATCTGATCGAAACCGTCGCGGGACACAACGGAAAGTCGCTCATCGGCGATGCCGGCATCTTGTTCGGCGACGACATGTACCGGTACCCGGACAACCTGCCCGTCAACGGCGCCAAGGGCGGGCCCGGCGGCGCGCCCGGCTGTGGCTCGCTGCCGGACGTCGGCAAGAACTTCCCGGTGCGCTATCTCGTGACCAACACCGGGTGGGGCACCGGGATGGACGTTCGGCCCAACCCCGGGATCGGCTTCCCGGGGCTTGCCAACTATGGCCCGATGACCCGGGGGACGCCGAAGCCCCCGAGCATTTACACCCTGAACGGGGGACCGGCGCCCGGTCCGGTTCCTTACCCGGGCGCGCCGCCCTATGGTGCGCCGTGGTACCTGCCGGATGGAACCCCGCTGTATCCGGGCCTGCCGCCTGCCATACCGGGCAGGCCCCGCGAGCCGGGCCCGCCGCCGCCGGGTTCGGAGCCTTCGGTGGTGGCGCATCCGGCGCAAGTTCAACCCACACCGGTGCCGACGATCCCGCCGCCACCGCCGGACCAGCCCGACCACTGATCGCCGGAAGCGAGGGAGAAAGCAGACATGCGAGAGAACATTCGCGGCTCGCTGTGGCGGTTCGCCGTCTACGCGGTGGTGTGCCTGCTAGCCGGGATGCTCGTCTTCCTGGTCTTCGGCCAATTCAGGTTCCAGGACGAGAAGACCTACAACGCGCACTTCGCCAACGTCTCCGGCCTGCGCAACGGAAACTTCGTCCGCATCGCTGGTGTCGAGGTGGGCAAGGTCAAAAGAATCTCCTTGCAACCGGATTCGACTCTGCAAGTGCAGTTCTCGGTGACGCGGTCGGCGGTGCTGACCGAAGGGACCCGCGCCGCCATCCGCTATGACGACCTGATCGGGGGAAGGTTTCTGTCCCTGGAAGAAGGCGCGGGCGGCGTCAAAACGCTGCGTCCCGGGGACACTATCCCGTTGGCTCAGACCGAGCCGGCGCTGGACCTGGACGCGTTGATCGGCGGCTTCCGGCCCCTGTTCCGCGCGTTGGACCCGGACCAGATCAATGCGTTGAGCGGTCAACTGATCGCGGCCTTTCAGGGCCAGGGTTCGACGATCAGGTCCTTTCTCAGCCAAGCCGCCGCGTTGACCAACACCTTGGCCGACCGGGATCAGCTCATCGGTCAAGTCATCACCAACTTGCGGACCCTGCTGGGGTCGCTGGGCGGCCAAAGCAAGCAGTTTGCCAAGGCCGTCGACTCGCTTTCGGAACTGGTGCAGGGTCTGGAGGCGCGCAAGCAGGACATCAGCAATGCGGTCGCGTACGGCAACGCGGCCGCCGGGTCGGTCGCCGACCTGCTGGCACAAGGCCGCCCGGCGATCGAGAAAGCGGTCCACGAGATCGACCGGACCGCCGGACTCATCGACGCCGACAAGGATTTCGTCGACAATCTGCTCAATACCCTTCCCGATGCGTACCAAGTGGCCGGCAGGCTGGGCCTTTACGGCGACTTCTTCAGCTTCTACCTGTGCGACCTCCTGCTGAAGGTCAATGGCAAGGGCGGCCAGCCCGTGTACGTCAAGGTGGCCGGCCAAGACACCGGGAGGTGCACGCCGAAGTGAAGACGTTCTCCGAACGCAGTCCCCTCAAGGTCGGCACGGTCGGGATCGGCATGACACTGGCCGTGATGTGGCTGGCGCTGAACTACCAGAAATTGCCGCTGATCGATCAGACCACGGAGTACTCCGCCTATTTCGCCGAAGCGGGCGGTCTCGCCTCGGGTAACCCCGTGCAGGTCTCGGGTTTTCGGGTGGGAAAGGTGGCCGCCGTCGAGCTCACCGGTCGGCGGGTGCTGGTCAAATTCAAGGTCGACCGCGGGGTGCGACTGGGCGACCGCAGCGAGGCCGCGATCAAGTTGAAGACGCTGCTGGGATCCAAGCTCCTCGAAATCACCTCACGGGGCGATGGACGGCTGAGCGGTCCGATACCGCTCGACCGGACCACCTCCCCGTATGAGCTCCCCGAGGCGCTCGGCGATCTCTCGACAACCATCAGCGGCTTGAACACCGATCAGCTGTCACATTCGCTGGAGGTGCTGTCGCAGACGTTCTCCAACACACCGCCTGACCTACAGGCCGCGGTGCGGGGTGTGGCACGGTTCTCAGAGACGCTGAGCAACCGCGACGCCGAGCTTCGGGCCTTGTTGGGGAACGCGAGCAAGGCGAGCACCGTGCTTGCCGAACGCAGCGACGAAGTGGTGCGCCTCGTTGCCAACAGCAACTCCCTGCTGCTCGCGCTGAAAAGCCAGAGCAGCGCACTGGACCAGATCTCGAACAACATCGCGGCGGTGGCGCAGCAGGTCAAGGGATTCATCGCCGACAACCGGCAAACGCTCAAACCCGCTCTGGACAAACTCAATTCGGCGCTGACCATCGTCGACAATCGCAAGGAGCGGGTGCAAAAGGCGATCAAGGGCCTCAACGGCTACGCGCTGTCGCTGGGTGAGTCGGTTTCGTCGGGGCCCTATTTCAAGGCCTATCTGGCCAACCTGCTGCCCGGCCAGTTCGTGCAACCGTTCATCGACGCGGCGTTCTCCGATCTGGGGCTGGATCCCAGCGTCTTGCTGCCCTCGCAGCTGACCGACCCGCAGACCGGCCAGCCGGCGACTCCGCCGCTACCGATGCCGTTCCCCCGCACGGGCCAGGGCGGAGAGCCGCGGTTGACGCTGCCCGACGCGATCACCGGTAACCCCGACGACCATCAGTGCGGTGCCCCCGGAGTGCCGTTGCCCGGCCCGGGCTGCTACCCGTATCGCGAGCCACCGCCGGCCCCACCGCCCGGCGGCCCGCCGCCGGGGCCCCCGGCGCTGACGCCGCCCGGTCCGCATGCGTCCGTCCCCACGCCACCGGGGCCGGTCGAGCAACCCGCTCCCGGGCAGGCACCGCCGTCTGCTCCGGGTGGAGGTGGTAGCCGATGATGCGGTCGCCAAGAGCCAGAGTCGGCGTGGCAGTCCTGCTGGCGGTCACGCTGATCGGCGGCATTGTCGCTGTGGTGCAGGACGCGACGGGCGCCGGGCGCACCAGCGTCACCGCCTATTTCGACAACACCAACGGGATCTATCCCGGCGACAGCATCGTGGTGCTCGGGGTGCCGGTCGGCAAGATCGAGAAGATCGAACCTCAGCCCGACCGCGTCAAGGTCTCGTTCTGGTACGCGGACAAGTACAAGGTGCCCGCCGACGCCAAAGCGGTGATCCTGTCTCCGTCTCTGGTGACGGTTCGGGCCATCCAGCTGACACCCGCCTACGATGGTGGACCGGCGCTGCAGGATCACGCGGTGATCCCGCGGGAGCGCACGGCAGTGCCGGTGGAGTGGGACGACTTCCGTCAGCAGCTCGAAAAGCTCACCAGCACACTGCAACCCACCCAACCCGGCGGCGTCAGTACGTTGGGTGCGTTCATCAACACCGCAGCTGACAACCTGCGCGGCCAGGGTTCCGGCATCCGCAACACCATCATCAAGTTGTCGCAGGCGATTTCGGCACTCGGCGACCACAGCGGCGACTTGTTCAAGACGGTCAAGAATCTTTCGGTCCTGGTCTCGGCGCTGCATGACAGCGGCGATCTGCTGCAGCACCTGAATCAGAACCTGGCCGCGGTGACCAGACTGCTGGCCGACGACCCGAACGAGGTCGCCAAAGCCGTGCGGAACCTGAACGACGTGGTCGACGACGTCACGAACTTCGTGGCCGAGAACAGGGAAGCGCTGGGTGCCACGTCGGACAAACTCGCGTCGGTGTCCAGCGCGGTGGTCGAGAGCCTCGACGACATCAAGCAGACCCTGCACGTCGGCGCGCCGGCGTTCCAGAACTTCGCGAACATCTACCAGCCCGCCAACGTAGCGCTGACCGGGGTGGTCGCGGTCACAAACTTCGCCAATCCCGTCCAGTTCCTGTGTTCGGCGGTGCAGGCGGCTTCGCGGTTGGGTGCGGAGCAGTCGGCGAAGCTGTGCGTGCAGTACCTGGCGCCCATCTTCAAGAACCGTCAGTACAGCTTCCCGCCGATCGGCATGAACCCGTTCGTCGGCGTGATGGCGCGGCCCAACGAAGTCACGTACAGCGAGGACTGGTTGCGGCCGGATTACGTTCCCCCACCCGGGCCGCCGCCGACCGAGCAGTGGCGCACGGTGCCGCCGCCGCCCAACGGGCCGTTGCCGCCAGCGAACAGGATCTACAACTACTTCGGCAACGGGATGGTCGACCCGGATCACGCGAATCCACCGTTCGTGCCGGCCAGACCCCCGAACCCCATACCGACCGATCCGACCGACGGGCTCAAGGGGATGATGGTGCCGCCCGGGGGTGGACAGTGAAACGGTTCCTGTCCTGGAGACGCGTCGGTGCCGGCGCCGCAGCAGCGTTGTGCGCGGCCGCGTTGTCCGGTTGCGGTGCGTTGCGAGATTTCCACGGGGCCAACTCGTTGCCGCTGCCGGGCACCAAGGGCGGGGGACCCGGGGCCTACACGATTCAGGCGCAACTGCCCGATGTGCAGAACCTCAAAGAGAATTCGCGGGTCCGGGTCAATGACGTGACGGTCGGCAACGTGACCAAGGTGGAACTCCAGGGCTGGCACGCGCTGGTCACCATGACGGTTAACGGCGACGTCGACCTGCCTGCCAACGCGACCGCCACAATCGGCCAGACCAGCCTGCTGGGCTCGGTGCACGTCGAATTGGCGCCACCGAAGGACATTCCACCGGTCGGCAAGCTGAAGAACGGATCCCTGATTCCCCTGTCGTCGGGAGCCGCTTTCCCCTCGACCGAACAAACGCTGGCCGCCGTGTCGATGGTGCTCAACGGCGGCGGCCTGGGCAACGTGCAGGACATCACCAAGGCGTTGAGCACCGCGTTCTCGGGCCGGGAACAGGATTTGCGGAGCCTGATCGGGCAGCTGGACAAGTTCGTCGGCTACCTCAACGACCAGAAGGACGACATCATCGCGGCCACCGACAGCCTGAATGATCTGGTCGGCCAGTTCGCCGGGCAGAAGCCGGTCGTCGACAAGGCGCTCAAGACCATCCCCGACGCGCTGGCCGTGCTGAAGAACGAGCGGGAGAACCTCGCCAACGCCTTGGCCGAACTCGGAAAGTTCAGCGCGCTTGCCGCCGACTCCGTCAATCAAACCAAGGAGAATCTGGTCAAGGAGCTCAAGGACCTCGGCCCCGTGCTGCAGTCCCTGGCCGACGCCGGGCCGGCCCTGACCCGCTCGCTGGACTATTTCGCGACGTTCCCGTTCCCGAAGCCGACGATCAGCAAATGGGTCCGCGGCGACTACGGGAACTTCACCGCCATAGTCGATTTGACCCTCAGCCGCATCGACAACTCGCTGTTCACCGGTACCCGTTGGGAGGGCAACCTGACCGAGCTCGAGTTGCAGTGGGGCCGCACGATCGGGCAGGTGCCCAGCCCTTACACGGCGCGCAATCCACTTGTGGCGCCATATCATTTCGACCAGGGGCCGTGACATGCTGACCCGGCGAATCAAGATCCAGATCATGGTCTTCGTGACGATTGCCGTCGTCGCAGTAGCGATCGTGTTCTTCGGCTACCTCAAGATCCAGAGCACATTTTTCGGCATCGGTCGTTACACGGTCACGGTGCAGCTGCCCCGGGCCGGCGGCCTCTACGCGGGCGGGAACGTCACGTACCGGGGCGTCACCGTCGGCCGGGTGCAGGAGGTGCGGTTGACCGCTACCGGCGCCGAGGCCGTGCTCCAAATGGATTCGGATGTCGGCATTCCCGCGACGGACCTCGCCGCCGAAGTGCACAGCGTGTCGGCGGTCGGCGAGCAGTACCTCGCTCTGACGCCACACAGCCGAACCGGTCCCACGCTGACCAACGGCGACATCATCCCCGTCAGCCACTCGAGCGTACCGCCGGACATCAACTCGTTGGTGGCGGCGGCCAACCGCGGCCTGCAAGCCATCCCGCGCGACAACCTGAAAACGGTGGTCGACGAAAGCTATCTCGCATTCGGCGGGCTGGGCCCGGAACTTTCCCGGCTGTTGAACGGCACCACCAGCCTGGCAATTGAGGCGAGAAAGAACCTTGATTCGCTGACCACGCTCATCGACGAATCCAAGCCGGTGCTGGACAGCCAGACCGACTCCTCCGACGCGGTGCAGGCCTGGGCGTCCAACCTCGCCAACGTCACCAAACAATTGCAGACACAAGATTCCGACGTTCGGGGCGTGCTCGCGAAGGGTGCCCCCGCGGCAGAGGAAACACGCCAACTGTTCGACCGACTGCAGCCGACGCTGCCCATCGTGCTGGCCAACCTGGTCAGCGTGGGGAAGGTGGGGGTGGCTTACCGTGCGGACCTCGAGCAGCTATTGGTGGTGCTGCCGGCCGCAACGGCCGAAGGGCTGGCGACCATACTGCCCGACCGCAAGATCAAGTCGAGCTATCCGGGGCTGAACCTGAGCTTCAACTTGAACCTGAATCTCCCTCCGGCGTGCACGACTGGATACCTGCCCATTCAGCAGATGCGGTCGCCTATCTTCGAGGACCATCCGGACCGTCCCGACGGTGACATGTACTGCCGGATACCGCAAGATTCTGCCCTGAATGTGCGCGGGGCCCGCAATTACCCGTGCGAGACTCGCCCGGGCAAGCGCGCCCCGACGGTGAAGATGTGCGAAAGCGACGAGGAGTACGTGCCGCTAAACGAGGGTTACAACTGGAAGGGCGACCCGAACTCGACGTTGTCGGGGCAGGACATTCCCCAGGCCGCAACCCCGCCCGCACCGGCGGCCGCGCCCGCTCCGTCCGGTAACCGTTCGACCGCGGCGGCACCGTCCCCGCCCGGCCCGGCTACCCCGCCGATCGCCGTTGCTGAATATGATCCCGCCACCGGCACGTATTTTGGACCAGACGGTCAGGAGTATCGGCAAACCGATCTCGTCCGTCCCGCCGACCAGGAGCAGACATGGCAGCAGATGCTGATGCCCCCGAAGGGCAGATGAGCACCGGCGGCGGCGACGCCGACGACACTGAAGGCGCTGAGGCTTGCGCGACGGACGCGGACCATTCCGCTGCCGTCGAGGAAGACGAGGATGCCACACCGGCTGGACGGCGGATGTCGCCCGTGCGGCTGGCAACGCTGCTGGGTATCCTCGCCGTTGTCGCCCTCGGGGGAGTGGTCGGATGGCTGGGGTTCCAGACGTACCAGCTGCGTCAGGAACAGCAACAGCGCGAGCTGTTCTTGCGGGTGGGCCGGCAGGGTGCGGTGAACCTCACGACCATCGACTGGCAGAACGTCAACCACGACATTCAACGTATCCTGGACTCGGCGACGGGCCCTTTCTACGACGACTTCTCGAAGCGTTCGCAGCCCTTCATCGATGTGGTCAAGAAGGTGCAGTCGAAATCGGTGGGTACCGTCACCGAGGCGGGCCTGGAATCGGTGTCGGCCCACGAAGCCCGAGTGCTCGTCGCCGTCTCCGTCAAGACGTCCAATCTCGGCGCGGAAGATCAGCCGCCACGGGCCTGGCGAATGCGAATCGACGTGCAAAAGGTCGATGACGGGGCCAAGGTCTCGAACGTCTTGTTCGTGCCGGCATGACGGCGCGGCTCGGCGAGGCGGCCGACGAAACGAACGACCGAGAAAAGGAATCAGACGCTGTGCCTGTTGACGCCGAATCCGCGACCGGTGCGGATGTCGTGACGGTTGCCGAAGAAACCACCGACGACGCCGAGCACGACACGGGGCAAAGCGCCCCCGCCGAGGAGTCCGGCGAAGACCGGGGCGGCGAATACCGTAGTCCGGCGAAACCCCCACGCAGGATCAGCTTTTCGCGCCTGTTGGTTTTCGCGGTGCTCCCGGGTGTGGTGTTGTCGCTCGCGGGGACGGCAGGCTACCTGAAGTGGCAGTCCGCCTCCCTTCGTGCCTCGCAGGCCGCCGACATCGAGTCGGTGGCGGTCGCCAAGGACGGCACCATCGCCATGCTCTCCTATCAACCCGATACCGTTGATAAGGACTTGGGGGCCGCCCGCGACCGGTTGACCGGAACGTTCAAGGAGTCCTACACGCAGCTGACCCAGGACGTGGTCATCCCCGGGGCCAAACAACGGCACATCTCGGCGGTCGCCACCGTTCCCGCTGCGGCTTCGGTGTCGGCGAGCCCAGCCCATGCGGTGACGCTGGTGTTCGTCAACCAGACCGTGACCGTCGGCTCGGATGCCCCCAGCGCCACCGCCTCCAGCGTCCGGGTAACGCTGGACAAGGTCGGCGATCGGTGGCTGATCAGCGGATTCGACCCGATCTAGGCCAAAGCCGTTGCGGGCCACGGCGTAACCCGCAACGTGCCGGTGTTTCTCACAGGGTGAACGACGTCGGCCCGAAGGACTGGCAGATTTTGTGCACCGGTCCGGTGGTGCTGTGACTGACCGGATCCTCGTACAGGTCCGCACAGCCTTGGCCCGTTACCACGTAGGCCGCGCCCGGCCGGTACGGATAGTAGATCAGCGCCGTGGCCGAGCCGGCCTTATGGCTGCACTGCTCTGGTGCGTCATCTCCCTTGATCGACAAACATACGACCGAATCGTTGGGAACGGCGTCCATGGTGCACGGGCCCGGCTTCAAGGTGGCTAGCACCATGCGCGTGGTCGATACCTGAACGACTTGCGGCGGAGTCAGTACGAACGAGCACGAACCGGACGCGCCTTCCTGTGACGGCGATGCATGCGCGCCCGCCGCGGCACCGACGCTTGCCAGTGACAGCGCGCCCACCGTCGAGAGCAATGCGCGCGGGCGAAGCAGGGGAGGCATCCGGCCGCCCGAACGGTTCACGAATCGATTTACGCTCAACCTCGTACCCGGGTCCTAGGATTCGGCGGGCGGCTGGTAGTGCGCCGCCGAATTGCGCAGCTGCCAGATCTGGGCGGGACACAGCAGGTTCACCGCGTATGACACCAGGTAATTCGCGGCGAACTCGTCGTTGGGCGTGACGTCCCTTTTCACATCGCCCATCACCTGTGCGTAGCCCTCGCCCCTGCTGACCTTGTCGCAGATGCTATAGCCGTAGCCGATGGCGTCGTTGTTCGGAAAGTTGTACTGGCGGCGCACCGCGACGTCGTACAGGTACTCGACTCGAGGGTCCGGGGCGGCGTGAGCGCGGGGGGCCAGCGGCTGGGCCGTTCCGCCGCTGGCGGCAGCGGCGATCAACACACCGGCGAACGCCCCGCGGCGTGCCATGGCTGAACGTCGGCGCGGTGTGTACCGGCGGGCGTCCGCCTCGTCGCTGCGGCGCAAAGCAAGGTAGGGACCCAATGTCATCACCTCTGGCACGACCCGGCCGGATACGTGAGTCTAGTCCAACAACTTCAACCAAGTTATAATTCTTTGGTTCAATCGTCGCAAGCACGAGATCAGGACAGCCATGAAACGGGGCCCCGAAAGACGGCGATCATTTGGTCATTCATCCTCCCGTTCCGCGCTATCCCGTTCGGTGCCAGCACTTCTGGCCGGTGCGGTCGCGTGCTCGGCACCGCTGGCACTTGCCGACAACGGCAACACTGTCGTACCCAACAACGCCCGACTCAACAACAGCGTCTACGTGAACATCAACACCGCTCAACGTCAGAACGGCTGCACCACCGACTCCAAGATGGACAACCGGCTCACGGATGCCGCGCGCCGGCACACGCTGGACGTCCTCAACAACCCCGACATCAACGGCGACGTCGGATCCGACGGGTCGACTCCGCAGGACCGTGCCCGCGATGCCGGTTTCCGGGGTAGGGCCGCCGAAACCGTGGCGATCGTGCCGTCCCTGGCAATCAACGGCATACAGATCCTCGGCCAGTGGTGGTGGGACCCGCCGTCGCGAGCCCTGATGCAGGATTGCGCCAACACCGCCATCGGGGTCTGGTCGGAGAACAGCCTCAACCGCTCGGTGTTGGTCGCCATGTACGGCCAGCCCAGCATGTAGGTATAGAAGCCTGCCAACCGCGTTGTCGCACTGTGGCTCTCGGGGCTGACCAGAGCCGGTCAGTCGATGACGTCGCGGACCTTGATCGTCGGAAGCACCCGCAACAAGACGCTGCGCGTATTGTCCATGTGGCGGCGCCAATGGGCTTCAGCCGCGTCGTCGTCGCGGGCCCGGAGCAGCTCGATGAGATGGCCGTAGGACCGCATCAACTTCTCGAAGTCCGGCTTTGGGACGCTGCGCTTGCGCGCGACCGCCACGGCGGTATGTCTTTCGGTGATCTCGTGGAGCATGCCCGCGATCATGCTCAGCGTCACGTTGCCCGACAGCTCGACCAGGCGGCGGTGGAAGTGAGACGTGGCCGCGGCGAATCGCGAAGCCTCCGCGGATGCCGGAATGTCTTCGAGCATGATGCGCTCGAGTTCGTCGAACGCCTTTGTCTTGCCGTTGGACGCCAGTAGCCGTGCGGCCAGTGGCTCGATCGCGGAACGGGCGACCAGAACGTCGGCGATGGTGGCGCCCGACAACTCCAGCAGCAGACCGGCGGGGCGTGCCACGATTTCGGGTCCCGGCACCCGCACGCGGGCACCGGTCCGCGAGCCGCGCCGCACCTCGACCAGCCGTTCGGACTCGAGCACCCGCACCGCCTCGCGCAACGTCGGGCGGCTGACACCGAAGTGGTTCATCAGGGCGGGCTCATTCGGCAGAAAGTCGCCGTCCTTGAGCTGGCCGTCCACAATCATCCGGCGCAGCGTCCGCGCCACCAACTCCGCGGTCTTCGGTGTGCGCACGCTCTGACTCCCGGGCACCGTGAGGTTTCCGGTTCCCAAGGGGGCGAGCGGCGGAAGTGATGGCACCGGAACTCCCAATATATCTTTTCTGCCACATATCTTTTCTGGCACGCAACCGCCGGTGTCATCCACCGCACAACAGTCGATACAGCTTAGTCATACAGCCAGTCTAACAATTTGAAATCGACGGGATCGCGCGCTCACTATCAGGCCGGCATTTTCGAATGCCAGCGGGATATCAAGTCCGTCCGCGCCGGCTTGACGCAGAGCGCACCGGCGCGGAAGACTGCTGACCTAGTCAACCAAGTGGGCTACCTAGGGGTTTTTTCGAATGCCGTCCGCTGACTTCGCCGAGGTCTCATTCGGCGACGCCGAAGTGCCGGGCAAGGCGATCGGATTGGGGCTGCATCTGGCGGATATGTGTGACTTCACCGTGGCCGACCATTACGCGGGTATCGCCAAACAGTTCTGCGAGCGCGAGGTTTTCGTCGACAGCGGCGGGTCGGACCTGCTGCCGCGCCTTGTCGGGTTGCGCCGGGCAAGGCAGATGCTGCTGCGGGGTGCGGTGCACGACGCGGCCAACGCGGCCGAGTCGGTCGCCGCGACTACCGGACTCGCCACCGAACTGGCTGCCGGAACGACGTTTTCGCTCAGCCACACCGATCAGTTACTGAACCACCGCGCGGCCGCACACCTCGACGAGGCGGTGTGGTGGCGCGAGCCGGTGTTCGGCGGGCATTGAGATGGCGCTCGCCGAGGGTTTCCGCAGCCGGTTGACGCTTCCGGCGGTGTGCGCCCCGATGTTCCTGGTGTCCGGGCCCGAGCTCGTCGGGGCGGCCTGCAAGGCAGGCCTGATCGGCGCGCTGCCCCGCCAAAATGCACGCGACATAGACACTTTCGCGGATTGGCTACGGGAGATCCGCGCCGAGCTGGACCGCCACGCCGAGGAGCACCCCGGCGCGCGGATCGGGCCGATCGCGGTGAACCTGGCCACTCGGTTCGACGAGGACGAGCTGGCGGCCAACCTGGAGCTGTGCTCGCGCTACGGCGTGGAGATCGTCATCTCGGCGCAGGGCGACCCGGCCAAGCTGGCCCGGCGGGTCCACGATTGGGGCGGGCTGATCCTGCACGACGTGACATCGTTGCGGTTCGCCGAAAAGGCTATCCAGGCGGGTGTGGACGGGATGACGTGCATCGGCGCCGGCGGCGGCGGGCACTCCGGCACGATCAGCCACCTGGTGCTGATCCCGAAGATCCGTGCGATGTTCGACGGCATCATCGTGATGGCGGGCGCCATCACCACCGGCGCGGCCATCCGTGCGGCCGAGATCCTCGGCGCGGACCTGTCCTATCTGGGCACCCGGTTCATCGCCACCCGGGAATCGCGTGCGGCCGACGCCTACAAGGCGATGCTGGTTGCGGGAACGTCCGCGGACCTGATGTACACCGCTGAAATCGCTGGGGTGGCGGCGAATTGGATGACCGACTCGATGCGGGCAGTCGGCCTCGACCCGATGAACCTACCCAGGGCGGCCGTCGGCAAGATCGGCTTCTCCCATCTGCCCGAGGATGTCAAGCCCTGGAAGAACCTGTGGTCGGCCGGCCAGGGGATCGATCTCATCGACGACATCCCATCGGTCGCCGACCTCGTCACCCAGTTGCGCCGCGAATACGTGGCCGCCTGTGAAACGCCGGACATGGCCGACGTCGCCCGGCTCGTCGACGAGGCCACGCGGCGCTGACGCCGGGCCCCGAGGCCGCCGCCCCGCCGAGATCGTCAGGGAGCCGCGTCGGCGGCGCAATCAGGAAGCACGTGCGACCGTTGAGTCCCGCTGATGCTTCTTGACGACGGGGCACCTTCCGGTCGGCCAACGAATCGCCCCCTGCGCGCATTCGGGATGAGTCACTGCGTTCCCTTGCCGATACGCGATTTTGAGCATATTCTCAAATTTGACCACACGCTCAATACCGGGTTTCCGTGTTGCCGGAAGGAGCATGCATGAGCCCAACGGCCGAGATCACAGGCTTTCGCCCCGATCGCCTGTTCACACACTCGAGGAACTTCACGGATATGGACACGTGGCACAGCGTTGCCGCAGTTCTGCGCCGGGCCGGGCCTGTGCACCACTATTCCGACAAAGACTACGGAGAGTTCTGGGCGGTCGTGCGCCACCAGGCACTGCTCGAGGTGAGTCGACAGCCGCAGATCTTCCCGAACACGGAGGATGCCGCCTTCATCGGCGCCGGCGGCAGCAGTTACCAAGCCATGCAGCAGGATTTACCGTTCGAGATCAAGACGCTGCTGAGCATGGACGGAGATGAGCACACGAAGTACCGCAAGGTGGTGGTCGATTGGTTCAAGCCGGCTGCGGTGCGCCGGCTTCAGGTCGCCATCGACGATCTGGTGGCCGAGGCGATGGCCCATCTCCGCTCGCGCGATGGCCTGTTCGACTTCGCGATGGACATCGCGGTGCCGCTGCCGCTGCGGGTGATCATGGAGATGCTCGGAGTGCCAAGAGAAGACGAACCTCTGATGCTCAAGCTCACCCAACAGATGTTCAGTGCCGCCGATCCCGAGTTGGGTTCCGGCGCCCCGTTCGAGGCGATGGGCGAGATGGCCGCCTACTTCGTCGAACTCGTTGCCGCCCGCAGGAAGAATCCCACCGACGATCTGACGTCCGCCATCGCCAATGCGACCATCGACGGCGAGCCGATCGAGATGCTCGCCATGATGGGACTTTTCGCCGTGCTCGCGTCTGCAGGGCATGACACCACGTCCTTCGCTATGGCAGGGGGGGTCGAAGCGCTCGCTCGCGATCCAAGGGAGTTCCAGCGCCTGCGCGACGATCCGACCCTCGCCGGGAACGCCGCGCACGAGGTGGTTCGACTCACCAGCCCGGTTCGACACTTCACCCGCCTCACACAGCGCGACACCGAGATCGCCGGGCACCGGTTCAGGGCGGGCGATCGCATCCTGCTCTCATACCCCAGCGCAAATCGCGACGAGCGCGTCTTCCCCGATCCCAACCGACTCGACGTCGGGAGGCCCAACGCCACCGTCCAAGTCGGCTGGGGGCACGGCAAGCACTACTGTCTGGGAGCGCGTCTCGCCGAGATGGAGATCTCGTCGCTCCTCCGGGGCCTCGCCCGCGAGGTCGAATCCATCGAGCTCGACGGAGAGCCCCAGTGGACCGTCGGTCACTTCGTCAGCGGCGTCAAACACGTGCCGCTTCGGTGTCGGGTGGTGTGACATACCGATGAAGACCAAAGCAGCCGTGCTGTGGGCGCGAAACCAAAAGTGGGAAATCGAGGAGGTCGAACTCGACGACCCGAAGCAGTCGGAGGTGATGGTCAAGCTATCAGCCGCCGGTCTGTGCCATTCCGACGAGCACCTGGTCACCGGCGATCTGCCGGCTTTGGGTCCGATCGTCGGCGGTCACGAAGGGGCCGGCGTGGTCGTACAGGTCGGTCCCGGGGTTACCGATGTGGCCGAAGGCGATCCCGTCGTGCTGAGCTTCATCCCGACCTGTGGCCGCTGCAAACCGTGCGTGCGGGGCATGAGCAACCTGTGCGATCTGGGCTTGTACTTGCTGCTCGGCCCGCAAATGGACGGCACCCACCGGTTTCACGCACGCGGAAAAGGCCTGGGCCAGATGTGCTTGCTCGGCACGTTCTCGGAATACACCGTGGTGCCGACCGCATCGGTGATCAAGGTCGGCGACCGTGTCGCCTTGGACAAGGCCGCGCTGGTGGGTTGCGGCGTAACCACCGGCTACGGCAGCGCGGTCAACACCGGGGAGGCCGGCGACGGAAGCACCGTCGTGGTGATGGGCGTCGGCGGCATCGGCGTCAACGCCGTGCAGGGCGCCCGGATCGTCGGCGCGCGCAACATCGTTGCCCTGGATCCGGTGGAGTACAAGCGCAGGCGGGCAACCGAATTCGGAGCCACCCACACGGCAGCCGACGTCGGGCAAGCGCACAGTGTTATCCAGCAGCTGACGTCGGGACAGATGGCCGACGTGTGCGTGATCGCCACCGACAACGCCGAAGCTTCCTACGTCGGGCAGGCGTTGAGCCTGGTCGGCAAGCGGGGCCGGGTCGTGGTCACCGCGATCGGCCACCCTGCCGACACATCGGCAAACATGTCGCTGCAGGAGCTCGCCCTGTTCGAAAAGCAGGTCCGCGGATCGCTTTTCGGCTCGTCCAACCCGCGCACCGATATCCCCAAGATGTTGGACCTATACGAGAGCGGCCAGCTCAAACTCGACGAGCTCATCACCCGGGAGTACTCTCTCGAAGACATCAACCAGGGCTATGAGGACTTGCGCAACGGCGTCAATCTGCGTGGTCTCATCCGCTACTGACATCAGCCACGGCTTTGGCCACGTCTTCTCAGGAGGTGTCCTGCCGTGAAATCTGTCGAGGTGCACCAACCCGCCCTGCTCATCGCCGGGCCCGACGGCATCACCAGCGCCTGGCTGTGCGAGGTCTTGGGGCGCGACAACCTGCACGTCGCTGACACGCAGCCGATCGGAACGGGCCAGATGAGCCAAACCCATCGCGTGACGTATCTGGATGGCACGGGCAACTCGGGTACGGTCGTCGTGAAGTTGGCCTCCGACGACCCGCCCAGCCGTGCCGCCGGCGTCGGAGTGGGCGCGTACTTCCGTGAAGTGACCTTCTACCAGCGCCTCAATCGACAGATCGACGGCCCGACGCCCGAATGCTACCTCGCCGAATACGATCCCGAGCAGGGATGGTTCACCCTCGTTCTCCAAGATGCCGCCGAGTCGCGGCAAGGCGACCAAGTCTCCGGATGCGATCCGATCACGGCCGACAAGGCGATCCGTGCTTTGGCGCGGTTGCACGCCCCGGTCTTCGACGACAAGACGATCGGCGCCAGTGATTATCTCAATCTCCCCAATCCGATCAATCAGGCGTTGCTGTCGGCGCTGCTGCCCGGGTTCTTCGAGCGCTATGGCGACCTGATCGCGCACGAACATGCCGAGGTCTGCCGTCGCTACGTCGAGGTCGCCGATGCCCACACCGCCGACATCCGTGGCCCGCGCGGGCTCGTGCACGCCGACTATCGCCTCGACAACCTGCTGTTTGACCGCAACGGGGAATGCACGGTCGTGGACTGGCAAGGGGTTCAGTGGGGCCCCGCGATGCTGGACGCCGCATACTTCATCGGTGGAAGCCTGACCGTCGAGGACCGGCGCGCTCACGAACAGCGGCTGGTCCGAAGCTATTTCGACACTTTGTCGGAGAACGGCGTCACCGACTTCGGCTGGGACCGGTGCTGGGCAGAATACCGCCGGCAGGTCTTCTGGGGCGTTGCGATGACGGTCGCGGCGTCAATGGTCGTCCAACGCACCGAGCGCGGGGACGCGATGTTCATGGCCATGCTGCAGCGGGCATGTCAGCAAGCACTCGATCTCGGCTCGCTGGATCTACTCCCCGAGGCCGGCCGGAGCTGAATCACGAGCCGAGACGCCGGCCCCCGATGGCACAAGAACCCTACCGCCGAAGGGATTCGCCATTTGTAATTCCAGTTCCCGATCGCCAGTTAGCACACCAGGAAGAGCCAACCCATGTTGATCGCTTTCGATGACTACCCCGTGCATCAGACGTCGCTGCCATTGGCCCAATCCGGCAACGGCAATCCCCAATTCTATGATCGCTTCTGGTTCAACGGGTTCCGTGAAGACCTCATGTTGGGTGTGGCGTTCGGCTCGTACCCCAATCGCCAGATCATGGATGGCGCGTTCTCCGTGGTCCACGATGGCCGCCAGCGCTCGGTGTTCGCGAGCGGTCGCATGAATCCGAGCCCGGTCGACACCGCAATGGGACCAATTCGCATCGAGATCGTCGAACCCATGCGGGTCAACCGGGTGATCGTCGATGCGCCACAGCACGGGCTGGCCGCCGACTTGACGTATACCGCCGTGACCCAGGCCATCGAGGAGACGCGGCAAATCTCCTACGAGGGGGCACGGTTGTTCATGGACGCCACCCGCGCCACCCAATGGGGAACCTGGACGGGCGCCCTGGAAGTCGACGGTGACACCATCGATCTGGGCGCCGACGGCATCCGCGCCGTGAAGGACCGGTCGTGGGGTGTGCGATCGATCAACAGTTGGTTGGAGGGCGCACCCGGAAAGCCACCGGAGGTGCTATTCCTCTGGGCCCCAATTCATTTCGAAACGTATTGTTTTCATTTCCTGGTGGCCGAAAGACCGGACGGCTCGACCTGGGCCCATGATGCACTGGTCGTCCCGAAACTGGCCGCCGACGAGATTCCGGCAGATCCCGTGCCGCTTGCGCGCGTCGAGCACCGGATCGACTGGGTCCCCGGCCAGCGCCGTTCCCGAGGCGCCACCCTCGTCATGCATGCACTCGACGGCACAGTCGACGAGATGCGGCTGGAGTCGATCGGCACCTTCCAGATGAAAGGACTCGGATACGGCCATCCGACCTGGGGCCACGGCGCCTGGCACGACGAACTGGCAACTGGAGGTGAGTCCTACGACCTGGAATCGCTGAACCCATTGGCGATCGAGAATCTTCATGTCCAACAGCCTGTCCGAGCCTACTGGCGCGGACAGCAGGGGCTCGGCGTCTTGGAGCAGCTACTGATCGGCACACACCGCCGTTACGGATTCACCGATTTTCTCGGCGGGGCACCAACGCATGCAACATCCGAATCCGAGGGCCTCACTCGGGGCGGGAACGCCGCGGGGTAAGAGTTGCTAACCCATCGCGCCCACGGCCTCCGGTGCCGTCGGCGTTGGGACGGCGGCCTCGACGCGGACCGGAACCGCGTTGTAGGCGGCGTTGCCGGTGAGGCGGTCGAGGACCGACGGGTCGGTGATGTCGTTGACGCTCGCGCCGCCGTTTGCCGCCGCCCGCCGCCAGCCCACGCGGGGGCGGCCGTGCCCGAACCCGTGGGGCACCGAAACGACGCCCGGGCGGACCTCGTCGCTGACCTGAAGCGGCACCTCGATCGCGCCGACCGCCGAGGCGACGCGGACGCGGTCGCCGTTGGTCAGGCCACGGGCGGCGGCGTCGTCGGGGTGCATCAGCGCGGTGCAGCGGTCGGGCCCCTTCATCAGCCGCGGGCTGTTGTGCATCCACGAGTTGTTCGAGCGCAGCTGACGACGGCCGATGAGGGTCAGGTCGAAGCCGTCCGCGATCGCGGCCTCGTGCTCGGCGGCGATGTCGTCGAGGCGCGCGGTCTCGGCGAGGAACGCCTGCGGCGCCAGCCGCACGCGTTTCCCGCGCGTGCGCAGCAGCCCCGGAAGTCGCGGCTCGAGCGGGCCGAGATCGATGCCGTGGACCGATCTCCGGATCTTGCCGACCGTCAGTGAGCGCAGCGGCCCGCGCCGCAAGATCCCGTAGGGCCCGGCGCGCAGCGCGAGACCGGCGAGGCGGTCGGGGGTGAGCACCGCGCCGAGCGCCCGGACGAGCGCGTTGCGGGCCCGTCCGGCCCGGCCGGTCCCGATGCGACCGGCGAGCTCCCACAAAATCTCCCAGTCGGTCCTGCCGCCCGGATCGGCCGGGACGGCCACGGGGTTGTAGCGGATGTGGTTGCGCACCGAGATCGCGGGGACGATCAGGTCGATGTCGTTGCACTCGAGCTGGGACAGCGGGGGCAGGATGACGTGCGCGTGACGCGAGGTCTCCGTGATGTACATGTCGACGGCGACGAAGTGCTCGAGCGCCGCGAGCGCTTCGTCGAGTCGCTTGCCGTTCGGGGTGGACAGCACCGGGTTGCCCGCGTGGCAGAGCAGCGCGCGAACCTGCCCGGCGCCGGGTGTGAGGATCTCGTCGGCCAGGCCCGCGACCGGGAACTCGTCAAGGAAGCCGGGGAGGCCGCTGACGCGTTGCCGACGGTGGCTCCACTTGCTCGCGACCGGCAACAGCCCCAGCGCGCCGATCGCATCGACCGGCGATCTCGGGAACATCATGCCGCCGGGGCGGTCCAAGTTGCCGGTCACGACGTTGAGCGCGTTGATGAGCCAGTGGGTGAGCGTGCCGGTCGTCTGCTGGCAGACGCCGACGCGCCCGTAGGCGATCGCCCGCGGCGCGGCGGTGAACTCACGTGCCAGGCGCACGATTGTGTCGGCGTCGACGCCGGCGTGCTCGGCGGCGCGGCCGGGTGCCCAGGGTCCGGCGACGGCCTCGAGGTCGGCGAGGCCGTCGACATGTCCCTGCAGCCGTCCAAGCGCGACCAGATCCTGCTCGAAGACCGTGTGCAGAATGCCGAGCAGCAGGTAGGGGTCCCCGCCCGGGCGGATCGAGACGTGTTCCGAGGCGTGGGCGGCGGTTTCGGTGCGGCGCGGATCGACGACGACAACGCGGCCGCCGCGCTCACAGATGGCGCGCAGGCGGCGCCCAGCAGCGGGCGCCGCCATCCCCGAGCCGTTGGACACCGCCGGGTTGGCGCCGAACATGAGCATGTAGCTCGTGCGGTCGATGTCCGGTATCGGCAGGATCGCCAGGCTGCCGAACATCTCGTGCGAGCACCGGTGCTGGGGGAGCGAATCGACCGACAGGGCCGAGTAGTTGTTTGCGCTGCGCAGGAGTGCGCGGATGGCGATCATGGGCACGATGCCCGACGAATGCGCGCCCGGGTTCCCGAGGTAGGTCGCGACGGCGTCTCGGCCATCACGTTCGATGATCCGCCGCAGACCCCCGGCCGCCAGCTCGAACGCCTCGTCCCAGCCGACCTCCACGAACCGATCGCCCGCCCGCTTGACCGGGCGCCGCAGGCGGTCGGGGTCCTCATAGATGTCGGCCAGCGCCGTGGCCTTGGGGCAGATGTACCCGCGTGACATCGCGTCGTCGTGGTCGCCCGCGATCCGCAGCACAGTGCGGCCCTCGACCTCGACGTTGATGCCGCAATGCGCCTCGCACAGCGTGCACTGCCGGTGAACTGTCGTTGCCATCGTTCTGCCGCCTCCCACGCGACGCGTCCGGAGGGTCCCGAACGCCGTCACATCACGGAGCCGGCCTACACCGTTGCCAGGCGCCAGGCGAATCGCACCGACCGCTGCGTGCGCTTGGCGATCAGGGTAGAAACGTGCCCCGTTCTGAGTCTATTCTCAAATTTGACCACGCACTCAATACTGTACTGTACGCGTAGGAAGCCCTTGCAGCCCAGCGCCGATCGTGAGTCCCCGGGCGTTGCCCGATCACGACCGACTCGATGCCGGAGGGCACACCGTCGGCGTCCAGTACCTGGTCTCACAACGGTTCGAAAGGTCGTCAGATGGCAGCATTGCGCACCCGCGACTATCTGTTGTTTCAGGCCAAGCGCCGCGTGCCGACCATCAACAACATGCCCGGGATGGGTCGTGTCGAGAAGCGGCTGCTCGAGGTCGACTGGAAGCAACATGCGCTGGCCAAGCCACCGGCCGGCAGCGGATTGAAACCAGTCATGAGCGACTATGGTCTGCCGATCCTGGGCAACTACCTCGAGATGTTTCGCGGAGGCCCCAACTACGGTCTGCATCTTTACCGCAAACATGGCCCGGTGTACATGGCCGGGGCCGGCGGGTCGGTCATCGCCTCGGTCTCAGCCCTCGGTCCCGACGCCATCCAGGCCGTGTTCGCCAACAAGAACAAGGCGTTCTCGCAGAAGGGTTGGCAGGTGCCCATCGGGCCGTTTTTCAACCGAGGGCTGATGCTGCTCGACTTCGACGAGCACCTGGCCCACCGCCGGATCATGCAGGAGGCGTTCACCCGCAGTCAGCTGGCGGGGTACGTCCGGCACATGGACCGGGTCGCCGCCCAGGTTGTGGCCCACGACTGGCCGGCCAACGAACCCCGATTCCTCTTCTATCCCGCGGCCAAGGAGCTCACGCTCGACATCGCGTCGCTGGTGTTCATGGGCCACGAGCCGGGCACCGACCGAGACCTGCTCGCCAAGGTGAACCAGGCCTTCACGATAACCACCCGCGCCGGCAACGCGCTCATTCGCTACCCGGTTCCCCCGTTCAAATGGTGGCGCGGCCTTCGAGCCCGCAAGTTGCTCGAGGAGTACTTCACCGACCGCCTCACCGAACGGCGGAACAGCGAGGACAACGACCTGCTAGCGGTGTTGTGCCGCACCGAGGACGAGGACGGAAACAGCTTCACCGACGAGGACATCGTCAACCACATGATCTTCTTGATGATGGCTGCCCACGACACCTCTACGTCGACGACCACCACAATGGCTTACCACCTGGCCGCTCACCCGGAATGGCAGGAACGTGCCCGCGACGAATCGGCGCGGCTCGGTGATGCCCCGCTGGACATCGAGTCGCTGGAAAAGCTGGAGACACTCGATCTGGTGATGAACGAG
>Ga0335071_10001574_pt1 | contig 24616 bp, 21 predicted proteins | sample Lox_Sample_15_FD_206724 | JGI IMG/M metagenome (GOLD analysis project Ga0335071, IMG submission 206724) | Soil microbial communities from Loxahatchee National Wildlife Refuge, Florida, United States - Lox_Sample_1.5 | ecosystem: Environmental > Terrestrial > Soil > Wetlands | place: USA... | reverse complement strand
CGGGTTTGTCGGTGCCATAATTGCGCAGCGCCTCGTCATAGCTCATGCGCGGAAACGGAATGGGCAGGCTGATGCCGGCAGCGGCGAATGCCGCTTTCAGGAACTGTTCGACGACGCCGAAGACCGAGTCCTGCTGGGGAAAACTCATCTCGAGGTCGACCTGGGTGAACTCGAGTTGACGGTCTGCGCGCTGGTCCTCGTCGCGGAAGCAGCGGGCGATCTGGAAGTAGCGGTCGAAGCCGGAGATCATGAGGATCTGCTTGAAGATCTGCGGCGACTGCGGGAGCGCGTAGAACTCGCCAGGATGCACGCGGCTGGGAACCAGGAAATCTCTGGCGCCCTCGGGTGTGCTCTTGTTCAGGACCGGTGTTTCGATCTCGAGAAACCCCTGCGCGCTGAGGCTTTCGCGAATGGCGCGAGTGATCTCGTGGCGCAGGCGGAAGTTGTGCTGCATCTCAGGCCGGCGCAGATCGATGTAGCGGTACTTCAAGCGGACTTCTTCATTCTGGATGGCGTCTTCAGCAGGCGAGAACGGCGCCAGGCGCGTGTCGTTGAGGACGCGCAGCTCAGTGGCCTCAATCTCGACCTCGCCGGTGGGCATCTTGGGATTGATGGCGTCGGGCCCGCGCAGCCGGACTTTGCCGACGGCGGCTACGACATACTCGGGGCGGACCTGCTCGCCTTTGGCGTGGCCGTCGGGTGTGAGTTCCTTGTCGAGAACGATCTGCGCGATGCCGGTGCGGTCGCGGAGATCGAGGAAGATGAGATTGCCGTGGTCGCGACGGCGGTTGACCCAGCCCATGAGAACGACATGTTCACCGGCATTGGCGGCACGGAGCGTGCCGCACATGTGCGTGCGTTGCAGATTGCCTAAGAAGTCGAGTGACATTGCCTTTTCATTGTAATGGGAGAGGTTTGCGCATTCTCACGCCGCACGCATCCTAGGGGCTGCATGTTGGCGAGCCCGACCTAAGTGGGGCATCAGGCCCCTGGGGACGATTCTGTTGCCGAGCTAGGAAATAGAGAGCCCGAATCAAATACCAGGCTGGGATTGCGCAAAAGGCCAAATCCGGCCTTTCCAGATGGGACCGACTTTGAAGAGCAACAACACCAATTACCACCAACCAAAAGACCAGGGGGGAAAGACCGTCCGCAGAGGTCCTGCTCGGCTTCGGTCGCTGTCCGCTTTCTTCCTGCAGCTTCGCACGCCTGGCTCTGCGGGCAGCCGACTCGGCGCGGCGAGCTTCGATTCGTGCGAAGCGCGCCTTGGCTTTGGCCAGCTCCGTCTCGAACTTCTCATCGCTCATCGGAGCCAACTCAGCGAAGAAACCGATTAGGAAAAGCACTGCCAGCAGTGCCGGCACTATCGCGAATATTTTGAAGGACGCCGTCCAGCAAGCCACTGCCAAGAGAGCGCAGAGTAGAAGAAGAACCGCCTCTGCGGTCTTGATTCTCCGTTGCCAGCTCTTCTCGAAAGCTTCCCTGTCGGCAAACAAGCTCTCAGCCTTTGCTAGCCGCTCCTGCTCCCGGTTCTCTCTGACGGGGAAAACGCGCTCCTTCCAGGCCTCGAGGAGAAGGAACAACGCTGCAGAAGCGTCCAGAAGCGCCCAAATCCTAGAGTGTTGTTTCCAGAAAACGATAACAGTGAAGCCGGCAAGAACAATAACAAATATGCTCCCAACGACCTTCCCGCGCTCAGCAAATTTTTCCTGCCAAACCAATAAGGCTTCCAGCGGAGCAGGTAGGACGAGAAATACGAGTGCTATCGAGGATCCAACCAGAAAAGTGTGGATTCGCTGCGTGAGAAGATACTCCCAAGTCACCCGTATTTCGAAAAGGAAGGCTGTTAGGAAGAAATAAGCGTGTCGCGAGGCGATCGTTTTTAGATTCATGGGTCCAGTCCCCAGGAGCTCTTGGGACCCTAATCACGTTGCTAAGTATTCCACGAGCTCCGCGCGCGGAACCTTGGATTGTGTGCCTGAGGCGAAATCCTTCACTGTAAGGATACCGGATTGGAGTTCGTCTTCGCCGAGGATGACGATGCGCCGGGCGACCTTGTCGGCGGCCTCGAAGGATTTCTTGAGGCGGAAACTGCCATCACCGAGCTCGACACCGAGGCCGGCACGGCGGAGCTCGCGGGCCAAAGTGAGGGCGGCGGCGTTGAGGTTTTCGCCGAGAGGAGCGATGTAGGCGTCCACCGCTGGCCGCGGGGCGGACTTTTGGTCGAGTTCCACGGCTTGGAGGGTGAGCACCAGCCGGTCGAGGCCCATGGCGAAGCCGATGCCGGGCGCTTTCGGTCCGCCGATGGCCTCGCTGAGTCCGTCGTAGCGGCCGCCGCCAAGCAACGCGTTCTGCGCGCCGAGTCCGCCGTGAGTGAACTCAAACGTGGTGCGCGTGTAGTAGTCGAGACCACGAACAAGGCGCGAGTTGAGGGTGTAGGGAACGCCGGCGGCGTCGAGCGCGGCGGTGACGGCGGCAAAGTGATTTTTTGACTCTTGGTCGAGAGAATCGGTGATCTTCGGCAGGGCGTCGATGATCGGCTGATCCTCGGGCACCTTGCAGTCGAGCACGCGCAGCGGATTGGTGACGGCGCGGCGCTGGCAATCTGCACACATTCTTGGTGCGAGCGGGATGAGCGCGGTGCGAAGGACATCGTTATAGCGGGCGCGGTCGGCGGCTGAGCCGACGGAGTTGAGTTCGAGGGTCCAGCCGGTGATGGCAAGCTCATCGAGAAGCGTGGCAAGCATCTCGAGGACTTCGGCGTCGCGGAGCGGCGACTCGCTGCCGGCAGAGGGAGGGCCGATGACTTCGGCGCCGATCTGCCAGAACTGGCGGTAGCGGCCCTTCTGCGGGCGCTCGCGGCGAAACTGCGGGCCGACGTAATAGAGCTTCTGCAACTGGCCGGTCTCGCCGAGCTTGTGCTCGATGTAGGCACGGACTACGCCGGCGGTGTTTTCAGGGCGGAGGGTGAGGGATTGCGCCTTCTCCGATTGCGCGCGGGCCCGGTCCTCCCACGTGTACATCTCCTTCGAAACGATGTCGGTCTCTTCGCCGACGCTGCGAGAGAAGAGCGAGGTGTCTTCGAAGATGGGGGTGCGGATCTCGCCGAAGTTGTAGCGGGCAAAGACCGCGCGCGCCGTGGCTTCGATGCGGTTCCACAGGGCCGTCTCGGGCGGCAGCAGGTCGCGCGTGCCGCGGACGGCTTTCAGAGTGCCCATAACCTGTCTAGTTTAAATGGCAATAACAGAACGCAGACAGCTAACTCTGCCCTACCCCAGAATCCTGTCGGCGATCTTCACCCACCAGGCCGCGGAACTGGTTTCTGTGTGAACCACGAAGAGGTGACAGGCGATCAGAATCGGCAACGCGATCAGGTAGACCTTGTGGACGCGGCGCATAACGAGCAAATCGCGCACCGCGCCAAGAAAGATGAATGCGTCAACGGCCATATAGGCGAGATCGTGCTCGTTGATCCAGGGTATGCGGGCGAATGCGGCGACGACCAGGCCACACGTGGCAATAAAGATCAGACGGCGATGCAGCTCCGGCTTTCTGCGCCAAAGGACGGCGAGGCCCAGGAATGTGGCGAACGCAACCATGTCGAACAGAGGAACGATCAGGAAGGCATCAGAACCAGGCTCGTGGAGGGTATGCATGTCGAAGCCTGCCATCACAATGCCTGTCGCGCTACCCAAGACAACCATGGTTGCGCCCAACCCCGCCCCGAACCAACCGAGAAAACGATGAACCTTGACGTTGCGCGTCCGCACCAGCGCCGACTGAAGAATGTAAAAGAGCGCCCAGAATGAAAACACCGCCCCGTGAAACCACAGCAGCAAGGGGCGCGGGGGAGAAGCATGGAGGAGATTCTGATTGACGGTGTGGCCGAATCCCCAGGCAACTATGACAGCGCTCAGCAGGGCCGCGAACAGATAGAAGTATTTGTCGATGAGGCCGTTGCGGCCCGTGATTGCCGGCATGCGACGGGCAGCCGCCGTTTGCGAAGCCGATGCCATCAGTGGACCTCCGGTTTAATCTTCACGGGAGCCTCGGAGAATGCAGATTGAATCTGCGGGGAAGCAGGCCGAGTCTAACACGGCGTGAATTCGGCCCTCAACGATAAAACTGCGGCCAAGAATCGCGCAGCACGAGGGTACGGCGTGGCCCCAGACTCTGCGGCGCTCTCGCCGGGGCGGCTGGACAAGGGGCGTAAAGGATGGATTCAGCACGATTGAGAGAACCACACTTCCGTGATGACTTTGGTTCCGAGCCAGTCTGATTTGGCGTGATTGGGGTCACGGTCCCAGGGACACGGACGCCGGTAGGCTCGAACCATGGGCGCGACACGAACGCTGCCCGATCGAGGAGCAGTGAAAAATGGCTTATGTCGTGACCGACGCCTGCATCAAGGATTTTGTTTGCGTGCCTGAGTGTTCCACCGCCGCCATCGCCCCGGCTGAGGGCGACTCCGCTGCCGGCGGCGTCTCGCAGGTGTTTATCAATCCTGACGAGTGCATCGACTGCGGGAACTGCGTGGCCGTCTGTGCGCAAAATGCCATCTACCCTGAGGCTGAGCTGCCGGCTGACAAGGCTGGCTTCGCCGAGAAGAACAGAGCGTACTTCAACTAAGCTCGGACTTCGGAATCGAGAGAAACGTTTCGCACCCGCTGGTCGAGGGCCTATTTCAAGCCCTGCGATGGTCCGTGAAGAATCTTCCCTCAGGGGCTAAAGCCCGCGGTCTGTCGGGGCTCTGCCTCGGCACGGCTGAAGCCGTGCCCTTTCAAGGCGTCATGGCTAAAGCCCGCGGTGTATCGGGGGTTTGCCTCGGCACGGCTGAAGCCGCGCCCTTTTCAGGGCGTCGGGGCTAAAGCCTGCGGTCTATCGGGGGTTTGCCTCGGCACGGCTGAAGCAGTGCCCTTTCAAGGCGTCGGGGCTAAAGCCCGCGGTGTATCGGGAGTTTGCCTCGGCACGGCTGAAGCCGTGCCCTTTCAAAACGTCGGGGCTAAAGCCCGCGGTCTCTCGGAATTTGCCTCGGCACGGCTGAAGCCGTGCCCTTTCAAGACAGGTTTTGAAACAGCTTCTAGTTTGGCTTTGGGCTTGTGACGCCATCCTGGGAACCCGGGCCCGGTGCGGCCGATGCCGGCGGCTGCACAGCAGATGTGGCGGGGGTATCGCTGCCGTTGACGGCAGGCGGCGAGGCACCCGGGTGCGCGGGCGAAGAAGGCGGAAGGACGAGGGTCGTCACAGGCAAGGTAAGCGTCTGCGGCGTCGCTGGGTCATCGCGCAACTTTATATAGAGTGTTCCATTCGCGGGATGGGGAACGATCAGCTCGGTTCCCGTGAAATCGGGCTGCACTTCAGTGGCACTGTCGAACGCTGGGGTTGCGGCGAAGGATTTGGCCAGGAATAAATTGGTCCCATCGAGCAGACATGGCTTTGCGGGTGCACGCGGGCAGCGCATTTCGATAAAGTCGGGGAGGCGCACCAGCGTACCCAGCGGCACCCAGTCGCCGGTGACCCCGTCGGCTGCGATGGGGCGGACGCTAACGGCGCCGAACGCAGAGAAGCCGAAGCGTTTCATCGGCTGCACACTGCCCATTGCAGTCGCGGCGTCCTCGAGGATCAGGCTGCCGTCGCTCAAACTCAGCATGGTATGGAAACTTCCGTCTGCCGCGGCTAACTCGATCTTCTCGTCTCGAGGAAAAGTCCCAGGCACCCTGGATTTGATAAAGAAGACCAATCGACCGTCGACCGGAAGGTCGTCGGGACTCCCCATCTGCACGGGCGACACCGAAGATCCGACCTCAACCTGAACGCCTTTGCTGAGCAGCGCGATCTGCGGGCGCGGCGGATCCACTGTAACCGGCGCCTCCAGGGTTCGCCCGTCTTTCAGGTTCACTTCGGCCGTGTAGGCTTCGCCAGGGGCGAGGCTCGACGTAATCGTGCTGGCATTCATCAGCAGCTGATCGGAGTTTTCGACGTGATTGAGCACCGCCGGGGTGAAGGCCACTCCGCTCACCTGGGCTTTCGCTACCTGGTCGAGGCGAGTTCCTTTCAGCAACGCTGTCTGATCGCCCGAGCTGAGCGTCAATCGATCGAGCGAAGCCGCGGCATCGTAAGCTTCCATGTCGAGCCTGTCAGGCTTGGCCTCACCATATTCATAAATAGCGAATCGGATGGGGCCTGGCGCTGCCTCTTTGAGAGGCGCCGATACCACGAGTTCCTCGGGTTTGGGCGAGTCCCAGCGCAGCTTCAGCGAATGGTCGGCGCCGGACTGCTCCTCAATTTTCTCGACGCAAACCGAGCTTTCACCCTCGAAGTGAAGAGTGTCGCTGCGGCCAACAACGAGCGCGGTTCGATCTGCCGGCTGCAGTTTCCATTTCCCCGGCACGGGCGAGAAGAGCTGGAATGCCGGTCCTTCCCACGCATCAAAGCCCCATTTCCCTCGCACCACGCCGGTGAGTTCGCCTCCGGGCAAATTCTTGATTGGCTCGGCCGGCGCGAGCCCGCCGCTGGTCGGGTCGGCCTGGAGAGGAATGTCGGTAGCGGTGCTCTTTGATCCACCAGATTCGACATGAAGCACCAGGTCGTGGGCGAGATCGCTCGCAAAGAAGAGCGGGCCACCTTCGGCAGGCAGGACCAGTTCCGGCTTCAGGGCACAGAAGTTTACGTCGGGGTCGACAGGATGGAGAGGTTCGGGCTTGCTGGGCCCCACCGCGGGCAGCGCCACAACAACCACCGACTTGGGATTACGGAACGAAGGCGGCATATTCAGCCGCAAGTTCAGGGTGTCGGCCTTGGGAAGCGCCAGCGCCGGAATGTACTGGAAATGCGCGGTGTGCAGCGAACTCAGGATTCTTGCGGTGTCGACAATCGCGCCGATATAAGGACTATAGGCTCCGCCTCCGGCCCGGGTGGTGGAGCTGATCTGATTCATCAGGTCGATCGTTGAGCCGGTGGCCAGCTGGTCGACCAGTGACTGCGCGTTGGCATCATCGAGCACCATGCCCTCGGAGTTCTGCGAAAGGCAGGAGACCTGCTGGTCCGAAGGCTTTGTAAAGCAGCCCTCGTTGATCTTGATTCCCAGGCTGCGAGCGGCCATCTCGGTTCGGGTCTTGAGAGCGGCCGGATTGAATTGCGAGGTGACGCGAACACCCGAGAGATAGGCTTCAAGGCGCATCCTCTCCCAACTGGCGGCCTGCAGGTCCTGAGCTGCGCGAACAAACAATCCAGGCCGGGCGCGCACGGCGCCTCGCAGAGTGTCGAAGTCGCCTCCGGTTTGTGGGGCGAGAAAGAGCAGAGCCTGCTGTGCCTCGGCGGGGACCGTGACAAACACTCCCTCGTCTCGCACCTGACGGGTCCACGTTTCGACGCGCGTGAACCATTCGGGCGGAGGAGGATTTGTGGATCCACGCAGAAAGGCCACTACGAGAACGAAATTCGCCGCCTGACTTTCAGGAAGGTCGGGATGAATCCAGAGCCTGTCGCCGGGGAGCAGACTGGGCACCTCAGAAACAGGAAGCGTGAGATTGCCGCGCTTGACGTGGACATCTACCTTAGGTCCGGCCAGATCGAAAGGCGGCGCGTCAGAGGCGTGCAGGAAGGCAGATACGAAGAAGACGAAAAGAAACAGCCGCAAACAATGCCGCATAGGTCCATTCTACGAATTTCGCGCTCCGAACGCTTGCTCGCAGGGGGGACAGGGGCGATTTCAACCGAGAATTCCTCAGCCCTTATGGAATTAATAGTTGCAGTTCTGAACTAAATCAGTTACCTTGCGCTAGAATTCTTTCACGCAATCGCCGGGCTGTGAACGACGGCCGAAATGGCTCGGGCTCATATTACCAACTCCTTATCGTAGCTTTGAAGACTGCCCGGTGCAGCTGGTTTTCCGGCTGAATAAACTTGCGCAACCTGGCTGGCCGGTCAAAAGTCATATCGCACTCTTATGGCATTTCTCCTTCAGCTGTAGGCGTTTCAGGCAAATGGTGGTCGGCGTGCTTCCCGGTTGAAACCGCGACTCCTGGTTTGCTGGTTTTCGGCATACACCGATAGGAGAAATGCATTAGGACGGATAGGACGGGTGGGGCCTGTCCTACTCATTCCAAATAACTTAATGTGGGGTTCTTCAAAAAAAGCCTGCGGGGATGGACTCAGGAAGACTTCTGAGCCGGGCGCAGCGACCGACAGGCGAATGCGGCGCAGCCAGCGTGGCCGCGGCAAGCGATAGGGGGAACGCGATGAAAGGCACGAGAAGTTCGCAAACCGGAATCGAGGTTGGCAATCTGACGATTCCGGCGGCCGAGGAGATTATTGAGGAGGCACTGAACGAGCTGGCATATTCCCAGGATCCCGGGCTGGCGCGAGCGCTCAGGTTCCTGGCGCCTGCCGGCTACCAGGTCATCGTCGAGTTGTGCAGCGAAAATGGCCGCAGCAAGCGTCGCAACGCCCTGGCCGACACATGGTCGCCTGATGACGACGAGGTTCGGATCTATTTTGAACGGATCGACGGCGAGGAGCCGGGTTCGCGTTCGATCCGGGTGCCGCGCGCATTGACCAGCCGACCGATAGAGTTCGACTACGAGGAGACGGAACCGCTGCTGCCAGCGGACATGGATGCGCGCATCAAGGAGCTTTGCGGAGCTTTGGCCGAGGCCGAGCGCGGCGGTCATGCATTCATCGCTCTGAAGTGGTTTCGCGATTCGTTCCTGCCGCGCAAGTCTTTCCGTTGGAATCAGCACCCAGAGACGAGGCAAGCGGTGCTGGCGGAGGCAATTCAGCGCGGCACGGTGCTGACAAGCAAGATCGCCAATCCCAAAACCCCCGCATACCCCACCACGACCATTCGACTCAATCGGGCTGAGGCCGGAATCCCCGAAGAAGCGCAACGCTTTCTGCCAATTGAGGTGCAAGGCGAGCCGGTGGGTGCGGCGATCGACGAGGACCGGGGGAGTGTGTGAGCTTTTACTTTCTGGAGTCCACAGCCTTTGCGAAGCTGTTTGTGCGCGAAGCCGGCTCCGACGCGCTGATCCGTTTGCTGGAGCCCATTGAAGACAACTGCAAGCTGATATCGGCGGCAACGCCGCTGGAGGTTTATGCTGCCATCCGGCGAAGCGAACGCTCAGGGCGGATCGCAACAGACCTAGCAGCTACGGCGCTGGAGAAAGTGCGCAGCGAATCGGCGCGGATGGTGCAGCAACCGCTGAATCCTGCGGTTCTTGAGGCTGCCCGCCAGTTGCTTGACCGCAGCAGCCTGCGCTGGCCTGAGGCGTTGCAACTGGGGTCGGCACTGACGGCGCGGGATATGTTCCCCGGCACCGAAATAAGCTTCGTCACCGCCTCTGTGTCCCTGCTTGAAGCAGCCCGATCGCAGGGCTTCGATGTCATCGACCCCTCGGGTATGCCCGAGCCGGCACGGCGCAGCGAGCCTGAGCTGGCGAAAGAGGCGGGCTAGCGCCCGCCTGCAGTGCCGGGATCGTCGATCCTTTGCAGGAAAATCGCCTCAGACAAGACCACGGCAAAGCCTATCAGTCTAATCACCATGGCGCTCTTCCCCTCTTCCCACGCCTTCATTGGGCCTTCCCTGGTGGTGAGTCTGCTGGCGTGTTCGTTGGCGGCGCAAGCACCGGTCGCCGACATCGCGGGGCCAGCGTCCCCGGCGGGCCGTTGGAAGACCATCGATGACGCGACCGGGAAGACGAAATCGATTGTCGAGATCAGCGAAGAGAGCGGCGTGTTCTACGGCAGGATTGAGACGCTGTTCGATCCTCCCGTACCGCACCCTACTTGCTATCTATGCAACGGCGCGAAGAAGGACCAGCCGCTGGTAGGGCTGCAGGTGCTTTGGGGATTTCATGCGGATGGCGGCCAATGGTCGGGCGGACAGGTTCTCGATCCGGAGACCGGCAAGATCTATCGGGCTTCGCTGGCGATTGAAGATGGCGGCAGAAAACTCCGGCTGCGCGGCTACATCGGCATTCCGTTGCTGGGCCGGACGGAGTATTGGGTGCGGGAGTGAGAGAAGCAAGCATGTAGCCTGTAGCTCTCAGCCATTAGCTCTTTCGTGCGGGAACCAGCGCATCCTGTGGCTTCTTACGCCAGTCCGCGAAACCTTCAGGATCATGCGGGGTTAGTGCTGCTCCAGGGCTTGTTCGGTTCTGGGCAATTCCGCCTCTATGCTCTTTCCCTGCTCAAGTTTGCCGCCGTGACGCCGGTCTGACGCCAACAGCAAGAAGGCGAAGATGAGACCGGCCACGCCGAGGCAAGCAAACATGACCTGGGTTGCGGTGTAGGTTCCCGTGACATCGCGGAGCTTGCCATTGAGGAGCGGGAAAAGCCCGAGGCCTACATTCTGAATCGCCGTCATCAGGCCGAAGGCCGTGCCTACGCGCTTCTCTTCCACTACCAGCGGAACCGACGGCCACATGGCGGCGGGAACCAGCACGAAGGCCGCGCCCAGCACGATCATGCTGGGGACCGGGTTCCAGTGGGTGATGCCCATGATGAGGTGTGCAGGAATCAGCACGAGAGAGCCGACGATCATCAGCGTGGCCCGCTTGCCGATGCGGTCAATCAGATTGCCGGCGAAGGGCGCGAAGACCATGGACGCGAAGATGATGATGCTGGTGATTCCCGGCGCCGTGGAGAACATGTGCAGGAAGTTGCCAAAGACCTGGACGAGGAAACCGCCCGAGGTGTCGCTGACCAGCGGATAGCCCCACTTGTCGTGGAACATGTCGGTGGCGAGGGCGGTGAAAGGAAAGATAGCGCTGTAGAACGTGACGCAAAGAAGGGTCACGAACCAGAAGGAGGAATGGAACTTCCCGATGTCGGAGAAGACGATCTTGTCGCTGCCTTCCGGCTTCGGGAGCGCGAGCACCTTTTCGCCATGGAGGTCCATGGCGTTGTAGACCAGGTTGCAGAGCAGGGAGAACAGGCAGAAGCCGGCCGCTGCCCAGAGAGCAATGCGGTAGCTGCCGAAGTACTGCGAGATCAGTGCTTCAGTGTTGAAGCTGAAGAGGGTCCCGATGCGGCTGACGGTGAGAGCGATGCCAAAGGCGAGCGCCATCTCCTTGCCTTTGAACCAGCGGCTGATGATGGCGCTCTGCACCGCGATCAATGTTTCGGATCCGGCGCCGAAGATCAGCCGGCCCGCGAAGAGCTGCCAGGTGGAATGCGCGAGCGCAACAATCAGTGCGCCGACGAAGATGAGGGTGCTGAAGAGCAGGCTGGAGCGGCGCGGGCCCAGCTTGTCGTAGAGCATGCCCCCGAAAAAAACGATGAAGACGGCGGCCACGGAGTAGGCCGTGTAGAGATTGCCGATGGTGCTGCGGTCGAGATGGAGGGCCTCGATGAGCGTGGGCGCGAGAGCGCCGATGCTGTCATAGGCGAAATAAGTACCCAGGACCAGCAGGCTTATGAACAGCAGGATGGTGAAGCGGTAAGGGCGCCCGGAAGGATGGAAGAATCCCGGCGCTGCACCCTGGGCAGATGGGCTGTGCGGAAGATCGGACATGAAGGAGAGGCTCCTCGAATTGCGGCGGAGACTCGGAATCGATGCGCTGGGGCGGCGCGAGGTCCGCAACGTTGAGGATAGCAGGGATGAGCCGCGATGGATGGCGGACGGGCTATTCCGCGCGGAACTTGTTGGCCTGCTCGAACTCCTCGCGGAGGGCGGGGGTGCGGAGATTCTCTCGCAAGTGAGCGAGGCGCTGCTCGAGGGCCAGCAGGGCGCGCTCGACGGCTTCGGTGTTGGTCATGGCGATGTCGCGCCACATGGAGAAGGGGCTCGCGCCGAGGCGAGTCATCTCGCGCAGCGCGCGGCCGCCCACATCCTTGAGTTCGGGTGCGTCGCCGACTTCCTCTTCGAGGAGGGCGCTGAGGGCAGTGGCCGTGAACTGCGGCAGATGGCTGACCCAAGCGACCAGTTCGTCGTGGCGCGCGGGATCGAGGTCGAGGGTCTTCGCGCCGATCTTTGTTACCCAATCGCGCCACTCGCGCATCAGTTTCATGGCTGTGGCGGAAATTCCCTCAGGGGCTAAAGCCCCCTTTGCTTCTTGTGGCTTTTCGTACGGGCTGAAGCCCGTACCCTTCAATGTGAACAGCCACATCGCACCGCGAAACAGATTCGCATCGGCCAGCGATGCGCCGCCACGCTCCTTGCCGGCCATGGGATGCCCGGGAAGAAATGCGGCGCGATCGGGCTGGTTGTAGAGGCGCGTGGCGGTTTCGGTGATGAGCCGTTTCGTGCTGCCCACGTCGGTGACGAGCTGATCGGGGCCAAGGACGCCAGCCAGCTTCTCCATGAAATCGATGGTGGCGTAGATGGGAACGGCGAGCACCGTGACGTCGGCGGCGCGGGCAGCTTCGATCGGATCTGCCGCGATGGAATCGATGGCGCCCATCGAGAGCGCGAGGTGGGCTTGCTGCGGACTGCGGTTCCAGCCGACGATGCTGCCTTTGTATCCGGCCGCGCGCAGAGCGAGGCCGACGGATGTGCCGAGAAGCCCGGTGCCGAGGATGGAGATGCGGTTGGTCATGTGTAGCGAGTCAGCAAGGCGACCGCGCTTGCGCGCGATTTAGCGGAGCTAGCACCGTTGCATTTCAGACTAATGCACTAAGCTGGACGCGAGTCGATGGAAAGAAGGGATTACTCGCGGGGAGCAATATGGAGATCGTCCGGCACGTCATCTGGGGTGTTTCTGTCCGCATTGGGGTCGTAGTCTTCCCGGCGCTTGTCTTTGCGCACCAGAATGACGATTGTCGCGCCGGCTAGGACGAGGATCGGCAAGCTAATTGCGAGGGCGAATTTCCCTAACCGGTAGGCGCGATCACCGGCAACGGAGAAATCTTCAAGCAGCGAGTTGGAAAACGGCTGATAGGCGTAGTACACCAGCACTGGCCCTTTGTTGTCGCATGCGCGCGGAGCAAGAGGCGTTGTGCAGTTCTTGCTTGCGTCGTCAAATCGGACTCCATTGACCGTGAAGACATAGTGGTAGGTCGGCCCTCCTTTTCCGTAGTACATTCCCACAACTCGGCCAATTGTCGTCGCTTCGTGCTGCGCGGCAACAGAGTAGATGTGCCCCTTTACCAACTGGTAGGCTCCTACGAAGGTGCCAGCGATTCCAGCCAAAAGGCAGTACACCAGAACGCGCACGATAGGACCGCCCACTTGAAACCTCCGGGCACCAGCAGCCAAGTACCCCTGCGAATCCTCTAGAACTGCAAAAAGCCTGACCCCGCTGGCTCCGCTTTACCTTACAACGTGCGGCCGACTGCTTCGGCGAGCACGCGGAGCTCGGCGACCAGTTTTTCGAATTGGTCGAGGAAGAGCGTCTGCGCGGCGTCGGAGACGGCCTTGTCAGCGTTGGGATGGACTTCCATGAGCAGCGCGTCGGCGCCGGCAGCCACGGCAGCTTTGGCCATGGCGGGAACCATGTCGCGGCGGCCGGTGCCGTGCGAGGGATCGGCTACCACGGGCAGATGCGAGAGCTTCTTGAGCACAGGGATGGCTGCGATATCCATGGTGTTGCGTGTTGCGGTTTCGTAAGTTCGGATGCCGCGTTCGCAAAGGATCACGTCGTAGTTGCCGCCGGAGAGGATGTATTCGCTCGAAAGCAGCAGCTCCTCAATGGTGGCGGCAATGCCGCGCTTGAGCAGGATGGGCTTGCGCACCTGGCCCAGCTCGCGCAGCAGGTTGAAGTTCTGCATATTGCGCGCGCCCACCTGGAAACAATCCACAAACGGCATCATGGGCTCGATCTGCGCGATCTCCATCACTTCGCTGACGACAGCCAGGCCGCTGGCATCGGCAGCTTCGCGCATCAGTTCGAGCCCAGGAATCCCCAGCCCCTGAAACGAGTAGGGCGAGCTGCGTGGCTTGAAGGCGCCGCCGCGGAGAAACTTCCCGCCAACTCTCCTGACGGATTCCGCGATGGTAAAGATCTGCTCGCGATTCTCGACGGCGCACGGGCCGGCGATGATGGCGACCTGCTGGGCGCCTATTTTGGCGCCGTTGCGGAATTCGACGACTGTGCCCTCGGGCCGCCATGCGCGGCCAGCGAGCTTGTAGGGCGAGCTGATGCGGTGCACGTGCAGCACGCCCGGCAGCATCTCAAACTTGGTGAGGTCGAGGCTGGCCGTGGGCCCGACGGCGGCCAGAATGGTCTGGAACTCGCCCGTGGTGCGGTGTACATCGACGCCGGCCTCCTCCATCGCGGTGATCACGGCGTCGATCTGCTCTTCGGTTGCCTTCTCCTGCATGGCGACAATCATTTTTCTTTTCCTGTCTCTGGCGATGTTTCCGGATTTCCGGAGGCATGCGATTGCCTGATTTGTGTCGTTCCTCCAGCTTGGCTCGCCAAGATGCCCTCGGACCGGGTCGCGTCGGCGATTCTCTGGCTGGCCAATTCGTTGCGCTGCAATGCACGCATCACGTCGATGATGCGTTCGTAGATATGTGTCAGCTCGATATCGGGCAGCGGGCCCTTGTTGGCGGCTCGCACATTCGCGTAGATGATCTTTTCGCGATCCGGCTCGTAGACGGGGAGCGAAGTAGCGGCCTTCAATTGGCCAATCGTCTGCGCCGCGCGCGCCCGCTCGCTGATCAGCGCGACCAGCTGGCGGTCGAGTTCGTCGATGCGGAGCCGCAATTCTTCAATGGTCATTGAACAACCAAGCCTCTAGCTGCCAGCTATCAGCTTCCATCCTAATTTCCGCGGATTCAAGCTTCGACGCCTTGTCCCAGGATGAACAAGCCAGAAGCCAGAGGCCAGAAGCTGTCATTCTCATCGGGCCGGCGCCGCATGCGGCAGGCGCAGGCCCTCGATAAATCGGGACACTGCGCGAGGAGCCGCTTCCGACCCACTTTCCCGGGCTGAGCGGTCCACCAGTTCGACGATCGCGCTGCCAATCACCGCCGCGTCGGCAAACTCCGCGACCTGAGCAACGTGTTCCGCGTTGCTGATGCCGAAGCCGACTGCTATCGGCAGGCCCGGTGCTGCAAAACGGCGGATGCGCGCGACCAGCGCGGCGGCATCAGCGGTGACATTCTGCTGCTTTCCTGTAATGCCCACGCGCGAAATGGCGTAGATAAATCCCTTGGAGTGCCTGGCGATTGCTTCAAGCCGCTCATCGGGGCTGGTGGGCGCAGCGAGAAAGACCGGGGCCAGGCCGACGCGGTCCATATCCGCCAGGTATTCGGCGGCCTCCTCGACGATCATGTCGGTGACCAGCGCGCCGTCGGCGCCGGCCGCTTTTGCATCGTCGGCGAATTTGGCCATCCCGTAGCGCAAGATCGGATTGAGGTAGGTGAAGAGAATGAGGCCGGCAGCGGGCCGCGCGGCGCGAATCTCGCGCGCAAGGACGAGAACATCCTTGAGCCGCGTACCGCGGGCGAGGGCGCGCTCGCTGGCGCGCTGAATGACAGGCCCGTCGGCGAGCGGATCGCTGAACGGAACTCCGAGCTCGATGACATCGGCGCCCGCATCAATGGCCGCAATGGCAATCTCGCGCGTGGCGTCGAGCGAAGGGTCGCCAGCCGTCAGATAAATCACGAGGCCCGGTTTGTGTTCAAAACGAATCGGCATGCAGAGCAACCACAGATCCTTCGGCTGCGCCTCAGGACGGCAAATTCAAATGATGCGAACCTCGTGACGCGGCGCAAGCACCAGCGGCGTTCCGCACTACAAGTGCAGTTCGCGGGCCAGGATGCCCATATCCTTGTCGCCGCGGCCGGAGAGATTCACCACCAGTATTTCACGGGGCGACATGCGGGGAGCAATGCGCATGGCCTCGGCAACCGCGTGCGCGCTTTCGAGAGCCGGCAGGATGCCTTCGGTGCGAGCCAGCGTCTCGACAGCATGGAGCGCCGCGGCGTCGTCCTGCGAGACGTATTCCGCGCGGCCGGCGTCGTGCAACATCGCATGCTCGGGCCCGATGGATGCGTAGTCGAGGCCCGCGGAGACCGAATGCGTGAGCGCGATCTGGCCGTCTTCGTCCTGCAAGACGTAGGAGTACGTGCCTTGCAGCACGCCCGGCACGCCGCCGTGGAAGCGCGCCGCATGCTCGCCCAGCGACGAACCGCGCCCGCCTGCCTCCACACCAATCAGTCGCACCTGGCGATCGGGGATGAACTCGTAGAATGCGCCGATGGCGTTCGAACCGCCGCCAACGCATGCCACCACAGCCGAGGGCAGCCGGCCTTCTTTTTCGAGGATCTGGGTCTTGATCTCGCGGCTGATCACACGCTGGAAGTCGCGCACCATGGTGGGATAGGGGTGCGCGCCGAGAGCGCTGCCCAGCAAATAGTAGGTGGTACGAACGTTCGTCACCCAGTCGCGCATGGCCTCGCTGATGGCGTCTTTCAGCGTCTTCGATCCCGATGACACGCCGCGCACTTCTGCGCCGAGCAGCCGCATGCGCTTGACGTTCAGCTCCTGGCGCTCCATGTCCACTTCGCCCATGTAGATCACGCAATCGAGGCCGAGCAGAGCGCAGGCCGAAGCCGTGGCGACGCCGTGCTGGCCTGCACCGGTTTCGGCGATGACGCGCTTCTTGCCCATGCGCCTGGCGAGCAGCCCCTGGCCCAGCGCGTTGTTGATCTTGTGGGCGCCGGTGTGCAACAGGTCCTCGCGCTTCAGGTAAATCTTCGCCCCGCCGAGTGATTCGCTGAGGCGTTTGGCAAAGTAGAGGGGTGTGGGTCGTCCAGCGTAATCGGCCAGCAGAGAGCTGAGCTCGGCCTGGAAGGCGGCATCGGCCTTCGCGATCTCATATTCGCGCTCGAGCTCCGCCAGCGCGGCTACGAGCGTCTCCGGCACATAGCGTCCGCCGTAGACGCCGAAGCGCCCGGGCCGCGACTCGGAGGGATTTGCCGGAAGAACGATGGACGCCATGCGAAGCTCCAGAGCGATTAGCCGCAGGGGTGCGGAACTCTTAGTGTACTAGGGGCGCACCGCAGCGAAACGGCCTGGCGCGATCGACGAAACAAACTCAACTCGGTTTGCGCAGGTTTGGCGGTCTCAGCTCGGCGTCGGCTTTCTTGCCCAGCCTGACGACAAGGGGCGGAAGCGATTCAATGTCGGACTGCGTGGTGCGGAAGTTGACAATGCACACGCGTAACGCAAATTTGCCGTCGACCATAGCATTTGACAGGTACGCCTCGCCGCTGTTTTGTACGCGCGTCAGCAACTCGCTGTTCAACGCATCGAGATAGTTCTCCGTTTCGGCGTCTCCTGTAGCGACGTCGGGGGGCACGAACCGGAACGTTGTGATGCTGAGGCTCTGAGTGAGCGGCTGGAGCTCGGGGTATTGCGGAATGATGCGGAACAGCTCTGCTGCAAGCCGGATATCGTCGGAGATCATGCGCGCGTAGCCTTCACGTCCGGCATGTTGCAAGGCGAGCCAGACCTTGAGGGCGCGAAAGCCGCGTGAATTCTGCGGCCCGAGATCGTAGTAGTTGATCGCCTCGGTTTCGAAATGGTAGTAGGTCGGGTGATACGCGAAGGCGTCGCGGAGTCTCTCGCGGTCGCGTACCAGCGCGCACCCGGCCTCAAGCGGAGCATAGAGCCACTTGTGCGGGTCCACCGCCAGCGAATCCGCTTCGGCCATGCCGGAGAATTCATCGGCGGCTTCGGGCAGAATCGCCGCCATCGCTCCGTAGGCGCCATCCACGTGGAACCAGAGATCGAATTCGCGGCATACCTCGGCGAGCTCGTGGAGCGGGTCGACGGCGCCCGTGCTGACCGTTCCCGCTGCGCCAACAACCAGGAATGGCCGATCGCCGGATGCCAGATCGGCCGCGATCTGGCGCCGCAGAGCGGAAACATCGATTTGCATGCGATCGTTGGCGGCGATCCAGCCAATGGCATCCGTCCCGATTCCGGAGATATCGGCGGCCTTCTGGATCCAGGTGTGCGTTTCCTTCGAACAATAGGCCCGCAGCCGAGCGCCACCTAACCCGGCAGTACGCACATCGTGTCCAGCTTTCGCCCGCCGGGCAGCGAGAAAGCCTACGATGTTGGCCATATTTCCGCCGCTGACGAAGAGGCCTCCGCAGTCGGCCGGGTAACCGAGCATGCCGGCAATCCAGCGGATGGTCTGCGCCTCAATTTCGCTGGCCATCGGCGAAAGGGGCCACGCGCCCACGTTGGGATTCACGGCAGCGGCAAGCAAATCGCCCAGCGCACCAATGGGAGCGGCGGACGAGGTGATATATCCCCAGAAGCGTGGATGACCGTTGAAGAGTGAGTGTTCGAAAAGGAGATCGGCGGCGTGGTTCAGCAGCTCTGCGGGCTCTGCGCCCAGCTCGGGAAGAGGACGCTCTGCCTGCAGAGCCTGACGAATGCTCGTGGGCGATGCGGCCGGAGTAACGGAGCGGTCGGGAAGCGACTCCAGCAGACCGGCGATGCGGTCGATGAGCGCGTGGCCTAATGCGCGGAACTCGTCCGGATCGATTGCGAGTGGTGAAACGCGTGCAACAGGACTTGATTGCCGTTCCATTGCGGACTCCGCTGAAATCGCCAGGCCGCTGAACGCGCCGCTACCGGGGCGCTGCTTTGCCGCCTGCGTACAAGAACTCTACAGGCGGCCGTCGGCAACCGTCCATGAATTTTCCGAGATGAGAAATTTTGCTGGGCCGCGAGACACTCAGGCGTGGCTGGCCGCGGAGCCGCTCCTCTGCCGCGCGATATCGCAGAGCATGTCGGAGTGGATGTTCAGCCCGATGTTGGTCATGTTATAGACGTGCTCGCTGGCTACGAGCCACACGATCTCGCAGATGGCGCGTTCGGAGTAATGCTTCCGGAGTTGCGCGAAGATTTCGGGCTCAACCTTCTTGTCGCGGGTCAGCGAGGTTGCATAGTCGAGCAGGGCCCGCTCTGCGTCGCTGTAGAGCGGGCTCGTCGCGTAGTCTTCCATGGCGTCGAATTTGGCCTCGTTCATCCGCGATTGAATGACAAAGGCGCGGCCGATGTCGATGCAGAAGAGGCACTGGTTGAGCCGGGCCACGCGCTCGCGAACCAGCATTTGCGTTTCCTTAGATAATTCGAGTTTCTGGTCGAGTTTGTTGATCTTGCCTACAAACATGCCGAAAGCCAGCGGCATGCGCGCCGCAAACACCTTGAGCGGGGTCATGACTTTGCCGAACTGGCGGCGCGACATGGCGTAGACCAGTTTCATCATTGCGCCTGACGGATTTTCGATCGGGGGAAGATAAGTGCCCATGTTGGGGACCTCCTGGGGACAAGGTTAGCGAAGATCGTTGCTAGCGAAGATGTTTCGGAGCGGACCCAGCTGCACGATCCCGTTCCCGGAATGATGACGATCGGCGGGGGCCAAACTCGACACTACCACTTGTGTTTCTTACGCTTCGCAGGCCGCATGGGTTACATGTCGTGCCTAACCTGTTGAAGCCCCACGCGCATTGGCGATGAAGGCGCGAACCTTGTCGGGATCTTTGCGGCCCGGGGAGGATTCGACGCCACTGACCACGTCTACGCCCCAGGGGCGCAATGTCTTGATCGCTGAAGCAACATTGTTAGGCGTGAGACCGCCGGCCGCGATCAGGTGCTGACGCACCTCAGGATTCTGGAAGAGGGTCTTGCTGACTGCAGACCAGTCGAACGTGACGCCCGTGCCTCCGGCAGCGTAGGTGGTGTGCGAGTCCACGAGAATGGCGTCGACGCTGGTCGCCGACTCAGGCGCAAACGCGGCGGTCACGCCGCCGCCATCGGAATACACGACACGGAGGATGCGGAAGCGCGGCCCGAGGCGGAAGCGAAGTTTCAAAGGCAGATCGCGCGGCGCGTCCCAGTGGAGTTGCACTCCGGTGAGTCCGCAATGCTCGACGATCGAGGTGATCTCGTTGAGATCGGTATCGACAAAGACGCCGATTTTCTCGATCGCCGGCGGCAACTGCGGCACCATCGACGCGACCTGCTCCGCGGTTACGCGGCGCGGGCTGGGTGCGAAGACAAACCCGACAGCTTCGGCACCCGCCTCCGAGGCCAGGCGCGCATCGGCCAGGGAGGTATTTCCGCAGATCTTGATCCAGAGGCTCATGGGCATTCTATGCCTCAATTAGTTTATGGCCAGCAGCTCGCCAAGCGCGGCGCCAGGGTCTGCCTGGCGCATCAGGCTTTCGCCGATGAGGAAGGCATCGAACCCAGCCTCGCGAAGCCTGGCGATGTCGTCGCGCGAGGAGATGCCGCTTTCAGTTACGCGAACCACATCGGACGGGATGCGATCGACCAGTGTAAGCGACGTCTCCTGATGTACTTCGAAGGTCCGGAGGTCGCGGTTGTTCACACCGATGGCGTCGGCGCCGGTGTTCCCGAGAGCCTCGAGAACCCGTTCGAGTTCGTCGGAGGCGTGAATCTCCACGAGGACGTCGAGGGCGTGGGCATGGGCTCGATCGGCAAAGTGTTGCAATTCCGTATCGGTGAGCGCGGCGGCGATGAGGAGAATCGCGTCAGCGCGATGCGCGCGGGCTTCGACGATCTGGTACTCGTCGATGATGAAGTCCTTGCGCAGGCAAGGCAGCGGGGTGGCTGCTGAAGCCAGCTCCAGGTTGCGCAGGCTGCCTTGAAAGTAGGGCTCATCGGTGAGCACCGACAAGGCAGCGGCTCCGCCGGCGCGATAGCGGCGAGCCAGCCACTCGGGATCGAAGTCGGCCCGGATCAGGCCTTTGGAGGGTGAGGCCTTCTTGATTTCCGCAATGATGGCCGGACCGGATGCGGAACGGCGGCGCAGCGCGGCTGCCCAGCCCCGCGGCCGATGCTGCGCGGCGCGGCGCTCAAGCTCCGCAACCGGCACGGTACTCTTCGACGCGTCGACAGTCGCGCGCGTTGAGGCCAGAATTGTGGAAAGAAAGGTGTCGGTACGCGTGGGCATCTTCTCAAATCGAGTATATGGCTGGACAACCAGCGAGGTTGCTAGCCGGTTTGAAGAAAGCACCCCTCAGGGGCTAAAGCCCGCGATTTTATTGATCCGTTGCGGCACGACTAAAGTCATGCCCTTTCAAAACGGGCAGTCTTGAAGTCCTCGGGAGTCAAGTCCATGCAAAGGACGATCAAGTTTTTGTATCGCGTTTCGGCTCTCCTGGGTGTGTGGTCGGTAGTTGGGGAGTTTCGGCTTCGGGCGCGTAATTGTCGTGCCCGGATTTTGTGCTAATTTGTACTCGGATTTCTGACTTGGAATACCTGGACTTGGCGGCGTGAGTGCTTCAGGCCGCTGGCACCGGCCTCGCAGCAGCAGAGGCGGCCAGTTCCCGCGCCGCCTGGCGCCCCAGCCGGATGCAATCGGAGACGCCGATGCCGTCGTAGGCGTTCCCGGCAAGGCGCAGGCCGGGAAGCGCTGCGATTCGATCCCGGACGCGTTGCACGCGATCCTTGTGGCCAACCGCATATTGCGCCATGGCGCGCCGCCAGCGTGAAACCTGGGTGTATTCGGGTTCAGTGGCCGCGCTGAACGCTTTGGTTCCGAGAATCTCACTCATTTCCCGCCGCACCGTCGCCAGCAAAGCCTCGTCGCTCTCGGCCAGCATCGCTTCGCCGCGCATGCCGCCCAGGAACGCACGAAGGACGGCCTTGCCTGGCGGCGTGCGGCCCAGAAACTTGCGGTGGGCAAAGGTGCAGGCCAGCATGGCGCGGCCTTCGACTGCCGGGACGAGAAATCCGAAACCCTCGGGCAGGGCGCCGATCTTCGCCTCGTCGTAAACCAGGTTGATGGTGATCGACGACGAATAGGGAATGCCGGCCAGGTCGCGGCCAAGGTCGGGATCGACCGGCTGAAGAAGCGTCCCGGCGGCCCAGGCCTGCGCAGCCATGATGAGAGCATCGAATTCTTGTTGTCCGGCACCGGTCTCTACGCGCCAGACGTTCCCCGTCTTTGCGATCGCGCGCACCGGTGTGCCGGTTCTGAGACTGGCCGGGTCGAGCCGCGCTACGATCGCATCTACCAGCTGTTGCATACCACCGCGCATTGCGGTGAAGATGGCGGGCGCTCCGCGGGCTGAACTTTTGGAGGAATTTTTCGCCGCTCTCATTTTGCGGTGAGCGGCGAGCATGCCGCGGGTGAGGGAGCCATATTGGCGCTCCATGTCTACCAGGCGCGGCAGCACGGTCTGCGCGCTCAACTGCGTCGCGTCGCCGCCGTAGATGCCGCTTAAGAGAGGGTCGGCGAGCAGGTCCACGGCCTCCCGCCCGAAGTGCCGCTCGACTAATGCAGCTACGGACTCATCCTGCGTGGCCGGCCGCGGAGGGTGCAGCAGCTCCGCAGCCATCCGCGCTTTGGTGGGAACACTGAACAATGGCGTCAGCGCAGTGGGAACCAGCTTGGTTGGCACAAGGAACATCAGACCATCGGGCAAGGCCACCAGCCGGTTGCGCGCGACGATATAGGTCTTGCGGGCCTCGTCGTTCGATGGAATCAGCTCGCCGGCCAGTCCTAGTTCACGGCACAGCTCGGCCGCCGCCGGCTTTTCTGTCAGAAAAGAGTCAGGGCCCCGCTCCAGGACGGCGCCATTTACGACCTCCGAGGCGAGCGAACCGCCGAGCCGAGCCCGCTCCTCGAAAAGCGCGTATTCGACCGCTGTACCGGCTTTGCGCGTCTTTTCGAGCTCGTAGGCCGCCGCCAAGCCTCCAATGCCGCCGCCGATGATCGCAATCCTCATTCTGGTCACACACTCCATCATCGCAGGAGCCGGTGCCCGTGCGGGTTCGGGGAATCGCCTCCCTGGCCAGCCGGGATCCTGCGACCAAGTAGGATCGCGGCGCGGGGCCTGGTTGCGTGTGATCCATATCACAGGAAAGTCTAAAATGTATGTTCAAATTGGAACCGCCATCGAATCCCGTCGCGATTTCGCCGGCAATCCAGTTCAATTTTCGAGCAGCCTATTCTGAGGGACGGCGGCAGATCCGCTCAGCTCCACCACAACCAGGAGCCTCTTGATGGACGCAGAAGTTATTCATCGCCTTCATTTCGCCTTTACTGTCACCTTTCACTATCTTTTTCCCCAGCTCACCATGGGCCTGGGGCTTCTGATCGTGGTGCTGAAGACTGTGGCGCTACGCACGGGCAACGCCAGCTGGGACCGGGCGGCGCGCTTCTGGGGCCGGATCTTCGCCATCAACTTTGTGTTTGGGGTGGTCACCGGCATTCCCATGGAGTTCGAGTTCGGCACCAACTGGGCACGCTTTTCGCGGCTCTCGGGCGGCGTGATCGGCCAGCCGCTGGCGATGGAGGGGGTTTTCAGTTTCTTTCTCGAGTCGGCCTTCCTCGGCCTGTTTCTTTACGGCGAAAAGCGCATCTCGCAGCGGATGCACTGGTTTTCTGCGGTGATGGTCTGGCTGGGCTCGTGGATCTCGGGCTTCTTCATCATCGTGACTGACGCGTGGATGCAGCACCCGGTGGCGTTCCAGCGCATGCCTGACGGCCACTTTGAAGTGCTCAGCTTCTGGCAACTGCTGCTGAACCCGTGGGGCCTGCTGCAGTATGCGCACAACATGACAGGGGCGGTGGTGACTGGCTCGTTTGTGATGGCCGCGGTAGGCGCGTTCTATCTGCTGGAAGGGCGCAACCAGGAGCACGCGCGAATCTTTCTAAAGGTGGGCGTAATCGCGGGAACGATTGCATCGATCCTCATCATCTTTCCCACCGGAGACCTGCATGGAAAATACGTGGCGCGAAACCAACCGGCTGCCATTGCGTCGATGGAAGGGCTCTTCAAGACCACTGCCGGCGCGCCCGTGGTCATCCTGGGCCAACCCAATCCCGAGACAGGCCAGATCGACAATCCGATTGCCGTCAATAATGTGCTGAGCTTCCTGATCTACGGGACGACGAGCGCGGAAGTGAAGGGGCTGGACCAGATTCCGCCCGATCAGCGGCCCACCGCGCAGCCGCTGCTTTACTACGCCTACCACATCATGGCGGGGCTGGGGACGTGGTTCATCCTGCTGATGGCGGTGGCCGCATTCCTGCTGGGCCGGGGGCGGCTTTACAAGACCGGCTGGGCGTTGTGGGCGATTCTGCTGAGCTTTCCGCTGCCTTACATCGCCAACACCGCCGGCTGGATGACCGCCGAGCTGGGCCGGCAGCCGTGGTTGATTTACGGACTGATGCGGACCAGCGAAGGTTATTCCAATGTTGTCTCGGCCGGCAATGGATTGTTCACGCTGATCGGTTTCATGGGCCTCTACACCCTGCTGGGATTGTTGTTCACGGTGCTCATCTACCGCGAGATCGTGATCGGGCCGGAGGCGGGAGCGGCTGCCGCAGTTCACGCGGATTGAGAGACGATTTGCCGGATTCGTGCATTGCCTCGGGGTCGGCCGTTAAACCCATGCTGCGCACGAAGTGTCGGGGCATGACTTCGGTGCCAAAGGCAAGCAGAGACGAGGAGACGGGCTTGAGATCTGGCAACGCGGGTTCTCGGATGTGCGGATAATCGATGACGACAGCTTCCAGCGACACTGCACTTAGATCGATAACAATCCCGTAAAGTCGGGCCTGGTGAATTTTCCTGAGGAATATCCGTTCGGTATGGCCTTCTTGAGAAGGCGGAGGAGTGCAGGGGCTAAAGCCCCCGAAATTAGCGCAGAAATCAGGCACGACTAAA
>Ga0335071_10001573_pt1 | contig 24619 bp, 20 predicted proteins | sample Lox_Sample_15_FD_206724 | JGI IMG/M metagenome (GOLD analysis project Ga0335071, IMG submission 206724) | Soil microbial communities from Loxahatchee National Wildlife Refuge, Florida, United States - Lox_Sample_1.5 | ecosystem: Environmental > Terrestrial > Soil > Wetlands | place: USA... | reverse complement strand
GCAGGGCAAGGCCCCCGGGCCCGCCGATCCCCTCCGCGAGCTCGTCGTCCCGCTCGTCGACCTCGACGGCCGGGCGGACCTCCAGACCGTCGTCGACCGCGAGCCGGGTCAATACCTCGGCCACCCGACGACCGTGCTTCTCGAGGACGGAGCGACCATCCTCTGCGTCTATCCCAAGGGCCACGGCAAGGGTCCGATCTGCCTCAAGAAGAGCGCGGACGGAGGACGGACGTGGAGCGCGCGGCAGCCCGTTCCGGACAACTGGGCGACGAGCCTGGAGACGCCCACCATCCACCGCGTCGTGGACAAGGCCGGCCGCAAAAGGCTCATCCTCTTTTCCGGCCTCTTTCCCGTCCGGATGGCGGTCTCGGAGGACGACGGCGCGATGTGGACCCCGCTCCGGCCCGTGGGCGACTGGGGCGGGATCGTGGCCATGGCCAGCGTCCTGCGGACCGGGCCGGGCGAATACATGGCCCTTTTCCACGACGACGGCCGCTTTTTCCGCAAGGACGGGGCGCCGTCAAAGGCCATGACGCTCTACAAGACGTTCTCGCGCGACGGCGGCCTCACCTGGGGGCCTCCGGAAGCGATTTTCAGCTCCGAGGCCGTTCACCTTTGCGAGCCGGGGGCCGTCCGATCGCCCGACGGCGGCGAGATCGCGGTCCTGCTCCGGGAGAACACCCGGACGCGCAACTCGCACGTGATGTTCTCCCGCGACGAGGGCCGGACCTGGTCCGCGCCCCGCGAGCTGCCCCTGGCCTTGACCGGCGACCGCCACACCGCCAAATACGCCTCGGACGGGCGGCTCTTCATCTCCTTCCGCGACACGGCCAAGGGCTCGCCGACGCAGGGCGATTGGGTCGCCTGGGTGGGCGCCTATGCCGATCTCGCGGCCGGCCGGCCCGGCCAATACCGGATCCGGCTCAAGGACAACACCGATTCCTGGGATTGCGCCTATCCGGGCGTCGAGGCGCTTCCGGACGGGACGATCGTCACGACGACCTACGGCCACTGGATCGCGGGCGAGCCGCCGTTCATCCTGAGCGTCCGGCTGAGGCTCGCGGACACGGACGCGCTCCTCGCCAAGGGGAAATGAGGCCGACGGACGAAAATCGGGGAGGCGAGCGGCGCGCCGGGCTCAGTACTGGACGCCGCTCTCGGATCCCGAGAGCGACGACGTATTCGCGTTGAGGTAGAGGAGCAGGATCCGGATGGCCATGAAGATGATCCCTCCCGCCAGGGCGATGGAGTAGAACGTCAGCAGGGCCATGTACATGGACGACCGCCGCCGGGACAGGTCCTGGGAGAAGAGGAGGTCGGTCACCGTCTTCCCGAAGAGGATGATCATGATGACGACGCCGCCGGCCGCCCGGTAGAAGTACTCCATCGAGCTGCGGAGCTCGACCTTGTTGAGGGTGATCATGGGCATGACGAGCCACAGGGTCACGGCCCAGAGGACGATGAATATCACGAACTTCGACGTCGGGATAGCGGCGATTCTCTTGGCGATATCCATTTCTCCAAGCGTATGCCATCCAGGAGCCTGTGTCAACTCTATTCTCCGGCCGGGGGCCTCGGCGGAATTCCGTGTCCGGCGTCCGGAATTGGGGTAAAATAGGCGGCCCCGCCATGGACCACCGCGACCGCCGCCTCGCCCGCACCGCCGGAGGGATGTCCTTCGTCCTGTTCTGCCTGGTCCTCGTCTTCGATTACGCCGACCAGGGCCTGATCAGCCCCTTCGTCAATCCCCTCCTCCAGGACTTCTTCCGGGCGACGGCGAACGTCGTCCCCCTCGGCTGGGTGACCTTCACCTTCACCCTGCTCTCCGCGGTCACCACCGTCGTCGCCGGCCTGCTGGCCGACCGCCGCTCGCGGGTGCGCCTCTGCGTCGCGGGCGGCCTCGTCTACGGGGCGTTCTCCGTCCTGACGGTTTTCGCCCCCCACGGGCAGGCGGGATTCGTCTTTTTCTTCGTCACCCGGGCCCTCAACGGCCTCGGCGTGGGACTCGTCGTCCCGGCCGTCTTCTCGCTCGTCGGCGACCTGGTGGCGCCGGCCCGCCGGGCGACGATGTTCGGCGTCATGTCCGTGGCCATGCTCGCCGGCCGGTTCGGCGGCTTCGCCGTCGCCGGCGCCTTCGACGGCCGATGGCGCCAGGCGTATCTCCTCGTCGGGGCGATCAACCTCCTCCTCGCCGTCGGCCTGCTCGCCGTGCGCGAGCCGCGCCGGGGCGGCGGCGAGGACGAGCTCCGCGAGGCCCTCCGCGCCGGCGCCGAATACCGGTTCCGGCTCTCCCCGAAGGACATCGTCCTCCTCAGAGCGGCCCGGAGCAATTTCTGGCTCGTCATGAACATCGTCGGCGTCTTCCCCGGCTCGATCATCCTCTTCCTCATCTTCAAATACATGAAGGACGTCCACAACCTGGAGGCCCCGGCCGTGAACTTCACGATCCTCATCGTGGCCCTTGCCGGGGCGGCGGGCGCCGTCGTCTTCGGCCGGATCGGCGACCTCGGGTCGCGGCGGGACCGGCGGGCGAAGGTCGTCACCGCGCTCGCCTGCAACGGCGTGCCGATCGTCTTCATGGTCCTCTTCCTCCTGTCCCGCGTCCGGATCCCGGCCGGGGCCTCGCTCGGGCAGTCGCTCGCCGCGCCCGGGATGGCCGCTCTCGTCGCCACGATCGCGGCGGCCATGTTCATCAACCAGGGCGTGAATCCCAACTGGTACGGCACGCTGACCGACATCAATCTCCCCGAGCACCGGGCGGCCATGATCTCGCTCGCCTCGGTCGTCGACATGATCGGCAGCGCCCTCGGGCCCCTGATCGGCTCCTACGTCGCCAGCGCCTGGGGCCTGCGGGCGGCCATGGCCAGCGTCCTGGTCTTCTGGGTCGTGAACATCCTGTTCTGGCTGCCGGTCCTGGTCCACGTCCGGGCCGACCTCGATCGCGTCCACGAAACCCTCGCCGCGCGCGCCGACGAGATGAAAAGGAGCCTTCCCGGCCATGCCGTCTGACCGCATCTCGATCCTCTACAACCCCTCGGCCGGAATGGGCCGGGCCCTCGGCCGGAAGATCGAGCTCGAGCGCCTCCTCCGCCATTTCGAGATCCGCTATGACCTGGTGATGACGCAGAGCGAGGAGCACCTGCGCCAGCTGACCCGGGAGAGCGCCCGGACGTATCCGGCGGTCGTGGGCGCGGGCGGCGACTCGACGTTCCACATCATGATCGGCGAGCTGGCGGCCGCGGGCGGCGGGGCGGATTTCGGGATGATCGGCGTCGGCTCGTCGAACGACATCCCCCGCGAGTTCGGCGTCGAGACGCTGGCCAAGGCCTGCCGCGCCCTCAAGGACGGCCGGGCGCGGGCCATCGACCTCGGCGTCGTCCGCGAGGGCGGCACCGTGCTAGGCTTCTTTCTCGGCCAGGCCAACATCGGCCTCGGCGCCTATGTCAACCGCTTCGTGGCCGGCCTGGCCGGCCGGAGGCCGCGCCTGGCCCGCCGGCAGCTCCTCGCCGGCGTCCTCGGCGTCCGGCGAGCCTACGCGACCCGGGCGATCCCTCTCGACGTCGGCCTCGACGCCGGAGACAGACGGCGGGAGAAAAAGGTCGCCGCGGCGATCTTCAGCAATATCCGCTATTGGGCCACGGGCCGGCTGATCAATCCCGGCGCCCGCCCCGACGACGGCGTCCTGGATTGCTGCTTGATCGGCGACTGCCGGTTCCTGCGTCTCGCCCGGCTGGCGCGCCGGGCGAAGAACGGCCGGCACGTCGGGGCCCGCGGGGTCGAGGTCCTCCGCGCGCCATCGTTCCAAGTCTCGTCCGCGACGCCGTTCGCGGTCCAAGTGGACGGGGAGATCCTGCGGGCGGCCGACGGCCGGACCGCGTTCTCGAGCGTCTCGTTCGGCGTCGTCCCCGGGGGTTTGCGGTTGATCACGCCCTGAGGGCGGCTCAGTCGTTGGCGAATTGGGCGTGGACGATGCGGTCGCCGTCCGGCGCCTGGGTCAGCACGAAGGTCACCGGCCCCTGCGCGACGGGGCCTTCCCCGCCCACGTTCTTGTCGAGATACCAGCGCCCGGAGGCGACCGTCGCCGGTCCCAGGACCTGGAGGCGGATGTCCTCCAGCCACAGCCTGTTGTCCTGGGCCTTGCCGCCCGCGACGAAGCCGAATCCCTTGGGATGCCCGGCCGCGGAGGCGCGGGCAGGATTCGTCAGCCTCAGTCCGGCGGATCGTCCGGTGCAGGGCGAGGCCCAGCCAGTCCGAGGCGACGATGGTCCAATCCGCGTTCCGCGACCACGTCAGGGCGTCGCGCAGGGCCCGCTCGGCGAGGGGGTCGTCGCCGGCGAAGAAGGAGGCCCGGACGAGCTGGCGGATCGTGATGAAAACATGCCCGCTTCGCCCGTCCCGTTCACCACCGGTCGCGGCGCACGACCTCGGCCATGGACTTGCGGCTCGTGGGCCGGGGCGCGTCGTCGGGATAGCCGACGGGCGTCATCGCGACCGGCTCGATCCCGTCGGGAAGCCCCAGGACCCGGCGCACGCCGGCGGGATCGAAGGCTCCGATCCAGCACGTCCCCAGCCCCTCGGCCGCGGCGGCCAGGACGAGGTGCTCGAAGGCGATCGAGATGTCCACGTCGGCATAGTTCTTCCCGTCCCGCCGGACCCAGGCGGCCGCCGGCTCGGCGCAAACCACGATGAGGACCGGCGCGGAGCCGAACCAGTCGCGGGGGTAGGTCTTCCCCAGCGCCTGCCGGGCGCTCGCGTCCGCGACGACGATGAAGTGCCAGGGTTGGCGGTTGGCCGCCGAGGGGGCGGTGCGGGCGGCGTCGAGGAGGCGGTCGAGCGCGGCCGGATCGACCGGCGTCGTCTTGTACTTCCGGACGCTGCGGCGCGTCCTCAGGACCTCGTAGAATTCCATGGGCGACTCCTGGGAGAAAGGGACTGGCCTCATTATCTCAAAAAGGGAGGACGGAGGAAAGGACGGCCCAATCCTAGACGGGCATCAGCGCACGGAAGCGCGGCGGCCGGCGGGCGCGAGGCGGAACGCGCCGATGCGCGTCGAGTAGGACGCCTGGCCTTTCTTGAGATAGTCTCCTACGTACCAGATCGTCGTGTCGTCGCTCGGATCCACGGCGGTTTGGGCGAAGTCCATCCACCGCAGGGTGTTGGTCTGCGAGGCCTCGCCCTCGGCCAGGACGGTTTCGCGCAGCGTCAGCTCGCCGGGCGGGTCGTCCGCGAGCCGGCCGGCGAACCGCTGGCCGGGGAAATGGGGCGTCCCGCCGAACGAATAGCCGATGCCGATGTTGCCCTCGGCGTCCATGGCCGGACTGGCCATCCAGCGGTAGAAGCCGTCCGGGGCGTAGGTCCCCTGCTGGTAGAGCGTGAGGGCGCGGTCGGCGCCCACGCGGAACTCGTACCACCGGACCCCTCCGCCGCCCGCGGCCGTGCAGATCGAGTGGACGGCCACGATCGACTCGCGGTCGCCGATGCGGCGATAGACGAGCCGGGCCATGATCTTGTCGCCCTGGGCGTCGAGGCGGCGCTCCGTCCCGGGCTGGGGGACGCAGGCCGTGAGCTGCCCGCCGCCGAGATAGCGGTACGGGGCGACCCGGATCTTCGTCGGCCCAACCACTTTAGTCCGCGCGGGATCGGCCCAGTCGACGTGGAACGTCCAGACGAAGAGGCCGTCGTCCTCGAGGATGTTCTTGAGCTGGGTCCCGCCGGCGGCCATCATGATGTTCGGCGCGCCCGGGGGAGGCGGCTGCCGCCCGTCGACGTCGGCGTTGTTCAGGAAATTGACGCCGTCGATGACGACACCCTGTTCGGACGCCTCCTCGCCCCGGAGCATCTTCCCCCGCTCCGCGACATACGCGTGCTTCTGGATCACGTTGTCGCCCGTGCTCGAGGGCACGTAGTAGCCGTCGGGCCAGACGGCCGGCCGCGGATAGTCGGGGAACAGGGTCCGGACGAACTCATAGCGGTAATAGGGCCCGAGGGGATCGGGGCTCGCGCTCACCGCGTAGCACATGGCGAAGGTCCCTTTGGGCTCCTGCGCCGGCTTCGCGGGCGGGGCGCCGCGCCGGGCCTGCATCATCGCCTGGAGCTTGGCCTCGGCCGCAGCCTTCTCCTCGGGCGTCGGGGGCGGCGGCTGGAACAGGAGCCGGGCGGGGCCGGGCTGGCCGGCGACGGCCGGCGGGCTCTTGTGGGCGGGGGCCCCCGATTTGGCCGGGAGCGGATCGCCGTCCTTCGGCGGGAGCCGCCGGAAGATGGGCATGACGATGAGCCAACGGTCGGCCAGCTGATCGTAGCGCACGACGGCGTCGCCGTTGTTCATCCTGCCCGCGTCCCCGAAATCCCGGAAGACGTTGTTCGTGTCGACCGGGCCGTAGAGCGCCCGGCCGGTCGTGTCGTACTTCGCGCCTTTCTTGGTGAAGACGGCCATCTTCGAATTCACGATCTGGACGATGTGGTCCGGGCCGACGGCGAGCGAGTTGTCCGAAGGATTCCGGAACGCGGCCGTGCCCTGCGGCCCCTCGAAACCGGCGCCGAGGCCGTCGAAGCTCGCCACGATCCCGGGCGCCGGCCCGGCTCCCATGGACGTCTGTTCCACGGCGGCCGCGCCCGCGGGCAGGGGCGACGGAGGCGGGGCGGGAGGATCGGGCCGGCCCGTCTGCGGCGGGACATCCGCGTCTTCCTCGACCGGCGCGATCGAGGCGAGCGCCGGCGAAACGTCGCGGGCGGCCGCTTGTCGAACGTCGACGAGGCGGGCGATCGGCGGCGCCGCCGGGGCCGAGCGCTCCGGGCGGATTCCGCCGTCAAGCGCGAACAGCGCCGCGAGGGCGACGACAGCCAAGATCGGAAAAAAAGCTCGCTCAAGGTGCTTCATCGGACTTCCCGCTATGGGGCCATCCCCTCAGGGCCGCTTCTTCTTCGGCTGGGGGAGGCCGCCGACGGCCACGGGATCGACCTGCCGGGCCTTCGTCTCGGCGTAGGCCTTGCGGACCTCGTCCGGAAAATCCGCGATCAGCCGCTCGACGCGCGCCCGGATCTCGGCCACGATCGCGGGATTCTCCGGCGCGACGTCGTAGCTCTCGTCGGGATCCCGCTCCAGGTCGTAGAGCTCGGGCGAGGCGAGGGGAAGATTGACCCGGCCGCCGGCCGGAGCGGGATTGTAGGCCGCGGAATTGTAGCGGGCGAAGTGGAGCTTCCAATTCCGCCACCGGGCGCACTGGACGTTCCAGTTGTCGAAATAGAGGAGCGCTTCGCGCTCGAGCGACGGCTTCGCGCCGGCGAGCAGGGGCCAGATGTCGATGCCGTCCAGCGGCTTCGCCGGGAGCGGCGCGCCGCAGAGCCGGGCGAGCGTGGGCAGGACGTCGATCGTCCCTGCGACCCCCGTGCAAACGGCGCCGGCGGGAATCCGGCCCGGGAAGCGGGCGAGGAAGGGCTCGCGCACGCCGCCCTCGTAGGTCGATCCCTTGCGGCCGCGCAACCGGCCCGGGCTGCCCTGGTACCACGGTCCGTTGTCGCTCGAGAAGATCACGAGCGTCCGCTCGTCGAGGCCGAGCTCCTTCAGCGTATCGAGGATGCGGCCCACGCTCCAGTCGATCTCCTCGACGACGTCGCCGTAGAGGCCGGCCGGCGACTTGCCCCGGAACCGCTCCGACGCGGCGAGGGGGATGTGCGGGAACGTATGGGCGAAATAGAGGAAGAACGGCCCGTCCTTGGACCGCTCGATGAAGCGCAGGGCCTGCTCGGTGTAGCGCGGGGTGAGCGTCTCCAGCACGGCCGGCTCCTCGATCGTCTCCAGGTTGTGCATCAGCGGCCGCGGGCTCATGTCGTTGCTGTACGGAATGCCGTAGTACTCGTCGAAGCCGCGGTTGGTCGGCAGGAATTCCGGCCGATGGCCGAGATGCCACTTGCCGACGCACATCGTCCGGTAGCCCTTCGCCTTGAGCACCTGGGCGAGCGTCGTTTCCGAGGTCGGCAGGCCGGTCGTGTCGGTGGGAACGAGGACCCGGGGGACGTTCACCCGGGTCGGATACCGGCCCGTGAGCAGGGCGGCGCGGGACGGCGAGCAGACGGGGTTGGCCGAATAGAACTGGGTGAACCGCATGCCCTCGGCGGCCATGCGGTCGAGGCGGGGCGTCGGGATGGCCGAGCCGTAGCAGCCGAGGTCGCCGTAGCCCAGGTCGTCGCAATAGATGAAGACGACGTTCGGCGACCGGCCCGGCGCCGCGGCGAGATACGGCAGGACGACGGCCGCGCCCTTCAGGAAATCCCGGCGGTTGAGGACCGCCTCCGGGGTCTTCGCCGCTCCGCGTTCCCCGCCGCATCGACCGGCCATGGCCGCCCCTCCTTGTCGGAAATCCGGCTCATTCTCTCATAGGCGAGAGGGGCGCACAAGGCCGGGCGCGGTCATCGGCGGGAGCGGGCGATCGCCTCGAGCAGATAGTAATCGCCGTAGATGAGCGACGCATCGACCTCGGCGTTCCCCGGCCTGCTTCCCACGCCGTGGTCGAGGAGGGCGTGCGAGGCCGTCCCCTCGGCGAGATACGGCGGCGCGCACAGCGAACGCAGGATCCGGCGGGCCGCCTCAAAATAAGACTCCCGGTTCGCGGGCGCGTCGCCGTAGGCCGCGAGCTCGAACAGGGCCGAGGCGGCGATGGCGGCGGCGGACGAGTCGCGCGGCTCGCGCGGGATACCCGGCGCCTGGAAATCCCAGTAGGGCACGCCATCGGAGGGCAGATGCGCGAGGAAATAATCCGCCGCCCGCCGGGCCGTCGCCAGGAAGCGCGCGTCGCGCTCGAAGCGGTACATCAGGGTGAAGCCGTAAATGGCCCAGGCCTGGCCTCGCGCCCACGTCGAGTCGTCGGCGGAGCCCTGGCGCGTATTGCGGGCGAGCACGGCGCCCGTGTCCGGATCGTAGCCCAGGACATGGTACGTGCTCCCGTCGGGCCGGACATGGTTGGCCATGGTCTTGGCCGCGTGGCTGCGGGCGATCTCGCGCAGCGAGGCTGGGCCGCCGTGTCCGGCCGCCCAGAGCAGGAGCTCGAGGTTCATCATGTTGTCGATGATCACCGGGAAAGCCCATCGGGGATTGTCCCAGGACTTGATGCACCCGACCTTGGGATTGAAGCGCTTCGCCAGCGTCGCGGCCGCCTGGAGGATCACCTGCTCGTAGGCGGCCGACGGCGCGACCCGCTCCCCGTTTCCGTAGCTGGTGAAGATCATGAATCCCAGGTCGTGCGTCCCGCCGTAATCCCGGATCGGCGCCAGGGCCGCCGTCCATTTCTCCGCGGCGGCGCGGAAGGCGGGATCCCGGGTGAATTCGAACGCGAGCCAAAGGCAGCCGGGGAAGAAGCCGCTCCGCCAATCCTTCGCGTCGCCCGTCGCCCAGGAGCCGTCGGACCGCGTGAATTCCGGGAAGCGGTCGGCGGCGGGAATTTCGGCGATCGTCCGGGCGAGCTGCGCCCGGGCGAACTCGAGAGCGTGGGCCGTGAGCGCCTCGAGGCGGCCGGACGCCGGCGCCTGCTGCGCCGCCGGGACGCCGACCGCGAGCGCGAGCGCAACGGCGAGCGCGGCGCGGCAAAAAAGAAGAATGGCGTCCGGCTGATGGTCCATGGAGCCCTCGGGGCCTGAATATATCCCCGGCTTTCCGGGCCCGTCAATATCCGGCGACGGATGGTCCCGGCGCGCTCCCCCCGTCCCGCCGTTGATTCCCGCCGGCGGTTGAGATAAAACTACGGTCAAATGAAATGAGGAGGCTCCCATGCCCTTGCCCGGCCTGACGCTCATCGGGGAGTCGATCAACGACTCCGTCCCGTCGACGAAGAAGCTCTTCGACGCGAACGACATCGGCGGCCTGCTCGACCTGGCGCGCGGCCAGGACGAGAAAGGAGCCGACTACCTGGACGTGAACGTCGGATCGCGGCCGCCCGAATTCATGGTCGGCCTGGTGGTGGCGATCCAGCGGGTCACGGCCAAGCCGCTCTCGATCGACACGCCGGACCACGGGCTCGCCCGGGCGGGGCTCATGACCTACGATCCGGGCAAGGCGGGCGGCCGGAGCCCCATCTTGAACTCGATCTCGCCCCTGCGGACGGGGTTCTTCGAGCTAGCCGGCCTCCGCCCGTTCGTCCCGATCCTGATGTCCTCGGAGCGGATCGAGGACGGCGAGGGCCGGCCGAACCGCACCGCGGAGGAGACGCACCGCACGGCCCGGGCCCTTCTCGAGGAGGCCCACCGCCGCCTCCCCGGCTTTTCGAACGACCAGGCCATCATCGATCCCGGCATCGCCCCGATCGGCACCGACCACGAGGGCCAGCTCAAGCGCGTCCTGGACGCCCTCGCCCTGATCCAGGCCGATCCCTTCTTCGCCGGCGCCCACGTCTCGGTCGGCCTGAGCAACTTCACGGTCATGCTGCCCTCCAAGCGGGCCGACGGATCGCCGGTCAAGGGCCCGCTCGAGAGCGCCTTCCTGACCCTGGCCAGGCCGCTCGGCTTGGACACGATCATCGGCTCGACCGTCCGCAAGTACGAGATCCTGCCCGAGGGCCACCCCGCCCTGTCCTGCCTGCGGGACGTCTGCGCCCTCGGCGGCTTCGACGCCCTCATGCGGGTCAAGGAATTCTACGCCTGACGAGGACGCCGTGGACGAACCCTACGACATCACGCCCTTCCACATCGAGATCGTGACGCCCAAGCTGGACGCCCCCGACATCGAGGCCGAGCTGGCCAAGTTCGGCGAGAAATACCGGGCCGCGCTCGGCGCCGGCTGGGTCGTCTGCCTCACCGACAATCCCATGGGCCATCTCAGCGTCCCGGCCATGGACGCGATCGCCGAGCTCGGACTGCCGGTCCGGCCAGACCGCCTGTGCATCCACCTGAACACCTTCCATACGAAAAAGGACCTGGACGCGACGCTGCGCGCCGTCCACGACGCCGGCGGCCGCGACCTGCTGATCGTCTCGGGCGACGGCAGCCCGCGTATGCACCGCCTCGAGCCCGGCGAGATCGGGATCCCGTGCCTCACGGTGACCTCGGTCGAGCTCCTCCGCTACATCGACCGCGAATTCCCGGGCGCCTTCCGCTGCGGCGTGGCCTTCAATCCCTACGAGCCCCAGGAGAGCGAGCTGGCCAAGATGGGGCGCAAGATCGATGCCGGGGCGCGGTTCGTCATCACCCAACCGATCATCGGCCGGGACGAGCGCGTGGTCCCGCTCCGGCGCTTCGGGCGGCCGGTCGTCCTCGACGCCTGGATGTCGAAGAAGCTCCATCTCCTGGGAGAGTGCGTCGGAACGCCGATCCCCGAGGGGACGCCTTACGATCCGATCCAGAACCTGAAGGACCTGCACGCCTGCTTCCCGGATTTCGGGCTCTATCTGGCCCTGCTCGGATTCAAGACGCAATTCCCGCTGCTCGGGACGCTTTGGAGCTGAGAAGAGCCAGGCCACGCGGGCGGACGGAATAGAATCCGAGGCCAGAGCCGGCGGGGCGCCATCCGCCGAAATCGCTATTTCTTTTTGTCCAGCTCCGCGACCCCGGCCGCGGAATAGACGATGGAAACCCCGTCGGGGGCGGTGCAGGATTTCTTCTCGATTTTCACGCTTGCGCCTCCGGCCTGGGCGCGGCTCGAGCCAAGGGGCAAATTCTATTTCAACAAGAATGGCGGCGCTTCGGGAACCCTCAAATGCCAAACGCCTTGGCTATCGCGGGTCGCCCCCCAGTTGCCGTCGGCCACATCGATTCTCCGCTCGCCGCCCGGGCGCCCGACGATCCCTGGGATCGTGGTATAGATGACCACGATGTTCCTGGCAGGGCCTTGCATCGAGCTGCCGCTCGTGAGCTGTCCCGGCAGCAGATCCATGGTCGTCGTCTTATTGTATTGGGTGTTGTCGGCGCGGTTGAGCTGGTGCCTTACGATCGTCAGCTTGCCGGGGCTGATCGTCAGCGCCGAACCGGGCTGCGTGCTCGTCAAGCCTACGGCGATCGTAACGGCGTCGAACTGCACCGAAAATCCGTTTTGATCCGCCGTCCTCACGTCCCTGTCCACCTCGGCCGGATCGAGCCCGCCGGAAAGGCTGCTGCCCGGCCCTCCGCCTCCCGTGTTCGGAAGCGGCCTGGCGTTCTTCCAGGCCTTGTACTTTCCCAAGGTCTGGAGACGATGTTGCCCATTGACATCGACGAAATCCACATAATGACGCATCAACAGGAAGACAACCGCTTCCCATCCGTGGACCCAGCGATCCTGGCCTTGAAAAACGAGGTGGACTTGAACGCTCTCAGGATCTCTCAGCGTCCCTCGGGTCTCCAACATTTCCGGTTCCGTAGTGGATCCCCACCAAACGGTAAAATTTTCATCGTCGGACGAGAATTGGGCCGATGAAGGCTCCCCGGGCAGGCCTGATCTCCCCCCCGTGACCGAAAGAAACAGGATCACCGTGGCCACTCCGAACAAGATTCTTTTGGGGTGCGTCATAGTCCCTCCTCGGCTGTCGGGTCGTGGGCCTTAGATTTTCGAGCTATCGCCTCCCTCCTGATCTATGCCCCGCCCTTGCCAAGCGCGAGCCACGGCCTATGTCGAAGAGGCTCTTGCCGACGGCTCGCCGCAACAGGTCTGGTCCAGAGGGACAATTCCGCATCGGCTCAGCGATAGAACGCGGTCCGGGCGTCCATCTCGGAGAGGAGCCGGTCGAGATCCTTCTTCATCAGCTCCGGCGTGGAGATCCCGCCCAGGCCGATGAACACCACGGCGTTGCCGTTGCGCAGGCACGCCTGGAGATTCGTCGCCGGGAAGGTCAATTCGGGAAGGGAGAAATCCCCTTTCATGTCGATGACGTAGCAGTTGTCGCCGAAATCGCGCTGCCCGACCTCGAAGCGGACGTTGGGCATGGCCTTGCTGAGCTGGCCGGCCGCGGCCGGCAGACGGGCCAGCTCCTGTTCGAGCTGGGCCCGGCGCTCCGGGCTTCGCTCGGCCGCGATCTGCTGGCGCAGCTCCGCGGTCCGCTTGCGCATCAGGACGTCGAAGCTGAAATCCCGGAACCGTCCCAGGCGCTCGTTCCACGTCGTCTGCAGGGTGGCGGCCTGGGCCGCGGTGAGATCCCGGATCAGCCCCGACATCGAGGCGCGGTCATAGACGTTCAGGGACACGACCGCGTGGCGGAGATGGAGCTTCGCCGCAGCCTTGGCGTCGGCCGAGGCCAGGGCCTTCCAGTCGTCGCAGGTCGTGTAGGTCATCGTGCTCATGTCTTTGTGGGCGGACGCCCAGGTCAGGATGTCCTGGCGGAGCCGGGCCCCCGGCATCCCCTTGAACGGCTTGATGATCACATCCATCAGGAGAGTCTGACTGTCCGACGCCGGCGCCGCGTCCGGCCCGCCGGCCTGCCCGAAGCGCTTCTCGGCCTGGGCCGCGAGCATCGTCTGCATTTCCTCCAAGTAGGAGGTCACCATCTCCATCTTGTCGGCCAGCGACGGCGCGTATTCCCATTTCAAGACCAGCAGGAGCGGGGCCAGGGCGAATTGCTCGACCGTCATTCCGGCCGGGATCTGGGGCGGCCTGGCCTCTTGGCTTCCGAGATTCACCCAAGTCTTCAGGAAGGCTTCGCGATCGGCCGGGGAGAGCTCCATCAGAGACGAGATCAGGGCGGAGAAAAAGGCGCCGCCGGTTCCCTCGAAACGGCCCGCCTGCTCGGCCCAGTATTCCTGTTCCGAGCCGACCTTGCGGATTCCGGCCGGGACCTCCCAAGGCGCCAGCCAACCCGGACCGAGATCGCGGGCCTTGGGCAGGAAACGCGCGGCCAAGGCGGCCCTCTTCTTGGGCGCCGCCGCGACGGCGTCCTTGAGCTTTTTCTCGAGCTCGGCCGGCGTCCACTGGGGACGCGAGCCGGCCGGGCGCGGCCCCGCGGCCGCCGCGAACGCCAACAGAGCCACGGCGACGAATTTCCGCCGAGCGGAGCCGTTCATTTGATGGTCCGGATTTCGTCCGAAATTACGCGGATGCTGACCCGGCTCCCGCAGAAAAAGCGCAGGCAGCCTTCCAAAGCGGTCTCGTAGGCCGTATCGACTCTCCCTTCCTCCTCCGGAAAGCGCAATTTCATCTCCAGCCGAAGCTCGCCCCGGTAATCCGGGTTCCCGGGCACCGCGTAGGTTTGGGCTTCGACGGCGGCCAGCGAATCGTCCAGGCCGCGGAGGGCGCCGATGACTTTGAGCGGCTCGGCGGCGGCCGCGTTCTTGATGCTGGCCGCGCTGAATTTCCCTTCGATCACGTGGACCGTCAGGGAAAAATCGGTGACGCGGATTTTTTTCTTCACCAGCCTCTGGTACTCGGCGTCGCCGGGGAGGAGGTCGGGCCGATCGGGGAGCCGATAGCGGCCCCAGATCTCGATCCGCAGCCTGACGGGGATGTCGCGGCCGCGCTCGGGCGCAATCATCGGAATATTGCCGCCCGCGCGATCGGAGCGCTTGACCTCGAGCCCGGAGATCCCCGGCCGGACGGGGTCCGACCACACCTGCCAGCCGCTGATCACGGGCTCGTCCTCGTAATAGGCCCGCCGCTTGATGCCGATCAGCCCCTCCAGGGTCTTCCAGGCGGCGGTGACGCCCGGAGACGGCGCGTCCACCTTGACGAACGGCGGGCCGGGATCCCCGCCGGCGGCGACCCGGGGTTCGTCCAGGGTCAATTGGGCGATGACCGGATACCACTGGCTGCCCGGATTCAGGGTCCATTGAGCGTTCGTTCCCCCGCTCGGACATGCCGGACGCGCGAGCGAGGCGGCCGCCGCAAGACACGCGGCGAGGATGAGAATCATCATTGTCCTGACGCGGTTCATGGCCGTTCTCCCGGCGCGGACTTGGCGAGTTCCGCATCGACATTCAAGACGATGCCGAAACCCGTCCGCAGGGCTTGGTCCTCCCCCAGAGCCTTGGAAAATTTCGGATCGTCCAGGGCCGGATAGGCCAGCCGGATGACCGCGCCGTTCGGTCCCGGATCGGGGACCTCATAAAGGCCGTCGGCCTTGCGGACGGCCCCCTCGATCCGGGCGAAGCCGGCCAGCCGGCCCATGACATGGATCACGAATCGGCTGACGCCGGTCAAGGATCGTCCTTGATCGTCGACGGCCTCCAGGCGCAGGGACAGGACGGTCTCGTCCTTCGGCCGCCCCGCGGAATTCAAGAGCCCATTTTCGGGCCAGATATCGGCATTCGGCTGATCGGCGAGCACGATCCGAATCCGGAACAGGAGGCCGTAGCGCCGGGCGTTGTCGAGCAGCCGGACGAACAAGGCCAACGCGGCTTTACGGGATGCGGCCGGCGCCTCCTCGGGAGGCCGCCGCAAGCTGACCGTCAGGACGAGGCCGCCCTTGGTCAAGCGGGCCTCGACCTCGTTGAAGGGAGCATCCTGCGTTCGGCGAACGCGGCGCAAGGAAACCTCGGCCCCGGAAGCGGCGTCGCGTCCCGCGTCCTCCCAGCCCGCGCCCCGCACGAGAGCCGCGCCGGAGGCTGCGGAGATCTTGAAATACCCGCTGGCGGCGAATCCCCCGATGTCCGAGCGGAACGAATACGCGTACACCCCTTGGCCCTCCCCCTGGGCGCCGGCGGCTTCATCGATCTGGAAATCCGGCCGGCCGGCGATGTCGGCCAGCTGTTCGGGCCCATATTGATAATCCGGGGAGAGGGAATTCGCCAGGGCCAAGAGGATCCTCTCCGTTCGGGTCAGATCCGGGCGTTCGCCGTTGCCCGGCGGGGCCGGCCCCGCCGAAACGGCGAATTCGAGCCCCAAGACCAGGACAACGCAGAAAAAGGCTTTCCTCATGGCAGGCCCCCTCTTTGAAGACAATTATAGGGAAGCGCGATTTGGATTGTCAACGCGGCCAAAAGAGGCCAAAGCGCGGCCGCCGGCGTCGTGGCGCTCGGGCACCGCTCGCCCTAGGAGGGGAGGCGACGGCGGCTGAATACGGCAAGGAGCCGGCGAAGAATTGGGCGTCCGTAATCATCCGGGGGAAAGACGGTGGTGGAGCTGACCAGGATCGAACTGGCGACCTCTTGACTGCCAGTCAAGCGCTCTCCCGAACTGAGCTACAGCCCCACTGGGGCTTGTATACTACCGAAAACGGCTTCGTCCGTCAAGCCGCGCCGCGCAGGCCCGCCGGAGAGGGACGAGCCGGCGGCGGGCCGGCCTCACGGCCAGCTGTGCATGCGGATGCCCTTGGCCCGCAGAGCGCCGAAGAGCTTGTAGGAATCGAGCATGGTCAGCGTCGTGTCCTGGCCCCACCCCGCCCACATCGCCCGGACGTTCACGTGCTGCTCGAAGAACATTTCGTCCACGACCGAAGCGACCTTCGGATCGTCGAGGACCTGCTCGATGATGGCGTCCTCGATGTCGGGGACATCGATGTCCAACTTCGCCACGACATAATCGCGCGGCGTGACGCCCATGCCCTCCAGGATGCGCCAGGGATTCCAGCGCCCGATGGGCGACTTCTCCACGCCCCGGTTGAAGTAGATGTAGTGGGGCAGGACGTCGTCCGGCACGTGCCGGTAGATCTCCTCCGGGGTGTGCTTGTCCACCTCGAAGGCCACGATCCAATCGAAGGCCTGGCGCTGCCGCTTGAAGCGGTCGACGAACCAGCTGGTGCTGGCCGAGGCCGGGTCGCCGTTCCACTCGTCGTAGAGCGAAGCGCCCATGTCCACGAGGAAGGTCTGCGGGCGGGCGCAGTCGCCGCGGCCCGCCGGATCGGTCATCCAAGGCGTGAAGCCGCCGATATGCCAGGAATCCGGATCGCCGGGCGTATCGCTCCAGGGGGCCGCCGGGCCGATGAGGAGGTGGCGCTTGGACTGGACGGGACCCTCCCCCGAATCGAAGGCCATGTAGTCCTCGTCCTGCACCCGGGGCGGCCGCGGACAGATGGTGAGCGGATCGCGCAGGATGCCGACGAGCGGCTCGATGAGCTGCACCCGCCGCTCCCCCGTGTCCTTCAGGTCCGGGCCGACGCAGCGCTTGTAGACCATGCGGGAAAAGAGGTTGATCGTTCCCGCCGGCACGGGCGCGCCGCGCAGGACGAGCCCGCGGACGGCGCGAAGGAGCTGGACGGACCGCTTGACGTCCTCGGGCTTGGCCAGGAATTCGCACTCGAGATTGTGGCGCTCGCCCGATTCCTCGCCCTTGCGCCATTCCTGCTCCCAAGCCGAGGGCTGGTAGGAATCGAACAGCCAGGCGCCCGGATCGACGGCCTGGGCGCGGCCGTGCCGGCCGCAGCCGGCCAGGGCGAGAACCGCCGCCGGGAAAAGGGCGGAAGCGAGGAAGGCCCTCGAACTCCGTTTCTGCGCCGGGGCGCCGGCCGGACATTCCATCGTGCGCATCTCTTTCGTTCGGGCCCGCGGTCTCCGTCGATAAGAACGCGGGATCATCGCGGGATATTACTCACGGCGGCCGGCGCGGTCAACCCCGCCCGGGTGGATAAGGCGACCCCGGTTGGGCTAGAATGGCCTCCAGGAGAGCAAAGACGTGACGGTCTGGACGGCGTTTCGTTGGGAAACCATCGCTATCACCGCGGCTTGGGCGGCGTCCGAAGTCGCCCTCACGATCCTGACGCGTTCGAAAAGCGGCGCCCTCGTCAAAGCGGACCGGGCGTCCATCGCCGCGATCTGGGTGACGACCGCGGTGAGCATCTTCCTCGGCGTGAGGTTCGGCGAGCGGCCGGCCGGATTCATCGCCGCGGGCAGCTTGGCGATCTCGGGGACGGGCCTCGTCCTCATGCTCGCCGGCCTCGCGGTCCGCTGGGCGGCCATCCTGACGCTGGGCCGGTTCTTCACGGCGGACGTCAGCATCCAGCGCGAGCACCGCATCGTCGAGACCGGATTTTACCGCGGCGTCCGCCATCCCTCCTATGCGGGAGGGCTGTTGACGTTCATCGGCCTCGGCCTGACGTTCTCGAATATCTGGAGCGCGCTCGTCCTGACGGTTCTCCCGCTCGGCGCCTTTCTCTATCGGATCTCGGTCGAGGAGCGGGCGCTCGTCGCGTATTTCGGCGACGATTACGTGCGATACAAGCGGCGGACGAAGCGGCTGATCCCCTGGGTCTATTGACGCGGGCGGCCTAAGCGCCCGCCCGGACGGCCTCGACGCCGGCCGTGGTCTTGGGCAGCTCGCGGCCCAGGAGACGCGCCCCTTTGGCCATGACGACGAAGTTCTCCTCGTTGCGGCAGCCGCCGAAGTCCCGGTAGGCCTCGATCTTCTCGTAATCCAGGAACGCGGCGTGTCGCTTCTCGCCGCGCCACATATCGATCAGCTCGGGGATGAAGTAGATCCCGGGCTCGATCGTCAGGACGAAGCCGGGCTCGAGCGCGCGCGCCAAGCGAAGGGATTTCAGGCCGAACTGCGTGCTCTTGGCCCGCCCCCCGTAGCCGACGTAGACCTCGCCGAGGTTCTCCATGTCGTGGATGTCCAGGCCCATCATGTGGCCGAGGCCGCAGGGAAAGAAGAGCGCGTGCGCGCCTTGGCGGACGGCCTCCTCCGGGTCGCCCTTCATCAGCCCGAGGTCCTTCATCCCCCGGGCGATGACCGTGCAGGCGGCGACGTGGATCTCCTCGAACTTCCGGCCGGGCCGGAGGAGCGAAACGGCGTGCTCGTGCGAGGCGAGGCAGAGGTCGTAGATCTCCTTCTGGCGGGACGTGAACCTGAGGCCGATGGGGAAGGTGCTCGACAGGTCGCCGGCGTAATGGGAGGCGATCTCCGCCCCCGCGTCGAGCAGGAACATGCGCCCGTCCTCGAGCGTGTTCCCGTAGCGGTGGTTGTGGAGGGTCTGCCCGTTGCGGGTGGCGATGATCGGGAAGGACAGCGACGCGCCGGCGGCCAGGGCCGTCTCGTCGACGACGGCCATCACCTGGGCCTCCGTCAAGCCGGGACGGACGGTCCGCATCGCGGCCAGATGCATGTCGCCGGTCAGGGCGACGGCCTTGTCGATCTCCGCGATCTCCTCGGCGCTCTTCACGTTGCGCTGGGCGACGACCGCCTCGATGAGGGGGACGGACGCGGCGTCCTCGGACCGGCGGGGATCGATCGCCAGCCAGTCGTAGAGGAGGACCCGGTGGTCGGCCCGGTAGGGCGGGAGGACATGGACGGTCCGGCCCTGCGCCCGGGCGCGTTGGACGGCGTCCTTGGCCTGGGCAAACGGGGCCGTCTTGTCCACGCCTGCCTTGGCGCCCCATTCCCGCAGGGTCGGCTGGGGGCCCCGCCAGACAATGTCCTCGACCGTGAAGTCGTTCCCGAAGAGGGTGTCCGTCCCGGCGTCGACGTCGACGACGGCCGCCAGGCCCGGGATGTCGGCCCCGAAATAGTAGAGGAACGTGCTGTCCTGGCGGAACGGATAGGCGTTGTCCGTGTAGTTCATCGGGCTCTCCTCGTTGCCGAGGAGGAGGATGACGCCCGAATGGACGAGCGAGCGAAGGCGGCGGCGGCGCTCGATGTAGGTTGCGGCTCGGAACATGGCGGCCTCCTTGTCGATGCTCGCGGGAGCGGAAATGACATCAAGCCGGCATTGTACCACCGTCGGAGTCGTCTGGCACAAACAATCATCCGGCCGTCGAGCGAAGGGGCCATCCTTTTGATTTCGCTCGGGTTCTCCATTAGAATGGACTGGCCATGAAGCTCAAGGACGTCAAGGCGGCGAGGGCCAGGGCGGCGGCGCTCCTGGACCAGGCCGGCATCGCGATCACGGCGCGCGAGCGCGACGAAATGGAGATCGCGGACTTCGGCCTCGATGACCTGGACCATTACGGCCTCCAGGTGGTGGTCTACGAATCGAACGAGCGGTATTGCGCCAAGGAGATCGTCCTCTTCCCCCGCCAGATCTGCCCCGAACATCACCACCCCCCCATCGACGGGGCGAATCCGGGCAAGCAGGAGACGTTCCGCTGCCGCTGGGGCGTCGTCTATCTCTACGTCGAAGGCCCGCCGGCGGCGCATCCCAAGGCCGTCGTCCCGGAGGGCGACGAAGCCCACTTCACGGCCTGGCACGAGATCGTCCTCAATCCGGGCGAGGCCTACACGCTGCCCCCGGGGCGGCTGCACTGGTTCCAGGCGGGGGACCGGGGCGCCGTCCTGAGCGAGTTCTCGTCGAAGAACCTCGACGAGACGGACGTCTGGCGCAACCCGCGCATCAAGAGGATCCCCACGGTCGAATAGCCCGGGGCGGCCGCGCGGCGATCAGGCGTCGCGGGCCGCGTCGGCCATGGCGGCGACGTTCTGTGCCGGGACGTTCGGCAGCAGCGCCTCGTGGCTCGGGCTGACGATCCACCACGGCCCGAAGACGTCCTTCAGCCGCCGCACCTCCGCCCGCACGTCGGCCGGCGTTCCGTGGACCAGCAGCTGCTGCGTGTCGATGCCGCCCAGGAAGGCGATCCTCCCCCGGAAATCGCGGGCCAGGCGCTCGGCCTCCATGCCGGCGGCGCGCGCTTGGAGCGGGTGCAGGCAATGGACGCCCGCGGCGATGAGATGGGGGATGACGCGGGTGATCGACCCGCACGAATGGAGGATGACCTGGTATCCGCGCGAGCGCGCCTGGTCGGTGAAGCGCCGGAACCAGGGCAGGACGAACTCCTCGAAATGGCGCGGGCTGATGATCAGGTCGCGCTGCGTGCCGAAATCGTTGCCGAAGAAATAGGCGTCGACGAGCCGCTCGCCGCCGCCCGCCGCGGCAGCGGCCTCGACGGCGTCGTAGAAGCGGCGATTGGCCTCGAGGTAGAAGCCGCAGACGCGGGCCGTGACCGCGTGGACGACGGCCGGGTGCGTGTGCATCTTGACGAAATACTCCTCGAGGCCGAAGAGGTCCATCACGTCGTGGAAGAAGGGGGCCCAGAAGCCGCTCGCCCGGTAGAAAGGCCCCGCGCCGCGCAAGGCCGACAGGCATTCGGCGAAGTCGAGGAAGGCGGGATCGGGCCAGTCCCAGGCGGCGACCTCGAGCTCGGTTTCCGCGCGGGCCAGCGGACCCGGCTGGCCGTGGAAGACCTTGTAGGCGCTGGCGTCGAAGATCTTCTTTCCCGCGGGGTGCCGGTACGTCGTGGGCATGTATTGGGGCGTGATCCAGCGGAAGTCGTCGCCGAGCTTGAGGCGCAGCTCCTCCTCGGTCCGCGTCCCGAAGTAGCGGTGGTAGATCGGCCAGGTATCGGGGTGCGGGTTGCCGAGCCAGAAGCCGAGGCGCGGGACGGGCTGGAGGGCGATCAGGTCGCGGACGAGGTCCCTGCTGTTAATTGGAGACACAATACCTATTTCCCAATTTATCCCGGCGTCGCATAGCGCCTCCCCGATCCTCGGCTGCCGCGTCAGCGATGTTTCTTGACTGCGTCGAACATCGCCTCGACATTCCGCGGCGGGACGTGGGGCATGATGTTGTGGACCTGGGTGAACACGAAGCCGCCGCCCGGGGCGAACGTGGCGATGCGCTCGCGGACGTGGGCCTCGATCTCGGCGGGCGTCCCGAGCGGCAGCACGCGCTGCGTGTCGCAACCGCCGCCCCAGAACGTGACGTCCTTCCCGAATTCGCGCTTGAGGCGCGCCGGGTCCATCCCCCGGGCGCTCGTCTGGACGGGATTGATGATCTCCACGCCCGCCTCGATCAGATCGGGCAGGATGTCGGAGATGGCGCCGCACGAATGGAGGAAGACGTGGAGGCTCGACCGGCGGCGCACGGTCTCGTAGATGAGCTTCTCGCGCGGCTTGAAGACCTCGCGGTAGAGGCGGGGCGAGACCTGGAGCGCCTGCTGCGTGCCGAGGTCGTCGCCCATCTGGATGATCTGGACGTAGCCCTCGACCGCGTCCAGGATCTTGGCCAGGCCGGCAAGGTGCGACTCGACGAGCTTGTCGAGGAGGGCCTCGGCCTTGGGCCGGTTCTCCAGGAGGTCGATCAGGAACTGGTCCATGCGGCAGAGGTACTGGCCCCATTCGAGGAGGTTCGCCCCGAAGGCGATCATGACCGCGTAGTCCGTCGTTTCGGAGAGATGCTTGGCCCGGCGCCGAATGTCGGCCAGGTGTTCGGGCGTGAGGGGCTTGTGATACGGCGCGCACGGCAACCCGCCCCACGTTACGTCGTCCATCAGGGCCGGCAGGCGGTCGAGGATGGCGAGGTCCGCGCCGTCCCAGTCCTTGAGCGGGAAGTGCGTCTGGCTGAGGTAGTAGGCGCCGGCGGGCATGGCCCCGATCTCGAGGCCGCGGCCGTTGCGGGCCACCCAGCCGCCGTCGCGCGGGACGAAATCGACGTAGGCCGGGATCTTGGCCGGCGCGCCGTCGGGCAGGGTGAAGTCCTTCCAGTCGCTCTCGCCCTCGAGCCAGACGCGGCCGAGGTCGACGACGTCGGACTCGACGTAATCCAGGATCTCCTGCTCGGGCAAGGCGAGCTGCTGAACGACGTCATAGACCCGCGTCGCGCCGCCCGCGAGGCCCAGGTGCTTCTTGAGCCGGCCGTAGGCGCCGGCCGTGATGCCCGTGGACCGCATCGCCCCGAGATCGAGGGGGACGCGGTCCGGCTCCTTGTGCTGGATGGTCCGGAGAACCCGCTCGCGCCGTGTCATGGCTCCCATTGTATCATCGAAATCGGTGACAGTTACTCCATTTCCTGATTTGAAATTCGGAAATCAGGTTACTGTCACCGATTTCATCTCGTAGGGGCGGAGCTTGAAACGGAACGCGCGGGGCTTGCCCAAGTCAACTCGCAGGCGGACGTCGGCCGCCAGGCCGGCCGCCTCTTGCAGCCGGACGACAAGAGCCCGGCCGTCGTCCGCGCGCTTGAGGGCCGCGAGACGCACGTGGCCGGGCTCGAGGGCAAGGAACTCCTCGCGCTGCGGCGCGCCCACCCCGATCGGCAGGTGGGCCAGGGCGAACGGGGGGGCGCTCATCCGGTCGGCCAGCCCCGGCAGCCGACGCCGCACGTCGTCCGGCGCGCCGGAAATCACGAACAGCCGGACGTCGTGGACGCCGAGATCCGCGTATTTCCGGGCGGGCGCGGCGGGTGGAGCGCCGAGCGCGAACCCCTGCTCGTGGCAATAGGCCGCGCTCCGCAGGACCGACAGGCGGATCGCGCCGTCGGCATAATCGAATCCCGGCTGGCCCGAATTCACGACGCCGAGGGCCGCCCTGACGCCGCGCCCCGCGCTTCTCCCCTCCACGAGCAGCCACCGCCCGTGGACCTGCTCGTTCCCGTCGGCCGGCCGGGCGATCGCCCCCCCGGGGACTTCGGCAAGGATCGACGGCGCGTCGAGTCCCGTGGGGAAAGCCAGCTTCAGGCGTCGCCGCTCGTCGTTCCATTCGATGCGGAACCGCCACTCGACGACGGGCCACGTCGGATAGACGAGCGACTGCATCGCGATGCGGCTGCGGCCATATTCCAGCACGGACTCCGTGATCGACCGGACCGGGCCGCGCTTCACGACGCGCGCGGGGCCGAGGGGCCGGAATTCCCCCGCGATCTTCCCGTAGGACCGGCGGTCCGTGCCCCACGAATCGGCGTCGTCCTCGATCACCAGAGCGCGCGGAACGGGATCGGGACCCGCCGCCGCTTCGGGACGCGCATCGGGCGAAGGGGGCGAGGCCCCCGCCGTCTTCTCCACCGCCCGCACCTCGTATCGCGCGGCGCCCACGCCCGGCAGGTCGTCGACGAACGCCAGCCGGCGCCGCCAATCGTGGAACGGGAGCAGGGCCTCGGGCTGCTCCTCCTGGGACTCGACCTCGCCGCCGTCCAGCCGGAATACCTTGAGCTCCCATTCTCCGGTCCAGAGCGGCCGCAGATCCGACATGCACTCGAATTCCACCGGTCCGGCGGCGCCGCCGGGGTTCGCGTTCAGGACCGTCACCGGGACGTACAATTTGCGCGCGCCGCTAATGCCGCCTCGGCCTCTCCGCCCGCCACCCCTCCCGCCCCGATTGAGCGCCGCCGCCGCGCCCAGTCTGAGGCGCCGGGCCTCCTCCTCGACCTTGCCGTAGAGCGCCAGCGCGTCCCGCTCGGCGGGCTCCACGCAGCTTCCGGTAATGATGTCGTGGAAATCGTTGAACAGGTGACCGCGCCAGGCCTCGGCCAGCTCTTCCGCCGGATAGGCCAGTCCCCTGGCCCGCCACGCCGCGGCCCGCAGCGCCTCCGTCTGGGTCAGCAGCCCCAAGCTTGCCTGCGCGGCTCTCTTCACCCGCGACAGGGACGTGTAGCATCCCGTGAAGACATGCTGCAGATCGCCCGCGACGACCGGCGCCGCCGCGATCCACGGCTTGATCGCCTCGTAGAAGCCGTCCGTCGTCCCGTGGATCACGCGCACGCGCCGTTCGCGGCGCCGGAACGCGTCGATCCGGTCGAGGTCGATCCGCGTCGCCCCGCCGCCGTGATCGCCGAGGCCCCAGAAGACGGCCACGTCGCGCCCGAGCTCCAGGGCTTGCTCCGCCCCTTCCTCGAGCCGGCGCTCGAGGTTGCCGCGTTCCGTGTGGTAGAGGCCGAGCTCGATGCGGTAAGTCGGGATCTCCGATCCGTCGCACCCTCTCCACCGGTAGAGATCGGCGGGCAGGGCCATCTCCCCCGCTTGCGGACGCATGTGGATGTACATCTTGTAGCCGGCCCGCACCAGGAGCTGGGGCAGGCCGGCGCCGTGCCCGAAC
>Ga0335071_10001572_pt1 | contig 24620 bp, 19 predicted proteins | sample Lox_Sample_15_FD_206724 | JGI IMG/M metagenome (GOLD analysis project Ga0335071, IMG submission 206724) | Soil microbial communities from Loxahatchee National Wildlife Refuge, Florida, United States - Lox_Sample_1.5 | ecosystem: Environmental > Terrestrial > Soil > Wetlands | place: USA... | reverse complement strand
GCGAGGGGGGCGTCCCCGCCAGCCGGCGTCGGCGACGTTCGGTGGCCGGCCGAGGAGATCCCGCCCGGCCGGCGTGACCGGTCGCCGTGCGCCCGGCATGGGCTCCTCGCCCGGGAGCGAGCGCGGGGCCTCCTGGCTCGCCCGGCCGTGGCTTCGCCCTGGCACTGAGTGAGCCCGCATCCGCTTGCTCCCGCGGTCCAGGCGGGCGCTCCCGCTCCTCGCCGCGCCCGGCTCGGCGTGGAGCTCTCGCGCAACCGCACCGGTCCCTGGGCCCGGCTCTCCACTCCTCCGCCCGAGTCGTTTGATGTCCATCATCTGGGAAGCCGACGAGGGAGAGGCGGCCGCGGGACGGCCGACCGATGCGGGCGGGCGTCCGGCGGAGCCGCCGGGACGTCTGCACGGTCGTCTCGACACCGTTTCGAGGAGGCAGGCATGAGCGGGAAGACTCTGGACCGGGTGGTGGTGGTGACGGGAGCATCGGCGGGCGTTGGCCGGGCGGTGGCGCGAGCCTTCGGCCAGCAGGGGGCCAAGGTGGGGCTCATCGCCCGGACCGAGGAGGCGCTGCGGGACGCCGCCGGGGAGATCGAGCGAGCCGGCGGCCAGGCGATGGTGCTGCCGCTCGACGTCGCCGATCCAGGCGCGGTGAACGCCGCCGCCGATCAGGTGGTGGCGCGCTTTGGCCGGATCGACGTGTGGGTCAACGACGCCATGGTGTCCGTCTTCTCGCCGGTGAAGGAGATGAAGCCGGAGGAGTACCGTCGGGTGACCGAGGTCGACTATCTGGGCTATGTCCACGGCACCCAGGCGGCGCTGAGACACATGCTGCGGCGCGACCGCGGACACATCATCCAGATCGGATCGGCCCTGGTCTACCGCTCCATCCCACTGCAGAGCGCCTACTGCGCCAGCAAGGCGGCCATCCGCGGGTTCACCGATTCGCTTCGTTGCGAGCTGTACCACGACCACAGCCGGGTGAAGCTCAGCATGGTGCAGCTCCCGGCGGTCAACACCCCGCAGTTCGATGTGGTGCGCTCCCGTCTACCCAACCGCCCCCAACCCGTGCCGCCCATTTTCCAGCCGGAAGTGGTGGCCCGGGCCGTCCTCTACGTCGCCGACCATCCGGTGCGTGAGCTGTGGCTGGGGCTAAGCGCAGTCCGGGCCATCCTCGGTCAGATGCTCATCCCCGGCCTCCTCGACCGCTATCTCGGGCGGACGGGCTACACCTCGCAGCAGACCTCGGAGCGCGAGCCACCCGGCCGCGCCGACGATGTCGACCGGGCACTCCGAGGCGATCGGGGCTCGCACGGAGACTTCGACACCCGCTCGCAGGGGCGGAGCGCCGAGCTGTGGCTGAGGATGCACCGTCGCTGGATCGCCGGCGCCGCCGCCGCGGCGGCAGCCGGGGTGCTGGGTTACCGTGCCCTGACCGCTTGACTGCTTCGAGCCCTCGGCGTGGAGGGGTGTGTGGCTCCGCCCCGCCGGTATCCTACGTTGGCGACCTTCCAGGCGGGACACGCGCCCGGTCCGGAGATGAGATAATGTTGGACTCGAAACGATCGGGCGGCCGCCCGCTCGCCGTCCCGGCATGTCCATCCCCTCTGGGCCTCAGCTAACCGACCTTCTCGCCCGGCTGCGCGCCCTCAGCGGCCGCTCGTTCCAGGCGTTGCGACGCGCCGGGTTCGTCCCCGCCGATTCGCCGCTCGACCTGCACATCGCCGGGCGGGTCCTGCTCCATTCCGGGCTGGTCGGGCTGGTGGCCGGTCTTCTGGGAGCGGCATTCTTCGCTGGGCTGGAGCTCGGCCAACGGGTGCTGCTCGAGGGGCTGGGAGGGCTGGCCCCGCTTCGCGCCGGGGGCGAGACGGTGGTACCGAGCGCCTCGCGGATCCTGTTCCGGCCGTGGGTGCTGGCGTTCCTCCCGGCCCTGGGTGGCCTCGCGAGCGGACTGCTCACCTGGCGGCTGGCGCCGGAGGCGGCCGGCGGCGGTGGCGACGCCGTCATCGACGCGTATCACCACGGGGGGCTCATCCGGCGCCGCGTGATCCCGGTGAAGGGGCTGGCAGCGGTGCTCACGCTCTCCTCGTGGGGCTCGGGCGGCCGCGAGGGGCCGACGATGCAGATCGGGGCGGCGGTGGGTGCCGCCGTGGCCCGGCTGCTGCCCACCACTCGCGCCGAGCGCCGCGTGTTGCTCGTGGCCGGGGTGGCTGCCGGCATCGCCGCAGTGTTCCGCACCCCCCTCGGAGCGGCTCTGCTCGCTACCGAACTCGTCTACCGCGACGACTTCGAGGCCGACGCCCTCATCCCCTCCGTGTTCGCCAGCGTGGTCTCCTACTCGGTGGTGATCGCCATCTTCGGTGAGACCCGGCTCTTCACCGACCTGCCTCGGTTCCCCTTCCGGCCCACCCAGCTACCGCTGTTCGCGCTGGCGGCGGTGGCCGTCTCGCTGGCCGCGGTCGGCTTCGTGCGCCTCCTCCGGCTCGTGCAGCGTCGGTTCTCGAGCCGGTCGCTCCCGGTGTGGGCCCGCCCCGCCGTCGGCGGCCTGTTCATGGGCCTACTGGGGACGGCGCTCCTCTTGTGGGTGGATCACCGGCACGGGGCCCTGGCGCGCGGGTTCGGCGTCTTCGGCGGTGGGTATGGAGTGCTACAGGTGGCCATGACGGGCGCCGCCTGGCTGCCTCCAGGCTGGACGACGGTCGGGCTCCTAATCACTGTGGCGGTGCTGAAGATGGTCGCCTCGGCGCTCACCATAGGCAGCGGCGCCGCCGCCGGCGACTTCGCCCCCTCGCTGGTCGTCGGTGGCCTGGTGGGTGCCGCCTTCGGCGCCGCCGCCCAGCTTGCCACCGGCGATCCCACCATCCAGCCGGCCGCGTTCGCGCTGGTGGGCATGGGGACTCTGTACGGCGGCCTGGCCCATGCCCCGCTGGCAGCGCTGGTCCTGGTCTCCGAACTGGCCGGCAGCTACGACCTGCTCGTTCCCATGATGCTGGCCATCGGCATCGCCTACGTGGCGCTGCGCCGCCACTCGCTCTATCGGGCGCAGCGCCCCTCCCGCAGCGCCGCGGCGCCTGCACCCGAGTTCGGGCCGGAGATGGTCCGGGCGGCGACCCGCTCGGTCGCCTCTCTCTTGGTCGCTCCGGAGATCGCCCCCGTCGACGCCCGGGCGCGTCTGTCGGCACTTGCCGAGGCGACTCGGTCCGCCCGCCGTCAGCGGGTGGTGCTGGCCCAGGGTCCGAGCGGTCCCTGCGGGCTGGTGGAGCTCGAGCTGCTCGCCGAGGTGCCTGAGTCCGAGCGCAGCTGGATGACCGTGGCCGACGCCATGGTGCCGGTCGTCTCGCTCCCTCCCCAGGCCACCTTCGGCGACCTGGCCCAGCAGCTGGAGCGATGCAGCGTCTCGCAGATCCCGGTGCTGGACTCCGACGGGTTGATGCTGGGCTGGGTCGGCGACCTGGAGCTCCGGGAGGCACTTCTCGAGCCGGCCGCAGAGATCGGCTAGCGCTTCCCGCGCAGGGTGCGTTCCAGGGCCTCGAGCACCGATGCTGCCGCCCGCACCTCGCCCGGCGGGAGACTGGCCAAAGCGGCCGTGAGCGCGGCCTCGACGGTCCCCCGGCTGACGCGATCGACCGCCGCGCCCTGGGGGGTGAGTGAGAACAGCGCCCGGCGGGCATCGACCGCATCGGTCCCTCGCCTCAGGATCCGGCGTGCCACGAGTCGCTTGAGCAGCCCGGTCAGGGTGCTGGGGTGCAGCCGCAGGATGCGAGCCAGGTCACCCGCGGAGATTCCCGGGTAGCGGCCGACCAGCCGGACCACCATCCGCTCGGGGCCGGTGACTCCCAGGCGCGCCTTCATCCGCCGGGAGGCCGACTCCAGCTCGTGGTTCAGACCCCACAGGGCGCGCAGGAACTCGAGCACCTCGCCCAGCGGGCGCCGGGCGGTGACCGGCCCGATCCCGTCCAACGACGAGCGCGCTGGTGTTGTGGTTCCCATCCCCGACCCTCCCTCCCTCCTCCGTGGACAGGCTACGGGGTTTGGGCGGCCGAGACAAACCGGTGGTTGCTGCGGCCGAGCCTGGCCCGGCGGCCACCTCACCCCTCGGCGGAAAGGCGGGTCCCCGGCCGGCGCCGGGCAGCGGCAGCCCGGTAGGCGCGCAGGATTCCCCTGGCGGTGACCACTCCCGTCGCCGCTCCGTCCTCCATCACCGGGGCGGTATCGGTGCCCGCCTCGGCCAGGGTGCGCATCCCATCCTCCAGGGTCTGCCCACCCCGCAGCGAAAGACGCACGGTCACCGCCGAGAGCGGAGAGCCGTGCTCGGCGGCGGGCACCCGCGCCAGCGACGTCCGGCTGATGCTCCCGACCGGCCTTGCGGCGGCGTCCAGCACCGCCGCCACCTGTACCCCCGCCGCGGCCATGCGCGCCAGCGCCTCGGACACGGCGGTTTCCTCTGGCAATGCCAGCTCGAGCCGCTCGGTCGCCTCGGCCAAGGCCACGCTGGCGAGCAGCGGCGTCCCGAAACGGGCCCGGTGAAACGGGGAGCTGGCCCGGTCGAGTAGCTGCGCCCGGTAGATCGTCTCGTCGCCGACCACCGCGGTGCTCACCGCCACCGCGATCATGGCCGGGGCGAGCAGCGACAAGGTACCGGTCATCTCCGCCACCATCAGCATCACCGCCAGCGGCGCATGGGCGATGCCACCGAAGAGCGACATCATTCCGACGATCACGAAGGCGGCCGGCTCCCCCGGCATACCCGGCAAGGCCAGGGCGGTCCCGAGCCGCCACAGGGCAGCGCCGAGCATGGCCCCGACCACCATCCCCGGTCCGAAGATCCCGCCCGAGCCCCCCGTGCCGATGGAGAGGGAGGTGGCCAGGATCTTGGCGAAGGGGAAGACGACGAGAAGGGCAACGGGAAACGCGGCGATCGATCCGCGGGTCATCACCGCCTGTACCCAGCCATACCCCGTGTGTAGTACCTGCGGGAACACCAGTCCGAGCGCTCCCACCCCGAGCCCCCCCAGCCCGGCCTTGAGCCAGCGCGGAAGGGGGACGCGGGCGAAGGCAGCCGTCACCCCGTAGAAGCTGCGCGCATAGAGGAGCCCGCCGCCGCCCGCTGCTGCCCCGAGGACGGTGTAGTAGAGGAGCTGGACCGGGGAACCCAGCTCCAGGGCCGGATGGGCGCCGAAGATGGGGGTGAAGCCGACCACCGCCCCGTAGAGCGTGTAGCCCACGATCGAGGCAATGAGCGAGGGGAGGATGGCCTCCACCTCCATGTCGTGCACGTAGAGGATCTCGGCCGCCAGCAGGGCTCCTCCCAGCGGCGCCCGGAAGATGGCCCCGATCCCGGCGCCGATCCCCACCGCGACCGCGATGCGGCGATCGCCCGGGCGCCGCAGCACGGCTCGCCCCAGGAGCGCCCCGAACCCCGCCGAGATTTGCGCCGCCGGTCCCTCCCGTCCCGCCGACCCCCCCGTGCCGATGGTGATGGCCGAGGCCAAGAGCTTCACCGGCGGGATCCGGGCCCGGATCCAGCCGCCGCGGCGGTGAAAGGCCTCGATGGCGGCGTCAGTGCCGTGGCCTTCCGCCTCTGGCGCAAGGCCGAAGACGATGAGGCCCGAGGCCAGTCCGCCGAGAGCGGTCACGAGCGGCAGCAGCCAGGGGCGAACCGCGGGAGCGTACGTCGCTGCTCCCTCGCCGGCGGGTCCGGGCGGCTGGAACCCGGTGGCCAAGGCCAGAGCCAGGTGGGTGACGAGCTCGATGGCGCGGGTGAAGAGGATGGCCCCGCCGCCAGCCACCACACCGATGGCCGCGCCGATGGGGAGCCAGCGGGCCAGCCGGCCGGTGCTCTCGGTCCCGCCGCGCGACCCGATGCTCCACCGGGGCCGCAAGCTCCCCAGCCACCTCAGCAAGCGCGCCATCGCCCGCATCTTCCCCATGAAGCTAAGCTGCCATGCTTTGATGTCAAACGGATTGTCCGGTTCGGGGCAGGTCGTGCCCAGGGCCATGCAGCCCGGCCGGGCCGTGCACAACCTCCAGGCGAGCCTCATGGCCCCTGGTCACGACCCGTCACGCTGGCGCGACCGCCTCCTCCTGGCGGGGCTGGCCGCCATCGGCCTGGCCATCTCTTGCTACCTGGCCGCCGTCCAGGTGGGGATCGTCCCCGCCGCCTGGGACCCCTTCTTCGGCCGGGCCAGCAGCGCGCGCGTCCTCCACTCCGCGCTCTCCCGCGCCTTGCCGGTCCCGGATGCGCTTCTCGGCGCTCTGGGATACGCGGGGGAGATCTCCCTCGGTCTGACCGGGAGGCGGGAGCGCTTTCGGACCGCCCCCTGGGCGGTGCTGGCCTTCGGAGCCCTCGCCGCGGCGATGGCCCTGGTGGGCCTGGGACTCGTCGCCGTCCAGGCGACACTGCTCCACGCCTGGTGCACGCTATGCCTGGGATCGGCGCTCGTGTCTTGGGCGGTGGCCGCCGGGGTGGTAGCCGGCGGCGAGATCCACGCCGCCCTTCGAACCGTCTTCGCCGGCCGGAAGTGGAGGCACGCATCGTGGCCGTGACCTTGCACCAGGGGACCACCTTCCTCGTCTGCGACGATGCGGGCGACTTCGAGCCGGGCGGTGATCAGGGGCTCTTTCACCTCGATACCCGGTTCCTCTCCCGTCACCAGCTCCGCCTCGATGGCAACGCGCCGGTGCTGCTCCAGCCCCTCATCCTCGAGGAGAGCCGGGGCTTGCACTTCCTCACCAATCCCGCGCTCAAGGGCGCCAGACGATCGACCCTGGCCGTCGTCCTTTCCCGGGAGCTGGCCGGGGGTGTCCGGGAGCGCATCGAGGTCGAAAACTATTCCGGGGAGCAAGCCCGGGCACTGCTCACCCTCTCCTTCGACAGCGACTTCGAGTACATCCTCACAGTGAAGAAGCGCGCCGCCGGTGGCGACGACGACGCCGGCTGGATCTCCCAGGTGGGCCGCGAGGTACACGCTGGGCGAGAGGTGCTGCTTCGGCTCGACGCGGACGGGTCTCGGCACCGGACCTCCCTGACCTTCGACCCCGCCCCGGACGAGCTGACGACCGGGGAGGCCCGCTTCCGGCTGGACCTCGCCCCCCGCCAGCGCTTGGTCGTCACGGTGGAGGTGGCTCCCTCGCTGGGCGACGGCTTCGTCCACCCCGCCCCATCCCCACCGCAGAGGGGCTCGGAGATCGACCGGCGCCGGGAGGAGGATCGGGTGGCGCGAGTAGAGTCCGACCACCCGGTCCTGGCCCGTGCCTTCGAGCAGGCCTCGCGCGACCTCACCGCCCTGCGCATCAAGGCCGAGGGGGGAGACCTCGCGGGGGGCGGGGGGGGGCAGTATGCCATCGCCGCGGGCATTCCCTGGTACATGGACCTGTTCGGCCGCGACAGCCTCATCGCCTCCTACGAATCGATGATCCACGACCCGGGGCTGGCCCGCGGAACGCTGGAAGCCCTGGCCCGTCTTCAGGGGAGACGGGTCGACCGGGTCTCCGAGGAAGCGCCGGGGAAGATCCTCCACGAGTACCGGATGGGCCCGCTCACACCGGCGGCCCGGAAGCTCATCCCCAGCTACCCCTACTACGGGAGCATCGACGCCACGCCGCTCTTCCTCATCACCCTGTCGGAGTACGTCCGGGCCACCGGGGATCTGGAGCTGGCCGAGCGGTTGTGGAGCGGGGTCGGGGCGGCAGTCGATTGGATGCGCCATTACGGTGACCGCGACGGCGACGGGCTACTCGAGTACCAGCGGGATACCGGCGCTGGCCTGGTCAACCAAGGGTGGAAGGACTCGGGCGACTCGGTGCGCTTCCGGGACGGGCGGGTCGCCGCCCCCGCGATCGCCCTCATCGAGGTCCAGGGGTACGCCTGCGAGGCGCGCCGCCGCACCGCCGAGTTGGCTCGACACCTCGGTCGCGGTGGGGAGGCCGATCGGCTCGAGGAGGAGGCCTCCACCCTGCAGGCGGAGATCCACCGCCGCTACTGGCTCCCGGACCGGGCCTTCTATGCCGAAGCGCTCGATGGGCGAAAGCGGCCGGTCGACGCCCTCACCTCCAACCCCGGCCACCTGCTCTGGGCAGGCGCCGTCGATGCCGATCGCGCCCGTGCCATCGCCGACGTGCTGCTCGGGGAGGAGATGTTCTCGGGCTTCGGTGTGCGGACCATGGGCTCGCGGGAGGGCGGGTACAACCCGGTCAGCTATCACGATGGCAGCGTCTGGCCACACGACAACGCCCTCATCCTGGCGGGGCTCTCCCGCTACCGACTTCGCAGCCACGCCGCCCGGCTCGCCGCCGGCCTGCTCGATGCGGTGGGGCACTTCCCCGACGCCCAACCCCCGGAGCTCTTCTGCGGCTTCGCCTCGCGCCAGTACCCGGCCCCAGTCCGCTACCCCACCGCCTGCCGCCCCCAGGCGTGGGCCTCGGGGGCAGTCATGCTGCTGGTCCGCTCCGTACTAGGACTAGAGGTGAATGCGCTCGAGCGGCGAGTCTCCCTCGACCCGCTGGTCCTGCCCGGCCTCTCCCGGCTCGAGCTGAAGGACGTCCCGGTGGGCGGTGCGCGGCTCGAGATCTCCGTCCAGGTCCAGGAGGGAAGGCCAAGTGCCCGGCTCTCCGGTCTGCCGCCCGGCTGGCAGCGGATCGAGCCGATCGCCTGACGGGATCTGCCGTCTCCTTGCTGGCCGGCGGCTGGCCCGGTTTTCGCCGCGCCGCTAGCGGCGCCGCAACGCCAGCATCAGGCCGCGAGCCGCCGCTGCCGCCGCGCCGACGAGGAGCGCCGCCCGGACCAGCTCTCGCAGCGGGCGCCGGGGGCGGCGCCGTCGGGCCCAGCGTTCCGCGTCGATGCCCGACGCACCGGGCTCGAACCCGAGCCGCACCGCCTCGGCGAGGTGGAGGGCGCGCCGCCGCGTTCCTTGCTCGATCTGGGTTCGGCAGGAAAACCCGTCGGCAAGGACCAGGTCCTGCCGCGCCGCCTTCCGCACCGCCGGGAGCACACCCAGCTCGCCGACTTGCTGCGAGACCCGGAAGCGGCGGCCCCCTTCGAATCCGAACGACCCGGCCATGCCGCAGCAACCCTCCTCCAGGGTGGTGAGCTCGAGCCCCAGCCGGCCGAGGACGCGCTGCTCGGCCTTCGCCCCCATCACCGCGTGCTGGTGGCAGTGGACCTGCATCACCGCGCGACGGCCGAGAGACGGCAGGGGGAAGGCATCGCCGTCGGCGTCGATGAGCTCGGCGAGCACCTTGGTCCGGCTGGCCAGCATCGCGGCTCGGCGGTCGTGAGGCAACAGCTCGGGCAGCTCGTCCCGGAACACAGCCGCGCAGCTCGGCTCGAGGACGACCACCGGCAGCCCGTCCTCGAGCGCCGGACCGAGCACCCGCAGGTTCCGTCCGAGGAAGGAGCGGGCCAGGCCGAGCATCCCGTAATCGTAGAGGGGCCGGCCGCAGCAGATCCTGCGAGCGGGGATCTCCGGCGCGTAGCCGGCCCGCTCCAGCACCTCGACTGCGGAGATGCCCACCTCGGGGTGAAAGAAGTCAGTGAAGGTGTCGACGTAAAGGAGCAGGCGCCGGCCGGGGCGCTGACCGGACCGGTTCCGCTCGAACCACTGCCGGAACGTGACCGGGGCAAAACGAGGGAGGTCGCGTTCCGGGGCAATGCCGAGAAGACGCTTACCGGCCGCCGAAACAAGTGGAGCACGGCCCAGGGCGTTCACCAGTCCGGGCGCCAGGGCGGCCGCCCGCGACCACCACATCACGAGCCCCATCGAATAGGCGGCCCGGGGGCGGATCCGCCCGGCGTAGTGATGGGAGAGGAACTCGGCCTTGTAACTGGCCATGTCCACGTTCATGGGGCAGTCGCTCTTGCAGCCCTTGCAGGCGAGGCAGAGGTCGAGCGCCTCCTTGACCGCCTCGGAGTGCCAGCCATCGCGGACCGGATCCCCGACCATCATCTCGTGGAGGAGGTGGGCCCGTCCGCGGGTGGAGTGCGCCTCCTCGTGGGTGGCCCGGTAGCTCGGGCACATCACTCCGCCGTGTTCGCGCCTGCACTCGCCGACTCCGACGCAGCGGGTAGCCACCCGACCGAACTTCCCATCATCCTGGCGATAGGCGAAGCGGGTCCGGGGACGCAGCTCCACGAACCCGTCGCCCAGCCGCAAGTTCTCGTCGAGGCGGTAGGGGTCGATCTTCTTCCCCGGGTTCATCTTCCACTGCGGGTCCCATATCCGCTTGTAACGGCGGAAGGCCTCGATGAGCTCCGGCCCGAACATCTTGTGGAGCAGCTCGCCGCGCGACTGCCCGTCGCCATGCTCACCGGAGAGCGAGCCGCCGAGCGACACCACCAGGTCGGCCGCCTCCTCGACGAAGTGGCGGTAACGCATGATCCCCTGGGCGGTGGTGAGGTCGAAGGTGATTCGGGTGTGGAGGCAGCCCTGGCCGAAGTGGCCGTAGAAGGCACCCTGGTAACCGAACTTCTCGTACAGCGGCCGGAGCTTGCGCAGGTACTCCCCCAGCCGGTCGGGGGCGACCGCGGAGTCCTCCCAGCCCTCCCAGGTGTCCGGTTCGCCGGGCACGCGGGCGGTGGCCCCGAGCCCCGATTCCCTCACCTTCCAGACGATCAGTTCCTCCTCCCGGTCAGCATAGAGCTTCATGTCCGGCGCATGGGGGCGCCGGCGCAGGGCATCCATGGAGCGGCGCGCGTTGGCCTCCGCCTCGCTCCGGTCGGCACCGCCGAACTCGACCAGGAGCCACCCCTTGCCCTCGGGCAGAAGCCTGAGCCGTTCCGGGTGCAGCTTCTTCTTCTTCATGTCCTCGACCAGAAACTCGTCGATGCCTTCGAGACCGATGGGGCCGAGCCGGAGCACCTCCGGTACGTCCTCGGCCGCTCGGTACACGTCGGGGTAGCCGAGAACCACCAGGGCACGCCCGGGCGGGCTGGGGACGAGCCGCACCTCGGCCTGGAGGATGGTGACGAGCGTGCCCTCGCTGCCCACCAGGGCCCGGGCCACCTGGAACTCCCTCTCCGGCAGCAACTCGTCCAGGTTGTAGCCGGAGACGCGCCGAGGGATGCGCGGGTAGCGGGCCCGCACCCGATCGCCCACCTCGTCGCGCAACTCGGTGAGGGCGGCGTAGATCGCCCCGCGGCGGCCGCCGCTGGCGATGATGGCCCGGCGCTCGTGGTCGGGGGTGGGGCCCACCCACATTCGCTGGCCGTCATAGGTGAGCACCTCCAGCCGCTGCACGTTCTCCGCGGTGCGCCCGGACATGAGCGCGTGCACGCCGCAGGAGTCGTTGCCGATCATCCCCCCCAGCGTGCAGTGGTTGTGGGTGGAGGGGTCGGGCCCGAAGGTGAGGTGGTACCGCTCGGCCGCCTCGCGGAGGGTGTCCAACACCAGCCCCGGCTCGACCCGGGCCAACCGTTGTTCCGGGTCGAGGGAGACGATCCGGTTCAGGTACTTGGAGAAGTCCATCACCACCGCCACGTTGCAGCACTGGCCGGCCAGGCTGGTCCCGCCGCCGCGGGAGAGCAGCGGCGCCCCGTGGCGGCGGCAGACGTCGACCGCGGCCACGACGTCGTCCAGGCTCCGCGGGACGATCACCCCGATGGGGACCTGTCGGTAGTTGGAACCGTCGGTGGAGTAGAGGGCGCGCGTGCCCGCGTCGAAGCGGACCTCGCCGTCCATCGCGCCGGAGAGGTCCTCCTCGAGCGCCCGGGCCGCCTCGACCGGGAAGGGGGCGTGGGCCCCGCGCGGCTCCTCTTCCTGCCGAAGCCGGTCGAGCGGCATCGCCCCGCGCCCCAGGCCCGGGATCCGGGCTCGGCCCAACTCCGTCTGCGGCTGCATGTTCACCTCCGGCTCAGATGGCGAACCTGGCGAGGTCGGCCCGCTTGGGCACGAACCCCAGGCCCGGGCCCGCCCCCTCGCGCGGGAGCTGGCCATCCTTCGGGAACGGAATGCCCTCGAAGTAGGCGGACTCGATGCGGGCGTGGTCGTAGAAGTACTCGGCGTGAACCGCGGTCGGCGCGGCGCAGAGCAGGGCCGCGTGCAACGAGGGGGCGCAGTGCGAGGAGAGCGGAAGGTGATGGGCGAAGGCCAGGGCCGCCGCCTGCAGGAATCCGGTCGGTCCCAGGCAGCGGGTGGCGTCGGCCTGAAGCACGTCGACCGCCCCGGCCGCCACCATCCGCTCGAAGTAGAACAGGTCGTAGCCGTACTCGCCCGCGGCGACCTCCATGCCCGCCGGGCAGTGAAGGCGCACGAGCCGCAGGCCAGGAAGATCGTCGGCCGTGACCGGCTCCTCGAGCCAGGTGACGCCCTGCTCGGCGAAGTGTTCGGCCAGAGCCAGCGCCTGCTTGGCGGTGTAGGCGCCGTTGGCGTCCACGAACAGCCGGACGGCCGGACCGATGGCTCGCCGCGCCGTCGTCACCCGGTCGGGGTCGGCTACCGGGTCGCGCCCCACCTTCATCTTCACCATCCCGAATCCCTCTGCCGCCCAGCCCGAGAGCTGCTCCCTCAGCCGGCCCGGGTCATAGGAGGTGAACCCGCCGCTTCCGTAAGCAGGGACCCCCTCGCGCACCGCACCGAGGAGCGCCGAGAGCGAGAGGCCGAGGAGCTTGCCCTTGAGATCCCAGAGCGCCGCGTCCACCGCGCTCAGCGCCGTGGCGGCGACCCCGGGGCGGCCGGCGTTACGCAGCTGACTCACCATGGCCAGCCAGGCGCCGGGCACGTCCAGCGCCTCTCGTCCCTGGATGACCTCGAAGAGCGGCCCGGCCGCGATCTGTGCCGCCGCCGCCGCCGCGTAGGTGTAGCCGAACCCGGTTCGCCCGCCTGCCTCCACCTCCACGGTCACGAGCGTGGTCGAGTCCCAGGCCAAGGTCCCGTCCGATTCCAGCCCGTCGGTGGGGATCCGATAGGCGGCGGCGCGGACACGCTCGATCGGGGCCGCCGGCCGGTTGCGCGGCGGCATCCCCTACCCCCGGTGGGGCAAATAGCTCTCGATCGCGTCCTTCCACGATCGGACGAGCATGGCCCCGCGGTCCGGGTCCCCCTTGAAGATCGACTTGAGGTACTTTCCGGCCTCTTCCAGGGTGATGTGCGGCGGCAGGGGCGGCACGCTGGGATCGACGTGGGCCTGCACCAGACAGGGGACGCTCGAGGAAAGGGCCCGATCCCAGCCCGGCCCGATGTCCTCGGGCTTCTCCATCCTCACCGCCGAAAGCCCCAGCGACTCGGCGAAGGCGGCGTAATCCACCGCCGGCAGGTCCTGGGACGCCTCGAGCTTGGGGGCACCGGCCATCACCCGCTGCTCCCAGGTGACCTGGTTCAGATCGCGGTTGTCGAGGACGAGGATGACCCAGCGCGGGTCCCTCCACTCCCGCCAGTACTTGGCCACGGTGATGAGCTCGGCCAGGCCGTTCATCTGCATGGCGCCATCCCCGGCCAAGGCGACAACCGGCCTCTCCGGCCAGGCGAACTTGGCGGCGATGGCGTAGGGAACGGCCGGCCCCATGGTGGCGAGGTTGCCTGAGAGCGAGCCCATCATCCCTTGGCGGATGCGGATGTCGCGGGCGTACCAGTTGGCGCTCGAGCCGGAGTCGGCGGACAGGATGGCGTTGGCCGGCAGGCGCGGCGACAGCTCCCAGAACACGCGCTGGGGGTTCAGGGGCCGGGCCGGGTTCATGGCCCGGGCCTCGAGCACCTTCCACCAGCGGCGCACCTCCCCCTCGATTCTCTCGCGCCAGGAGAGGTCCTCCTTGGGGCGGAGCAGCGGCCGGAGCGCCCGCAGCGTCTCGGCGGCGTCGCCGACCAGGTTCACCTCCATCGGATACCGCAGCGACAGCATCCGCCCGTCCAGGTCGATCTGGACGCCGCGCGCTTGGTCCTCCTTGGGCAGAAACTCGGGGTAGGGAAATGAGGAGCCGACCACCAAGAGAGTGTCGCACTCGCTCATGAGCGTCCAGGATGGCTTCGTGCCGAGCAGGCCGATGGCGCCGGTCACCCAGGGCAAGTCGTCCGGCAAGGCGGCCTTGCCCAGGAGCGCCTTGGCCACGCCGGCACCGGTGAGCCGGGCCACCTCCGTCACCTCGGCGGCCGCGCCGAGGGCCCCCGCCCCGATGAGCATCGCCACCCGGCGTCCGGTGTTGAGCAGGTCGGCGGCGCGCTGCAGGTCCTTCAGGGCCGGCACGACCCGCGGGCTCCCCCACCCCAGCCCGGTGTGAATGGTGGCGTGCTTGTGGGCCGGCTCCTCGTGGTCGAACTCCTGCAGGTCGTTCGGGACGATGACTGCGGTGACCGTGCGCTCGGAGAGGGCGATACGCATCGCCCGGTCGACCAGGTGGCGGGCCTGCGCCGGCACCATCATCGTCTGCACGTACTCATGGGCCACGTCCTTGAAGAGGGTCTGCAGGTCCACCTCCTGCTGGTAGTCGCCGCCCATGGCCGTGCGGGCCGACTGGCCGACGATGGCCACCACCGGCTGGTGGTCCATCCGTGCGTCATAGAGGCCGTTGAGGAGGTGGATGGCCCCGGGCCCGGAGGTGGCCATGCAAACGCCCACCTGGCCGGTGAACTTGGCGTGGGCGCAGGCCATGAATGCGGCCATCTCCTCGTGGCGCACCTGGACGAGCTGCAGCTCCTGCACCTGGTGAAAGGCGCCGAGGATCCCGTTGATGCCATCGCCCGGATAACCGTAGATCCTGCGGACCCCCCAGGCTGCGAGCCGTCGCAAGATGAACTCGCCGACGTTCATTCCCTCTCCTTTCGGGCGCACGAGCGGCGGCGGATGCCCGGTGGGCGATCCGCCTCACGCTGGCCGCATCTCGCCGAAAACCTAGGGAACCCGGGCCGGGTCAGCAGCGCGCGGGCCGCCGGGCCATGGGCCGGACGGCTGCGGCGCTGCCAGCGCCGTCCTCAGGCAGGCTGCGGGAGGAGCGCGATGCCGCTCAGCTCCTCACAGGCGCGCAACAGCCCCTCCTGCACCTCGAGGTCCGAGGCGGCCGGGTGCGCCTGGCGCTCACGCAGGTGGTAGAAGTACCGGCCGCTGACGCGGGCCTCGGGGTCGCCGCTCACCGCCAGCCACACCTGCGTCTCCGCCCCCTGCTCGAGATCGTCGGGTGCACCCGGCCCGCCCATCTTGGTCGGTACCCAGCCCGGCTCGAGTGCATTGGAGAGCACCCCCGGCCAGCGGCGGGCGACGGCGAAGGCGAGCACCACGTCGAAGAGCTTGGAGTCGGAGTAGGCCTGGGAGCCGCTCCAGGAACGATGCCGCCACTGGAGATCGGTCAGGTCGGGATCGCCGCCGCGGTGCATGCCCGAGCTCAAGTACACGAGCCGCCGGGCCGGAACCAGGGCGGTGAGCAGGTAGGGCGCCAGGACGTTCACGGCGAACAGTTGCAAGAGCCCCTCGCTCGTCTCCTGGCGCGGCGGGCGATAGCCCACACCTGCGTTGTGAATGACCGCATCGAACGGGCCGACGGCGTTCGCCTGTTCCGCGAGCGCCCGCGTCTCGGCGATGCTGGAGAGGTCCCCCGCCACGGCCGCGGCCGCCCCCGGGACCGCCGCGCGCGCTTCCTGCACCCGGCGCCGATCGCGGCCGTGGAGCACCACTTCATGTTCTGCCGCCACGAGCTTCTGGGCGGCCAGCCGGCCGAGGCCGTCGGCGGAGCCAGTGACGAGAACGCGAGCCATTTGTCACCTTTCCGACCGATGGTAGCCCGCTCCCGGCACCGTGCCCAGCGGGAGGGCGGGGCCGTCCTCGAGATGCGTCAGCCACCGGCACCCTCAATCGAGTTCGCAAGATGAGCCGCTAAACTGCCATGGAGCTCGACGTCAGCCGCGCCCCTCGGGCACGCTCTCAGCGACTTGGGCGGCCTGCCTCGCCGAAACCGTCGTGGCCGTCACCCGAGCAACGGGGACAACCGGGAGGCGACCGATCGTCGCTCCACGGATCCCGGGTCGGCCACGTCGACCGGCACACCCCGGCCGAGGTGAAGAGTCCCGTGGAGCGTGACCGCGCCACGGCAAAGCGGGCACGGTGCCCACCCGACCCTGGCCGCCCGGCCGGGGAGACCACGGTTAGGCGGCGACCAGGCAGGCCGCGTCGCCCCGGGGCATGCAGGTTCCCAGGTGATGAAGGCTCCCGTTCGCGCCGTATTGCTGTCTTCTGTCACGCTGCTTCTCGCCTGCGCATCCGCCAGGACGTCACCACCGGCCCAGCCCCAGCCGCGCTGGACGCAGCACGTCCGGGCGAACGTCCAGCTCTCCTGTGAGGCTCACTACGGAGAGGGTGAGTTCTGCGATTGCCTCACCAACAAGCTCGAGGTGATCTCGCCCGACCCGAAGAAGGAGTTCACGCAGCAAGAACTCGATGCTGGCGTGGCCGCGTGCGGCAAGCCCATCGCGCGGGTAGGCATATGATGTCGCCCTTTAGCGTCGCAGCTGGCAGTTTCTGGCGCGTGCCCCGCGCTCTTCAGGCTGCGCCGAGGGGAGGGCGGGCGATGGACCCACGGGCGCGCCTTGCGCTTGCCTGAGGGATCCTGTCCCGATCCCTTTTGCGGTTCACCCCTCGCGGCTCAGGACGACCTGCACTGTGGAGGCACTTGCCTCCCCCGTTGGACCAGCTCTCTCCCCCGATACGCCGCAGGAGTGGGCCTTGGTCGCTCGCCCAGAAGCGACGAGAAACGCCGGAGTCGCCCTGTAAGCCGGGTTCTGTCCCGCCGGAAATGCGGCGGCGGCGAACATTCCTCTCGGGCGCGCGTTGCCGCGCGCCTCCAGCGAGCCACCCGGAGGCATGGGTCGGACCGACCTTGGCTGCTCGCTCGCGCGAGCGGCTCGCCTCCCTATTCGCTCTTGCACCGCGTGGGGTTTGCCGTGCCGCCCCGGTTGCCCGGGGTGCGGTGCGCTCTTACCGCACCGTTTCACCCTTGCCACGCGCACCCTTGCGGGTGCCGTTCGGCGGTCTGTTCTCTGTGGCACTTTCCTGCGGGTCACCCCGACCGGCCGTTGGCCGGCACGCTGTCCTCTGGTGCCCGGACTTTCCTCGGCGGCCTGAACCTGCCAGGCCGACGCGTTCGCCCGGACGACTCCGGCGAGGTCGGTCTAGCACGCAGCCGCGGCCCGGGCAATCGGCCGTGCCGGGGGGCGCCGCCCCCCTGGCGGTAGCGCGTAGGCTCCCGACAAACGTCGCACCCCTGCGGAAGGCCCGGTTGAAGCCGGTCCGGATCCAGCTGACCCATCCGGCGATCTCGGGCAGGCTCGCGCGTCGAGCGAGGAAGGCACGCGGCAGCTGCAGACCACTGGCGTGACGTGGCGCACGCGCGACGACGAGGGATGCAGCCCTGCCCTCCTCACCGTCGGATGGACCGCGGCACCCCACGCTTGGGGCATAGGTCGTCGAGCACGCAGCGTGAGCAGGCCGGGGCTCGGGCGGCGCACGTCCGCCTGCCGTGCCAGACGAGGAGCTGGTGGGCCCGTCCCCAGCGCTCCTCGGGGAGGAGGGTCATGAGATCCACCTCGACGCGGTCCGGGTCTTCGTGGCGGGTGAAGCCGAGCCGGCGGGCCACCCGCCCGACATGAGTGTCCACCGGGAAGGCCTGGGCGGCCCCGAGGTGGACCAGCACCACGCCGGCCGTTTTCCGGCCGACGCCGGGCAGCCGCTCGAGCGCCTCGCGGTCGCGCGGCACGCGCCCGCCATGCTCGCCGACGATGGCCTGCATGGCAGCAACGATGGCCCGCGACTTGTTGCGGAAGAGCCCCAAGCTGCGGATGTAGGGCCACAGATCCTCGGGCCGAGCCGTGGCGTAGGCGCCGGCGTCGGGGAAGGCGGTGAAGAGGGCGGGGGTGACCTTGTTCACGCCGACGTCGGTCGACTGGGCCGAGAGGATCACCGAGACGAGCAGTTCGATGTCCGACCCAAACTCGAGGGCGATGCGCACGTCGGGCATGGCCCTTTCCAGCCGGTCGACGGCCAGGGCGGCACGCTGGCGCTGTTCGGCGGAGGGCACCGCAGAGCGGGCGGGACGGGCGGGGCGCGCGGCGGAACGCTGGGCCATGTGGGCAGGGATGCTATCACTCGGGCGCGGCAGGGGCCCCAGGCCCACCCGGCCCCACAGGGCGGAATGCTTGCCCAGGCTGGTACGATTCCAGGTGGGCCGCCTCGGGCGCGCCCCCCGTCGCCGCCGCCATGCCCCATCGTTCACGTCTCGTGGCTTGCGTTCCCTGTACCGCCGCGCTGCTGCTCGGCGCCGGCTGTGCCACCGCCCCGAAGATGAGCTTCGGCGAGGCCGGTTTCCACGCAGCAGCCACCGATCCCGAGGAGGCAGACGTGGCTCCGCCGGTCCAGAACCCGGCGCCGGAAGCGGTGGCCAGCGAGACGCCGGAGGGTCCACCCATCGATCCTTGCCTGCTGCGCTTCGCGGCCCAGGCGCGCGCCCGCCGGGCTCGCACGCCGGAGGGGCGTGGCTTCCCCGCCGAGGCGGTTCTCTCCTGGCGTGAGCTCTCGGAGGAGCTGGACCACTACCTGGCTCGGCCGCTCCCGCAGACGCCCCTCCTCGAATTGGTCCGCACCCGGGTGACCATCGAGGCCGAGTGGGACTACGACGGGCGCCACTACGGCCAGCCTCCGCTGGACCTGCTTGCAGCGCTCACCGCCCGGACCCGGCGGCTCGGCGTCCGCATCGAGGCCACCCGCGCCTTGGGGCTGGCCGAGCGGGAGCGCCCCATCCCGCCACCGCTTCGCTGGCCGGTGGAGGAGGCCGGCATCACCTCGCCCTTCGGCGTGCGCACCGACCCCTTCGACGGCACCCGCCGCATGCACCGCGGGCTCGACCTGTCGGCCGAGCGCGGCGAGGTGGTCGAGGCCGCGGCGCCGGGGTGGGTGGTGCGAGCCGGGCCGGCCGGTGGGCACGGCTTGATGGTGGAGGTGCGGCACGCGGGCGACCTGACCACCCGCTACAGCCACCTCTCCTCCGTCCTCTGCTCTCCGGGCGAGGCGGTCGAGGAGGGGCAGCCGATCGGGCTGGTCGGATCGACCGGCCGTTCCACCGGCCCGCACCTGCACTTCGAGGTATGGAACGCGGGACAGGCGACCGACCCACTCCCCTGGCTCACGGGCGATCGCTTGGCCCACGCCACCACCCGGGCCGGCTCGGCCGCTGGCGGGCCCCGCTAGAGACGAAACGCCTTGGACCCGGGTGGCCCAACGGCTTACAGGAAGAGACGCCAAGCCGCCTCGCCCCACCACCCACCGGAGCTGCATTGCCAGCGCTAGCCCTCGCAATCCTGTCTTTCCTGGCGGCCATCGCCGGTGCCGGCCCGGCGGCCGCCGCCGCCGCCGGGCCTGACGAGGTGATTCGGCTCGGACCGGGAACCCACCCGAGTTCCCTGGGCCGGGTTCGCGGGCCGCTCCGGATCGAGGGCGCCGGCGCGGGCGTGACGGTGGTGGCGGCGCCGGAGGGTGAGGACGGGCTGGTGGTCGAGGCGGGAACGGTGGCCATCGCCGGTCTCACCCTCACCGCCGCTGGCCCTCGTGCGGGCCTCAAGGTGTTGGGAGGGGAGGTGACGCTCGACGGAGTCGCCGTCTCGGGCGGTGCCGCGGGGGTATTCGTCGACGGCACCGGGCGTCTCGCGGGGCGCGACATCGACCTATCCGGCGGCTACGGCCTGCTCCTGCGGTCGGGGGAGGCCAGCCTTTCCGGCGCCCGGGTGCGCGGCTCCCTGGCAGGCGTGGCCGTGCTCGGTGGCCGGTTACGCCTCGAGCGATCTTCGATCGACGGGCCGGCGACGGAAGCCGGCGTGAGCATCTCCGGAGGAACCGCCGCCATCGAGGAGGTCGTCATCCGCTCGCCGGGCCCTTCGGGTCTGTCGGTACTGGGCAGCGCCCGGGTCGAGGTGCACGGGCTCGACGTCTCCGGCGCTCTGGAAGAGAACGGGATCCTCGGCGACTGCGTCCAGCTCCGGCGTGCTTCGCTGGAGGTTGAGGCGGCCGTCCTCACCCGCTGCGGAGGGGCAGCCGTGGAGGCGTCAGGGGGCACGCTGGCCCTCCACGGCGTGGATGCGACGGGCGGGGACGCGGGCTGCCTAGTGCTCCTCGACGGCGCCCGGGCCCAGCTCGAGGGGAACCGGTGCACAGGCCGCGGCCCGGCGGTGGTATCGGCCAGCGGGGCCCAGGCCTGGGCGACGATGAACCGCTGGCTCGCCGACCCGGTCCTGTGGGTGGAATGCGGGTCGGGGGCGAGGGTACACCTCGGGGTGGGCGAAGCCGTCCGGGAGCCCTGCCGAAAGCAGCCGGAGACACTCGACAAACCGGTACGACCGTGACAGCCTTGGGGCGAGCATGTGCCTCCCACGCAACGGGGGGCGTTGGCCGCGGCTCGGCGAAGCGGCAGCGGCTCCTTGTTGCGGCCCGTGCCCGATGGAGGTTGGGGTGCAGATCAAACTGCGCAAGGCCATGTTCGTGCTCCCGAATCTGTTCACGGTGAGTTCGATCCTCCTCGGGTTCTACGCCCTCACCCTCTGCTCCGGCGACGCCACCCCCGTCCAGCTCTACCAGGCGGCCCTGGCCATCTTCTTCGCCATGTTCTTCGACGCCTTCGACGGGCGCGTGGCACGGATGACCCGGACACAGTCCGAGTTCGGCGTCCAGCTCGACAGCCTGGCCGACGTCGTCTCCTTCGGTGCCGCTCCGGCGCTCCTCGTCTACAAGTGGGCGCTGGCCCCGTTGGGCTTCTTCGGCATGTTCTTCGCGTTCGGCTTCGTCGCCTGCGGTGCGCTCCGGCTGGCGCGCTTCAACGTGCTGGCGGCACGCGGCGACAAGGGTTCGCCTCGCTTCTTCGTCGGCCTCCCCATCCCGCTGGCCGCCGGAACCATCACCGCCCTGGTGATCGCCCACTACAAGGAGTTCGGGGCGGCGACCGACGCCGCCACCCGTGTCCCGGTGGCGATCGTGGTGGTGCTTCTCTCCTTCCTCATGGTCTCGACGGTCCGCTACCGGACCTTCAAGGACGTCCACCTCTCCCGCCGCAGCCTGACCGTCTTCGCCGTGCTGGTGGCGGCGGGCCTGGCCGTGGGCCTGGCCACGCGGGCCTCGTTCGTGCTGGTGGTGTACATGGGGGCCTACCTGGCCATGGGCATCGCCGAGTCCGTTTTCGAGAAGGCTCGCACCCTGGACCGCAACCGGTTGCCGCCCGCTGTTCGGGCCGAGCTGGAGGCGGACGAGGCGCTGGAACCCGAGCCGGAGGACATCGAGGAGGACAAGCAGGAGCAGGACGAGTACATCTAGGCTGGTGAGGAAGCCCCAGCCCGCCCCGCACCTGCCCGCCGCGTCCCGGACCCCACCCCCGGCGCAGGTTCGCGGCCGCCCGGACGGGTGGGTCCTCCTCGCCGCCTGGGGTCCATGCGGGTTTTCGCCGGTTGCCCCCGGTACGGTCGGAACGCTGGGCGCCGTCCCCCTCGCCTGGCTCCTCTCCCGCGCCGGCTGGCCGGTGTACCTGGTCACAGCGGCCCTGCTCTTCGCCCTGGGGGTCGTCGCCGCTGGCCGGGCCGGACACTACTGGGGGGTGGTCGACGCCTCGCCCATCGTGGTCGACGAGGTCGTCGGCTACCTCATCACCCTGGCCTTCGCCCCCTTCACCTGGCCTGCGGCCCTGGCCGGCTTCCTCCTCTTCCGGGCCTTCGACGTGGTCAAGCCCTGGCCGGTGTCGGCACTGGATCGGATCGAGTCCGGCCTGGGAGTAATGCTCGACGACGTGGGTGCGGGACTCCTGGCCTTCACCGGGGTACAGGTGCTCGTGCGCATCTTCCCGGTGTTCGCGGCCTGACGGGGCCGGGGCGGCGGATGGAGGTGAGCGGCAGCATGCACGAGATCGCCGTCGAGATCCTGGCCACCGGAGACGAGCTCCTCACGGGGCAGCTTCTGGACACCAACTCCACCTGGCTCATGGATCGGATCTGGGAGCTGGGCCTCATGGCCCGGCGCAAGACGCTCGTGGGCGATGACCGCGCCGACCTGGCCGCCGCCATTCGCGAGACCACCGGGCGGGCCGACCTGGTGGTGATGAGCGGCGGGATGGGACCGACCGAGGACGACCTGACGGCCGAGTCGGTCGCAGCGGTGCTGGACGTTCCCCTCGACCTACACGAGCCGTCGCTGCGGGCCATCGAGGAGCGGTTCCGTCGGTTCGGCCGGGCCATGACCCCCAACAACGCCAAGCAGGCACGCTTCCCCCGCGGGGCGGAGGTGATCCCCAACCGCTTCGGGACGGCTCCGGGCTTCTCGGTCCGCGTCGGACGGGGAGAGGTGGTGTGCCTCCCCGGTGTCCCCGCCGAGTTCAAGGGCATGTGCGAGGAGTGGCTGCTGCCGCACCTGGCCGGCCGGCTGGTCCAGGTTCCGGCAGCGGGGATGGTCAAGCTGTTCGGGGTGCCCGAGTCGCATGCCGATCACCAGATGCGACCGATCATGGACGATCCCACCAGCGCCGGGGTGCGCTTCGGCTATCGCGCCCACTGGCCCGAGGTTCACGTCAAGTGGACGGTGCCGGGTGCCGATGCACCGGCCCGCGCCGAGCGGATCCGGGCCCGGGTGCGGGAGGTATTCGGCGACGCCGTCTTCGGCGAAGGGCGGGACGAGCTGCCGGAACTGGTCGTGGAGCGGTTGCGGACCCGAGGCGAGCGGGTGGCGCTCGCCGAGAGCTGCACCGGGGGCCTGCTCGCCCAGCTCGTCACCGAGGTCCCGGGGGCCTCGGCGGTGCTCGACCTCGGCGTCGTCGCCTACGCCGATTTCGTCAAGCAGCGGCTCTTGGGGGTGGCGGACGCGGTCCTAGCCGCCCATGGCGCGGTCTCTGAGCCGGTGGCACGGGCGATGGCGGAGGGGGCGCGCCGCCTGGGCGGCGCCACCTTCGGAGTGGGCATCACCGGCATCGCCGGCCCCTCGGGCGGCACGCCGGAGAAACCGGTGGGAACCGTGCACCTTGCGTTGGCGGGCCCCTCCGCGACCCAGGCGGTGGCCCGGCTCTACCGGGGCGACCGGCCGCGCATAAGGCGTCAGGCGGCCTTCGAGGCGCTGAACCTGCTTCGGCTGGCGATGCACTAGCCGCTCCTCATCCCTCCCGCTCCACGCAGAACCGTTCCACGAACTCGTCCCAGCGCAGGATCGAGGCGCCGGTGGCGAGCAGCCGCTCGTGCTCGGCGGCCGCGGCAGCCAGGAGTTCCGTCGCGGCCCGCGGACGATATCGGCGTCCCAGCCCGCCGTCGTCCAGCACGCGCGAGACCAGCGCTTCGACGTTCACCGCCTTGCCCTCCAGCCGGCCGGCCCTATCGAGGAGCCACCCGACCAGTTGCCCGATTCGCTCCCGAGCCGCCACCCGCACGCCGGCCCCGCCCGCGACGAGCGCCTCATTGACCGCGTCCGGCGGCGCGTCCCGCACGACCACCCAGGTCAGCGAGCGCTCGCCACGGAAGCCGGAGCGGGAAAGGGCCGACAGGCACCGCTCCTCCTCCTGCGGTGGACAGCGGATGCGCACCACCGGCTCGCGTCGCTCGGTCACGGGCGAGGTGTTACTGCCCCGGCCGACCGACCGCAAGGCCCGGCAGCGTTATCTTTCCCGGATGGCGGGCTCGCAGGAGGAGGAGGGGCTGCGGCGGCTTCGCAGGACGAGCGGGCTCTCGCTCGACGCGGAGGGTCGCTTCCTGCACCGGGGGGAGCCCATCACGCACGCCCGGACTCTGGAGCTGCTCCATCGCTCCCTCCGGCGCGAGCCGGGCGGGTGCTACATGGTGTCCATCGGCCGCGAGAGCGCGATGGTGGCCATCGAGGCTGCCCCCTATGCGGTGAGGGCGGTGCTCGCCGGCGCCGGGGGCGAGCACTTCTGCCTGCGGCTCTCCGACGGGACCGAGGAGCCTCTCGACCCCAGCTCGCTGGCCGTGGGTGCCGACGGAGTCCTGACCTGCACGGTGAAGGGGGACCACCCCGCCCGTTTCACCCGCGCGGGCCAGCTGGCCATGGGCGCCCATATCGAGGAGGACCCGCCCGGGTCCGAGTGCTACGCACTTTTCGTGAATGGGAGGCGCTGGCCGGTGCGCGCCGCCCCGGGCGGCGGGGCCGGCGAGCCGGCCGAGGGCTAGCGGTTTTTCTTCCTCGTCCACGGCCCGAGGCCTGCGTAAGCTAGGTCGATGAAGCGTCTGCTGGCCCTGACCTTGGCGGTCGTGCCCCTGGTGGCCAGGGCGCAGGCGTTCACCCTAAGGCCGCCCTCGCCGGGCGACAGCATCACCAGCATGGAGCGGCTGACGGAGCAGGCCGAGGAGCGGGAGCGCGCCGCCGCCGCTGCGCACCCGGAGGATCTCGACCTGCAGCAGGTGTTCGTCTACCCGGAGCGCCCCGGGCAGAACCAGGTGGCCTGGTACGGCTTCCGGTGGCGCTTCGTGGACATCCCGCCGCTGGGAGGCGGACCGGGGGGGATCCGGCTGTACTACTACGCCAGCGAGGAGGCCCAGGCACGGCGCGCCCTGCCGGCCATCGAGAGCGCCTATGCCCGGCTCGTGGAGGTGTTCCACTACAACCCCACCCACCGCATCCCCTACATCCTCTACGCCACCCAACGCGAGTTTCAGACGCAGAACGTCTTTCAGGTGACCGAGTCGGTGCTGGGC
>Ga0335071_10001570_pt1 | contig 24637 bp, 24 predicted proteins | sample Lox_Sample_15_FD_206724 | JGI IMG/M metagenome (GOLD analysis project Ga0335071, IMG submission 206724) | Soil microbial communities from Loxahatchee National Wildlife Refuge, Florida, United States - Lox_Sample_1.5 | ecosystem: Environmental > Terrestrial > Soil > Wetlands | place: USA... | reverse complement strand
CGCAAGGCCGGCCTCGCGGACCAGGTCCGTATCATAGAAGACCTCGTCGGGCGGCCCCTCCGCAAAGACGGACCCGTTCTTCACCATGCAGATCCGGTCGGCGATCCGTGCCGCGAAGTCGAGATCATGGGTGGCCACCACCACCCCGATCCCGAACTCCTCCTTGAGGCCGACGATGAGCCTCTCGACCGTCATGCTGTGGACGGGGTCGAGGTCCGAGGTCGGTTCATCGAGAGCGATGACCCGCGGCCTCATGGCGAGGATACCGGCGATGGCCACCAGGCGTTTCTCCCCTCCGCTCAGGTAGTTCGGGATCTTTTTCACGAGATGCGCCCCGCCGACCGCCGAAAGTGCCTGCATCGCCCTCTCCTTTGCCTCGTCCCGGGTGAGACCCATGTTGAGGAGCCCGAACATCACGTCATCGAGAACCGTGGGAGCAAAGAGCTGGTCGTCGGACTGCTGGAAGACCACCCCCACCACCCTCCAGAGATCGGATCGTTCGCCCGCCGAGAGGGTCTTTCCATGGACGAGGATCTTGCCCTGCGACGGCGTGAGAAGCCCGTTCAGGTGTTCAATTAGGGTCGATTTCCCTGAACCGTTCGGCCCGCAGATGGCGACGATCTCGTTCTTCAGGACATGGAAACACATGTCATGGATCCCGATGCTCCCGTCAGGATAGGAGTGGCTCGCGCAGTCGACGTGGATGATCTCCCGCTCCGGATCCACGACCGGGCACGGGGTCGGCCCGTGCAGCTCCCTTCGGGTGATCGTCACGGCGTTCACCACCATCCCGGAGAAGATGCCAGGGAACCGGCGGCCACGAGGAGGATACCGAGGGCGAGGACCCCGTACCCCCCCATGCCCGGAGCCGGTATCTCCGTCGCGTTCGAGTACGAGCCATGATACCCCCGCGCCCTCATCGCCTTCTCCACCCGCTCGGCCCGGTCGAAAGAGCGGATGAAGACGAGCCCGATGATCTCCGCAAAGAGGGCACCTTCGGTCCTCATCCCGCGGACGAGACCCCCGCCGCGGGATCGTACCGCCTTCAGGATGGACCCCACCATGGCTAAGGTCAGGAAGAAGAACCGATAGGCCATGAGGAAGATCTGGTCGACGGGGGCGGGGAAGATGCGGGAGATCATCCCGGAGAGGTACTCGTACCGGGTGGTCATCAGGAAGAAGAGCGAGTAGGTGACCGATGTCAGGGTCTTCAGTGAGAGGGTCACGACGAGAAGGATCCCCGAGTCGGTGAGGATGATCGGGATCCCTGCGACCGAGAAGGCGAGGACGGGGTTCCCCGGCTGGGTCCACGCCAGGATCCCCACGAGGGAGACGACGAAGAGGAGGGGGAAGAGGTACCAGCGGAAAAGCTTCGCCACGGGGAGCTTCGCAAGAACGAACAGGGAGAGGACCGCTAGGTACAGCCCCAGGAGGAGGAGCGGGTTTCGAAGGAGGGTGATGCCGACGATAAGCACGGCAAGGGAGAGGAGCTTGGTCCAGGGGCTTACCGTCGAGAAGAACGAGTCCTGCTTCTCTGCAAAGTAGGTGATCAGGTCGGGGTCGGGGATATGCGACGATACCGGTAAGGAACTCATGCCTCCTCCGCCGGATCCCTTCCGCCGTTGTCGCCCGCCGCTGCCCCCAGGCCGCAGGTCCCGTGGGTAATCTCGCCGCAGACGCCCCGGCTCGGGTGGCCCATGGCCCGGCAGATCCGGTCGACGGCACCCCGTGAGACGAGGCTCTCGAACCGCGAGACCTCGCAGCATGCCTCCTCCCCCGAGAGGCCGAACCGGGTCAGGACCAGGGCGAGGATGCGGTGACGCTTCACCAGGAACTCGGCGCAGCTCCTCCCCTTCTCCGAGAAGGTCACGCCGTGGTAGGGCTCGTGGACGAGGAGCCCGGCCCGGGCGAGCTCGTCGATGGCCTTCGTGACCGTCGAGGGATCGACCCCGAACCGTGCAGCGATCCGGTTCGTCTTCACCCTTCCCCCGGTTTCGTAGATGAACTTGAGATACTCCACCTTCCTCGCCGGGAGCCCGAGGCCTTCCTCCGTTTCCATGGGATATCATTCCCCGGGAGGGAAGAAAAATGTTGGTATGGGACCAAATTTGCGGGCAAACCCGGCAGGACCTGTCCCGGGCCGGGGGAACACCGAAATGGCCGGGGTGATCGGATCGAATCGCCCGAAACGTCCGCAAAAACCACGCAATCCGGCTGACGGCACGGATATGTTTAAGTAAAAATGTACCGAAGGTTATAGGGTTGCTGCTATAGTGTAGACCGGCCAATCATGCGGGCCTCTCACGTCCGCGACTGGGGTTCAAATCCCCATAGCAGCATCGTTCCGCCGGGAAGGATTCCCGGTATGTCTTTACTTCCGCGATTTCCGGGCTGCAGGTTTCTTTGCTGCCGTTCTTCGCACGGGTTTCTTCACGGCGGCAGCCTTGCGGACCGCCTTCTTTGCCGGGGCCTTCTTTGCCACGGGCTTCTTCGCAGTCGTCTTTCGGGCCGGTTTTTTTACAGTCGTCGTCTTTGGCATGTGTTTCACCGTTTTCAATTCTTCCTGGAATTTTTTGCACCAGGGTACCAGGTCATGCGTCCCCATTCTCTTGCTGCACCTGGCGCAGATGGGTTCCAGGTTGCTGACATCATTCGCACCGATGCTCGCCGATGCGCGGCGTTGTCCGCAGACAAAGTCATCGCGGTGTATGATCGTCTGATGGCAGCAGACGCATGTTCCCGTTGAACGAAAGCCAAACCTCTTCTTCCAGACTTTGGCCCGGGTGGCCGGGGTTATCCTCTCCCAGTCCCCCTCGCCCGACGGTTTCGGCTGGGCGGGGACGTTCGCCCTGGGGAGGACAGCCCCGGGCGATGTGCCCCGGGGAAGTCCGGCTGGAGGATTATTCGCAACCGGGTTTGGCATATAAGACAGGTCGAATTTAAAACTATAAATATTTATTACCGGATTATACGCCCGCTGCACTCCGGATACAGCCGGCAGGGATCCCGGGGCGTGCCGGGCGCGGGACGCGGTATACCCGGCAGGAAATCGGGCAGATGCGGCCCCGCGCACAAATAACAACCGTTATATTTCCACAGTTCCAAGGTGAATGCACTGTCATGCCATGACATAGGTCGTCATGCCGTGACGTAGCTTGGTTTCTCTCGACGGAGGACTATCGATGGACTACAGGCACTACACCATGATACTCGGGATCGTTCTCCTGGGAGCCATCCTCGCGGCAGGATGCACCCAGGGAGCCACGCAACAGGCGGGTACGATAAAGATCGGCGTGATGGCGTCCCTCACCGGCGCCTCCTCCAACCTCGGAAACGGCATGTGGGACTCGGCGGTCGTCGCCGCCAACGAGGTGAACGCCGCAGGCGGCGTGAACGTGAAGGAGTACGGAGGCAGGGTCAACATCACCCTCGTCCCCGGGGACGATCAGTCCACCCCGGCAGGAGGGCAGACGGCGGCGACCAAGCTCATCACCGAGAACAAGGTGGATGCCCTTGTCGGCGGGTACTCGAGCGCGGTTACCAATACCTATCTGCCGACCGTCGCCCAGTACAAGGTGCCGTATGTCGTGACCGGTGCATCGAGCCCCGTTATCACCCACCGGACCGACATCGACACGAGTTACATCTTCCACCACTGCCCGACAACGGATACCTATGGGAAGTACACGACCGAGTTCATCGACCAGGTGATCCGGCCGTCAATCGACGCGAAGTTCAACCTCGCGGCCGGACGCCCCCTCCGGCTCGCCCTCATCTACCAGGACAGCCCGTTCGGCCAGGGAGTCTTCTCGGCCGTGAACAACACCATCCATGCCGAGAACCTCAACGTCCAGATCGTGGGAGCGCAGTCCTTCAAGATGGGAGAGAGTGACTTCCACACCACGCTCACCGCCATCAAGGCGGCGAACCCCGATGCGATCTACGTCGCCGCCTTCACGAACGAGATGGTGCCGATGGTGACCCAGGCGAGGCGGGATGTCGGCCTCAATACCATCTTCCTCGCCGTGGAGAACAACGATGCGCCGGCGTACTACAAGGGGCTCGGGGGATACGGGAATAATTCCATCATGGAGAGCAGGTTCTCCCCCTACACCGTCCCGACCGGGAGCATCGCCGATGCCGTGGCGGCCTTCAAGGGCCCCTACACCACGGAGTTCGGTTCACCGCCCGACATGATGGGTGCTTCCACGTACGAGGGCGTCCACATCCTTGCCCAGGCCATCTCGAACGCCGGGACGGTGGACAAGGCCTCCGTCCAGCAGGCCCTCGTGAACCTGAGGATGCCCCAGATGATCGAGGCCATGCAGGGCGGGGTCATCAGCTTCTCGCCGGACTTCCATGAGTCGCAGTTCAATCTCTACATGGAGCAGCTCATCTGGAACCCGACGGCAGGGGAGCCGAGGCCCGTCATCGTCTGGCCGAACAACCTGAAGGCCACGGGCTTCGTCCTGCCCGACTGGTACACCCCGGGAAGCGGGTAAATCCACCTCTTTTTTAAAGCTCCAGCGGCAACGAATCTCTGGTAGAGGCCATGGTTCAAGTGGACATCCTGTTACAGATCGTCTTCTGGGGGCTCTACGCAGGGTGTATCTACCTCCTCCTCGCGACGGGCCTTAACCTGATCTTCGGGGTCATGAAGATCGTGAACTTCGCGCACGGGGAGTTCCTGATGCTCGGGGCCTATGTCACGGCGGCCATCTTCGCGGTTACCGGCATCAACCCCTATGCCGTCATCCTCCTGACCATGCTCGTCATCGTATCCATCGGGGGAGTTGTCGAGCGCCTCTGCTTCCGCCCCATCCTCGGAACCGGGAAGCTGAACGAGATCTTTCTCTCCATCGGGCTCATCTATGTCTTCGAGAACGTGGCCGCTCTCGTCTGGAGCGACCGCTGGCAGAGCATCCAGAGCCCGTACAGCGGGATCTCCATCCCCGTCGGGCCCGTCGCGATCCCCATCGACTACCTGATCATCATGGTGCTCACCACGGCTATCCTCGCCGGCCTCTACCTCTTCCTCGAGAGGACGCAGATGGGCATGGCGGTCCGGGCAACGAGCCAGAACCGCAGGGGGGCGATGCTCGTCGGGATCGACGTCGAGCGGATGGACATGCTCTCCTTCGGGATCGGCTCGGCCCTCGCGGCGGCGGCGGGGACCCTCTGGGTCGTGAGCGGGCAGGTCTTCAACCCGTACATGGGGTCCATACCGGCGATCAAGGCCTTTGCCATCATCATCCTCGGCGGGCTGGGGTCCATCCCGGGCGCCATCATCGGGGGGCTCCTCTACGGCCTCGCCGAGAACGCGACCGCGTTCCTCATCGGGGGACCCTGGAAGGACGCCGTCTCTTTCATCGTGCTCATCATCGTCCTCATCATCCGGCCGAGGGGTCTCTTCGGGGAGGCGGAGGAGTGACGGCGCCGGAGAGCGGGAGGCGGGCCGGGTACGCCGCCCTCCTCGTGCTCGCTCTTGCTGTCATCGCCCCGGCCTCGGGTGACGCGTACTTCCTGAACCTCCTCCTCCTCATGCTCATCTTCATCATCTTTGCATCGTCCTGGAACCTCCTCGCCCTCTCGGGGCAGGGGTCCCTCGGGCACGCGGCCTTCTTCGGGATAGGGGCCTATGCATCGACGCTCATCGCGGTGAAGGCGGGGCTCCCGCCGCTCATCGCGCTTCCTCTCGGCGGAGCGGCGGCCGCCGGCGTGGGTATCCTCATCGGCCTCACCTGCGTCCGGCTCAAGGAATGGTTCCTTGCCATGGTCACCTTCGGGTTCGCCATCATCACCCAGACCCTCGTCGTCTCTGTGCTCGCACCGGTCACGGGCGGCTGGGATGGGATCGCCTCGCCCCGCCTGGTCCCTGCGGCCATTTCGGGCTCTTCCCTCATCGAGTACTACTCCATCCTCTGCATCGCGGCCCTCTCGATCCTCGCAATACATGCGCTCATGAACTCACGGATCGGGCTTGCCTTCGCCGCCATCAGGGAGAACGAAACCGAGGCACGCGCCTCGGGGGTGGACCCCGTCAGGTACCGCCTCCTCGGGTTTGCCGCGAGCGCGTTCCTCGCGGGGATCGCGGGCGCACTCGAGATCTACCATTTCGGGTACGTGACCCCCGATATCTTCGGGATCGACATCTCCTTCCTGCCGGTGATCTACTCGATCTTCGGGGGGCTCGGGACCCTCGCCGGGCCGGTCATCGGGACGGTCATCCTTACCATCGTCTCGGAGGGACTGCTGGACTTCGGGCTCACGTTCCAGAGGTTCATCGTCATCGGCCTGGTCCTCATCCTCGTGGTGATCTTCCTGCCCAGGGGCCTCGTCTCCCTTCCCGATGAGGTCCGGAAACGATGGAAGAGCCGGAAGAAGAGCGAAGGAGCTCTGCAGGAGCAGGCAAAATAGGGGTCAGATCCCGAGATACGCCCTCTCGATGTGCGGGTCATGGAGGAGTTCCCTGCTCTTCCCCTCGAGCACGATCCTCCCGTTCTCGAGCACGTACCCCCGGTTGCAGAGCTCGAGGGCATGCCGCACGTTCTGCTCGAGGAGGAGGACGGTCATCCCCTCCCTCCCGAGCTGCTCGAGCGACCGGAACATCTGCGCCACGAGGAGGGGGGAGAGGCCGGTCGATGGCTCGTCCAGGACGAGCATCCTCGGCTCTGACATGAGGGCCCTCCCGATGGCGAGCATCTGCTGCTCGCCCCCCGAGAGTGTTCCTGCCTTCTGCCCCTCCCGTTCTTGGAGGACGGGAAAGAGGGCGTACACGTGATCGAGTGTCTTCTTCCAGCCGGATCTCCCCATCGCCCCCAGCTGAAGGTTCTCGATGACCGGCATCCCGGGGAAGATCTCCCGGCGTTCAGGGACGAGGGCGAGGCCCTTCTGAAACACCCGGTTGGGGGGCATTCCGCGGATCTCCTCGCCGAGGAAACGGATGCTCCCGGTTGCAGTCCGGTTCAGCCCCACGATGGTCTCGACCGTCGAGGTCTTGCCGGCCCCGTTGGGGCCGATCAGGGTGACGAGCTCGCCTTCGTTCACCTTCACCGTGAGGTCCCAGACCACCTGGAGATTCCCGTGGAATACGTTCAGGTTCGAGATCCCGAGCAACGTCTCTCCTCTTCAGAATGCACCCACGTCACCGAGGTACGTGTCGATGACGCGCTGGTCGTTGATCACTTCGTACGGGTGGCCGTCGGCGATCTTCTCGCCGTGATCGAGGACGACGACCCGGTCCGACACTCCCATGATCACGCTCATGACATGCTCGATCATGAGGATCGAGGTGCCCTGCGCCCGGATCTTCTTCACGAGCTCCACCGAGTCGTTGCTCTCGGACGGCGTGAGGCCGGTCATCAGTTCGTCGAAGAGGAGGAGCCTCGGCTTGCTCGCGAGGGCCCGGGCGAGCTGCACCCTCTTCAGCTCGACGACGTTCAGGTTCCTGACGAGGGTATCGGCCTTCTCCTTCGGGAACCCGACGAAGTCGAGCGTCTCTGCCGAGAGGGCGGCCGCGTCCTTCATGGTCAACGGACCGTCGCTGCCGAAGATCGCCCCCACCTTGACAGAGTCACGGGCGGTCAGGCCGGGGAATGACCGGGCGATCTGGAAGGTCTTCGCGATCCCCTTCCTGCAGATCTGCTCGGGCGGGAGCGAGGTGATATTCTCACCCTCGAACGAGACTGACCCGCGGGTGGGGCGGGAGATCCCCGTGATGATATTGAAGAGCGTGGTCTTCCCCGCCCCGTTCGGCCCGACCACCCCTACGATCTCGCCCTTCCCCACCGAGAGGCTCACGTCGGAGAGGATGGTCATGCCGCCGATGAGCTTCGTGACCTTACCGACGTCGAGCACGGGACGGGCTCCCTCCTTCACGTACGGTAAACTTACCGGGGAACGGACATAAACGTTGTGAACGCGGGGCGGCGGGAGCACTCTTCTCGTGAATCGGGCTGAAAAAGAACGGTTATCGGGTTATGGTGGAGGTGAATGAAAGGAGGAAGGGGGATGCGGGGATCAGGATGCCTCCATCTCGATCGATGTCAGGATCTCGGCGATGTCGTGCTTGCAGTGCTCGTCGAACCTGATGGCAGCGATCTCGGCCTGGTCGATGACGCCGTTTACGAACAGGGGGATGCTGATGAAGTTGAAGAGGTTCTTGTAAAACGAGATCCAGTAGACCTTTTCCTTGTCCATCTCGACCGGGAGGTTGTCCAGGTCGACGGACCTGATGTCAAAACCGAGGTCGCGCACCTTGTCGCGGGAAATGTCGCGGACCTTCAGGAGCCGGTCCAGGATCTCATCCATGTCCTGCAATCCATCCATGTTCAGGAGATTTTCGATCTCGTATGGGAACATCATACCTGATCTTCATCCCGATAGCCAGGGAGAGACTCCCGGATATCGTTCTCTGCAAGACATTGTATATCGATACACTTGTATATAAATATTTCTTATTGCCCATTTCTGATTAATTCCTGATTAGGTGGATTTGCCGATGTTATTACCGGCTGAATGGGGCTGGAATTTGTCAATGAAACTATGCTAACCTTTATCATGAGAAGTACAATGTCAGGACCATGCAGAAATAAATACCGGTTGAAGGTCCCCCTGTTTCCATCGCCCCGGATCCTCACCGGTTTTCGGCTCCGGCGGGCAGGGGTACCCCGTCCCGATCATATCCCGGGCCTCCCCATGGCCGGCCTGTGAGCCAGGAACAAGGTACCCCGGGGGGGCATTTTTATGGTCATATCATGCGCATAGTGGTACAGGGGGCTGGGTTAACGAGGGGTGCACCCCAGGGGAAGAGGCCGGAGCCTGCAGGGGAGGCCGGGGCCATCCTCGATCTTTTCGACGACGGGATGCTTGTCATCGACTCCGGGGGCCGGATCCTCCACGCCAATTCCGCGATGGAGCGGATATCAGGCCTGCCCAGGGACGAGGTCCGGGGAATGACCATCAGGACCTATATCGGGCGCTGCATCGCCCCCCGGCTCGGCCCCGCCTCGGCTGCCGACCTGCCTGCAATCCTGTCTTCGGGAAACGTGAATGGCGAGGTCGGGTTCCGCCTCATGCTCCCGGAGGGCGAGGGCTGGTTCGGCTTCTCGAGCAGGGCCCTCACCGGACCCCCCTTCGAGGGCGGCCGGCTCGACACGTACCGGGACCGGTCCGGGGAGCAAAAGGCCGAGCGTGCGCTCCGGGTCCGCGAGGACCGGCTCCTCGCCACCTTTCTCCGGGCCATGAAGATGAGCCTCTCCCGGGACCGGGAGCTCACCGAGCGCGAGAGGAGGCTTTCTGCCATCGTCGAGGCGGCCCACAATGTCGCCTTCGTGACCTCGGAGATCCGGGGGAAGGAGAGCAGAATCCTCGACTTTTCCCCCGGAGCCGAGATGATCTTCGGGTACTGGAAAGCCGACATCGTGGGGGAGAAGCTCTCCCTCCTCCACCTCCCCGAGGACCTTGACCGGCTCGCCGAGATCCACCGGCAGATGAAGCGGAAGGAGGTGGAGTACTCCGGGGAGATCACCCTCGTCCGGAAGAACGGGGAGCGGTTCCCCGCCCTCCTCACCAAGTACCCGCTCAAGGACGAGGCAGGCTCGGTGCGGGCGGCCCTCTCGGTCTGCATCGATATCACGGTCCTCAAACGGGCCGAGGCCCAGATCCGGGCCTCCCTCCTCGAGAAGGAGAACCTGCTCCGGGAGATCCACCACCGGGTGAAGAACAACATGCAGGTTGTCTCGGCCCTCCTCATCCTCCAGTCCAAGAAGACAAAGGACCAGCATATCATCGAGATGTTCCGCGAGAGCGAGCACCGGATCAAGACGATGGCCCTCATCCACGAGAAGCTGTACCAGTCACGGTCCTTCGGGACCATCGACCTCGCGGAGTACCTGACGCGCCTCGTCCAGTACCTCTTCAGTTCCTACCAGGAACGCTCGGCGGGGGTCGAGCTCAGGATGGAGGTGAAGGACATCTCCCTCGATATCGACACCGCACTCCCCACGTCCCTGATCATCAACGAGATCGTGAGCAACTCCCTCAAGTACGCCTTCCCCGGCGGGAAGGGAGGGAGGATCTGCATCAGGGCGAGCCGGGAGGAGGGGAAGGGCATCCTCCTCGAGATCAGCGACGACGGGGTCGGCCTCCCGCCGGGCTTTGACCTTGAGACGACCGGGACCCTGGGCCTCCACCTGGTCCACGGCCTCGCGGTGAACCAGCTGGGCGGGACCATCGAGATGGGCAAGGCAAAAATTGGCACCAGCTTTATCATCCGGTTTCCAGAAATGAAGAAGTAGAGGGGTTTTCCACTGTGGCTAAAGCCAATATCCTGATCGTCGAGGACGACTTCGTGATCGCGAAGGTCCTTGCCGAGAGCCTCCAGGAGCTCGGGTACCAGGTTGCCGGGATCATTTCTACGGGGGAAGAGGCGGTCGAACGGGCGGCGAAGGTCCATCCCGACCTCGTGCTCATGGACATCCGCCTGAAGGGGCAGATGGACGGGATCGATGCCGGGGAGCAGATCTCGGGGGACCTCCACGTCCCCATCGTGTACCTGACCGCGTACTCGGACGAGCGGACGGTCGAGCGGGCGAAGATCACCGAACCCTACGGGTACCTGATCAAGCCCTTCACCGACACGGAACTCAAGACCACCCTCGAGATGGCCATCTACAAGCACCGGAGGGAAAGGCGGGAGCGGGAAAAGGGGGAGTGGTTCCTCGAGACCCTCATGGCCATCAGCGACGGGATCATCACCACGAACCCCGAGGGGCAGATCACCTTCATGAACCCGGCGGCGGAGCTGATGACCGGCTGGCAGTCCTCCGAGTCCTACCTCCGCCCCCTCCCGGAGGTGTTCAAACTCGTCCACGAGGGGAGCGGGAACCTGGCCGGGAACCTGGCAAAGCAGGCGGTCGCCGAGGAGAACCTCGTCACCGGTACCGGCGACGAACTCCTTGTCGCAAAGAACGGGACGAAGTGGCCGACCGAGAACCGGGTCTCCCCGATCCGGGATGCACGGGGCCGGACCATCGGTGCTGTGGTCTTTTTCCGGCCCCGCGGCGGGAAGGACGAGCGCACCTCCGACGACCTTACCGCCATCCGGAACATCGAGGGGGTCTTCCGGTCGATGGCGCCCGACCTCCTGAAGCAGATCGACCTCGATTACCTCACCGGCATGCCCTCGAAGAAAACCTGAGAAACCCGCGGGCGGGAACCCCCGCCCGCTCCCGCCCCTGCCCGGCCCCGGCCGGCCGGGAATCACCGCCTGTATCCGGTTTTATCCATTCCTGTTCTCGTTTCTACGCCCATTTATCATCCAGATTCCTGATAAGTCAATAATCCATTTGCTCACGGCAATACGAATCATTATATAGTATTAGTGATTATTGTTATGTGTGAACCGGCTGGGGTTACAGAACTCCTCTGGTTACAAAGAGAGAGAGACCACTGTGAAAGGAGCAAAAACCTCATGTGCATGAAGATCTGGGGAGATCCGAAGGGCCGGGAGGCAGACGCAATTCCCCACACCACCAGTGACGAGCACTCCCGCTATCAACCGCCCGGCACCCTGAAGAACTCCACCACCCTCTTTTACCCGTCCAAGTGACGGGTCCGGGGCATGCCCGGGGGGGACCATCCCCCGGACATGCCTGCATCGCTCCTTTCTGAAGGTTCCTCGATCTCCATCGTTCCTGACGATGCATTTCTTTAACCATATATACGGGGAGTGCACAGAATCTCACGTGAAATGGAACGGACCATCGGTTTTAAAGAGCGACGATACATCGAGGAGCTCAGGATCCTCACCAAGTCCACGGCCGTCGACTGCCTGATCGACGACCGGTTCGACCGCATCATCTACGTGATCCGGCCCGGCGACATGGGCCTTGCCATCGGGAAGAAAGGGGAGAATATCAGGCGGATGCAGAAGGTCCTCGGGAAGAAGATCGAGATGGTGGAGTTCGCCGAGAACCCGGACGACTTCATCGCGAACATGTTCCGGCCGGCCGTCCTCACCGGAGTGAAACAGGACGAGAGCGGGAGGGTGAACGTGCTCCTGGAGAAGAAGAGCGACCTCGGGATCGCCATCGGGAAGGCAGGGGCGAACGTGGAAAAGGCCCGGCTCCTCTTCCGCCGGTTCTTCGGGACCGAGCTCGGCGAGATCCTTTCCTCGGGGGACGGGCAATGAAGGACACCACCCTCCCCGGCCTCTGGGAGGTCATCAGGGACCGCATCACCCGCCCGAAAGAGGGGTCGTACGTGGGCCGGCTCGTCGCCGGGGAGAAGGGGATCGACAGGGTCCTCGAAAAGGTCGGCGAGGAGGCGGTGGAGTTCATCATCGCCGTGAAAAACGGGAAGCGCGGGGCGATCGTCTCCGAGGCGGCCGACCTCCAGTTCCACCTCATGGTGGCCCTCGCCGCCGCGGGGATCGATTTCGAAGAGGTCCTCGCGGAGCTCGAAAAAAGGCGGCGCCCGTAACAGCCGGCGGTCCCTACATCACCGAGTCGAGGTCCTGCAGGCCGGGCAGGTCCTCGCGCTTCTTCGAGGAGAGGGAAACCACCCCTTCCTCGACGGTAATGGGCGCGTCGGACCGGAGGGCGATCGCGATCCCGTCGCTCGGCCGGCAGTCCACCACCTCGACCACCCCGTCCATTTTCACGTGGAGCTTTGCATAGAAGATCCCGTCCTCGAGGGAGTCGATGGAAAGGGCGGTCACCGTCGCATGGAGCCTCTTCAACACCTCGACGAAGAGGTCGTGGGTGATGGGCCGCGGGAGGACCTCCCCCTTGATGGCGTTCCTGATGGAGATGGCCTCCCAGAGCCCGATGTAGATCGGGATGCACGCCCCGGAGGGGACCTCGAGGAGCACCGTCGGGGCTGCCGCTCCCTGCTCGCTCATCGAGAGAAAGACGCCCTTCACCCTGCAGCGCTCGCCTTCCATGGCGTTGGAAACATCGCCGTATCGCACGTTAAACCTTGGGGTGTTCCTCGTCAGCCAGGGCAGGTTCGTGGTCGCCGGTGTGGCCGCCCCGCCGCAGCATCTCCCGCTGGATGATCGGGATGCTTGCAAGGATCCCGACGACGATGTTCAGGTAATAGAAGATCGCCCGCCAGACCACGACGAGGACCCCGACGATGGAGGAGTTGATGAAGAGGCTGTAGACCGAGGTCGCGGAGAGCTCGGCGATGCCCGAGGAGCCCGGGGTGAGGGGGATCATCATGACGATGGCGATGACGATCTGGGCGACGAGTGAGAGGAGGTAGTGGGGCTGCTCGCCGATGCCGATCAGGATCAGCGAGACGATGATGAACTCCGAGAACCAGAAGAGGCCGGTGTAGAGGGTCCCCCAGACGAGCCCCCGGCGGGAATGGGCGATGAACCGGGAGAGGCTCTCGTGGAAGTTGTCCACCTCCCGGTCGATGGACGCGATGAACCGCCCGACCCGTTTCAAGTCCCACCGCTTCACGAAGGGCCGGGACACCTTTTTCAGGAACTTCTTCAGGATCTCGGGGTTCCGCACCGAGAAGATGAAGGCGGCGATGAAGAGGACCATGATGAGCCAGGCGATGGTGATGACGAGGGTCAGGCTCCGTGGCACCTCCTCGACCATCTCCCCGAGGAGGATGATTGCCCCGATCCCCGCGACGCCGAGGACGATGGCGTCGAGGACCCGCTCGACGACCACGATGGCCGTCGCGTCGCCGAGGGGAACCCCGTGCCGGTACAGCTGGTGGATCCGCACCGGCTCGCCGCCGGCCTGGGCGGGGGTGATGGCCCCGGCGAGGAGGTTTGCCATGACCAGGTTCAGGCAGTAGCTGAACTCCACCTTGTGCCCGAGCGAAGCTGCCATCTTCTGGATCCGGAGCGCCCAGAAGCCGTACGCAAGGAAGTGGAACACGATGGCGAGGAGGAGGAACACGGGGTTTAAGCGGCGGAGGTACTCGAAGGTCTGGTCGGTCACGGTAAACGAGAGGACGAGGGCGAGGACGACAATGCTGAAGCTCACCGAGACGACGAGCCACTTCCACTGGAAACGCTCCACCGGTAAACCTCCCCCGATCCCGGCGCCGGGCGTCCCCGGCGCTGTGCAGCTGTACCGGTTACAGGGAAAGTTCAAAAACTTTCTACAGTGGTCCGGCTGTAAAAAGCTCGCGGGAGTGGAGGATCCGGAAGAGGCCGGCCCTCACCCCGGCGTCGAGCCAGCCGTGCCCGTGGCTGAAGCATGCGAGGGCATCGCCCTCCCGCCCCCCGCGGGTATGGCGGTCGCCCTCGGCGAGGAGGGCCCCTGCCCGGTCGAGGGCGGCGACTGCCGCCGGGAAGAGGGGGCTCCCCGTGTCGGGGGAACATTCCACCGCCTCGATGGCCGAGGCAAGCATCTGCCGGTACCGTGCCCGCTTCTCCCTGAACCGTTCTCCCCCGAAGGAGGCCTGCTCCTCGGTAAAATCCGGGATACCCGTGGCGGCCGGCCCGGAGAGGAGCCCGAGCGCCAGGGATGCGTCGAGCCACCCCGAGGCATAGGCAAAGGCCGCGAGGGCGTTCATCGTGTCCCCCGACGAGAGAAACGTCCTCCCGTCTGCGAGGTAGGCATCCGCCATCCCGTGGGCCTCGCGGGCGAGGCGCCACAGGGGGGTTCCCTCGGGCGAGCAGGGGACGGTCCCCCGGACGGCCTCGCCGAGGAGCCCGCCGAACTCAGCGACCCTCATGGCGGGAGAACGCCTCCAGGTACTCCTGTTCCACGGGGTGGAGGTCGGCGGGGACGGCGAGGATGTGCAGGGGCGGGCCGAAGTCCACCTCCGCGAGCTGCCCCGCGGTCCCCGCGGCAACAACCGCGTCCGGCGAACCCGCCCGGGCGATCCCGACGTAGAGCGGGGGGGCCGCCCGGGAGGTCCGGGCCGCCATTTCGCCGAGAAGGGCGATCCCCTCGTTCACGGTCATGAGCCGCTCGCCCTGGATGTCCAGGAATACCAGGGTATGGAGCCGGGCGGCGAGGTTCCCGAGCACGGCGTCGATGGGGGTCGTCGGGAACCAGGAGCCCGAGGGGAAGGGGAGGGAGACCGGCCTTCCGAACCGGTAGTTCTGCAGGCCCGTGAGGCCCGACACGGCGCTCTGGATCGAGGCCCCGTGGATGATCCGGGTCCCCACCCCCGCCGCCTTCGCCCGGAGACGCAGGTCGGCATGGGTCGTCGAGACCATGGGGTCGCCCCCGCAGAGGAGGGCGACCTCCCCCTCCCGTGCGAGGGCAAGGATCCCGCCGGGCCGGACCTCGAGGTCCTCCCTCGTCACCGGAATGACCTGCCGGCCGTAGAACCGTGAGAGGGCGGCAGGGGTCGTCCCCGTGAGCCGGGAGGTGTGGGTCTCGAGATAGACGTGGTCGGCGGACCGGACGGCCTCGAGGCCCTTCACCGAGATGTCCTGTTCGTCGGAGAGGCCGAGGCCGATGAAGGTAAGCATGGCTCCTCACGTACCTATGCAAATGCCATGTTAATGATTGCCCCGATACCTATCCCGAGGAGCACGGTGTAGGCCGTCACGAGCGCCGAGACCTTCCAGCCGTTCTCCCGGGAGAGGACAGCCATCGTCGAGACGCAGGGGACGAACATCGTGGACATGACGGCGAAGATATAGATCTGGAGGGTGGAGAGGGCGAGGGGGAGGTTCGCGGTCCCGGCAAGCACGGCGAGGGTCTCGATGGCCATCTCCTTCCTGAGGATCCCGAAGAGGAGGGCGGTGATGGCGTAGGAGGGCAGGCCGAGGACGCCCTCGAAGAGGGGGGCGGCGAGGCCCTGGAAGATTGCGAGGATCCCGTAAAACTCGAGCACCCCGAGGACGCAGCTCCCGATGACGAGGAGCGGTATCGCAGCGACGAGAAAGTCCCTGAGTCGGTGCACCGACTTCGCGAGGACGAGATCCGCCTTCGGCCACCGGAGCGGGACGATCTCGAGGATCATGCCGAACTGGCCTCCCGGGGTGACCCGCGAGAGGAGGGCCCCGGTTGCGAAGATGACGAGGAACACCATGACGTAAATGGAGAGGGCGGCCGGGATCCCCACGAAGGCGGCCACCATCCCCGCGATGATCACGGTCCGTGCCGAGCAGGGCACGAGGGTGATCAGGAACGCCGCGATGAGCCGCTCCCGCTTCGTGCCGAGGTTCCTTGCCGCCATGATGGCCGGGACATTGCACCCGAACGCGATGACCATCGGGATGATGGCGCCGCCGTGCAGCCCCAGCCGGTGCATCGCCCGATCGGCGAGGAACGCCGCCCGGGCCAGGTACCCCGAGTCCTCGAGTACAGAGAGGAGGAGGAAGAAGAGGAGGATGTAGGGAAAGGCGATGCCGAACCCGGCCTGGACGCCGATCAGCCCGGAGACCGCGACCTTCTCGGCGAGGGGCGGGAGGCCGAGGGAAAGGAGGGGGGTGATGGCAAAGCGCTGGAAGGCAGACACGATGAGCCCCTCGAGAAAGGAGCCGACGACGAAGACGAGGAGGAGCATCCCGACGAGTACCCCCGCGAGGATCGGGATGCCCGGGATCTCGCGGGAGAGCACCTGGTCGAGGTCGGCCCGCGACCCGGCCCCTCCCTTCTTCACCACCTTCCCCGCGATCTCGCGGGAGAGGGTGTACCGGTTCAGGGCCATGATCTGGTGGACGGACATCCGGTGGCTGGCCTCGATCTCCTCGGAGAGATCTGCCGCCGGTTCTTTCAGCGAGGGGTCGGTGCCGATGTCGTCGAGCGCCCAGATGGCCGCGACCCTGCTTGCCCCGAAGGTCTTCCCGAGCGTCCGGATGGCAGCCTCCACGTCGGTGTCATAGGGCACGCTCACGGCAGCCGGCCGGGCCTTCCCAAGGGCGAGGGGCATGATCCCGCCGAGGTTCCTCCCGCTCACCGCCGCGGTCCCGATGACCTCCACCCCGAGGATCGCCGCGAGCCCCGCGAGGTCCACCGCGAGGCCGGCCGCCTCGGCCTCGTCCATCATGTTCACGACGACAACGAGGGGGATGCCCGTCTCGGCTACCTGGAGGAGGAGATAGAGATTCCGCTCCAGGTTCGTGGCATTGAGGACCATGATGGCCCCGTCCAGCCCCGGCTCCGTGAGGATCCGGCGCGCGAGGGCCTCCTCGTCTGCCTCCCCGTCGATGGAGTACACCCCCGGGAGATCGACGACCTCCACCTTCTCCCTGTCCACGCAGGTTGCACCGCGGTGGAGCACGACCGTCGATCCAGGGTAGTTCGAGACGTCGACGCCGAGGCCGGTGAGCCGGTTGAAGATGAGGGACTTTCCAACGTTCGGGTTCCCCACGAAGGCGAACCTCATCCCTGCTCCTCCACGAGGATGGTGGCCGCGACCTCCGAAGAGAGGGCGATGTCGCTCCCCTTCACCTCGACGACGACCGACCCGTTGGAGAGCCGGCGCTTGAGGACGAGGGACTCGCCGGGGAGGAGCCCGACGTCGGCGAGCCGGCGGACCCGGGAGAAATTCCCGATGGCCATCACCCGGAGGCGGGTCCCCTCGGGATACTCGGAGAGGGGGATGGGCGCGGCCGGGGCACCGGCCACACCCGGCCCTGCTCCCCCGCCGCCCCCCCGGTGGCGGTGCCGCTCTTCTCCGTGCCCGAGGAACTCCGAGAGCCTCCGGATGGTCTCGTCGGATACCTGGTGCTCCATCAGGCATGCCTCTCCCGCGGCGGTGCGGGGCTCGACGCCCAGCTTCTCGGCAAGGAAGGACTCGAGGATCCGGTGCCGGTTCACCACCCGGGAGGCGATGGCCTTCCCAGCCGGGAGGAGGACGACCTTCCCCGGTGGATCGACCCTCACCTTCCCGGCCCGTTCCATGTCCATGAGCTGGGACTCGATGGAGGCCGGCTCCCTCGCAAGCCGCGCGGCAATGTCCCCTGTCGAGGGGGGTGCCCCGCGCTCCTCGGTGAGGACGAGGACCGCCTCGAGGAGGTCCTCGCACACGGCATGCTCCATGCCAAGCTATCTCTTCCCGAGGGTCATATCCGTTTCCCAGCAAAGCGGGGCAAGCGAGAGAACCATATACCGCGGAAGACGAGATTGTACCCCATGGCGGCTTCGAACCGGGAGGTGGCCGACCGGCTGCGGTTCATGGCGGCCCTCCTCGAGGTAACCGGGGAGGAGGACGTCTTCAAGATCCGCGCCTACGAGCGGGCCGCCCAGCAGGTGGAGGGGAGCGCGGTCCCGGTCGCGGAGCTCAACGAGAAGGCCCTGGTCGCCCTCCCCGGGATCGGGGCGAAGATCGCAAAGAAGATACTCGATATTGCCGCGACCGGGACCTTCTCCGAGATGGAGGAACTCAGGAAGAAGATCCCGGAGTCCCTCCCCGAGCTCCTGAAGCTCGACGGGGTGGGCCCAAAGACCGTTCACAAGCTCTGGATGAAGCTCGGGATCGCATCCGTCGACGACCTTGAGAAGGCCGCCCGGGCGCGCAGGATCCGGGCCCTGAAGGGTTTCGGCGAAAAGAAGGAGGCCGAATTCCTGAAGTCCGTGGCCCAGTACCGTGCGTCCTCGTCCCGGATGACGCGCGACCTCGCCGACGCGGTGGTGGCACGGGTGGCCTCGGTGCTCACCCCCGGCACCTTCGAGGTGGCGGGGAGCTACCGCCGGGGGAAGTCCACCGTGGGCGACATCGACATCGTGAGCAGGGAGTCCCCCCGCACGGTGAACCCGAGGCTCCGGCCCATTGCAGAGGCCATGATCAACGAGGGCGAGCAGAAGACCTCGATCCGGGTCCTCGGCCAGCGGGTGGACATCCGGTTCACCGACCCGGGCTCCTTCGGGGCCATGCTCATCTACCTCACTGGTTCCAAGGACTTCAATATCCGGCTCCGGGCCATCGCCATTGACCACGGCCTCAGGCTGAACGAGTACGGCCTCGAGGAGCGGACCGGCGAGGGCATCCACACCTTCGCCGACGAGGCATCGCTCCTCGCCACGCTCGGGCTCCCCTATATTCCCCCCGAGATCCGGGAGGATCGGGGGGAGATCGAACGGGCCCTCAGGGGCGACCTCCCCGTCCTCGTCGAACCGAGGGCCATCCGGGGAGACCTCCATGTCCACACCTCTGCCACCGACGGGAAGATGAGCCCCGCGGAGATCGCGGCGGCTGGCACGGAGCTCGGGTACGACTATATCCTCCTCTCGGACCATTCCCCGGCCATGCACATCACCCACGGCCTTGACGCCGATGGGGTAAGGGCCCAGCGGAAGGAGATCGAGCGGATCAACCGCGAATCGTCCTGCCAGCTCCTCGCCGGCCTCGAGGTGGACATCATGGCCGACGGGACCCCCGGCATGTCCGACCAGGTCCTCGGGGACCTCGACCTCGTCATCGCCTCGGTCCACTCCGGCCTCCACGAGGAGAAGGACACGATGACCCGACGGATCCTCACGGCGATGGCAGACGACCACGTGGACATCCTGGGCCACCCGACGGGCCGGCTGTTCCCCTCGCGGGCGGCATCGGAGGTCGACCTCCCGAGGATCCTCGAGGCCGCGAAGGGCACCGGCATCGCCCTCGAGATCAACGCCTCCCCCTACCGGATGGACCTCGACGACCCCCAGATCAGGGAGGCGCGCGACATGGGCATCAGGCTCTCCATCGGGACGGACGCGCACGAGCGGGCCGAGCTCGGGAACATCGGCCATGGTGTGACCCTCGCCCGTCGTGGGTGGTGCGGGCCCGGGGACATCCTGAACACGCTGGACCGGGAATCCCTCCTGAGGTGGGCCTCGTGATTTACTGGCTGTACGAGCGGCTCCTCCTGCGGAACCTCGCGATCCTCCCCGAGCGGCTGTGCTTCATGATCACCGAGCAGGACATGGTCGAGTCCCCCGAAAAGATCGTGGAGGTCAGCGGCTGGTGCCGGGACGTGGGGATCCGCGGGGTCACCTTCCATATCAGCACCCGGGATACCGCGGCGATGGACCCCTACCTGCCCTTCATCTGCCGGATCGCGGACTTCGCCCGGCTCGAGATCCACGGCGGGGACGATGACGAGGTGCTGGGCAAAGGGATGCCGGTCCAGGTCGCGATAGGCCAGTCGGGCCGCGAGGAGATCACCGAGTGCATCAGGCGCATGGCACGGGACGGGGTCGATCCGGAGGGCGTTGACGAGAGCCTGATCGACTCGTACCTCACCTTCCACTACACCCCCGATCTCGTCATCAAGACCGGGGCATCGCACCTCACCGACTTCCTCATCTGGCAGAGCGTGTACTCCGAGCTCTTCTTTTCCGACGTGAACTGGAGGCTCTTCCGGAAGGTGGACTTTCTCCGGGCGCTCAGGGACTACCAGTCCCGGAAGCGCCGGTTTGGGGGATGAACCGGGAATCACTCCCGCGCGGGCGCGACCCGCCCTCGCATCCGCTGGTCGTAGAGCCTGAGCGCGCGCAGGAGGTCGATCTTCCTGAAGAGGGGCCAGTTCGGGGCGCAGAAGTAGACCGCGCTCTCCTTGCCGTTCGCGAGCCAGGGGAGGAAGTTGGAGGTCCGGCGCTCGTTCCCCGTGCGGATGATCAGGTCGACAGGGGGGAGATGCTTTCCCTCGTACAGGTGCTGCTCGACGAGCGAAGGGTCGATGCCGTCGGGGGAAATCCTCCCCTCCCTCACGCCCCGGAGAATGGATCGGGCGGCATGGGCGATCTCGTTTCTCCCGCCGTAGGCGAGGGCGATGTTTAAGAAGTAATCCCCGTACGACCGGGTAGCAGCCTCCGCTGCCTCAACCCGCTCGAGGAGGTCGGGGGGGAGGAGGCTCCGGTCGCCGAAGACCCGGATCCGTATCCGCCGCCGGTGGACCCGCTCGTCCGAGAGGATCCTGGCGAACCGGTCCTTGAAGAGCGAGAACAGGGTCTCCACCTCGGCGCTGTCCCGCCTGAAGTTCTCGGTGGAGAAGGAATAGAGGGTGATGTACTTCACCCCCATGTCCTGCACCCAGTCGAGCACCCTCTCGGTGGTCTCTGCACCGGCCCGGTGGCCCTCCCGCGGGTCGAGGCCCAGGGACTTCGCGAACCGCCGGTTCCCGTCCTGGATAATGGCGAGGTGGAGCGGGACGTGCCGGATCTGCCGGGCGAGGACCCGCTCGTAGAGCCCCTCGAGGGGAGACCGGGCCTTCACAGGGGGATCACCTCGACCACGACACCGCGGTTCGGGTAGCGCTCGACGATGTACTTCTTCCCGGGGAGCCGCTTCGCCTTTTTCCGGAGCGCGGCCGGCGAGAGCTCGATGCACCCGTCGCGCTCCTCAAAGCTTCCCCTGGGAAGGCCAATTCCGCCCGGTGAGACCGCTCCATCGGTGGGCTCGACCACCCCGTAGAGGACTGTCCCGTCATCGGTTATCTCGTCGAAGGAGCGGGCCGTCCGGGCGGCGATCCGTTTCAGCCTCTCGCGGAGCTGCACGGCGTCCTTGTACCGGGATGAACACCAGTGGACCTTCTTCCGGTGAGGGAGGTCCCCGGCCCAGCGCCGGCATCCCTTCACCGCGTTGTGGATCCCGTCTGCGGTCTCAAGCCCGCGCCGCCTCATCTCTTCTGCATTGATCCCGCCCCACTCGAGCTCATTGATATTCAGGAAATCGACGAGCGGGAGGATCTCTGCGAGGGCCTGGAGACCCCTGACGGCAGGGACCTCGATCCCGACCGTGAACCCGAGGGAACGGGCTTCCCCGATGGCCCGGGCCCAGGGAGACGCAGCGATGTCCCGCCATGCCTCGGGGGGCGGATGGACGCGGATCTCGTCCACGAGGCCGACGAGGGGGAGGAGCATCTCCCTCGTGGGGGCCATGCCGGTATAGAGGTGGATGTGGTGTTCCTTCCCGAAGTTCTCCTTAAGAACCCGAGAGAACCGGGCGACCCGGTCCGGGACGAGGAACGGCTCACCGCCGGTGATGGAAGTCCCGAGCGCTCCCATGAGCCGGGCTTCGTCGAGAAAGTCTTCCGGCCCCTCCACCGGGCGGTCGTTCGCGAACATGACGTCCCGCCCGCTCCGCTCCTCCGAGAGAGGGCAGTACCAGCATTTCCGGTGGCAGAGCCCGGTGACGAAGAGCACCATCTTCGCCCCCTGCCGGCAGAGCTCGCAGCCCCGGGGGCCTTCAGAGGACACAGGGGGACACCGCCTCGGAGATCCGCCCGAGGACGAACTCCCTCCCGAGGGCCTCGAGGAACCAGCCCAGCCGCGGACCCCGCACCTGCCCGAGAAAGGTGAGGTAAACCAGCTCGAAGAGCCGCTTTGCATCGGTCCCGCACCGGGGGGCGACCTCGTACACGCCGTTGTGGATGGCCTCGGCCGACCAGGCCGGGAGGGCTTGCAGGAACGCGAGGTAGGAGGAGAGCGCCCGGGTATCATCCTCGGAGAGCTCTTTCGCGAGGACCGGGAGACTGTCTTTCACCGAGAACTTCACCGTGTCAGGGGCGTATTTCCTGAGCCACACTTTTACCCGTTCCGCCTGCTTCAGGATGTTCCCGGTGTCGGTGGTATCGTACCCGCTCCTGGCAAGGCAGGCGAAGAGCCCCGGGTCGTCATGGGCGATCTGGACCACCGTCACCATGTGCCGGAACGGGATGCGGGTCGGGATATGGGCGATGCGGGAGAGCTCGTACTCCCTCCCCGCTGCCGCGTGGGAGAGCCGGTCATACTCGTCGATGAGCGAGATGAGGCCCATCCCCGGGTCGAAGTCGATGGTCCGCTCGGGCCTCGTCTTCACGATAAGGTAACGGAGCACCTCGGGCGGGACGATCTCGAGCATCTCGCTGATGGTCACCACGACCCCCTTGCTCGAGTGCATCGCCCCCCTTCCCTTCAGGCTGATCCACTCGTAGATCACCGGGTGGGGGGGCTCGCACCGGAAGACCTTCCGGGCGATCTCCTTCCCTGTGTCATAGGACCCTCCGGCGGTGGCATGGTCCTTCCCGAACGGTTCGACGGTCACCCCGAAGCGGGCCCATCGCATCGGCCAGTCCACCCGCCAGACGAGCTTCCCTTCGCCGCGGGAGTAGTCTGCCGTGCCCTCGTTCCCGCAGGAGCAGTGGTACCTGACCAGATGCCGGGAGGCATCGTGCTCCAGGATCCTGGCGGGGGACAGCTTCCCGCAGACGCTGCAGACGGGATAGAAGGGCGACCAGTCCGCGGGAAGGGTCCGGCCCGAGACCCGTTCGAGGATATGCCGGATCTCGGCCGTCTGGCCGATGGCAGTCCCGATCTCCTTCGTGTACGCTCCTGACCGGTACAGCTCGCTCGCGAGATGCACGTGGGGATTAATATCGAGTTCCGAGAGGGCGGAGAGGAACGGGGTGAGAAAATGTTCCGCATAGCTCCGGTGCTCACCACAGGGGCAGGGGATGTCGGAGATCGGCCTGCCCACCCAGGCGGCATACGACTCGGGGAGGAACGGGTACACCTTCCTGAGCGGGTCGAAGTCGTCGGCGATGTAGAGGAGCTCGGCAGGGAGTCCCCGCTCAGTGATGGCCTTATACACCAGGTCGCCGGTCAGGACCTCTCGCATGTTCCCGATGTGGATCGGCCCCGAGGGGGTGATCCCGGTGGCGACCCGGTGGGGGATATCCGCCTTCACCGAGTTTGCCACGACGTCGGCCCAGTGGATCCGCTCGCTCACGCTCGCACCGTTCCAAGTCAGATATGTCCTCTCCTCTTATAGTGTTCACCCTTGCCGGCCGGCCTCCATCCAGTGGCACGGAGGTCCCTTTTGCCTTTCCGGTTCACGCACGGGATGGCTCCCTCCTGCCCGTGAAGGGAAAAAACACAGCGTATTTATATAGTTTGCCTTTTTATATAATAATAAAGAAAGCCTTGTATGTGAAAGCCCTGATTTTTTAACGCGATACCCGCAGGGTGCAGCTCGGGAGAAGCAGGGAATGGATCGCAATCCTCTGTCAGGACGGGGCCGGGATCGGCGTGACGGGATCTCCGAGTCCGTCGGGTTCATCCTCATCCTCGCCGCCGTCATCATCGCCCTCTCCATCTACCTCCTCTACCTGATGCCCGCGATGGGCAGGGAGACGGAGATCTCCCAGATGGGCTCGGTGAAGGAGAGCCTCACCGAGTTCAAGCTCAACATCGACACCCTCTGGACCAGCCGGCAGTGCACCACCGAGTTCGGGCCGGCGCTCTCGCTCGGGAGCGGTGAGACGGGGGGGATCATGGGTTTCTTCCCCTTCCTCTCGCCGGTGAAGGCCGGCGCCGTCCTTGCCCTCAACCAGAGGAAGGAGAACATCACCATCAGCTCTGACTCCTACACCCTCACCGGATCCGGCGGGTACACCGAATCGCGAGCCATGACCACGACACCCGTGAACCTGGTCGTGAATACCACCCCCTCCCACCTGTTCGTGAATATTTCCACTGCATCCCTCCTCCTCGAGCGGGGTGTGCTCATATCCGGCCCGGGCTGGGATGTCTGGGTGAACGTCTCCCCCAAGTACAGCTACACCCGCCGGTTCAACATGACCGTGGACCCGACCACCGGCGGACTCGCAAGCGCGGGGTTCTGGGAGCGGGACGAGTTCCTCTGGAATTCCACGGATGTCAACGTGAATACCTATTCCGGTTCCACGCCAATCGTGGATAATCTCGCCGTGTACCGGGGCATCAGCACCTCCGGG
>Ga0335071_10001568_pt1 | contig 24662 bp, 22 predicted proteins | sample Lox_Sample_15_FD_206724 | JGI IMG/M metagenome (GOLD analysis project Ga0335071, IMG submission 206724) | Soil microbial communities from Loxahatchee National Wildlife Refuge, Florida, United States - Lox_Sample_1.5 | ecosystem: Environmental > Terrestrial > Soil > Wetlands | place: USA... | reverse complement strand
GTTCCAAGGACGCACCGATTCATTTTCCGGTTCGTTGGTGGCGCAACCGCTCAACCCGATCAGCAGCGTCGCCAGCCACAACAGCAGCAGCCATCTGGCGGGGGCACACTTCACGTCAACTCGCCGGATGGGCTGGCGTCACTTCATCCCCCTCGATAACTTCGCCCAGCTTCCAACCGGGGATGATGTTGGCAATGCAGCGGTTCTTTTCCACCGTGCGGACGATGACCTTGGCCACCAGCTTCCCGTCGCGGCTGACCAGCATTTCACCGTCCGGCAGAACGCCCTGGTTTTCGCCGATATTTAAAATCACAAAATCCCATTTCGGATCCACCAGCAGGATTTTGCCCCGCAGATCGGCACGCAATTTTACCACATAATCGTTGCCCACGTACTTGGCCAGCTCGTTAGTCAGGCGGGTAACGGTGCGGATCAAAACCATCTTTTCCTCGTTGGCGATGCCCAGCGCTTCCTGAGTGTCCTTGAGCTTGCGGTTCAAAGAGCCGACCTGGTCCGCCGGAATGCCGAGGGCTCGGAACGCCGCCAGTTCCGTCTGGGCCTGGTCGCGCTCCTGCGTGGTCTTGGCCAGCTTGTCGGCCAATTCATCCGCTTTCTTGGTCTGCTGCGTCGCCGTCGCCACGGCCTTGTCGCGCTCGGTCTTGGCATCCGCCAGTTCGGCCTTGCTCTGGGTCAATTCCGTTTTGGCTGTGTCCCGCTCTTTGATGGCCGCCGCCCGTTCCGTCTGGGCTTGAGTTTTGGCCGAACGCTGGGTGTCGCGGTCGGTGGTGAGTGTGTGGATCTTGTCTTTTACGAAAACGATATTCACGACCCCGACGGCCAGCGCCGCAATGAGCGCCACAATAAGACTGATTCGCGTCATGGTTTGATAAGCAATTTTCCGCACTTTAAGCTTTTGCGTCCAACGTGTCAACGCCGGTTTGAGCCCGGCCAGGCCGCCTCCCAGCCGGCACCGGGTTGCCCTGCCCTGCAGGCCCTTGCCGCCTTGAAACCCGTTGCCGCAAAGGTGGTTGGCCAGATTCCCGGACTTCAACCGCGAGCACAGGCTGGTCAGCGCTTGAGTTTTCTGGTTTGCTCTGCGGGATGAATCAAAGCGGCATCCGTCAACTGCGCGCACTGCTCGCCTTGAGCCGGGTGTCGCACCTGCCCGGCGTCTGGTCCAATTGTTTGGCCGGCTGGTGGCTGGGCGGGCAGGGAAACCCGGCGAAACTGCCGTGGCTGTTTCTGGGCGTAAGCGCACTCTACACCGGCGGCGCTTTTTTGAACGACGCCTTTGATGCGGATTCCGACCGGCTACGGCGCACGGACCGGCCGATTCCGTCCGGCGCCATCTCCACCACGGCCGTCTGGCGCTGGGGACTGGGATGGCTTGGACTGGGCCTGGTGTGTCTGATGCTGGTCGGCAAGCTCACGGGTGCGCTCGCGACGGGCCTCCTCTTGAGCATCTTCCTTTATGATGCGACGCACAAGGCCGTCACGGCGTCGCCCTGGCTGATGGGGGTGTGTCGTTTCTGGGTGTATGTCATCGCCAGCTCGGCGGGTGCGATGAGGGTGAATGGTGATGCCGTCTGGTGCGGGGTGGCGCTGGGCTTCTACATGGCCGGGCTGGGTTACCTGGCCCAACACGAAAGTTCCCGCGGACGCCCTCCCCGCTGGCCGCTGATCCTGATGGCGGCGCCGGTCGCTTTTGCCCTGCTGATGAATGCGGGGGAATTCCGCACCCTCGCTCTGTTGCCGGCTCTCGTGTTGCTCCTGTGGATTGCCTTGCGGACGCGAACTGTTTTTCAGGCGGCTGAAACCAATGTGGGGCACATCGTGTCAGGCCTGCTGGCGGGAATTGTTTTTGTGGATTGGCTGGCGGTGGCCCCGGTGTGTCCGCGAAGCCTGGGCTTCGCTTTTTTAACCCTGTGGGGGATCACGCTGGCGCTGCAGCGGCTGGGGCCGGCGGTCTGACGGCATTACAAGCATTACTTGAATAATTTAACAGTTCCGTTTATCATTCGATCTTGGTCATGAATCAAACTGAAGCGCCGGTCAAAGTGACGCACAACGAGGAGATCAAGGCGGCGATCCCGACGTTGGCCGGCACCATTGCCGCCACGTTGCAGGATGCGGGCGCCGATCATTTTTCGGAGGACGACAACCAGTTTCTCAAATTTCACGGCTGTTACCAGCAGGACGACCGCGACCTGCGCAAGACCGGGAAAAAATATATCCTGATGGTCCGCAGCCGCATCCCGGGCGGCGTGATGACCGCCCGGCAGTGGTGCCGGTTCGACGACCTGGCCGGCCAATACGGCAATGGCACGCTTCGCATCACCACCCGCCAGACCATTCAGTTTCACGGCGTGTTGAAAAACAATTTGCGCGCCATCATTCACGGCATCAACGATTCGCTCCTCTCCACGCTGGCCGCCTGCGGCGACGTGAACCGGAATGTGCTCGCCCCACCCACGCCGGCCTACACCCGGGCGCGGGAGCAGGTTTACGCCGACGCCAAAAGGGTGGCGCTGGAGCTGGCCCCCAAAACTCCAGCGTATCATTCCATCTGGATTGACGGGACCCAGCTCGATCTGGAAAAGCCGGAGAACAGGAATTTCGCCGACCCGCTTTACGGCAAAACCTACCTGCCCCGGAAATTCAAGGTGGCATTCGCGATCCCGCCGGTCAACGACCTCGATGTGTTCACCAACGACGTCGGTTTTATCGCCGTCGTCGAAGACGACCGGCTCACCGGCTACAATGTGTGCGTCGGGGGCGGCATGGGGCGCAGCCACGGGAATGAACATACTTATCCGCGCCTGGCGGACGTTCTGGGTTTCCTGCCGGCCGACCGGGCGGTGGACGCGGCCCGGGCCGTGCTGACGATCCACCGTGATTTCGGCGACCGCACCGATCGCAAGCACGCGCGCCTGAAGTACGTGATCGCCGAGCGCGGCGCGGATTGGGCCCGGGCCGAGGTGGAACAGCGCGCCGGTCTCAAGCTCGAACCGGCCCGGCCGTTCCGGTTCACCGGCACGGGCGATCTTTACGGCTGGCACCAAGCCGTGGACGGAAAATGGTTTCTCACGGTGTTCGTCGAAACCGGCCGCGTCAAGGACGTGGAGGGCCGCCGGCTGAAAACCGCGTTGCGGCTGGTGGCGGACAAGTTTCCCGAAATTGAATTCCGGCTTTCGGCAAATCAAAATGTCATTCTGGCGAACATTGCCGAGGAGGACCGGGACGCCCTGAACGAACTGCTGGCAGCCTACGGCGTGACGACTGGCCATCGCCAGACGTCCGCCCTGCATGCCGCCGCCCTGGCCTGTCCGGCCCTGCCCACCTGCGGCCTGGCGCTCGCTGAATCCGAAAGGATGTTGCCGGGGTTGCTGGATCGCCTCGAGGCGCTTTGCGCCGAAGTCGGGTTGGCGGGCGAGGAAATCATCATCCGCTCCACCGGTTGCCCCAATGGTTGTGCCCGGCCGTACACGGCGGAAATCGGATTTGTCGGCAAGGCGCCCGGACGTTATCAAATCTGGCTTGGCGGCAGCATTGCCGGCACCCGGCTCAACCGCCTCTGGAAGGAAACGGTCAAGGAGTCCGACATCGAAAGCGAGTTGCGCCCGGTGCTGGTCCGGTACCTGAATGAGCGGTTCAACTACGAGCGCTTTGGCGATTGGTGCGACCGCGTGTTGCTGCAGGAGCCTCCGGCCGGATTTTCCATTTGAGTGGTTGAGGATGACTGCCGAACAGATTACCCAAGCGAACGTCGAGTTGCGGCGCCGGGCCCCGCTGGAAATTGTAAGGTGGGCAATCGCGCAGGCGAAAGGCCGCGCCGTCGTCTCGACCAATTTCCGCCCCTACGAAGCCGTGGTCCTGCATCTCTGTACACAGGTGCAGCCGGACATCCCGGTGTTGTGGGTGGACCATGGTTACAACCGGCCGGCGACCTATCGGCACGCCGAGGCGCTGAAAAGACTCCTCAACCTCAACTTGAAGACCTACCTGCCGAGAATTTCCGCGGCCCACCGCGACGCGGTTTACGGCGACATTCCGTCCACGGACGACGAGGCCGGCCTGAAACAATTCAGTGCGGTCATGAAGCTGGAGCCGTTTCAGCGCGGCATGAAAGAGCTGGCGCCGGTGATCTGGCTGACGGCCTTGCGCCAGGTCCAGAACCCGAACCGCGCCGGATTCGATATCGTTTCCGAAGACAAAAACTTCGGCGCGCTCAAGGTCAACCCGGTTTTCCATTTGACCAACGCCGACATGGAAGCCTATCTCAAGCAACACGGCTTGCCGAATGAATGGGATTATTTCGACCCGGCGAAGGCCGACGAGAAGCGCGAGTGCGGCCTGCATGTATCGTGGGGTGCGGAGGCGCTGGGGTCTGGCATCTAGGATCTGGGGTCTGAGGTCTGGGATCTGGTATTTCGGAGCTGGGATGAGCAGAAGAATTTATGGGAGAACCATTTGAAAATTCGGAAGCCTGGAAGTCGGCACGGCAGTTGACCAACGCGGTTTACACGTTGTGCCGAACCGGGCCGCTGGCAAAGGATTTTGGGTTACGCGACCAACTCCAGCGAGCGGCGGTTTCCGTGATGAACAATGTGGCTGAAGGTTGGGAAAGTCTGCACATTGCGGAAAAACGCCAAGCATGTAATATAGCCCGCAGATCATGCGGCGAAGTCCGCTCGATGGGCTATGTGTTGTTCGACAATAAATTTATATCAGTGGCTGACCAGACAAACCTCCAGACGCTTTGCGTTCAATCTGGCAAGCTCATCAGCGGATTAATCCGCTCATTGGATGACCGAGGGTGAGCCCCAGAACCCAGATGCCAGACGCGAAGCCCTGTGAAATATGAGTTCATATCACTTGGATCATTTGCAGTATCTCGAAACGGAGGCGATTCACGTCATGCGCGAAGTCGCCGGGGAATTCGAGCGCCCTGCCCTGCTCTTCTCCGGCGGCAAGGATTCCATCTGCCTCCTGCGCCTGGCGGAAAAGGCGTTCCGCCCGTCAGACATTCCGCTGCCCTTCCTCAACATCGAGACCGGCCACGAATTCCCCGAGTTGATCGAGTTCCGCGACCGCCGCGCGAAGGAGCTCGGCGCCAAGCTGATTGTCCGCACGGTCGAGGACGCCATCGCCAAGGGCATTGCCACGCCGCGGCCGGGCGAAATCAGCCGCAACCAGTTGCAAACCCCCGCATTGCTGGCCGCCATCGAGGAATTCCAATTCGATTGCGCCATCGGCGGGGCGCGGCGCGACGAGGAAAAGGCCCGCGCCAAGGAACGGTTCTTCAGCTTTCGCGACGGCTTCGGCCAGTGGGATCCCAAAAACCAGCGGCCGGAAATCTGGAACCTCTACAACGCCCGCGTGAATCCCGGCGAACACATGCGCGTGTTCCCGCTCAGCAACTGGACAGAAATGGATGTCTGGGAATACATCAAGCGGGAAAAGCTGGCCGTGCCCACCATTTATTTCAGCCACGAACGCGAATGCTTCCGGCGCGGGGGCCAGTGGCTGCCCGTCCCGCCTCTCCCCGCCGACAAGTCCAAACCCGATCCCTACGATGGCGCGCGCCCCAAGCCCAACGACAGCGTCAGGAAAATGGTGGTCCGTGTCCGCACCATCGCGGACATGATCAGCACCGGCATGATCGAATCGCGGGCCGACAGCGTTGACGACATCATCGCCGAGGTCGCTGCCGCGCGCGTGACGGAACGCGGCAGCCGCGCCGACGACAAGGCGTCCGAGGCCGCGATGGAGGACCGGAAAAAAGCGGGATATTTTTAACCACAGATGAACACGGATAAACACAGATGGAGCAAATCCTTCAAAGGTAGGGCGCGTCACTCCGTGCGCACCGAAGTTTGCATCCGTTCGAGCGGCGGGCAGAGGACTGCCCGCCCTGCCCTTCGACCAACATTTTATTCATGCTCATCTGTGGCCATCCGTGGCCGATAATTTTCCCATGCCTCATTCCCAACATCCTGTCGAAATCCTCCGCTTCAACACCTGCGGGTCGGTGGACGACGGCAAGTCCACGCTCATCGGCCGGCTGCTCTACGACTCGAAGTCGCTGATGGAAGACCAGGTCGAGGCGCTCGAGCGCAGCGCCGATATCACCGGCGGCGGCCAGATCAATCTCGCCAACCTCACCGACGGGCTCCGCGCCGAACGCGAACAGGGCATCACCATTGACGTCGCCTACCGCTACTTCGCCACGCCCAAACGCAAGTTCATCGTCGCGGACACGCCCGGGCACGTCCAGTACACTCGCAACATGGTCACCGGCGCCTCGACCGCCAACCTCTCCATCGTGCTCGTGGACGCGCGGCAGGGCGCCATCGAACAGACCCGCCGGCACACCTACATCGCCGCGCTGCTCGGCATTCCCCACCTCGTCATTGCCATCAACAAGATGGACCTGGTGGACTGGGACAAGGAGCGGTTCCTGGCCATCCGGGACGAGATCGAGGATTTCATTCCCAAGCTGGACGTGTTCCGCGATGTGAAATTCATTCCCATCAGCGCGCTCAACGGCGACAACGTGGTCGAGCCGTCCAAACATACGCCGTGGTACGAAGGCCCGCCGCTGCTCGCGCACCTGGAAACCGTCCACATCGCCAGCGATTGGAACCTGAGCGCGTTCCGGTTTCCCGTGCAATGGGTCAACCGGCCGAACAACCCGACCGACCCGCACCTGCACGATTTCCGCGGGCTGGGCGGGCAAATCGCCAGCGGCATCGTCCGCTGCGGCCAGCGCGTCATCGTGCTGCCGGCCGGCCTGGAGAGCAAGGTGAAGGAGATCTGGACTTACGACGGTCCGCTGGCCGAGGCGTTCTGTCCGCAATCGGTGACGATTTGCCTCCAGCATGACATTGACGTCAGCCGCGGCGACATGCTGGTGGGCGCCGAAAACATGCCCGGCCGGAGTTCCGAACTCCAGGCGCGGATCTGCTGGATGCACCAGCGTCCGCTGCAAACCGGCAAAAAATATCACTTCAAGCACTGCACCCAAACCGTGCAAGCGCTGGTGACCCAGATTGAAAGCCGCATCAACATGGCTACCTTCGAACCCGAACCCGCCCCGGCTGCCTTGGCGGTAAATGACATCGGAATCGTCCGGTTGCGGACGGCCAAACCGATTGTCTATGACGGCTACGGCACAAACCGGCTGACCGGCTCATTCATCCTGATCGAACAGGGCACGAACGTCACGGTCGCCGCCGGTATGCTGTCGGCGCCGACGGAAGCGGTGAAGCCCGAGTACACCGATTTCGCGATCTGAGCCAGAGGCTCGACTCGACAACCGCCAAATCAGGATTACACCTTCCGTGGGGTAGTGTCTTAAGTTGGTGTAGTGTTGAGCCTGCGGCTCAACTGTCGGGCCATAGGCTCGACCCTACAGCAGCTAAATTAAGGCACTACCTTCCGTTGCAGCACCTTGACAGATGAACCCGGGCCGCCATAATGCAAAGCGCATTAACCGATTTTCCTGAAATGGGTTGTGGAGACTCAGCATCATTCACCATGAAAGGTCGTTTCATCATTTTCAGTCTCATTTTTTCGGCCGGTTGCAGCGCCGTCAGCGTTCGTTCCGCGGAAATTGAACTCACGCTCCAGACGCGCGACCCGGACACGGGTAAAATCATCACCACCACCGAGAAAGTCGATCCCACGCGCGTGGGCGTGATTGTGGTGGATGTCTGGAATTATCACTGGTGCAAGACCGCCGCGATGCGGATCGACGCCATTGTCCCGCGCATGAACGAGGCTTTGGACGGCGCCCGCGCGCTCGGCATGACGGTCATGCTCTGTCCCAGCGATGTGGTTGACAACTATGTCGGGTTCCCCCAGCGCGAGAAAGTCCTTGCCCTGCCCAAATATCCGGTGCCGGTCGTGACGGCGGTCACCTGTCCGCCTCCGCCGGACGCCGGCGGTTGCGCCTGCGGCCGCGAGCAGTGCCGGCCGAATTACGGTTGGGACGCCATGCACCCGGAGCTTCGCATCGCCGATTCCGATTTGATGCCCAACACCCAGGCCGAGGTTTACGCCATCTGCAAAAAGTACGGCCTGACCCATCTGATTTATGTCGGTTTCCATACCCAGGTGTGCCTCCTGGGCAAGCCGATGGGATTGAAGGCGATGAAATCGGCGGGTTTCCACTGTGTGCTCGCGCGCGACCTGACCGATGCGCATCCGGGTTATGACCCCGCGCGAAATTTCACACCGGACAGCAACACCGCCGACGTGATTGAACATTTCGAAAAGTATCTGTCCCCCACCATCAGTTTTCAGGACGAACTGACGAAGCTGGGGAAATGGGACACCAACCGGCTGGTGGATCCGGTACGCCTTGCGCCCTGGGGCACGCCGATGCGCCCGCACCTGTTCGAGCAACCCGTCACCGTCACCCTGACCACCCCGCTGGAGCCTGACTCCGAAATCCGCTACACGCTGGACGGCTCCGCGCCGGGGCCGGATTCCGCCCGTTACGCTGCGCCGCTGGTTTTCACGAACACCACCCAATTGCGGGTCGCCGCCTACCGCAACGGACATCAGGTTTGCCTTGAGTCGGAGGGCTGTTTCGTGCGCCTGAGCCCTCCGCCGCCGGCCCCGGATGTTTATCTCGGTGATCTGATTCCGATCCGAAGTGTGGGGTTCGGCCACACCTCCTCCCATGGTGTCCGTTATGCCGGCAACACCCAGCCGCCCCAAAAGGACAAATCGAATCTCGGCCAGGATCTGAGGGTGGACCGCCGGACCTTTCGGCATGGCATGGGAGTGCATGCGCCGTGTGAGTTGTCCTACGAAATCAAACCCGGCTACCGGCGCTTTGTGGCGTTCGCCGGCGCCGATGAAAACATTGTCCGCGCCAACAAGGGCTCGAACCTGGCGAGGTATCCCAGCGTGGTGTTCAAAATTTTCATCGATGGCAATGAGGTCGCCGCCAGTCCCGTCATGCGGGTGCTTTCGCCGGCCTGGCGGTTCAATGTCGAGCTCCCGGCCGGTGCGCGGATGATCAACCTGGCGGCCATGGACGCCGGCGACGGGACTCGGGAAGATTTTGCCGACTGGGCCAATGCCGGTTTCATCGTCGAGCGATAAGCGTTGGAATAAACCCTTCAGGATAATTCCGGCTGCCGTCGAAGCGGCTGACGGCGTGAACTCGGGATCGCGGCATAACCTTCAAATTTCGCTGACTGGATATCCTTTCGCTGTGCCACCAATGACCAAGGCCGCGAAGTCCGAGTACACCAACTTCGCGATTTAATCCTGGGAGCGCCAGCGTCCCGCCGGCGTGTCGAACGCAAACCGCAGAAAATCGCCGGCGAGACGCCGGCGCGCCCAGCCAAACCAGCCTGAGTCGGCTGTAAATTTTCAATCTTTGGCCGGATATTGCCAGACCCAGTCGCCCTCGGGCTTCGAAAAGAGAAGTTGTATGCGGGTATCCACAACGCCACCATCGTCCTTGCCGTTCCAACCGACGGAATAGAGCAAAAATCTTCCGTTTTCGGTTCGACGATAATGCAACGGCTGGCCGTTGATGATGTCGTGCGGGAGTTTTTCGATGAATTGCGGCACGAGCGCGTCCAATTGTTCTGGGTAACTGCCTCGTGCGTGTCGGTAACGCTCCAGCGCGCAAGCGATTCGTGCCATGTCCACTGCTGCCTGCATGCAGGCGCAATTGATTGCCTCGCGATCCAGCGGTGGAATCCCTGTACAAAGCAGAAAATAGTCTGGAAGATATTGTCGGCGATACGCCTGCGCTTGGACCTGGCCAAAGCGTTTGCTGATTTGTGGTGAAAGGATTCGCTGCTCAAGCTCGGCTCCGGTCGGCAGGGCGGCTTCAAAAGCGCGAGCCACCACCCTCGCATTCAGATAAAACCAACCGTTTGGCAACAGCCGGTAAATCATTGTCGGTACCCACATGGTATCGTCGTTCCAGTCTGTCATGCGATTCGCCATGCGTTCAGACCGCAGGTATTCGATGATTTTGAGTTGCATGGCCAGCTCTGACCGCATGGCAAATTCATAATCCTTCAATGCATCAAAGTGAGCCAGTTCCTGTTGCAGGGCGACCAATTGGTCGTCCGACCATTGCTGCCGCGCCAGGCCTTCCCAGATCGGTTGGAGGGCGGTGTCGGTTATGAACATCCGCAAACTCGCAGCCCATTGGTTCGGTTCGTTATGAATTGATCCAGCCAAACGAAGCACCAGTTGCACATCCTCCAACGCTTTGGCGGGTTCTCCATTGTCCAGTTCGGCAACCGCACGCAACCTCAAAACGGAGGCACACCTTTTCAGGTGCTCAAAGTGGGGAGAGATAATTCGTGCTGGATTATTGGTTACATAGTTCAACGGAAACCGTGAGAACGGCAATCGGCTGGCTTGACGCAAGTCTTCAATCGCCGAATCGTATCTGCTCAACGCGAGCAACACGTCAGCGGCAGGCGATTGCGGTTGAACTGCAGTGGGAAATTCGTTTGTTTTCGGGAAATAAGGCGAATTCGTATCTTGTGGCAGGCGGTAGTAAAACTGCCAGGCTTTCAAGTCGGTCAACTCGGCCTGTTGCCATCGACCGATATGGGGTCCGTAGTAATACGGTGGATTGGTGACAGACAATGTTGAACCGTTGGTTGCCGCGGTGGCCTTTGAGTCCGGGTACACCGGCTGAAAAATGCCATTCCGCATGATGTCCATCTTTAATCGGTCTGCCACGTTCGTGTCCGGCGGCTCAATGCGATGGCCATTTCGATCCAAATACTGGCTGTAACAACTGGCGACGATTGGCGTAAGCGCGAAGTTCTGGTCATCGGGGACCGGCGCCGGAATGTAGTAATCAAAATCCAGATGTTCACCTCTGGCTTCCAGTTCGTGGCGGTAAGCATTCCAGGCGCGCTTGCCCCGCCAGTTTTCCTCGACATACAAAATCGCCGCCAGACCGAGCAGAACGGCCAGCGCTTTGAACGCCCGTTTGGCCATGCGCCAACTGAACAGCCGAAGGAACCCATGCTTGATTTGCCTGCGGGTCAGGAAGCAGAGCGAAAACACAACCATGAAACCGGTGGCATAAATCAAAACTTTCACCAGCACGGTCCGGAGATCGGTTTGGTCCCGCCCACGCTCAAGACCATACCAGATGTCAAAAGACGCCGCCGTAGTTCCTAACGCCAGGCACACGACCGCCAGCCAGATGAAAAAGTGCAGGCTGCGTCCTTGAGGCGGATTGCCCGGGCTTGCCTTCATAAATGTAATGACAGCGGAAAAGCTGGCTAGTCACGGGTTCACATTCCCATGGCATTGCCATCGCTTATACTGTCTCTGGTAGAATAGCCAAGCCTTATCTGCGGATGATTAAATCCGGAGATTTTTTCATCATTGACCATGCCGGGACGGCACTGACACCTTTTCCGCATCATGGTCCCTTCCGTTCCTGACAAGGCAGCCGAAGGTGGCGCAGTTGCCTCACGGCCAGGGCGTGCCGGATTAATATTCGCCGGGTGTCTGGCGCTGCTGGCGCTGGTGGGTTGGCTCGATTACCTCACGGGTTACGAGCTTGGGTTCTTCGTGTTCTATACCGCACCGGTTGGACTGGCCGCCTGGCACCTGGGACGCTGGCCGGGCATAGGGCTGGCCCTGGGCGCCACCATTGCCTGGTGGCTGGCGGACGCCTTGGCCGGGGCAAAATATTCCTCGCACTTCTCATTTTGGTGGAACAGCCTCGTTCACTTTGCCGCGTTTGTGATCAACGCCGTAACCATTGCGAAAATCAAGGTGGAACTCAGGCAGCGCCGCGAGCTGGCATTGGAGCTTGCCGGCGCCCGCCGGGCCCTGCGCGCAGCGGCAGAAGTTCTGCCCGTCTGTCCCACGTGTGGCAAAGTCCGTCCCCAAACCGGGCAAAACGCCGCGACTGAACTGCGGGAACTAGCCCGGGCCAACACCGACCTCAGCGGCGCGCTCTGCGCCGACTGTGCTCAGGCCGCACGGAAGAGTTGACGGCGCGCAACATCCGGCGCAAAGTTCTGATGGCTTGGGCACCAAAATAAAAATTCAGGCCTGGAATTCCCTTGCGCCACGGCGGCGCAAGCTGGTCCTCTGGGTTTTCTGGCTGTTGTTGGCCTACGCCGTCCTCGGTTTTCTCATCCTGCCGCTCATCATCCGGTCCGTGGCCGTCAAGCAGCTGTCCAAACAACTCGACCGCGAGGTTTCCATCCAAAAGGTGAAACTCAATCCCTTTGCCTTCTCAACCGCCATTCGCGGCCTGCTCATCAAGGACAAGGACGGCGAACCGTTTGTTTCGTGGGACGAGGTTTACGTCAACTTCCAGCTCTCGTCGTTCCTGGGCCATCCCTGGGTTTTCAAGGAAATCCGCATCGCCGGCCCGTTTGCCCGCGTGCAAATGAACAAGGACGGCACGTTCAATTTCACCGACCTGATGGCGAAATTCGCGTCAACGAACGCAGCCGCCGCGCCGCCGCCCAAGTCGCCGGCGAAGCCGGCTGGTCTGTGGATCGGCCGGCTGCTCATCACCAATGCCACTGCTTCGGTGACCGACCTGACGCACCGGAACCCGTTCAAACGGACGATTGGCCCTCTCAACTTCACGCTGGAACATTTTGAAACCGACCCGGCCATTAAAAATCCCCACACCTTCACCGGCACAACGGATGCCGGCGAACAAATTGGCTGGAGCGGTTTTTTTTATCTCAAGCCGCTGCGATCCTGGGGAGAGTTGACGCTGGACAATTTCCCGCTGGCCAAATATGCGCCGGAGTACGAGGAGCGGCTGCCCTTTGAAATCCGTGACGGTGTCCTGGGCTTTCACACGGCCTACCATCTGGACCTCGGTGACACGAATCGCGTCATAACCGTCACCAACACCTCTTTGACCCTGCGGGAATTCAAGCTCGCCGAACCCGGCGCCGAGAAGAATTTGCTCGAGCTGGGTAATTTCGCCGTGACGGGCGTGAGCGCCGACGCCGTGGCCCGGCAGGCGGAAGTCGGCTCGATACTCGCCGACAGCGCCCGGATTTACCTGCGGCGCCGCGCCGGTGGTTCCACCAACGTTGCCGGACCGGTCCCGCCGGCGGTTGCCACCCCGGCCACGAATGCGCCGGGCGGCATCCCGGTGTTGCTGGGTTCCATCACCAACGCCGTCGCCCAGCTCTTGCGCACCACGAACCTCTGGACCGGCATCGTCCGCGACGTGGAATTTACCAACGGCGCCTTCCACCTCGAGGATCTGACGGCGTCCCGGCCTGCCCGGTTGGATCTGGATGATATCGCGTTGAGCGTCAAAAACATTTCCAACCTGCCGGAAACCAACTTCACCGTCGGGCTGTCGCTGCGCTGGAACACCAACGGCGCCATCAAGACCGACATCGCGGTTTCGACGGCGGCGCCGCTGACGGCCGATGTTCAATTTGCGCTGGACCGGCTCGACTTCGGCACGCTGGATCCGTACCTCGAATCCCAGTTGAACCTGTTCATTCCTGGCAGCCAATTTGGCCTTCACGGAGAGGTTCAACTGCGCACTCCGGAGGGACAACTGCCCGGAATCACCTTCCGCGGCGACACCTGGCTTGACGGCTTGCGCGTGGTGGACGGCGTCATCGGCGAGGATTTGTTAAAATGGAATTCCTTCCGCATCTCCGGCATCGCCGTGAACGTGAATCCGCTGAGCCTGGCCATCCGGGAAATCGCCCTGAACGATCTGGCGGCGCGGCTGGTGATTGAAACCAATCGCACCATGAACCTGGTCGCCGCCTTGAAACCGGTTGGCGCCACGAACGCGGTCGCAGAAACCAACGCGCCGGCGGCCACCAATGCCGCGGTTGCCGCCACCGCCGCCAAGCCCGGGACCAACGCTCCGGCTCCCACCGCGCTGCCGCCCATTGCCATCGGCACCATCGTCTTATCGAACAATTCCGTCAGCTTCATTGACCGTTCGCTCACGCCGAACGTGAACATGGCCATCCTCGAATTCGGCGGCACGATTACCGAGCTTTCGTCCGACTCATCGCAGCGCGCGGATGTGAACCTGAGCGCCAAGATGGACGGCGTCGGCCCGGTAGACATCTCCGGCCACATCAATCCCTTCACCAAGGCCGACAACAAGGATTTGAAAGTTTCGGTCAAGGACTTCGATTTGACGCCGGCCAGTCCCTATTCCGGCAAATTCGCCGGCTACCGCATCGCCCAGGGGAAGTTAAACCTGGATCTGGCCTATAACATCGTCGGGCGGACGCTGAAATCGAAAAATGTCATCACGCTCGACCGGTTCACCTTCGGCGACAAAGTGGAAAGTCCGGATGCCACGCATCTGCCGGTCCGGCTGGCCATTGCTCTCTTGAAAGACCGCAACGGCCAGATCCTGCTCGATGTCCCGGTGGAAGGCAGCCTGGACGATCCCAAGTTCCGCGTCGGCAAAGTCGTTTGGCATGCCATCCTGAATATTCTCACCAAGGCCGCCACGTCGCCGTTCTCCTTGCTGGGCGCGGCATTTGGCGGCGGCGGCGAAGAGCTCAGCTACCAGGAGTTTGCCCCGGGCAGCGCGGTGCTGTCGCCGGACAACCAGAAGAAGCTGGATTCGCTGGTGAAGGGTCTTTACGAACGGCCGGCGCTGCAACTGGAAATCGCCGGCAGCATTGACCCGGTGGCCGACCGCGACGGCCTGCGCCGCGCCAGCCTGCAAAAGCAAATCCGCACCCGTTTGTGGACGTCGCTAAACAAATCGGAACGAGCTGCCACCACGCCCGACCAGTTGCCATTGCCTCCGGAAGAATACACTGCCTGGGTGAAGAAGCTGTACAGCGAAGCGGTCGGCAAGGGTGTCATCAGCCCGGCCTTCATCGCCGCCAACACCAACCTGGCCGCCGTCGCCGCCCAGATCAAACCGCCGTCCTCGGCCCAAGTCAAAGACGCGACCCGGTTGATGCAGGCGACGCCGGCTTCGGCCTCCAAACCGGCCAAGGCCGCCACGGCCGCGACCACGGCCAAAGCCCCCGTCTCGACCGACCCGATGGAAATCCTGCTGATGGCAACCATCCCGGTCAGCGAGTCCGAATTCCAGGCCTTGGCCGACGACCGCGCCAAGGGGGTCCGCGCCTATTTGTTGCAGACGGGCAAGGTGGAAGCCGGGCGCCTGTTTCTCGCCGAGAACAAGACCGGCGGTGTTAAATCCGAAGGCAGCCGGGTTTATCTGCAGTTCCGGTGAACCGGGAGCCTTGGCTGTCACCCGCCAACCGATGCCACAAAAGCAACGTGCTTTCCTGTCAAGCGGGCAAGGTTTGGTGGCTTCAGTGTGGGACCAGCGATACCATCAGGGATTCGGTGAGGTGCTGGTATCCCATTACCAGCGGCCAACCCGCAAAAATCCAGATCGCCGCTGCCAGGGCAATGAACGGCCCGAAATATAGGCGTCCGGACCATTCTTGTCTCCGCAGCAAAACCATCGTTGCGCCGTAAAAGGCGCCGATCAGGGAACTAACGGTCAAGGTGAACAACACGCCCTGCCAGCCGATGAACGCGCCGATGGCGCCCATGAATTTCACGTCGCCCAAACCCATCGCCTCGCGCGGCAGCACGACCTCAGCGCTCACCGCCTCCAGCCAGGGCACGTCGTCCGGGTTGAACTTGTCTTCCCCAATTTCCAGCGCCCCCGGCGATAATCGCACTTCGACATTTTGGTAACCGCGATCCACCAGCTCCACCGTCCGCGCCTGCAGCACAACCACGTCCGATTGCCGGTAAAACAATTCTTCATACGGAATGTCCTTGTCCGGGAGGTGAACTGCCGATTCGCCGAAGACAATCCGCGCGTCGGCCGGAAGTTTCACGCGCTGGCGCCCGAACAGCCATTTGCCCAGCCGCAGAATGGCGTAAACCGTTCCCGCCCCGACGATGGCCCCGACAAAACCCCGCCGCATCCCGACATCCGGTGAGCCGGCCCCATGCAACGCCGGGAGGAAGAAGGACAGCCCAAACCCGACGGCCATGCCGCCGATGGTGATTTCATCCGGAATGATGAGATGTTCGAAATCAATAAACGTCGCCACGATCAGCCCGGCCAGAAAAATCGCATAGACCAACGCCAGCAGCATGGAGGGCAAGGGATGCGCCGAATTGCCGAACGCCAGCCAGCAGCCCAGAAAGGCCACGCCGGTAAGCAGTTCCACGATGAAATAGCGCGGGGAAATTGGCGCGCCGCAGTTTTTGCAGCGCCCGCCCAGTGCCAGCCACGTCACCAGCGGGATGTTCAGGTACCACGGAATGGAGTACCGGCAGTGTGGGCAATGCGACCGGGGCGTGATGATGCTCATGCCCAGCGGCATCCGGTGGATGCAGACGTTCAAAAAACTGCCGGCCATGCAGCCCAGGACGAAGAAGCAGAGGGACCAGAAGTGAAACGGCACGAGCGCCCAGTTGTGCGCGTTGAAGATCGCGTCAATGCCCATAAACGCTTTGCTCCAGGGCCTTGCGCATCACGGCGATGGGCGCGGATTGGCCCGTCCAGATTTCAAAGGCCTTTGCGCCTTGGTACAGCAACATGCCCAAACCGTTGGAGGTTTTGCAGCCGGCATCTTGCGCGGCCTTCAGCAGCGGCGTCTCCGGCGGGTTGTACACCATGTCGTAAACGGCCCGCGCCTGCGACAGCACAAACGGCGTCCCCGTAAGCGGCGAGGGATCCTCCGGCTTCAACCCGAGCGGCGTGGCATTGAGCAATAAATCCACCGGGTCATTCGGGAAGCCAACGGTTACCCGCACGCGCGGATGCCGCTTGTGGATCTCCTGCGCCACGGCCTCGGCCTTGGCTTTGACGAAATCGGTCACATATAATTCCGACACGTCTTCCGATGCCAGCCGCAGGGCCGCCACCTGCCCCGCCCCGCCGGTGCCGATCAAAAGCACCTTTGCCCCGGGCAATGTCAGCTCCAAATCCTCGCGCAGGGCGCGGCTGATGCCCTCGGCGTCCGTATTGAATCCGTGCATGCGGCATTGCTTGGGCGGGTCCTTTTCGAATTCGCGCAGCGGCCGCCAGTCGCCTTTGGCGTCGCGGCCTTCAAACCGGACGGTATTCACCGCGCCCCAGGTTTTGGCGGAGGCATCGAGCTCATCCATCATTTCCATCGCCAGCACCTTGTGCGGCACGGTGAGGTTCAGGCCGGCAAATTGCATCGCCTTGGCCCCGGCGAGGGCGGCGCGCAGGTTGTCCGGATGCACTCCAAACGCGAGGTAACGCCAGTTCAGGCCCAGTTGGGCGAACGCGGCGTTGTGCATGGCGGGCGACGCCGAATGCCGGATGGGAAAACCATAGACCGCGCAGCAGCGCGTGGCGGCATTGATGTCCGGGGGACGTGGTTGCGACATGCGTCATTTATAAGCAGCCCGTGTACCGGTTAAAAGCGCAAAGTCGGATTCGGTCAATCCTTGGAAATTGAAGCGGGACTGGCATTGCATGCTGCCTCCAACCGGGAATTATTTGAATTTGTCCGGGCGAAAATACTTGATGGAATCCGCCAATCTGCTTTTCATTCCCGCACCGTGTCGGACACCCCGATCCAAACCATTTCGCCGCCGATTCAGGTGGGGGCCGTGCTGTTCGAGGGATTCGAACTGCTTGATTTTTATGGGCCGCTCGAATTGTTCGGACTTTTAGAGAGCGAGGCCGGAATTACCGTGGTGGCGGAGAAGATCGGCCCCGTGAAAAGCAGCAGCGGCCCGGGCGGCGTGGCCGACGCCGCGATGGCCGATGCCGGAGGATTTGACGTGTTGCTCATCCCGGGCGGGATCGGGACGCGGAAGCAAATCGCCAACCCGCCATTCCTCGCCGAACTCAGGCGGCTGGCCGAGGCCTCGCAACGGGTGGCGACCGTGTGCACGGGGAGTTTTTTGCTGGCCCGGACCGGACTGCTGGACGGGCGCAAAGCGACCTCGAACAAGCGGGTGTTTGAGCTGGTGCGGACCAGTGCCCCAAAGGTGAACTGGATCGCCCGGGCGCGCTGGGTCGAAGACGGGAAATATTTCACGTCGTCGGGCGTGAGCGCCGGCATGGACATGGCGTTGGCGGTAATTGCCAAACTGCGCGGCCGGGAAAAGGCTTTGGAGATTGCGAACCGGGCGGATTACGATTGGCACGAGGACAGTTCGTGGGACCCGTTCGCGGTGGCGGCGGGATTGTGATGCGGCAACCCGGAGGGCTGCCGGAAATCAGCCGGGGGCAACGCGCCTGGGAAAACAACATCCCTAAAGTCATCCGCCCTGGCAGGTTTGGACAATCAGCCCTTTTATAACCTGGCCAAAGAGGGAAACCAGCGGTCGCGCAGTCGCAGCATCGGAAATTCAACGGTGCAGGCCAGGAGAATTCCAATGAGCCAGCAAAGGACAAAATAAATCAGCGCATCGAGCGCCCAACCCCACAGGCTATTCAGCTTGGTCTCGAACAGGGGGAAGAAATAGTTCCCGACGACGAGATGCCACAAATAGACGGAGTAGGAATATTTGCCCAGCCAGGCCAGCCCTCGAACGAAAAGCGGGCATCGAATGTAATCCAGAGAAAGCGAACCCAATAGCAAGCAACCCGCACCGAGATAGATCAGGACGAATCCAAAAATGTTGAACCATTGAATGTCCATGACCGACAACAGACCCGGCAACAAAAGGCTCAGGCCGACCAAGGCAAAAGGCAGGCGCAGGGAAATGATTTTTTGCTTCGCCCGGTCATCCCAGCGATTGTGCCAATAATAAGACAGGAAAACCCCGAAAAAAAGTGAATCGAGCAGCGCGTGGTCCGCATGGACAAACCAGTGATGGTTTTGAAAGGAGTAATCAAGGACCCACCAAGTGATAAACCGTAGCGTCAGGCACAGGATTGCCACCGTCAAAAAGACGTTTGGGATTCCATCAAAACAGATCGGCCGGTTTGAACCCGCCCGGATTTTCAGGATAAAAAACCAACCGGCGAGGAGAAAATAAAAGTGCTCCTCCACGGCCAACGACCAGGTGTGAAACTGAAGGGACGGACCGTAATTCTGGAAATAGAATAATTCACCGCATAAGTTGAGGAGTGAAACCGAACCACCTCTCCGCAGAATCATCGCAATGGAGAAGGCAATCATCACCCAGAAGGCGGGATAAATTTTAAAGCCACGGCGGATCAAAAAACGGCTTATGGAGAGCGTCCCGGTTTGCGCGGCTTCCCGGAAAAGAAGCCCAGAAACCAAAAAACCGCTCAACACGAAAAAGACATCCACCGCCACCCATCCGCCGCCGGCCAGGACCAGCAGAGTCTTGCCGATGAGTCCCGGTGTCTCAAAAAAGACCTTGCCGGTGTTGCCAAAATTGTTGGTATGGCCGACCAGCACGATTGAAGCTGCTGCGAACCGCAAGACATCCAATCCAACCAACCGCGGACGGGACCCAGCCATCTCCAAAGTGTGTCCGATTTCAAAATCCGGACAAGGTTATTCCCGGCCGGCGCCCATTTATTTGTCCCGCTGCAACAAAAACTCCGCCAGGGCTTCGAGCGCGACGGCCTTCCCTTTGAAAATCTTCAGCGCCGCAAACGCCTTGCTGGTCAGTTGCTCCGCAATCTTTCGTGATTTCGCCAGGCCCACAATCGCCGGGTAGGTCGCTTTCCGCGCCTTGGTGTCCTTGCCCGCCGTCTTGCCGAGCTGCTCGCTCGACTGCGTCACGTCCAGAATGTCGTCAATTACCTGAAACGCGAGCCCGACGTGATAGCCGAAATCCGTCAGCGCCTGGAGCTGCGCCGCCGTGCAATTGGCGCTCATGCCGCCCAGCCGCACCGAGCAGCACAACAGCGCCGAGGTCTTCCGCTCGTGGATGTAGCGCAGTTCGGCTTCGGAATGTTTTTTGCCTTCGCCTTCCAGGTCCGCCACCTGCCCGGCGACGAGTTGCAGCGAGCCGGACGCCCTGGCGATTTCCAGAATCAGAGCGCGATGCGGATAGCGCGGCCAGCCTTTGGCCTGCGCGGCGATTTCAAACGCCTGTGTCAGCAGCGCGTCGCCCGCCAGGACGGCGATGCCGTCGCCGAACACCTTGTGGTTGGTCGGCTTGCCGCGACGGAAATCATCGTTGTCCATCGCCGGCAAATCGTCGTGGATGAGCGAGTAGGTGTGAATGCATTCGACGGCGCAGGCCAGCGGCAGGGCGTTGGCTTCGCGCCCGCCGCAGGCCTGGGCAGCGGCGAGGCAGAGGGCGGGCCGCATCCGTTTGCCCCCGGCAAACAGCGAGTAGCGCATTGCCCGGTGGATGGTAACGGGCCGGGTTTTCTCGGACGGCAGGAACCGGTCGAGCGCGCGGTTGACGGTTTCGGTGCGCGTGGCCAGAAATTGGTTCAGATCAAATCGGGTGGTTGCGGACATGCCGGTTTGTTTTAGAAAATGCCCGCAATTGGCGCAAGTTTTAAGGGGATTTTTCTTGTTGCCTTTGGGCTGAAAACAATTAGAATTTCCGGCTCTGTTTATCAAAACACATTGTGAACGCTGAACTTTGCAAAAAAGCCACCGAGAAAGTCGGCAACCCCAATATCCTCGTCAATCTGATTTCGCGCCGGGTGCGTCAGTTGAATTCCGGCGGTGGTGGCCTGAGCCGTCCACTCATCGCCGACGCGGGGAATCTGGGCGCGGCGGATATTGCTTTGCGCGAGATTCTCGAGGACAAGATCGGCTGGGAGATGCCCGAACCGGTCGAGCTGGTCCGCCCGCAGCCCAAAAAGCGCAAGAAACGCTAGTCTCATTTGCGATTGGCGATTTACGATTTACGAATCGCCCGTCGTCTCAAATTCACCTCGTAAATCGTAAATCGTAAATCTAAAATTGGTCATGGCCGACATCGTGACCAATCACAAGGCCCGCCGCGATTATCACATCCTCGAAACCTTCGAGGCGGGCATCGTGCTCCACGGCACGGAGGTCAAGTCGCTGCGCGCCGGGAAGGGCCAGATTGCCGATGCCTTCGCGCGGGTGGAGGACGACGAGGTCTGGCTCTACAACGCGCACATAGACGAATACTCGCACGGCAATCTCCAGAACCATCCGCCCAAGGCCCCGCGCAAACTGCTCCTGCACAAATCGGAAATCCGCAAGCTGTTCGGGCTGGCGGCGGTCAAGGGCCACGCGCTGGTGCCGCTGGCGTTCTACTGGAAGAACGGCAAGGTGAAGGTCGCGCTGGCCGTCGGCAAGGGCAAGCAAGAGTTCGACAAGCGCGAGGACCTGAAACGGCGCGAGTCCGACCGCGAGCTCAAACGCGCCCAGATGAAAAAGTACAAAAGCCGGTGACATGAATTTAAACCGGTCATTGGTTCTGGTCGCCACCGGTCTCGCCACTGCCATCCCAGGATTCGCCAGAGAGACCAACGCGGCGGCTCGCCCGGCCAACTGGGCCCAGCCGCTAACCGCACCCGGCATCAGAAACTTCTATCAGGTCACCACGAACCTGTATCGCGGCGCCCAGCCGACGGCGGAAGGCATGAAACAATTGAAGGCGATGGGTATCAAAACCGTCATCAACCTGCGCGCTTTCCATTCGGACCGGGACGAAGTCGTCGGGACCGGTTTAAAAAGCGTGCGCTTCGAGACGAAACCCTGGCATGCCGAGGAGGAGGACGTCGTCGGGTTTCTAAAGGCGGCGGCAGAAACCAACAACCTGCCGGCGTTCGTTCATTGTGAGCGCGGCGCGGACCGGACGGGCATGATGTGCGCGATGTATCGCGTCGTGGTCTGCGGCTGGACCAAGGCGGAAGCGATCGACGAAATGAAAAACGGCGGTTTCGATTTCAATCCGGCCTGGCGCGATCTCGTCAGTTTCATCGAGAAGGCTGACGTTGCCGATATTAAGCGCCGGGCGGGGCTGGCGGCGGAATAAGCAACGAGGATGGAGGATGGAAACAAAAAGAGGATGGCGTTTCCGCCATCCTCCATCTTCAATTCTCCATCCTCGCTCAAGCCTTGGCCGGTTCGGGCTTCTTCCAGTTCCGTTTGGGGGCCTTGACGACGAGGCCTTTCTTGATGGCGCTGGCGGCAACGCGGATGTAGCGCACTTCGCCGTTCACGACCGCCTTGACGCGCTGGAGGTTCGGCAGGAACCGGCGCTTGGTGATGGCGGTGATGTGCGTGCCGATGCCGCCCTGCTTCTTGGGTTTGCCACTCCGCCAGATGATGCTGCCCTTGCGCGGGCCTTTGCCGGTCAATTCACAAATGCGTGCCATAAATTTTCAGTAATGAGCCGCGTAGTCTAGCACCCCGCCCCGTTGTGACAAGCACTATTTGCAGATTCGGCCCTCCCAGTTTTCAGTTGGCTTTTCAGCGGATTCTGCTTTCATAGGCGCATGAAATTTTTACGGACTACGATTTTGACGGCTTCGATTCTGGCCTGGCTGAGCGTGCCGGCGCTGGCCCAAACCAAGATAGGCACGGTGGATTTGCGCAAACTCTTTGACGGCTACTGGAAAACCAAACAGGCGCAACAGGCCCTCAACGACCGGAAGGCGCAATTGGATGCGGATGACAAAACCATGCGCGAGGGCTTGAAGAAGGGAAGCGATGAATACCAGAAGCTCCTGGAGCAGGCGAACGACCAGGCCATCTCCAGCGACGAGCGCGACCGCCGCAAACAGACCGCCGCCGACAAGCTGAAACAGTTGCAGGAATCCAAAAACGCCCTGGACTCGTTCGAGCGCCAGGCCCAGGTCACCCTCTCCGAACAAGGTCAGCGCATGCGCGAAAACATCCTGACCGAAATCAAAGCCGCCGTCGCCACCCAGGCCCGCAAATCCGGCTACACCCTCGTGATTGACGCCGCGGCCGAAACCGCCAATGCCACCACGGCTGTGGTTTACACGAGCGGCGAGAACGATCTGACCGCGGATGTGCTCAAGCAAATGAACGCCGGCGCTCCGCTCGGCACGCTGTCCACCCCCGCGGTAAGTTCGCCCTCATTGCTGTATTCGAACACCAACCGGCCCTGAGCGCGGCTCAGGCCGAGCTGAGCCGCTGCACCGGCTTTTCGAAAAACAGCCGGTGCGATTCTTCGAGGATGTCGGGAATCCGGGCGGCAAAGGGACTGTTCCGCAAGGCGGCGGTCAAATCCGTTTCCCGGACTTTGGCCGCGTTGACGCCGGGGAACCAGTGGTCCGCCTGCCCCAGCAGGTTGTAGCGCATTTTCCCCCACGCCACGAGGTCGAGCGACTTCGCGTACGTCCACAGCCGCAGGATTTCCGACACGTTAATCTGTCCCGGCACCTCTCCGAAATTCGGCAACCCCTCGAACCAGCGCGCGCACCAGTCCGCCCCCAACATGCGCTCCATCTCCGCGCGCAACCGCTTCTCAATGGGCGCAATCGTCTCCGGGATCCGGTCGTAAAAATCCAGGGCCGCGACGTGCTCGTCAAAATCCGACGGGCGCATCACGCCGCAACTCAGTGTGTGCACCTCCGGCCGCGCCAGGCAGTACAGATCGTTGAATTGCATCGGCGACAGCGGCGCGCAGAGCTCGACCAGTTTCTTCGGCGGCTCGTACAGTTTGCCGCCCTTGTCGTTCGGGCTGATGATGAACACGCCCATGTCCCGCCGGTGGGCCGCCTCGACCGCCGCCCGGTTCAGGTCGTTCACGAAATACCAGTGCACGTTGAGGTAATCGAATTCGCCGCTGTTCACTGCGTCCAGGATCACATCCGTCGTCGCGTGGGTGGAAAAGCCGACGAACCGCACCCGGCCCTCTTTCTGCAGCCGGCGCGCGGCGGCGAGACAGCCGTTCTTCCGGAGCGACCAGTCCAGCAGCTCACGGTTGTTGATGCCGTGGAGCGAAAACAAATCCACGTGGTCGAGCTGGAGATATTTCATCGACGTCGCAAAGGTCTTCAGGAAATCCCGGGTCGAGGCCCGGGGTGACACCTTGGTCTGGACGAGGATTTTGTCCCGGGGCAGTTTCGGCAGCACCTCGCCCAGTTGCATTTCGGACGTGCCGTAGCCGCGCGCGGTTTCGATGTGGTTGATGCCCAGTTCGATGGCGCGGTGGATGCAGGCCTCGAGGTTTTCCTGGCTGGCGCGGGGGATCTCCTTGGGCTTCACATCCTGCCACTTGAATTGATACCGCATGCCCCCGCAGGAAATCACCGGCATCTGTAGCTCCGTCCGCCCAAAACGACGATATTTCATCGCGCGGAAAATAGGCCAGCCCCGCAGTGATGGCAAGCGGAGGGGACCCGATTTGCCATTAAAAATCACTTGCCTCGACATCGGCGGCCACGTATAGTTTGCGCTCTTTTGCGATTAAAGAATTTATGCGACGACCCAAAGGCATCAAAACCAAGAAGTCCGTGGCCAAACGTTTCAAGCTGACAGCCCGCGGCAAGGTTCTGCGCTCCAGCGCCGGACGCCGGCACCTGGCCCAGAGCAAGAACCCCAAGCGCCGCCGCAACTTACGCGGCTTGACCGGCGTGGATGCGACCGACACGTATCGCATCACCCAGAACCTGCCGTTCAGCCACTGAGACCAAACCATTCAACGATTCAACCGTTAAACGATTTAACCAACTATGCGCGTTACCAACGCCCCCGCCTCCCGCAAACGTCGCACCCGGATGATCCGCGCCGCCAAAGGCTTCCGGATGCGCCGCTCGAAACTTTACC
>Ga0335071_10001567_pt1 | contig 24677 bp, 27 predicted proteins | sample Lox_Sample_15_FD_206724 | JGI IMG/M metagenome (GOLD analysis project Ga0335071, IMG submission 206724) | Soil microbial communities from Loxahatchee National Wildlife Refuge, Florida, United States - Lox_Sample_1.5 | ecosystem: Environmental > Terrestrial > Soil > Wetlands | place: USA... | reverse complement strand
TCGCATCTTCTCAAGCACATCCAGAAAGAGATCGCGCCGCTCCGGGGCGGAGAGGAGAGGTTTCCGTCTGTAACAGCTGAACGTGATGAAGTGGAGAGCGCCGGTGTAGTTGTATCGTTTCAGACTCCAGGGCATGACGCCAGAGTATTTCCATGTCACCGGAAGAGTCTGTGACTGTCGAGGAAAACTCTGACAGCCAATCCCAAAACAGAACCGGGTGCCCCACTTCTGCCTTGTTTTTGGCAGACGTGGGGCTTTTTGCGTGAAGTGCCCAATTTCCGTGGTCTACCCACGCGCTTATGCACTGCCGGCACAAATCCCCACATCTCGCGCAAACTACGCGCGAGTTGTGGGGCACCCGGATCGTGCCGCTTCACAACGTTTTTTTAACTGATCATTTTTGGTTTCGGAACCTTATCCAGCTACTGTGGCGATCTGACGTGCTTAGGCGCTGCTGGCAAACATCCCCACATCTCGCGCAAACAACGCGCGAGTTGTGGGGCACCCGGTTTTTCTAGGTGCGACAATTCAGCAAGTCTTTGCGGCTCTTGCCTAGCAGGCCCCAGGCTTCGCGGTAATGCTCATATTTATAGCGATCTTGTTTCAGGGCTGTCACCGGGTAGACCATGACTCCGACCTTAATCGTCGGCAGCAGGATTACCGAGGCCGGGATCAGGTACCAGGTTGCGACTGGGATCACATAAGTTGCGAAGAGGTCGAGGTCGTCGAGCGAGTACGGCTTGTGGAGGTCGTAGTTGCGGTGGAATTGGCAGAAGTATCCGGTGCCGTTGCGGACCGAACTGGATTTGACCTGGACGCGGAGGAGGCGTCCGGCTTGCTCGATGCCGACGTCGTAGGCGAGGGAGTCGCCCCAGGGTTTGAGGACGTGGTATCCGTGCAGCGTGGCGGCGGCCATGAACATGAGTTCGACCCATTCGCCGCGCTGTTTGTAAGTTTTGAAGTGATCCCATTCGTGCTTGCTGGTATTTCGACCCATTTCTCGCGCACTTCTTCCTTGGCCCTTGCCCCAAAGCGCTGGCGGGCGGACGAATGCATCTGCCGCTACGCGCAGCTTCGGCGGACGAGGGCGTCCGCCGCTCCATTGTTTTTGTGGGAAATAAAAAAGGCGCGACCGAAGCCGCGCCTTGTTTGACCAGATATTTGTGTCTCTATATTTAGGATAGCAAATTCAGTGGGGGAATCTGGACATAGTTACGAACTTTATATTCATGTTGTTTTGAGTGAGTTAGGTGGGATCGTGTAATTTCTGCCTATTGACAAGATTTTGGAGGGGGCCGTGAGCCGGGGAAATTATACGGATGGTGTGTCGTCCCCACGGGACTTGTGGCGTTTTTTGTGGCTTACCCAGCGCTTACGCGCTGGGCTAAAGTATTTCGCCGCTCTGCGGCTGGGGCCGCGGGGACGTCGATGTCGCGTCTCGAATTATCCAACATTGCCCGGATTGGAGCCCTCCTACTTGTGGGAAAGAAGGAGGGACCAGATTTCTGGATCTTCTGAGCCCAGGACCCAGGAGCAAAAACCTTCGAGGCCGCGGTCGTGGACTAAGTTGAGACGCTCCTGGAATCCGCGCTTGTCGGTGTAGAAAACCCACTCGCGAAAATCTTCCTTGTAGAAATAGAACCAGGCGACGCGATCGGCGGCGTCCCACTCGACGTGGGGATGGTAGGCGGTGACGTATTGATCGATATCCTGCTGGCCGATGTATTCGGCGGTGGGATTGGGCTTGTCGTCTTTGTCGGAGGGATCTCCGGCGAACCAGTGGTAGCCGTATACCGGGATGCCGAGCGACAACTTTTCTTTGGGGACGAACTGGAGGGCGTAGTCGAGATTGGCGACGGTCCAGGGATATCCGGCGACGGGGCCGGGCATGGTCCAGCGCGTGTTCTGGTCGTAGGTCATCAGGCAGATGAGGTCGGCGGATTGCGCGAGAGCCTTCAGATCGTAGGCGCCGCGCCAGTTGGCGTAGAGCCAGTGCGCGTAATTGCTTTTGCCGGGATATCCGGGGGCGTTGGGGACGGTGGCGATGGTGAGTTGCAGATTCTGTTTGTGGAGGGCGGCGGCGGCTTCGGCGACGAAGCTGGAAAGAAGATCGCGGTCGGTCCAGGCAACGTTTTCGAAGTCGAGTTGAAATCCGGAGTAAGCGTAGCGCTTGCATTCGTCGAGAAGCGAGGCGACGAAGGCGGCGCGGGCGGCGGCGGTGATGAAGAGCTTGTGGAGATCGGATTGGTTCATGAGCGCGACGATGGGCATGACGGGGACGTGATGCTCGGCGGCAATTTTGAGAGTGTTGGGATTGGGGCCACCCCAGACGAGGCCGGTGGCGTCGGTGGAATACCAGGTGGGCACGAGGACGTCGATTTTGTCGGCGTGATCGGCGAAGGATTTGAGAGAGATGGGAGTGTCGGTCATGTAGAAGAGGGATTTGGGTTGGGCGACGGCGAGAGTCGTGATTGCCAGAAACAGGATCAGGGCGAATTTCATCAATGTGCTCCTGGTTGGAAACATCCCCACATCTCGCGCACACACCGCGCGAGTTGTGGGGCACCCGCGTTTATTTCGGTGCAAGCATTTTTAGGATGGTGGAGAAATTGTAGCCTTCTGATTTGTACTTTGCGATGAGGTGATCGGTGGCGATGACGGTCTGGCTGCGGTCGGCGCCCATGTGTTGGTGGCCGCCGTCGTGGAGGAGGATGACGTTACCGCCGCGGATTTTGCGGCCCACGGTGTGTTCGATCTTGGGAGCGGGCGGGGCATTCCAGTCGAATCCGGTGATGTTCCACATAATGGGTTCGAGGCCGAGGTCGCGGGCGACGCGGAGGGTGGACGGGCGGCGTCCGCCGAAGGGGGGGCGGAAGAGATTGGAATGTTCGCCGATGGCGTTTTGAATAGCGGTGCGGCAGCGGGTGAGTTCGCTGCGAGTTTCGTCGGCACTTTTGAAAATGAGCAGCGGATGAGTGAAGGTGTGGTTGCCGATGACGTGGCCGGCTTGATGAATGTCGCGGACGATGTCGGGGCGTTGTTCGACGTAGCGTCCGATTAAGAAAAATGTGGCGTGCACTTCGTGTTTGGCGAGGACTTCGAGGAGGCGGAGTGTGTGCGGATCGTTGGGGCCGTCGTCGTAGGTGAGGGCGATTTGTTTTGTGCCGCGCGGGAGGCCGGTGAAGGTGCGTCCGTACCATTGGCCGGTGGGGGCCATGGATTGGTAGCCGGCGGCGACGGCGGTAGTTGCGGCCGCCGCAGAGATTAAGGGGACTAGCACTGAGCGATTTTAGCGGATTGAGTGACTTGGGGATTTGCGATTGTGCGATCTTGTGATTGGGTGATTGAAGCCTCGGTCAGGATGGCATAGTTGTCACGCGTTTCCGATCGCTCAATCAGCAAATCGCGCAAGAATCCAATCGCTCAATCAACCCATGCCCTGTTAACTCTTCGCGCAATTGCCTCGGGGGCGCGGACGGGATATCCTGCCATTTCCGAAAAAGTTCTCTAGCCCATGGCCAATCTTTTTGAAAGTCCCCGGTACATCGCAGTGGAGGGTCCGTTACGAGTCGGCAAGAGCACGCTGGCGCGGATTCTGGCGGAACGACTGAATGCGCAACGCGTGATGGAGCCGGAAACGAATCCGTTTCTGGGCGCGTTTTATGAAGGTGAGCGCGGGGCGGCGTTCCAGGCGCAGTTTACGTTCCTGGCGCGGCGCTTTGAACAGTTGCAGGCGCTCGACTTGGGGCCGCGGTCGAGCCGGATCGTCGTCGCCGATTTTATTTTTGAAAAAGACAAGCTGTTCGCCTACCTCAACCTGACCGACCAGGAACTGGAAACCTACAACCGGTATTACAACCACTTTCGCGAGTTGCTGCCGACGCCGGACCTTGTGATTTATTTGCAGGCGACGCCCGAAGTGCTGAAAAAGCGTCTGAAGAAAAAGAATGCGCCGGGTGAGCGCGGGGTGAGCGATGAGTATCTGGAAGAAGTGGTGAAGGCGTACGAGCACTTCTTCTTTCACTACACGTCGTCGGATTTGCTGATTGTGAATACGTCGGAGATTGATTTCGTCGACCGCAATGAAGATTTGCAGGAATTGTTGCGCAAGGTCACGGAACCGATTAAGGGGACGCAGTATTTCCTGCCGCTGGGTGGGCAGGAGGCAGTGGGGGCTTAGAACTGAGGTGTTAGGTCTTGGGTCTTCGGACTCTACCTTTAGAGTTTGTGCGAAAACGGATGGATGAACTTCGTTATTGTTCGTGTCGCGGCAGCGGGTACAACGACAGGACTTTTCCCAGACGAGTGAATTCCGGATCTGCTGTGACTAGCCAGGCGTTGCGTTCCAGCGCGAGTTCGGCGGCGAAGGAATCGGCGTAACCCAGATTGTGCTTTTGTTTGAGGGCAGCGGCGCGGGTGGCGCGATCGAGGTCGACCGTAACGATTACAATCGGCAGACGCCGGACAGCCAGCTCCGCTTGACGCGCCTTATCCTCTCCATAGCGACGCCACTCCGTGTAGAAAACCTCGCCCCAATTGATTGCCGACATCCACAAAGGAGCATCGCGACGGTCTCCCTCCTCGAACATTTGGCGTACTTTGCCGGCGGCAGGTTGGCGGCCTTCGAAGAACCCAATCAGGGCGTTGGCATCGAGCACATATCGGCGCGTGGGCAAGCGGGAAGCGACCATTTACTTTTCTGCACGCTCGCGGCGGCGTTGGCGCTCGCGTTCGGCAAGAGACTCTTCAAAGGCTGACGGTTCGCCCGGTCTCGGCGCCAGAAACCCTTGGATCTCATCCAAAATGCGGCCCATCGTGGTCAGCACCAATTTGCCTTTGTCTTCTCTCCAGACGGCACGCGCTCCCTTCTTGAACCCTAGGCGTTCGCGGACCTCGGCTGGGATGATGACTTGGCCTTTTGAACTGATGGTGGTTTGGTAAGTCGACATGATATATATCTTACTATCTTCGATAATGTAAGACAATATTACTTTCGTCTTACTATTGAATGCGACAGAGTTCCCATGTCTCGCAAACTCGGCAAGACATGGGGCATCCCATTTGGGTGGGGGCTCGACGTTGGCGCCTTGGAAGTGATTGAAAACGTTGGGCAATTTGGGTTCGACTCGGGTGGTGTTTTGACACTAGAATAGCTGCAGCGTCATCGAATGATGTAGGCGTCACGACGCGTACAGGCTCTATCCGGAGTAGCTGGAGGGGCACTGGAGGGCATCATGAGTTTGACTCCGATCGGAGTTCGTCGTCTGGACGAATCCGCACGCAAGGTCACGACCGCATCTCTGCGGGAACAAAAACTCCAACACGAACCAATCACTTGTTTGACTGCGTATGACTACGCCACGGCGCGTTTGGTCGACGAGGCCGGCATCGACATGGTGCTGGTGGGCGACTCGCTGGCGCAGGCCATGCTGGGATACGAAAACACGCTCTCGGTCACGATGGACGAGATGCTGCACCACGTGAAAGCGGTGCGGCGCGGCGTGAAGAGTGCGCTGCTGGTCGCCGACATGCCATATGGGTCTTATCAGATTGACCCGAAAGACGCCGTCAGCAATGCTGCGCGCTTCGTGAAAGAGGGTGGAGCGGAAGTGGTGAAGATGGAAGGCGGGGCGAAGCGGGCGGAATTGATCCGGCAGATTATTGACGCCGAGATTCCGGTGGCCGGGCACATTGGATTGACGCCGCAATCGGTGAACGTAATGGGCGGCTACAAAGTGCAGGGCAAGAACATGAGCGGGATCGAGCACCTCATGCGCGATGCCGTGGCCCTCGACCGCGCCGGGGTAGCGTGCCTGTTTCTGGAAGGCATTCCGCGCGAAGTGGCGGCGATGATCACGGCGGAAGTGAGCACGCCGACGATTGGGATTGGCGCCGGGCCGGAGTGCGATGGTCAGGTGCTGGTGTTCCACGACATTGTGAATCTGACGTTTGGGCCTCCAGCGAAATTTGTGCGGCGGTATGGAGATGCTGCGTCGCTGATCATGAACGCCGTGCAGGCATTTCGCGCGGATGTAAAGTCGCATCAGTATCCGTCGGATGCCGAGTCGTATCATCTGGCGAAGGATACGAAGGCTGGATTGGAGACGGTGCTGGAGCGGAAGCGGGCGATGGGGCGGTAGTTGCGAGTCCCGAGTCCTGAGTCCCGAGTGTTTACATTCGTGACTGGTTTTGGGCGTTGGAGCGTTGTCTGCAAACATCCCCACATCTCGCGCAAAGACCGCGCGAGTTGTGGGGCACCCAGCACCCGCGATTGCGGAACAAATTTTGTTTTGTCCTCGTATGTTTAATTGAGGGTTCTGAGCCCTGATGCCCGGCACCGGATGGTGCTAGGCTATTGGAAAGGGGGACGCCATGTTCCATTTGGCCCACTTTATTTTCTTCCCGTTCTTTGGCTTCGGTTTCTTCATGTACTTCCTGCCATCGATCATTGCGGTGGTGCGGAGCAAGCGCGACACGCTGGCAATTTTCCTGCTGAATCTGTTTCTTGGTTGGAGCGTGATTGGATGGTTTGTCGCGCTGATCTGGGCGGCGAAAAATGACGTGCCCGTGGTGGCGAGGTAGAACGGGCGCGTGCGAATACAGGCCGGATCTCTCCTGGTTGTGACGTTGTGCCTCTCTGTTTTTTCCTGCAGCTCCCAGCCGCCCGCGAGCGCGCCCGATCCGGTGGCGGCATTGCGGGCGATGCCTGCGGCGGATGCGGCGAAGTACGAGAGCATCCGCGACATGAAGACGTGGAAAAATCCGTACATTATTGTGCGCGTGGATGGAGTCACGTTGTATGACTCTGCGGACAGTGCCGAGATCCTGCTGAAGACGGATGAGTTGCTTCCGGCGCTGGCGAAATTGCCGTCTGCGAATTGGCCGTATGGACGCGTGGTGGCGGCGGCGGAGGATACGAAGCGGAGTTCGGAGCAGGATGGTGTGGCGATCCGGCGGAATAAGGGGATAGTGGGCGGGATGCTGCATGAGGCTGGGGTGGAGGTGCGGTGGGTGCCGGCTAATTGAGTACCCGGTACCCAGTACCTAGTACCCAGTACCTAGTACCCAGTACCTAGTACCGAGATACTTAGATTGAGGCGGTTGTCTCTACACGACTCATGAAAACTCTTACTTCCATTCTTGAAATGCGGGAGGCTTCGCGGGCCGCGCGTTTAGCTCGGAAGCGCGTTGGATTGGTGCCTACTATGGGAGCGCTGCATGAGGGGCATTTGTCTTTGGTGAGGGCGGCGCGGGCTGCTTGCGATGTGGTGGCGGCTTCGATCTTTGTGAATCCTACGCAGTTTGGTCCGACGGAAGATTTGGCGAAGTATCCGCGGTCGTTTGAACGGGACTGCAAGTTGTTGGCCCGGGAAGGCGTGGAGTTTGTGTTTGCGCCTTCGGTGGAGGAGATGTATCCGGAGACGACGGCGACGACCTGGGTGACGGTGGAGGATTTGAGCGGGAAGTTAGACGGGGCGTCACGGCCGGGTCATTTTCGAGGTGTGGCCACCGTAGTGTCGAAGTTGTTTCATATCGTCGAGCCGGATGCGGCGTTCTTCGGGCAGAAAGACGCGGCACAGGTGGCAGTGATCCGGCGGATGGTCCGGGATTTGAATTTGCCGGTGGAGATTGTGGTGTGTCCGATCGTGCGCGAGGCGGATGGATTGGCGATGAGTTCCCGGAATGCGTATCTCGACGCGGAGCAGAGGAAGCGGGCGCTGGTGCTGCATCGGGCGCTGTTGCGCGTGGAGGAATTATCTCGGGCTGGGGGAACGAATGCGGCTCGGTTAATTGCCGCCGGGCGAGCCGAGTTTGAGCGCGAGCCTTCGGTGCGATTGGATTATTTTGAGATTGTGGATCCGGATGGTTTGGATCCGGTTGCGGACGCTTCGGGCGCTCTGGTGGCTGTGGCCGCTTATGTGGGGACTACCCGGTTGATTGATAATCTGCTGCTTAGCGAAACATCTCACCACAGAGGTCACTGAGGGACACGGAGAACGTCAAAGTCCTCCACCCTTTTGTTCCGATCTAGTAGCCGTAGCCGTCGTCATACGTCCACGCTGGGTCGTAGGCGTAGGGAGGCCAGTACCAGTAGGAGCCCCAGCCTAGGCCGTAACCGACTCCCCAGCCGTACCCGCCCCAACCCCAGCCCCATCCCCAACCCCAACCGCCGCAGCATCCCCAACCCCAGCCCCAACCCCAATTCCAGCCGGGCCGGCCCCAACCCCAACCGCCGTGCCAGCCCCAGCCGCCATGCCAGCCGAAGCCGGCGCCAGCAAATCCGGCGCGCAAGGGCACGCCGTGCCAGACGGAGTTGGTGCCGACGAATCCGGCGCGGTTGAAGCCAGTGTTGATGGTGCCATGAGCGTTGGAGGCGAGCATGGTTCCGGTGGAGTGAGCGCTGGCGGTTCCGTTGAAGGAATGCCAGTTGCCATCGGCGATGGCCGAGTGCGATGTGGCTTCGCCGCGTCCCTGAATGCCGCCACCTTCACGGCCAGAGAGGTTCGAGGGAGATCTGAGATTCGATCCAGCATTGGTATGTGTGGAAGATGCGGCGTTAGCGCCGTGCTCGAAGGAGTGCCAGCCCGGCGAAGTGTTGCGCACGCCATGGCCTTCGGAGGCCCAGGGGTGCGACGAGACGCCACGCGAGGCGGAGCCCATGCTGCCGCTGCTACCGAAGCCGTGTCCGGCGTATCCGCTGGAGCCGCCGTGATATCCGCCCATGCCGCCGCTGTGGGAGCTTCCGGCATAGCCGCCGCCGTGGTAGCCGCCGCCACCGTAGCTACCTCCGCCTCCGTGGAAGCTGCCACCGCCTCCGCCGTGGGAGCCGCCGCCACCTCCGGCGTGGCCGCCTCCGCCATGCTGGGCGAGGGAAGACGTGGGAAGACAAATCAGGGCTAGGGACGCGAAGCCGACGATAAGGGCGCGATGCAAGGTGGGATTCTTCATGGTAATCCTCCACTGCGGGCGGTTCGTGGCTGCAAGGTAGGACAAACCGCCTGAAGACAATCCTACTATGTTTGAACACCGGGGGCGGAAAGAAGTTGCATGAAAGGTGGTGGCGAAAGCCGCAATTGAGCGAGCACGCCTTACGGCGCGGCTTGGAGGCCGCGCCCTTTCAGAGCGAACGAGAAGGAAAGTTTTCCGCAATCTCCGGAAAGCTGCTGTTGATACGGACCTTTCGCACGGGCTGAACGCACTATGATTGCGACCTTCCGCACGACTTTGCGCCTGCGCCTCGCGACTTGTGCTCTCGTCTGGAAATGCGCTGCGGAGCTTTGCTCCGCCGGACAGCCGGGGGCGGCTGTCCCTACAAATGATCATGCGAAATTCACCACAGCGCCGCTACTGTTACCTCCTGGAAAACCGGTTTCGGGCCGTTCTGGCTTGAGGTGCGTATGGAGCCCAGATACGGTTTGACTTGCGGATCGTAGGTCACTGTGATGAGACCGCCACGACCATCCGATCCACTCATGCCGTCGTGACCGTCCGATCCATCGTGGCCGCTGCTTCCGCTGGGAGAGCCGATACCGCCGGAGCCGCCGCGACCACCGCGTCCGCCTTTGCCGGCGGAGCCTCCGGCGCCACCATCGGCCCGGACGGTGAGAGAACCGCCTTGGGGATCGATCAGGTAGTACCTTGTCTTGCCTGCAGCCGCGACGCTGGCTTGCAGCAATGCGGGCGTGCCAGTGCGAAGAGCGATGCGGACCGTGACGGGAGGAGCGTTGCCGCCGTCCCCGCCGTTGCCCCCGTCTCCGCCATCGGAGCCATCTCCGCCGTCCCCGCCGGCGGACGGATTATCGGGATCCGCGGAGCCGGGACTACCGCTGATGCCATCGGTTCCGCTGCTGCCATCGAGGCCATTGCTTCCGGACGCGCCCGAGAAATTGGCGACGAAGGCGAGGTTGTAGCGGACCGGGATATCGAGTTCGGCGCGGAGGTCGGGGTGGCTGGGAGCGGTGACGACGATGTGTCCCTCTTTGCCGTCACTCTTGCGGGGATCTTTGGGCAAGGAGAGAACGCCCTTTTGGTTGACGGTCACGACAGTGGCGGCGACGCTGAGTTCCTTCCACATGACTTTGCCGCTGCCTGCGCCTTCGGTGGTAAGAATTTTTCCGTCGGGCTGCTGGAAGGTGACGACCAGCGGAGATTTCTGTCCGGGGCCGATGGCTGGGCCCTTCGGCAGAGTGGCTTGCATGGAGGTGACTGGAGTGCGATCGAGGTAGACCTTCCATCCCAACTTGACCTTCATGGAGGTGCAAGCGGTCAAGGTGATGAGGAGGGGGGTTGCGACTAAGAGAACGGAATGTTTGAAGCGGTTCACAGTCGGCCTCCGTGAAGCTTCTGGATTTGGCTGCTGGTCAGCGCGTTGTTCACGAGCTGCCTAGGGTTTCAAACACGCCGTCATTGCCAGTGTTGCCATTGGGAGGGCTGGCGGCAAGTAAAGTTTGGTAGAGATTTTGAGCAAGTTTGTGTTGATGGTTACTTCGGGATGAGGCACCCGGCGTGGTATTTGTTCTTGGCGACTCGTCAGTGGGAGGGATGGGTCTGGTCGGAGATCTTGGCTACTACGCCTGGGCCTGGTTCCATGTGGTCACGAACTAGATTTTCTACGCGGGACCAGAGGTGGGGATCGCATTCGCTTTGCGCGTGGCTTGGAGTGAGGTGATCGAACCAGCTCATGGATTCGCACCTTACGGGCTGTTCGCGATAGTCGTAGCGATAGTTGCCGAGAATTTCTGTTTTGGAGGAGTTGGCGGCGGAGATGCGGGCGCGTCCGTGGATGAGGCCGTGCGGCTGATAGAAGTTGACGGCGGCAGTGACGTTGTCGGGAATGACGGCGTCGTGCTGCCACAATTTGGCGACGCTGTCGACTTGTACGGTGAGCAGAATGGGAATGTCGATGCGAGCGAGTTCGCGCGCCAGTATGACCGCGGCCGAGGCTCCCCAACTGTGGCCGAAGAGCACGATGTGGGCCTGCGATTTTTCCTGATCGCTCAGGAAGCCATCGTGATTGCGATCGAGAAGGCGGACGATGGTTTGGTAGGCCTGACGGCGGTGGCGATTTTCAAAGACCTGGACGAAAGCGTCGTGACCCAGGCTTTGGCGCAGGCGCTGGGCGATAAGCACCGGTTGCTGATGGGGATTGTCGTGGCGAACGAAGCCGCCGACGAATCCGACGAGAATGAGAGATGGATCCTGGGGATGGGTAGAAACGGCGGGCTCACCGGCGAATAAAAGGGGCGCGCTCGCAAGAGTGGCGAGCAGCACGGCAGACATCGGAAATCGCGCGAACCGGGACACGCGTTGTGACCTACCGAAGGCAGTAGATGATCGGTGCTTTTGGAGAGTTGCGGAAAAATGCGCTGGTGAAATCCGTCAGTGGCTGAATGCGCCGCTTCTGTGCGTCCCGCGCTTCCCAAGTAGCGAGCTGGAAGCCTTGACCCGCAAGGCTTTCGGCCTGTTCCAATCCGGAGAGAAGTCTACACCCGCGTGTCAAGTTTGTCTCTGGAGACCGAAACCCACTCTAAAATCGCAAAAGCAGCGACTTTAGAATGGGCCACCCGTTTTGTATTTTGCGTTCGGCCCGGAGACGAAGCTGTTGCCGGCGAGGAAGTAGCGGAGGAGGTCGTCGGCAGCCTTGGTGATGCCGATGCGCGGGCTTAGTTTGATGCCGCGCGGGCGGAAGCCGTCGTCGGCGAGCCAGAGGCTGCCGGAGGAGTCGGTAAGATCGCAGCCGTTGTCGCGGGCGCGGGTGATGCCGAAGGCCTCTGCGAGGCGTCCGGGGCCGCTGGTGAGCTTGGGAAGATCGCGTGGGCCGTGGATTTCGAGGCCGCGGGCATGGGCCATTTCCTCGATGCCGGTGATGGGTTCGAGGGCACGGAACAGGACACCTCCGGCGCGGCCTTCGGGTTCGCAGGAGACGTTTAGGCAGTAATGGTTCCCGTAGATGAAATAGATGTAGGCGTGGCCTGGGGGCCCAAAGAGGACGGCGTTGCGGAGAGTCTTGCCCGAGGCGGAGTGGGCGGCGGGGTCGTTTCTGCCGAGATAAGCTTCGACTTCGACGATGCGGGCGGTGAGGTGGGGATCGCGGCGGATGAGGAGTTTGCCAAGGAGTTCACGCGCTACGCGGCGCGGGGTGCGGGCGAAGAAGGCGCGCGGGATGGGTTTCGGGGAGGACATTGAGGGAGATGGTACATGAGCTTACGACGAGGGCGCGGACTCTCGGAGAAGTTCTGAGAATCTTCTGGCCGTGGTATGCCTCCGCTGTTGGTCGCTTGCGAGAAAAATCCGCACATCTCGCGCAAGCACCGCGCGAGTTGTGGGGCACCCGGCCCTTCCCGTTCTCTGGTCAACAAGTCTTCTAAATGGGTTTGGGTTCGGTATTTCTGGCGTTGGCTATGTTGGAGGGCGGGTCGGTGAAAGACTTTCCCGGTGCGAAGGCTACTTTTTCGTGCTTGGCGCCCACTTTGCGGAGGATGTCGTGCCAGCCGTCGTCCCAGGAGATGCGGGCTTCGCCGTCGAACAGGGTCCAAGTGCCGTGGTGAGAGCCGGTGGTCTTGTGGGCTTTGCCGTCGGCGTCGAGGGTGATGAAGAAGTTGTTTCCGTTGCCGTCGCCGACTTCCCACTTGCCGATGAAGTGAGAGCGGGTGGGCGTGTTGCTGCCGAATTCGGAGTTTTCGAACTCGATGCTGGCGATGTCGGCGGAGGCGAGCTTTTCCTGATGGCCGTCGCGGAAAACCACGACCGACGGCGATTTGAGGTCGATGTGGGCGATTTCAGCGATGGAGAAGGTCTGACGGTGCCCGTCTTTGAAGACGATGACGACGGAATTGCGATCGGCGGCAGGCCGGGCAAAGGCGGCGAGAGCGAGCAAGAGCAGAGAAGTGAGAATTGCAAGAGAACGCAGACGCATGATTCCTCCCGCGACAGGGCAGTGTCTTGCCCTGTCTATGTTTTACGAAGCGCAGCCCGGTTTGGTTCCCTATGGCTTGGCCTTGGCGGCGCTTTTCAGGTATTCGATCACTTCTTCGGCGTGGCCCTCGGGCTTGACCTTCTCGAAGATGTGCTGAATCTTGCCGTCGGGGCCGATGACGAACGTGGTGCGGGCGATGCCCATGACCTTCTTGCCGTACATGTTCTTTTCGACCAGCACGCCGTAGGCGATGGCGGTCTTTTTGTCGGCGTCGGCGAGCAGGGTGAAGGGCAGTTTCTCCTTGTCGGCGAATTTTTTCTGCGCCGACGAAGTATCCGGGGAGATGCCAAGCAGCACGGCGCCGGTCTTTTGAATCTGTTTATATGAGTCGCGGAACCCGCGAGCTTCTACCGTTCAACCGGGGGTGTTCGCCCGGGGATAGAAAAACAGGATGACGGTCTTGCCGCGCAAGTCCTTAAGAGCGACGGTTGCGCCCTTCTCGTCCTGCAAAACAAAATCTGGAGCCTTATCATTGATCTGCATGCAATTATCTCTGCAAGTCAGCCGGGTCCGCGCGAAGTTTCATTCGTTGAGTCAACACGCCCCGAAGCATTGCCAACAGATTTTATACCTAGCGATGGCGCTGGGGGGGCTGGCGGGGGTTGTTGTTCCGACTTCCGTATGGGCGCAGGAGCCGCGTCCGGAGATTACGCCGGGGCAGCGCAAACCTCCGAAGAAGAAAGATGCGGGGCCGCGCGCCGTAGCGGTGCTGCAGATGAGCGCGAACGGGAAGGCGTCGGTGGTGCCGATCGCGATTTTGATCAACGGCAAATTTTATGACGCGACCGCGTACAAGGCCGACCCGGTGCCGATGGCTCTGGAGCAGGGAACCGTCTACGAAGGCGAGCGGACCGGGAATTCGCTGGGGTTGTTCACGGTGAATAGCGCGCTGAAGGCGACGGCGGTGAATGCAGAGACTCCGTGGATCGGGACGGGGGTGTGGCTGCCGACTGGGAGCGAGGGTGCGAGCAAGGGGATGAAAGCGGAGTCGGCGCCGAAGGGAATTGAGAGAAGCGACGAGCCGCCGCGGCTGACGAAGAATCCGGATGCGACCAAGAGGGAGCCGGAGGGTGGGAGTGCTCCCGCGGCGAGTGGCGCTCCTGGGAGTAGTGCTCCGGCAGCGAAGGCGCCTTCGGGGGATGAGCCGCCGCGGTTGAGCAAGCCGGCTGGGTCAACGCCGGATAGTGGAGGAGCGGGGCAGAGTGGATCTGGTGCGCCGGCTGCGGGGCAGAGCTCGCCGAGTTCTTCTACTCCTTCGATTGCGGTGGACACGAAAGGCGATAAATCGGCGGATGCGAAGGATGGAGAGAAGAAGTCGGATGCGGCGGCGAACGTGCCGGCGTCAGACAGCGGGGCGGCCGAGGGGAATCGTCCGAAATTGCGGCGTGGCAAGCCGGAGACCTCCTTTGCGGACGAGGAAGTGCCGGGATACAGCAGGCCGGGAGCGACGCCATCGACCAAGCAGGGAGGCAACGGTCCATTGGTGGCGACGGCGGCGCAGAAAGGTCCGGTGCAGATCGTGCCAGCGATATCGGATGCAAGTGGCCCCGACCCGCGGTCGTACACATTTGAATGGCTGAAGGGCGAAGAGGACGACCGGCGCAAAGAAATGACGAGTATGGCGAAGGAGCAACTGCGCGCGTATCTGGCGGCGCGGGCCAAGGCGCAGATTGTGCCGAAGACGGCAGTTCCGCACACGACACACATCGTCGCCAAGAAACCGGTAGAACCGATCCTCAGTGATGTACAAATGGTCGCGTACGATTTGTGGACGAGCAATCAACCAGTGATTGTGTACAGCGCCACGGCGCAGTTGCCGCCGCCAGCGCCGGGAGCGCCGCAGTCGGCGGTGCAGAACGATTTGCAGTATTCCATTCTGTTGGTCGCGTATCCGGACACGTACAACGGCCTGCACAAGATTTATGCGGGAGTGACGGATCGATTTCATCTGGATATCACGCCGCGGCTGGAGTTGATCGATGCAGTGGATGCGGATGGCGACAATCGCGGCGAACTGCTGTTCCGGGAAACGTCTGACGCGGGGACGGGATGGGTGATTTATCGCGCGACGGCGGACAGGCTGTGGAAGATGTATGACAGTTTGAATCCGGAGTAGTGCGCGCAGCCGGTTAAGCTAGAATGTCCCGGGCGTAGCTCGGGGGCATATTGATGATCCGCAGACTTGCGTTGATGGGCGCCGTGGTTTGTTTCGCGTGCCTTCCTCTTCTTTCCCAGGATCAGGATTACAGCAAAGTGCAGATGAAGGTCACGAAGGTGGCTGGGAATGTGTACATGCTGGAGGGCTCTGACGCCGGGAATATTGGCGCGTCAGTTGGCGATGATGGGATCGTGATTGTGGACGATCAGTATGCGCCGCTGGCGGACAAGATTCAGGCGGCGCTCAAGGGCATCACAGACAAGCCGATCCGGTTCATCATTAATACGCATTATCACGGCGATCACACGGGCGGGAACGCGTACTTCCAGAAGCAGGCGCCGATTATTGCGCACGATAACGTGCGAAAGCGGCTGGAGACGGGCGGTCCGGCGGGGAATGGCGGGTCTGTGCATTTTGAAGCCAAGCCCGCGGCCAAGGAAGCGCTGCCGATTATCACATTCGATCACGATGTGACCGTGCATCTGAATGGCGAGGACATTCGGGCGTTGTATTTTCCTGCGGGGCATACGGATGGCGACTCAATTATTTTCTTTCCCAAGTCGAACGTGGTGCACATGGGCGACGACTTCGTGACGTATGGGTTTCCGTTTATTGACGTCGAGGCGGGTGGCAGCATTAACGGGATGATTGACGGCGTGGAGAAAGTGCTGGCGCAGGTGCCGGCGGATGTGAAGATCATCCCGGGGCACGGGCCAGTGTCGAATGTGGACGATGTACGCGCGTATCTGGCGATGCTGAAGGGAACGCGCGACGCAGTGGCCACGGCGATGAAGGAGGGAAAGACGGTGGACCAGATGAAGCAGGCGAAGCTGCTGGAGCCGTGGAAGAAGTATTCCGGGGACTTCATTAACTCGGACGCGTTTATCGAGACGCTGTACAACTCTCTGAGCGGAATCAAGAGCGGGAAGTTTATAAAGCACAATTAGCGGCTCGGACGGCGGCTGGTTCGCTACAATTCTTTTCGCTGCAGATATTCCTAGAATCTTTCGGAGCGTCTTCGATTTGGGCCTGAGTCGTCGAAAATTTCTGCAATCCGCGCTGGGAGCCGGGGCCGTGACGGCGCTGCCCGGCGTATTCACTTCTTGCACTTCCTCCAAGGCAAATGGTTCAGGGGCGGGGTCCGGTCGTCCGGCGCAGGAATTTGCGACAGCCTCGGCGATTGCATTCCCCAAGGGATTTTTCTGGGGGACGGCGACGGCTTCGTATCAGATTGAAGGCGCGTGGAAGGAAGACGGGAAGGGCGAGTCGATCTGGGATCGCTTCACGCATACGCCGGGGCACATCAAGAATGCCGACACCGGGGACGTGGCGTGCGATTCGTATCACCGATGGCAGGAAGACATCGCCCTGATGCGCGCGATGAATTTGAACAGCTACCGCTTTTCGATTGCGTGGCCACGGATTCAGCCGTTGGGATCGGGTTCGCCGAATGCGAAGGGGCTGGATTATTACAACCGGCTGGTGGATGCGCTGCTGGAGGCGCACATCCGTCCGTTTGTGACGCTGTATCACTGGGATTTGCCGCAGGCGCTGGAAGATGCGGGAGGGTGGCCGAATCGGGAGACAGCCGGGCGATTTGTGGATTACGTGCAGATCATCGCGCGGGCGCTGGGCGATCGCGTAACTGACTTCATGATCTTCAACGAGCCGGATGCGTTCGTCGATCTGGGATACCTGGATGGTACCCATGCCCCGGGGCGCAAGAGCATTCTCGATTTTCTACGGGCGACGCATGTGGTGAACCTGGCGCAGGGAGAGGCGTTCCGGGCCATCAAGGCGGCGCGTCCGAACGCGCGGGTGGGAACGGCGTTGAGCATGTCCCCGTGCGAACCGGCCACGGATTCGGAGGCGGATAAGATTGCGGCGGATCGGGCGCATGCGATTACGAATGTGTGGTTCCTGGAGCCAGCGTTGCTCGGGCGATATCCGGATGCGCTGACATTTTTGCCGGAGACGGCGATGCGCATTCAGCCGGGAGATATGGAGAAGACGAAGGCGGCGCTGGATTTTGTCGGGATCAATCTGTACTACCGGACGATTGCATCCGCGCCGGGGACGACCGAGCGCGTGACGCATGCACAGGAATGGCTGTTTCCGGTGAAGATGGATGGAGGGCAGCAAGGTCCGCGCGCCGACAACGGGTGGGAAGTGTGGCCGAAGGCGCTGTATGACATGGTGATGCGGATTACGCGGGACTACAACCGCCCGGTCATCGAGATCACCGAGAGCGGGTGTGCGTACAACGATGGGCCGGACGCGAGTGGAGTGATTCGCGACGCACGGAGGATCACGTACCATCGCGAATATCTAGCGGCGCTGGCGCAGGCGATGCAGCAGGGGGCGGATGTGCGCGGATATCACGCGTGGAGCTTGCTGGATAATTTCGAGTGGGCCGAAGGATACAGCCAGCGGTTTGGACTGGCTTATGTGGATTTCAAGAGTGGGGCGCGGACGTTGAAAGACTCCGGGCGCTGGTATGGGGAAGTGGCGCGCAGGAATGCGGTTCCCGCGGCGAAGGCTTAGTCAGTTGTGAGTACGTCGGTGCGAGCGGCTCTGCTCGCAGATATCCCGGAAAATTTCAGAATGGCTGCGCCGAGCAGACTGCCCGTCGCGAACACGGTGAAGGTGTAGATCAACGTGGGATGGTCACGCTGGGGCACGTTGCTTAGAAGGGCTCCGACAACTCCGCTGCTGGTGTTGAACGAGGCATGCAACACGATTGCGACCAGGACGTTGAATCTTGAGAGATTGGCTGCAGCGGTAAACAGGAAAGAGATTCCAATCAAAATCAAAAGAAACTGCCACGGCGTGGCGCTGCTCCATCCTTTAATCCAGAAGAGAGGCAAGTGCCATCCCGCCCAGAAGAGGGCGAGGATGATGGAGGCTGCGTAGGGTCCGTAACGGGCTTGCAGCTTTGGGAGTGCGAAGCCTCGCCAGCCAGGCTCTTCGGGGATGGGTCCGCCGAGGAAAGTGGAGTAGTTCACTGCGTAGGTGCTCCATTGTAGAAGAGCTGACCAATGGACGGCTCTGAGCGGCGCATGCAGCAGGGCCAGAGTTGGGGCCAGAACCGCGACCACGAAGAATGCAGTGACACCGACGAGCAGGCCGGTGAGCAAGCTGCCGGTACCCGTCCACAAATGGCAGATTCGGAGATCGCGATGGGAGAGCCAGCGGGTTGTGAGGGCGGCCATCATCGGGCCGAAAGCGCCCGTGAGAAAGATGATGAGGTCGGCGGATTCGTTGAATCCGAGCGGGCCGTGTAGGAAGACGCGTGGGATCAGGAGCCAAAAGCTACACGACCACGCGTAGGCGAAGAGGAAGAAGAGTGTGAGAGGACGGGTGCGCGCGAAGCTGGTGAGGTTGGAGGTGGGCCTGGCTTCGGGAGTGGTGACCGGGGTGGCGAAATCGGCCATCGCGGGAAGATATCACGAAACGCAACGGGAATCCTTCGCTTTGCTCAGGATGATCGCAGCGGGCTCAGACGTCCGCTAAGCGCGGTCACTTCTGCTGCATGACTAGTTCGCTGTTCTCGACTTTCATTGCGCCGACGTTGTCAGGAAGCTTCAGGCGGTCACGCTGTTCGGCGAGTTTTTTCTGCAGCGACGGATTTACCAGCGAAACAGGAACGCTGAGGTCGCCGACTTTGAATTCGGTGGGATCGAAAGTGGCGTATCCGTCTTTTTCGCCGATGTGGCCGGAGATCGTGACCCAGACGTCTTTGCCGGCGATTTCGGTGAGGAATTGTCCATGGACGACGTCGCCGTCGAGGCTGACTTGCTGATCTTTGATGTTGGGCGCGCCGCTTCCAACGTTGGAGTCTGGAGTGAGGGCTCCTGCGTTGCCGAGAGACTGGGCGAGGGCCGCGCCGATTTCGTCGGAATTGAGATGGACTTCGGCTTTCGGGGCAGCGGATGGTCCGGCGGCGGGCGCCTGCGTTTCAGCGGACTGGTCTGTGGCTGGCTGAGCCTCAAAAGAGGATGGGTGTGACGTTGATTGCGACTGCTGCGTTTCCTGCTGGAATTCGGCCATCTTCTGGTCGAATGATTTCGCGTGCTCGGCGATCTGTGCCGGAGCCTGCTTCGGAGCCACCGGGGCGGGCCTTTTCAGCACAAGAATGATAGCGATGAGCGAGGCGACCAGGGTCGCGATGCTGATGATGCGGTCAATTTTGAGGTTCTTCATGGAAGCCCCCGGTGGACACAGATGCCCAGTGTCATGGTAGCTGACTGCCGGGGGAAGGTGAGGTGACCTTAGTGATAGGCGGGCAGGTGACTAAAAGGTCTGACCCGGTCCCACACATCCTAACCCAGCTTCTTTGTCAGTAACTCATTCACAATCTGAGGGCTGGCCTGGCCTTTGGAGGCCTTCATCACCTGGCCTACGAAAAAGCCGAGCATGGTCTTCTTCCCTGCGCGATATTGCTCGACCTGCTTGGGATTGGCGGCGATGAGTTCGTCGATGACCTTTTCCAGGGCGGACGTGTCGGTGGATTGCTGGGGGCGGCCTTCTTCTTCGTAGACGACGGGGAAATCCTTGCCGCGCTCGAAGCAGAGGTCGTAGAGATCTTTCAGCATTTTTCCGGAGATAGTCCCGGCCTCGACCAGATCGGCGGATTGTGCGACGCCTTTCATAGAGATCGGAGAGTGTTCGATGCCGATGCTCTTGGCTTTGAGGCGTCCCATCAACTCGCTTTGAACGAGATTGGCTACGCGCTTGGGATTCTTCGCCGCGCGGGCGGCTTCTTCGAATTGGTCCGCGAGCGATTTGGAAAAAGTGAGGACCTGGGCGTCGTAGTCGGTGATGCCGTAATCCTTCACCATTCGCGCGCGGCGGGCTTCGGGGAGTTCGGGTAAGGAACGCGAGATTTGCTCGCGCCATTTCTCATCGACGACGAGTGGAAGTAAATCCGGCTCGGGGAAATAGCGATAGTCGTGCGCCTGCTCTTTCGAGCGCATGCCGTAGGTCTTGCCCTCGTTGGAGTTGTAGAGACGCGTTTCCTGGGAGATCTTGCCGCCAGATTCGATGACATCGATCTGGCGTCCAATTTCGTATTCGATGGCCTCGCGGATGAAGCGGAAAGAGTTGACGTTCTTGATTTCGGTCTTGGTGCCGAATTCCTTCTGACCGCGCGGACGTACGCTGACGTTGGCGTCGCAGCGCAGGGAGCCTTCTTCCATGTTGCAGTCGCTGACGCCGGTGTACAGGATGATCTCCTTAAGACGCGTCAGGTACTCATAGGCTTCGTCGGGCGTGGCGATGTCGGGCTCGCTCACGATTTCGATGAGGGGGACGCCGGTGCGGTTGAGGTCGATGGCGGTCTTGGAGTCCGAGTCGGGGAAGCCTTCGTGCAGGCTCTTGCCCGCGTCTTCTTCCATGTGGACGCGGGTGATGCCGATTTTTTTCTTGTTGTTTTGCGAAGGAACTTCGATGTATCCGAATTCGGCGAGCGGCTTGTCGTACTGCGAGATCTGGTATCCCTTGGGCAGGTCGGGATAGAAGTAGTTTTTACGGGCGAAAATCGAAGTCTCGTTGATGCGGCAGTTGAGGGCCATGGAGGCGAGCGTGGCGAACTCGACTGCTTTTTTATTCAGCACAGGCAGTGCGCCGGGCATGCCCAGGCAGACGGAACAGACGTTGCTATTCGGCGGTGCTCCAAAGCGCGTGGAGCAAGAGCAGAAGATCTTGGTTGCAGTCAAGAGTTGGACGTGAACTTCCAGGCCGATGACGGGCTCGAACTTGGGATGGGCAGCGATGGAAGTCATAAGAGATTTTGTATTTGAGTGATTTGGTGATTGCGTAATTAAGTGCCGCTTCGCTTTCAGCCGACAGAATTGCCCAACTACAAAATTACCAAATCTGGTTTATGGATTCTTGGGGGCGTCGAGATACTTGTCCATGGGGATTTCAAAAAACAGCAATTCGTCGCCTTTGGCATTGGTGACGCCGGTGATTTCGATGGTGGCGTTGGACAGCGGGGCGGAGATGTCGCCGACATCGAAGAAGAGAAATCCAGATTGCGTGTTGTGCGGCTCTACGGCCTTAGCGGCGAACTCTGACGATGTGATTTCTTCCATTTCTTTCTGGCTGACCGTGCCCTTGACCTTGTGGGGCAGGGGGAGCGGGCTGGGGCGGGTCTGCATCTGGGGATTGGAAAGGCGGCGGTAGAGATCGTCGGTGCCAACGGGAGTGAGTTTGGAGTGGTTGGCGGTGATCCAGACGACGTCCATGCGGGAGATGGAGATGGGTTGGTCGCCGTCGTTGGTGACGATGAAGAAGACAGGCATGAGGCCGTGAGCGGCGAAATTGATGGAGAAAATTTTGGCCTTTTCGGGCGTGTCGTAGGGATCGGCAGCGATGGCCGCCTGATCGTCGCGGTGAAAATCATGCGCGGGATAGTTGATCGCCGACTTGGCCACGGGCTTAACAAAACTTTTCGAAGCGAGGAGAAGCGGCACCAGCAGGGCGACGCCAAGCAGAGCGAGGGCAGGCCGAAGAAATCTTTGAAACCGCATAACGTCGATTATAGGGCCATGGAGCGATGGCAGTTTAGAATGGCTCCACTTGATCTATTTTTTTTACAGTCTCGCGCTGGGCGCGGCGATGGTATTTGCAGCGCCGTACTGGCTGTATCAGATTGCGCGCCACGGCAAGTACCGCACGGGATTTTCGGAGCGGATGGGGAAAGTTCCGCCGCGGCTGATGGCGTGCTCGCTGGAGCGCGTGATCTGGATTCATGCCGTCTCGGTGGGCGAAGTGTTGGCCGTTGCGGGACTGATCGAGCAGATTCGTCGAAGCTTGCCACGGCATCGTGTGGTGGTTTCGAGCACGACTGACACGGGACAGGAACTGGCGCGGAAGCGATTCGGCGAGGAAAATGTTTTTTACTTTCCGATGGATTTTGCGTCGGCGATCCGGCCGTATTTGCAGGCGTTGAAGCCGGAATTGATTGTGCTGGCGGAGACGGAGTTCTGGCCGAATTTTCTGCGGCTGGCGCATGAGTCTGGGGCGCGGGTGTCGGTGGTGAACGGGCGAATCTCGGACCGGTCCTGGCCGCGGTACCGGCGGTTCCGGTGGGCGATTCGGCGGATGCTGGCGGAAGTGGATTTATTTCTGGCGCAAACGGATGAAGATCGGACGCGGTTGTTGTCGATTGGGGCATCGCCGGAACGGGTGCAGGTCACGGGCAATCTGAAGTTCGATGTGAATCCGCCAAGCACGCCGGAGATTGTCCACAGCCTGCGACGGTTGCTGGCTTCGGAGAATGCTGCGCCCGTGCTCGTGTGTGGCAGCACAGTCGACGATGAAGAGGCCGTGCTGCTCAAGGCTTTTGAGAACATTCGTGTGCAGCATCCGCGCGCGGTGATGATTTTGGCGCCGCGGCATCCGGAGCGGTTCGAGCAGGTGGCCGCCCTCTTGCAGAAGATGGGGATGAAGTCGTTTCGACGGTCGCTGTGGGCGGGCGAGTCGCTGGTGGGTGGGGTGTTGCTGATCGACACGATTGGGGAGCTGGCCGCTTTATATGCGCTGGCGGACGTGGCATTTGTCGGCGGGAGCCTGACGCCGCGCGGCGGCCACAACATTATTGAGCCGGCGCAGCATGGTGTGGCAATTGTGGTAGGTCCGCACACGGAGAATTTCCGCGATATTGTTGCGCTGTTCCGGCGACGCGATGCGGTGCGGATTGCGGAGGTGTCGGATTTGCCTCTGACGCTGATGCATCTGCTGGCAAATGAGAAGGAGCGGAAGGCGCTGGGGGAGCGGGCTGCGAGGACTGTGCAATCGCAGATGGGAGCGACGGCGCGGACGCTGGATGCAATCCGCGGACTGATTAAAGATGGCGACTCCGAGCCGCTCGCGACGGCGGCGCACATCGATTGAATCCCCTCTCGGCCATCTACGGTGGAGTGACGGGAGCGCGCAACGCGCTCTACGACCGTGGGGTGCTGCCGTCGCGAAGATTACAGGGGAACGTGATCAGTGTTGGGAACCTGTCGGCAGGCGGCTCGGGGAAGACGCCGTTCGTGATGTTGCTGGGGGAACTGCTCAAAGCCCGCGGCATGAAGTTCGATGTGCTCTCGCGGGGATACGGGCGGCGGAGCAAGGGTGTGCTGCTGGTTGATCCGGGAGGATTGCCGGATCAGTTTGGCGACGAGCCGCTATTGATTGCGCGCAAGCTGCAGGTGCCGGTGATTGTGGGAGAAGATCGCTACGAGGCAGGGAAGTTTACGGAAGCGAAGTTTGGGCCGCAACTGCATTTGCTCGATGATGGCTTTCAGCATCGCGCGTTGGCTCGGGACTTCGATATTGTGCTGGTGACGCCGCAGGATGCGTCGGACCGGTTGCTTCCGAGCGGAAGATTGCGTGAATCGCTGCAAGCCCTGCGTAGGGCGGATGCTGTGGTGCTTGCGAGCGGAGCGTCGGCCGAGGCTTTTCCGGTGGATGGGAAGTTGATCTGGCGAGTGCGGCGTGGGATTTTGCCGCGGGATGTTCCGCCGCGGCCTGTTGTCTTTTGCGGAATCGCGCGGCCGCAGAACTTCGTTCTGCAATTACGAGCGGCGAACATTGAGCCTGTGGCCGAGGCTTTCTATCGCGATCATTATTCGTACGGCGAGAAGGATGTGCGGGAGCTGCTTTCGCTGAAGCAGCGCAGCGAGGCGGGAGGATTCATTACGACGGAGAAAGATGCGGTGAATCTGGGGGTGTATTTGTCGGCGCTGCATCCTCTGGCGGTTGTTCCGGTGAAAATGGAACTGGGCGACGCTGCTAACGCCGTGGATACCATGTTGCGCAAGATGGAAGAACGAAGGCATGGCGCATGAGAAAATCGAGCCCAGGTCAATGAGCAAACATCCGAAAGAAACGGACCGGCTGCGCAAGATCGTGGAGGCATTCCCGTCGGTGACGGTCACCGTGCTAGGCGATCTGGTCGCGGACGAATTCGTGTTTGGGGAAATCTCGCGCGTGTCGCGCGAGGCACCGGTGCTGATTCTGAAGCATCGTGAGCGAACTGTCCTGCCGGGCGGCGGCGCGAATGCGGCCAACAATCTGGCGGATCTCGGCGTCAATGTGCTGCCCGTTGGAGTGGTCGGCGATGATGAAGCCGGGCGGCTGCTCATCAAGTATTTCCGGCATAAAAGAATTCCGGTCAGCGGAGTGTTGAAGGACAAGAGTTATACGACGGTGACCAAGACGCGCATTCTTGCGGGGATGACGCACACGTCGCGACAGCAAGTAGTGCGGGTGGACCGAGAGCCGGTGGAGGCTCCGAATGCTCATTTGACCCGCGAGGTTTATCTGGCGGCGCGGAATTATGCGCATGCTTCGGATGCGCTTCTGGTTTCGGATTACGGGTATGGGGCGGCGACTCCGGCGATCGTGAGCACGCTGCGAGGCAAAGGGAAAATCGGGAATGTGCCCATCGTGCTCGATTCGCGCTATCGCATGCTGCAGTACTCGGGCATCACGGCAGTGACACCGAATGAGCCGGAAGTGGAAGAGGCGCTGGGGGTCCGAATCGGGCAG
>Ga0335071_10001566_pt1 | contig 24681 bp, 27 predicted proteins | sample Lox_Sample_15_FD_206724 | JGI IMG/M metagenome (GOLD analysis project Ga0335071, IMG submission 206724) | Soil microbial communities from Loxahatchee National Wildlife Refuge, Florida, United States - Lox_Sample_1.5 | ecosystem: Environmental > Terrestrial > Soil > Wetlands | place: USA... | reverse complement strand
CGGTTTTTCTTGTCGGCCATGGGGTGAATGCCGCTTCAAAGACACCAATTCCCGCTGCGAAAGTGGACCAACCGCTGGCTTCGACGCCAGGCAAGGAGACTGCGGTGTTTGCCGGCGGCTGTTTTTGGGGTACACAGGCAGTCTTTGAAAGACTGAAAGGCGTTATCCACACTACGGCTGGATATGCCGGCGGCTCCGCCGCAACTGCAACCTACGACCAGGTAACGACGGAAACGACCGGTCATGCCGAATCCGTTGAAGTGATTTTCGATCCCTCAAAAATTACCTACGGCCAATTGTTACGCATCTTCTTTTCCGTGGCCCACGATCCCACACAACTTAACCGGCAGGGACCAGACGTAGGCTCTTCGTACCGCTCGGCGATCTTCTATGTCGGTGAAGAGCAAGAGCGGATTGCGGATGCTTATATTGCGCAACTGGACGATGCGAAAGTGTTTCGGGGACGGATCGTTACTGAGGTTACGCCGTTGAAGGGTTTCTACCGTGCTGAGGACTACCACCAGGATTACGCGCTGCACAACCCGGGAAATCCGTACATTGAGGTTTGTGATCGTCCCAAGATCGAAGCGCTCAAACAGCAGTTTCCTGATTTATTTGTCGATTACAAGGGACGACAGTGAGAAAGGGCGCCAAAGAGCGGAGATGTACCGCCGCATCTCTAGAACGACTGTGAGAATCGAGTCTCCAAGAACTCACCTAACTTCGCTGTTGCCTTGAATTGGGGAATAGGCTCCAATTCCTTGAACGCAGACGTGAACGCGTTCGAGAGGCTCCAAATCGTTCGCGATCGAAACTCCGCGTACTTCGGCTCGAAGTATAAGTCATGTACGGTTCGCGCAAGATGCTCTGGGGCTTCTAGTTTGCCTTCGACGAACGCCTCATAAATAACTACTTTCGCGGTGACATCGGCGAGTTCGCTTTGCTGCCACGCCTCGACCTGCTTTCGCATGGGTTCAAAGTTGCGCTGCATCCGATCAACCCCGACCGAGACGCAGTCAATTAATGAAAACAATTTCGAGTGCTTTGCGAGCACCGGGGTAAACACGCCGGGGACAATGTTTCCAGGTTGGAGAAGAAAGAACCACTTGGGCAGCTGAACGATTGAAAATACGCGACGCGAGTGGCCCCAACAGCGCGTTCTTTCCTCCAAGACGTCACCTCTGTGCGGCGAACTCCTCTTTGTGAACAGCAGTTGCTCAGGCCGTCAGGGCTAACGGATGTGCCTTTGAAAGCGCCAATGTGATGAGAATTTAACGATCGCTGTGCGGAGACTTACAAGCTACAAAAATGGTGCCGGGAGGGGGAATCTATTCCCGCCATTTTCAAAGGCATCGTGAAAATACCATCAATAGTGGCAAAGTGCAATACTGATGCGGCTTTGCACGTTGCTTTGCGTTGGGCTCAAAGAATACATCGGGAGAATTTCGGGTGATCTGGGGTGATTTCGGCAGACGTTTTACTAGGAAATCCTAGGGCAGCACTGACTCGTAATTTGTGCGAAATGCTCGAGGAAGTGCAGGTCTACTGATTAAGAGTTGTTGCGACTCAGCAACTCAAGTAGCGATTATCATCATAAAGGAACGTCCGAGCCGAATTCGCGGCGGATAGTTAGCAAGTGACGAACCGTGAGCAAGAGGCAAACGATCACGCCCGCCTAGGGGAGACTGTTTGTAGCCCGGGCGTGAGCCGACGATCCTTACTGGGGCTGGGGACGACTACGCGGCACCGGTTGCATCTCCTGTCAGTCGGCCGATGGATGCATACGCCCAGTCCGACACAAGTTGAAGACGCATAGACGAACAGATTGAGCCCAGCCGTTCGTACTCGACTCGCTGTGCCGTTGTGTTCGTGAATGGTCCACGATCCAGGCTGAAATCCGCGATTTCTCACTAGCGCGTTCTTGTCAGGTGGTACTGGCTTGTTGAACTTTCGCTTTCGAGCCCTTTATGCAAACGGCTAGAATGTCGGCCAAAAGACCCGGGAGGTGTTGATGAAGGCGTTGATCTATCGCGAGACCGGTGAACCGAAGAGTGTATTGAAAATCGCAGAGATCCCGACTCCGCCTTTGGCTCCTCGCGAAGCGTTAGTTCGGGTCCTACTGAGCCCAATTAACGCGTCGGATCTGCACATGGTGCGCGGGCGCTATGGCTATCAGCCGGAATTGCCCGCCAGCCCAGGCATTGAAGGCGTGGGGATTGTGGAAGCTGTGGGTCCGGGTGTGCAAGATCCGATGGTTGGAGCTCGCGTAATTTTCATCGGCACTTGGAACACCTGGCGCGAGCAGATCGTCTGCCCAGTCGACAGACTCGTACCCGTTCCAGACGGCCTGGATGATCAGACCGCCGCCATTTCCTACATCAACCCTTTGACGGCATGGGCATTGACGAGATCAGGTCACAATCTCAAAGAGGGCGACTGGCTCCTACAGACGGCGGCTGCATCCAGTGTTGGCAAGTTGGTGCTTCAATTGGCGCAACGGTTTCGATTCAAGACAATCAACGTGATCCGGCGGCGCGAGCAGGAAACAATCATACGCAATCTCGGAGGCAATGAGGTAATCTGCACAGCCGATGAGGATCTCAGGGCACGTCTGCAAGAATTGACCGGAGGCAAGGGTGTTGAACGAGCGATTGACTGCGTTGCCGGGGAACTTGGCGCTGAGATTGCCCGCAACCTCGCTCCGGCTGGAACCATGCTTGTGTTTGGAGCCCTTTCCAGTCATCGGCAGACGGACCCCGCGAAATTCATCATGCCGCTCTTTGCTCCGCGTTTGATTTATTCGACGGCGACGGTTCGCGGGTGGTGGCTTCCGCGCTGGGTGAGTTCCGAGCCGCTCGCCGCAGTGCAGGCGGCAACAACCGATCTCCTCACCATGTTGTCGAACGGAGCACTTACCGCGCCGGCCAGTGTGCGGTATCCACTTAAGGATTTTCAAGAGGCTGTACGCCTGGCCGATGGCGAGGCGGGACAGCAAAAGGTTCTGCTGGACTTCTCCGAAAGGGCGGCATAATCGGTGTAGCCTCATCGTGGTCGTCACGAACCGGGGCGCAGCGTTTGACAATCCATTAGGGGCGGCTTCGCCACTCGTGCATTCGCCCTGTCCGAATCGCCCGCCTGACGGGCTCCCTGAAGCAGTCCAACGGTTGCCGACCACACAGTCCGCAATTGAACACCATATCGTTGGGAAAGGCTGCTCGAGAATGAACCGGAATTCACTCATATCAATCGAGACCGTCCGCATTTCCTTGATCGGTTGACGATCGCGTGTAGGCGCGACTCGGTCGGCAGATGCATTCCGTTGCTACCACGTAGTCAGAAGCTAGCTGCGCCGCTTCGCGAGCCGTTTCGACATCCAGCCTCCTCACTCTCTCTCGGAAACCGCCGCTCCAGTTCTGCTCGACGTTCATCGGAGCAACTCCGCTGATGCTCGTCATTTGCTGAGCATGACATTCACTCAGACGGTTCCTCTTGTTTCTTTTCATCGATTTGCGGATGGCGACCCGGCTGCATTGTCCTCCCACGGCGGTGTTCAAAGGCAGCAGACGATCGTAGCGAACTTACCTGATGAACTCGTCAAAAGAGTTACAAATGGAGAATGCAGTGAAAAAGCATGCAGTTCTAATTCTTGCCTGTGCCTTGGTGATGGCTGTTCACTCTATGGCAACAAGCGATCAGGCCCCCACATCAGCATCGGCGGTTCAACAACCAACAGCGGTAGTTCTCAAATTTGCGGTGCAGTCGCAGTCGATACCTGGCACGGCTGCGCTCTCTTTGCAGGCCTGCCCTCAAGACAATCACGATACGGAGTCGAACGCTGGTGCCTCGGCATCCTCTGTTGACGACGTAAAGAACAATCCCACGATTGACCCTAAGCTCCTCGATGCAATCTCATCTGCACTTCAGCGGGACTTCTCGAAGAAAAGTGTGTCTGTCTCGGTCGATCCTGAACCGGACACCATTCCAATCGGGGCTCAGATCATCAGCGGATGCATCTTCCAAGCCCAGAAAGGCAATGTGGGAAAACGAATGGTCGGCTTCGGCTGGGGCGCAAGCCAGATCGGCGCTCATGTCGTTGTCCTGTCAAAGACGAACGTCGGTTTTGCTCCAGTGGATTCGTTCGATGTGCAGGTGAAAGCCCGCAACATACTGCCGCCCATTGGCGTTGTGGGGCTTGCCCTTCACGCTGCCAAGGCGCCGAGCCAGACTCTGTCTGCCGATGCCAATAAACTGGCTGGCCAGATTGTGAAAAAGCTCAATGAACACACGAAACAGCAAGCGGTGAACGGAAATGCAAGCCGTGCTTGACGGTTTGTGTGTTGGCGTTCGAGCAACTCCTGGAGCCCGACATGCCGTTTGCCCGCAGAAGCCTCGCTGGCAAACGGCGAATCGGGAGCCGGCAGCTAAACACGAATTGTTATTAAAAGGAGAATTGCAATGAAGAAGATCGCACTTTCAGCTCTCTTATTCCTAGCCGCGTTCGCTTACGGGCAGGATGTTCATTACAACTATGACCGAGGCGCCAACTTTGCAGCGTACAAGACCTACCAATGGGTTGACCTCTCGGGCCGCGTGCCCGATCAGTTGATCGATCGGGATGTCAAGCGATCCATCGACGAAGAGCTTGCGCGAAAAGGTCTCACCAGGGTCGACAAGGACGCGGACCTCTACGTCGGTTACCAGGCCGCCGTCGATTTGGAAAAGGGCGTGGACTTGTGGAGCACAGGCTTCGGCGGGTGGGGCGGATGGGGCGACCGTTCGATCCGAGGCCAGACGTCGACCATACCCGTGGGCATGCTGCTCGTGGACCTGTATGACCCCGCAAGGAAGCAACTGATCTGGCGCGGAGATGCCAACAAGACCATCGACCTCAAGAAGGACCCGGAGAAGAATTACAGAAATCTGCAAAAGACGATGGCCAAGCTGTTCAAGAATTACCCGCCTCAAGCTGGCAAATAGTCGTTGCCGCTTGCCCGCGGAAGGCTCGCGGGCAAACGGCGATCGGGAGCCTAGGTAGTCAAGAATTTTGCTATTTGAAGGAGAATTCCAATGAAGAAGAAGTTTGTTATCGCTCTCTTGGCGGTTCTGATAAACGCCCTGGCATTCGCGCAGCAAGGTCCGCCTCAGCAACTCAATGGCGTGCCGGCTGCAAATCAACTGTCGCTTTCAAATTCGCTTGGTCTGCATGCCTTTCCGGCAAAGGACCAAACGCCGCAACAGCGGCAGACTGACGAAGCCGCCTGTTATAGTTGGGCAAAGCAAGACTCCGGGTTCGATCCCATTGCTGCCGGTTCTAATGCGGTAGCTTCAGGTTACTCTGCGCCTCCGGCAGCCTCAGGCATACGTGGGGCGGGAGTTGGAGCAGCAGGAGGAGCAGCGATGGGAGCCATTGCCGGAAATGCTGGCAAAGGCGCTGCCATCGGGGCAACAGCAGGCGGGATACGAGGACGCATCGTGCAGAGGCGAGCCCAAGCTGAAGCTCAACAGCAGGCGCAAGCGAAATCGCAGACACAGAAAGCCGGCCTTGAGAATTTCAAGAGAGCTTTTAGTGCCTGCATGGAAGCGAAGGGCTACTCGGTCAAATAACCGCTCTCGTAAACATACGTTTGTGTCCCATTCTTGTTGGTTGGCGATAAGCGGCGCGTGGTTTCAAGGGCATCTGATCAATCTTTGTAAGAACGTACCACGTACGCCAGCCAGGGGAGCAATCCATCATCAGCGCGGATGCTAAGGCAAATCTTCGTGCCGAGGCATCCGCGTGTTCTTTGATCTGGACTGACACTATAATTCCGCATGGCCGAACGTTAGCGCCTCTAGGCACGTCGGCCCGCGGGATTCAGTAATGAGTACGGATCACAGCGCAACCTCCGAGCAGCATCGCCGCCTGCACGATGGCGACCTTCTAGAGATCACCGATGCCATCCCCATTGACATCACAGTCCTCGCAGCAGACGGGACAGTATTGTACGTCAACCAGTTCGCTCTTAATCGCCTTGGACTCAGCGCGGATGATGTGAAGGATAAAGGATACTCAGAACGGACCTGCCACCCTGATGATCTGGATCAGGCACTCAGTGAGCGCCGCATGAAGCTGTCGAAGGGTGTTCCCTTCGAATTGGAAACGCGCCTGTTGTCTAGGACCGGCGAGTTTCGGTGGCACCTGGCTCAATACAACCCCGTAATCGACCAAAGCGGCCACATCGTCCGCTGGTACGTTACCGCAATTGACATCGACGAGCGCAAGCGCTTCGAGCAGAAGCTGAGGCAAAGTGAGGAAGACCTCCGCACGACCACGGATGCGATTCGGCAGGTGATCGTGGCTCTCTCACCCGAAGGGACGACACTCTACGCGAACCGGGTGGCTCTGGAAGAATCCGGGCTCACGAGGGAAGAGGTAAACGCGAAGGGTTTCTTGGCGGCGACCTTCCATCCCGACGACGTCGATTCCCTTGGGGCCCAGCGCCAGGAAGGGCTTCTACGTGGGGTCCCTTTTGAGATCGAAATGCGCGCCCGGCAAAAGGACGGGAACTATCGCTGGAAGCTCGTTCAATACAATCCGCTGAAAGACGAATCCGGCAAGATCATCCGCTGGTACGGCACCTCAACGGACATCGACGACCGGAAAAAGACGGAAGAGCGGCTGCACAATGAAAATCTCATTCTGCGGGAGGAGATCGATCGCTCTTCCATGTTCGACGAAATTGTTGGTTCTTCGAAACCAATACGCCAACTGCTCAAGCATGTGGAGAAGGTTGCACCTTCAGATTCGACGGTGCTCATTCTCGGAGAGACGGGAACGGGCAAGGAGTTGATTGCGCACGCGCTGCATCGGAGATCAAAGCGAGCAAACCGAGTATTCGTGCGAGTCAACTGTGCCGCAATTCCACAATCCTTGATTGCTTCCGAGCTCTTCGGACACGAGAAGGGAGCCTTTACCGGCGCCATGCAACGGCGGGTGGGGAGGTTTGAAGCCGCGAACGGAGGTACGCTGTTTCTGGACGAAGTCGGCGAACTCCCGATGGAGACGCAGATTGCGCTACTGCGGGTGTTACAGGAGAAGGAATTTGAGCGGGTAGGGAGTAATCATCCCATCTCAGTTGACGTGCGGCTGATAGCGGCAACCAATCGTGATCTCGAGGCTGCCGTGGCGGCCGGAACTTTCCGCCAGGATCTCTTTTTCAGGTTGAACGTGTTTCCGATCTCGGTGCCATCTCTACGCGAACGAGTGGATGACATTCCGTTGCTCGTGGAGTACTTCGTCGGTCGCTTCGCCAAAGCCGCCGGCAAAAGTATCCGCCATATTCGCAAGGAGACTCTGGAGTTGCTAAAGACCTACGATTGGCCGGGCAATATTCGCGAATTGCAGAACGTGGTGGAACGCGCAGTCATCCTCAGTGAAAGCGATACCTTCGTTGTCGATGATGCCTGGCTAAAAGGCTCGTCTCAACACAAGGACAGCTCGGCGTTGGACGATCACGAAGTGGAAATGATCGAAAATGCGCTTGCTGAGTCTCATGGGCGGATCTCCGGGCCCGCCGGAGCGGCTGCGAAACTGGGCATGCCCCGCCAGACGCTGGAATCGAAAATCCAGCGCCTTGGCATCGATAAGTACACTCACAAGCGACACACCTCCAAATAGTTGTTAATTAGCTGCGAGCACAGTCTTCTACTGAGGCTCCCACGGATCCAATCTTTCGTCCTCATCCTGCGGAAAGCCTCCGTATTCACTTGCCCAACATTCAGAGTCTGACTGTCGGCGGAACGCTCGTCATTTGCTGAGCATATCGCGTGACTCACGAAATTAAACCTTGTGCTTTCAATATTCCGCAAATGGCTCGAAGCCTGCATATGGAGTGCCAGAGTTCGGAGTGACAGGAGGCCGCAATGCCGGAAGAATTGAAAGAAGCGGGAGTCCACAGCTTTGGCGACCCAGACTCGGTCAGCCACACGTCGCAACGTTCTCGCTCTGCTTCTTTTGTCGAACTGCGCAACACCGTGCCCAGTCACGTCGATATTGTCTCGCCATTCGTCGATCAACTGATGCGCTTTATCTCGAGATTCCGGCGGTCAGATGAAAGCAACGCCGAAATCGACCTGGCGCTCCGTGAAGCGCTTGTGAATGCCATCGTGCACGGCAACCAGAACGACCCTAGCAAGCGGGTTTACGTCAATTGCCGTTGTACAACAGACGGCGAGGTCTCAATAACGGTCGAGGATGAAGGTAATGGATTTCGGAGTGACGCAGTTTCGGATCCAACACTTCCAGAGAATAAGCTGCGAACTCACGGCCGCGGGATCTACTTGATCAGAATGCTGATGGATGAGGCTCATTTCGAAAAGGGCGGTTCAGTCATGCGCATGCGAAAGAAAGCGGATGCCGATTCGGGCTCAGCCCCTTCGCTATTGCGCGAATCAGGCGAGATTACATATGCCAGCAATGATCCAGGACAACAACGTGAACGAGATTTTCGCTAAAAACAAACGAGAGGAGTATCTATGAACCGTCTATTGAGTATTTTCCTTATTTGTGCAGCAGCCCTCCCCGCTATTTGCCAGTCCACATCTGAGTGGAAAGTGGGAACGATTACTGAGGTCAGAATTCACGAGGCTGGGGAGAAAGTTGGCGCTTCTGATGCTGCCAGCTATGACGTGTCGGTCAAAGTCGGCGACACGATTTATGTGGTGCTGTATACGCCTCCGCTAAGGGAAGTGGCTGTACAGTATGCTGCCGGGCGTACCGGGCTGGTCCTGGTGGGCAAGAGCACAATCCGATACAACGACATGTTGGGACGATCGTTCGATCTCCCCATAGAAAGCCGAAAAACTGCAACCGGCGCAAAGGAGCCTGAAGCGCTCGCGAACAAATAAAACACGTGAGTAGACAATTCGAGCCGAACGTATTTTCAAGAACCTGCCCCAATCTCGCCTCAATCTCCCACCAAATAGTCCTACCATTCCGGCCCGGGTCGCCACGCCCGGGCTCAAGCCTACCCACAGAAAAGCTCAAGCTGCCGCTTGTTAAGTGTCGGGTCCATCTCTGAGTAGTGTCTCGCCCGTGAGCTTCTAGCCCGGCTTCAGCATTTGCTGAGCATGCTGTGCGATAGCCGGTGCTCACCTTGTTCCTTTTCAGCAGCTTGCGGATGGCGAGCCGACTGCATTGTTCTTCTGCGTCGATGCTCAATGGAAAGGAGAACGACAATGTGCATGATTAGCGAGACACCAGAAATCCACTTCCACCAGACAACGACCGTGACGCCCGAGCAGTACATTTCAGGGCTCACCGACTTCGGTCCTGGCCGCTCAAAGATCTTTAACAACAGTGCTGATGATTATTTGAAGGTGCATCACCTCGGTCAGACGGATGCGGACGTAACAGAAGGGTCGGGGGGCATTTGGGAACGCCTGCATTATGAATGGTCGGATCCCAATAACGTCGTGCTGACAACGACCGATTCCAACATATGGGGAGGCGCGTCCGGCCACACCTATACATTCACTCGTCATTCCAATGGCACCACCGATATCGACCTGACCGTCGTCCGGGAGGGCAAGAACTTCAAGGGACGGTTGCTTGGTCTTGTGCTCAGGACCATCGGCAGGAACGTTCTCAGAAAGGCGTTCGAAAACTCGGTTAAAGCGATCGAGGCCCGGAACAGCGTAATGCGAGAGAAAGTTGCAGCCTGAGATCGAACCACGTGCTGACGAATGATGCAGAGCTCGGAGGCGCAGAAATTTATACAGGAAGGGGCATATGACAATTGTCGAAAACACTCGCTGGATTCTAAGAAAGCTGTCGTTCACAACCAAGCTTGTTGGACTTAAATATCTCGCCACAATCGCGGTCATCAGTTTTAGTTTGGATCTGGTTGGCTGCGGCCAAGGACATGCCGCCATCAAATTGCCGGATACCGAGGTGGTCGTTGCGCGTCCGTTAGAGCAAGACGTGCCTGTGCAGAGCGAGTGGGTGGCGACGCTCGATGGCTATGTCAATGCCGAGATTCGGCCGCAGGTCTCGGGATACATCATCAGCCAAGACTACAAAGAAGGTGCGGTCGTCCGGAAAGGCCAAGTTCTCTTCGAGATCGACCCGAGACCTTTTCAGGCCAGTCTCGACCGTGCCAAGGGAGAACTGGGTCAAGCAGAGGCAAAACTGGGCAAGAGTACGCTCGACGTAAATCGCGATACTCCGCTCGTAGCCCAGAAGGCTGTCCCCAAGGAGCAGTTAGATACCGAGATCCAGGCCAAACTCGCTGCCGAAGCCGAGGTCGAATCGGCCAAGGCCGCGGTCGAACGCGCAGAACTTGATCTCGGATGGACTAAGGTCACCTCGCTCGTCGACGGTGTCGCGGGAATCGCCGAAGTTCAAATGGGAAATCTTGTGGGACCATCCTCCCACCTGACATCTGTTTCGCAGGTCGATCCCATCAAGGTGTATTTCCCGGTCAGTGAACAAGAGTATCTGCGGGCGAAGAACCTCAGCTCCACTGGCCAGCCGTTGGATTTGTTTGATAGCTCACCCGAGCTGATTCTGGCTGACGGCACGGTATATCCGCGCAAGGGCAAGATTCTGTGGACGGATCGGCAAGTGGATACCACCACTGGCACTATGCGTCTGGTCGCAGCCTTCCCCAACCCCGGAAACGTGTTGCGTCCGGGTCTGTACGGGCGAGTGCGCATTCAGACCAGTTTTAAGAAGAATGCCCTGTTGGTACCGCAGACCGCGGTGAAGGAAATTCAGGGAGGGTATCAGGTTGCCCTCGTGGGAGCCGACAACAAAACCACCATTCGCCCCGTCAAGGCGGGCGCGAAGACAGACACGATGTGGGTGATCGACGAGGGCTTGACGTCCGATGACCGGGTCGTCGTGGAAGGGGTGGCGAAAGTAAAGGACGGAACGCATGTCGTTCCCAAGTCAACAACAATTCAGGCGGAGGTTCGATAAGCCATGTCCCGCTTTTTCATTAACCGTCCGATCGTTGCGATCGTCGTTTCAATCCTGATGGTGATTGTGGGTGCGATCACCATCACCAGTCTTCCGGTCGCGCAGTTTCCTAACATTGCTCCACCCGAAATACGGGTACAGGCCACATATCCAGGAGCCGATGCCGACACGATGGAGAAGGCCGTGGCCACGCCCATCGAACAGCAGATTAACGGCGTCGACAACATGGACTATATGTACTCGCTGAGCTCGACAAACAACTCGAGTACAGTCCTCTACGCAAACTTTGATCTCAAAACTGATCCCAATACGGATCTGCTTCTGACGCAATCACGCCAGCAGTTGGCGAATGGTCAACTTCCCCCTGAAGTCAACCAGGTTGGCATCGACGTGAAGAAATCCTTGACCTCGCCGATGGTGCTGATCTCTTTGTTTTCGCCAAAGGGAACGCACGATGCGAAGTGGCTGTCGAATTATGGCTACATCAATTTGAAAGAGCCACTTGCGCGCTCTTACGGCGTAGGTCAGGCCCAGATATTCGGCATAGGCGAGTACGCCATGCGCATTTGGGTGAAGCCCGACCGGCTCGCGAAGCTGGGGGTCACCGTCAACGAGGTCGTGAATGCCGTGCAATCGCAGAACACAGTGAATCCAGCCGGCCAGGTTGGAGGTGAACCTACCGCAGCAGGTCAACCCTCCACTTATGCGGTGCGCGCCCAAGGCCGCCTGGAGACGGCGGAAGAGTTTGGCGACATTGTTATTCGCGAAGGGACTGACGGCGGCGTAGTGCGCGTAAAGGACGTCGCCAGTGTCGAGTTGGGGTCAAAAGATTACAACTGGCTGAGCCGCCTTAATGGCAAGCCTGCCGCTCTTCTTGCGGTGTATCAACTGCCCGGCTCCAACGCCGTGGAAGCGGTGAATGGCGTGCGGAAGCTCATGGCAAAAATGAAAGAGAGTTTCCCGGCGGACGTTGATTACGCTGTCACCCTGGACACAACCGATGCCGTAAGAGCGGGCATAAAGGAGATCGTCCTTACCCTGGTGATCGCCTTCGTGCTGGTCATCCTTGTTGTCTACCTCTTCCTCCAGGATTGGCGTGCGACGTTCATTCCAATGTTAGCAGTGCCGGTCTCGCTCATTGCTACGTTCGCCGTGTTCCCGCTATTCGGTTTTTCAGTCAACACGCTTTCCCTGTTCGGCCTGGTGTTGGCGATTGGCCTGGTAGTCGACGATGCCATCGTTGTGGTCGAAGGTATACAACGCCATATTGAAGAGGGTTTGTCTCCCAAAGATGCGGCTCGCAAAGCAATGGATGAGTTGACCGGGCCCGTCGTGGGAATCGCGCTGGTCCTCTCGGCGGTATTCGTGCCAACCGTCTTTATTCCCGGCATTACAGGCCGCCTCTACCAGCAGTTTGCCTTGACCATCGCGATCTCGGTGATCATTTCAGCCTTGAATGCTTTGACGTTAAGCCCGGCGCTCGGAGGATTGTTGCTCCGACAGAAGAAAGAAACGCATGGACCACTTGCAAGGTTCTTCGGCTGGTTCAATCGTGTCTTTACACGCGGCAGCAACTTCTACGTTCGCATGTCAGGCGGCGTCATCCGAAAAAGTGTTCTAGCCGTCGTGGCAATCGCAGGTTTTGCGGTTGCCGGTATCTTCTTTGCGAAGGTGCTGCCGTCAAGTTTTCTGCCGGACGAGGACCAGGGCTACATGTATATCAACATGCAACTGCCCGAAGCGTCTTCGATTCAGAGCACCTCCGAAGCGGCCCGTGCAGTCGAAGACGTCCTGAAATCGACGCCTGGTGTGAAGTACACCAGCACCTCTATTGGATTCAGTCTGCTTAGTCTGACCCGCACCAGCTACAACGCATTCTTCTTCGTAACACTGAATCCGTGGGAGAACCGGAAGACCATCGATGAACAATACCAGGTGATCAAGGCAAAGTTGAACTTGAAGCTGCTGACTCTTCCCCAAGGGACTGTCTTCGCCTTCTCTCCACCGGCGATCGCGGGGGTCGGCACCTCGGGCGGATTCCAGTTTGTGCTGGAAGACCGAGCGGGGAAAGACCCTGAATTCCTGGTAAACAACCTGAGCAGATTCCTGGCAGCGGCGCGCAAACGACCTGAAATTGGCAGCATTAACACCACCTACATACCAAGCACGCCACAGAAATTCGTCTACGTGGATAAGGAGAAGGTGCTCAAGCAGGGAGTCAATCTCAAGGACGTCTACAGCACTCTCCAAGCCTTCATGGGCGGACAGTTCGTCAATTACTTCAATCAATATGGCCGCACTTGGCAGGTGTATGTAGCGGCCGATGCGCCGTATCGCGCCAATCTCGACAACGTGGGACAGTTTTACGTGCGAAACAACAGCGGCCAGATGGTACCGCTATCGGCTCTGACGCGATTCGAGTCGCGATATGGTCCGGAATTCAAGATGCGCTACAACGAGTATTCGTCGGCGCAGATCATTGGCGGCGCCGCGCCGGGCTACAGCTCCGACCAGGCGACTGCCGCCCTGGAAGAAGTCTTCCATCAAACCATGCCACCCGAGATGGGCTTCGACTACATGGGCATCTCGCGGCAAGAGCAGAAGGCGCGTGAGGGCGTGCCGTCGTGGGCCGTCTTTGGAGTGTCGTTCGTGTTCGTCTTCCTCGTCCTTGCCGCACTTTATGAAAGCTGGTCCCTGCCATTCAGCGTTCTGCTGAGCACGCCTGTCGCAGTGTTTGGCGCCTTCGGCCTGTTATGGCTTCGCCGTACCGTACTCGGCATGATCTACCCAGCTTTCCTGGTGCAGATTGAAAACGATGTGTACTCCCAGATCGGACTCGTGATGTTGATCGGCCTGGCCGCCAAGAACGCCATCCTGATCGTGGAATTCGCCAAAAGCGAGTACGAACAAGGCAAACCACTCATCGATGCCGCATTGGAAGGGGCCAAGCTGAGGTTGCGGCCAATCCTGATGACCTCTTTCGCATTCATTCTTGGTTGTGTCCCCTTGTTCATCGCCAGCGGCGCAGGTTCGGTCGGCAGGCAAATCATGGGTACCACTGTCATTGGGGGAATGGTTGCCGCAACAGGTATCGCCATCTTCATCATCCCCGCGCTGTATGTGCTCGTGGAGCGGTTGGCGAGCATGCGAACACAAGGGGCGCCGGCAATCGCAGATGTTCCGGCGCTTCAGCGGCCGATCCATCAGCCGCGCCCAATGGAGGCAGACTGATATGAAAAACCTAATCACACTCTTCGTTCTGATCATTTTCACTACTGGTTGCGCCGTCGGTCCCAACTACCGGAGACCGAAAGTCGATGTCCCGCCTGCGTACCGCGGAGCTCCATCGCTCGAATCAGAAACACCGCAGCAGGCTTCCGAACAGTCAACATCCGGTGGCAACACTACGCCGGGCGGACAGGCTGACGACAGGACACCAGAGGCGGCGTCCGTGCCTTCGGAGGAGTCTTTCGGTGACCAGAAATGGTGGGAGGTCTTTCAGGATCCTGAGTTGCAGCGATTGATCCGCACCGCGCTGCAGAATAACTACGACGTTCGCATCGCGGCCAGCCGGGTCCTCGAAGCGCAAGCACAGTTAGGGATCACGCGGGCGGATCAACTGCCGACAATCGGTGCAGGCGCTGCTGCCGTCAACGAGCGCATCCCAAAACAAAAACCTGTTAACCAGGAGTTCGAAACAAGTGCGACTTCTGTCGGCGCCTCCCTGGTCTGGGAGCTGGACTTTTGGGGCAAGTACCGTCGGGCAACGGAAGCAGCACGTGCAAACCTGCTGGCAACAGAGTGGGGCCACAAGGCAGTGATCAACACGTTGGTGAGCAATGTAGCCGCGTCATATTTTCAGCTTCGCGCACTGGATCTTCAGCTTGACATTTCGAGACGTACACTCGTTTCACGCCAGGAATCACTCCAACTGACTCGCACACTATCCGACGGAGGAGCCGGTACCCTACTCGACGTACGCCAGGCGGAACAACTGGTTTCCGTCGCCGCTGAAACCATCCCGAATCTGGAGAGGCAAATCCAGCAGGAAGAAAATTTCATCAGCACGCAGTTGGGTAACAATCCGGGCCCCATTGCACGTGGAATGAAGCTGACCGAACAGCCGCATCTTCCCGAGGTTCCCGCGGGAATACCATCCCGCCTGCTCGAGCGACGGCCAGATATTCGGGCGACCGAAGCTGAGTTGATGGCGGCGAACGCTCAAATCGGGGTAGCGAAAGCCGCTTACTTTCCCCAAATCACCTTGACCGCGAACAGCGGATTCCAAAGCTCTGCCCTCACAAGTCTGTTCACTGGCCCTGCCGGATTGTGGAGCTTCGGCGGATCGCTGGCGCAGCCCATTTTTGCTGGCGGCAGAATCAAGTCCGGTGTGCGGTTGAGCGAGGCTCGCAAGCAAGAGCTGGTGCTGACTTATCAGCAGACAATTCAGCAGGCCTTTCGTGGTGTTTCGGATTCGCTGGTTGGATATCAGAAGAATCGTGAGTTCCGGGAGCATCAGGAGCAGTTGGTGATTGCAGCACAGGATGCGGCACGGCTTTCCGAGTTGCGGTATCGCGGCGGCGCCACCAGCTACCTTGAGGTGCTGACCAACGAAACCAATGCCTTCAACGCAGAGCTGGGCTTAGCTCAGGCGCAATTGAATGAACTTGTGAGCTTAGTTGACATTTATAGAAACCTCGGTGGAGGCTGGGAGGCGTGAAATGGAATTCGCATACCACAACTGCCTGAGGCACGCCGAAATGGCATGTCCTTGCCGCCATCGAATACAATGGCTCCATCTTTTCTCGCGTTGATCCGGTCCTGATGTAGGAAACGTTCGCATTAGGAGTTTTCTATGCCATCCCATAGAGCAAACATTCTGGTTGCGTTTTACTCGCGTGACGGTTCCGTAGAAGCGCTGGCTAAAGCGGTTGGCGAAGGAGCCCGCGATGCCGGAGCAGAAGTCCGGCTTCGCCGCGTGCCCGATCTCGTCGCATCAGATGTAATGGCGAAGGTCCCCGGCTGGGAAGAACGGAGCAAGCGAATGCTGGCTGAGTACGGAGCGCCAACGCTCGCCGACGTGGAGTGGGCCGACGGGATCATATTCGGCACTCCGACGCGTTTTGGAAATACGTCTGCGGAGTTGAAGGCGTTCATCGACAGTTTGGGTAGTCTGTGGTTTCAAGGCAAGCTGAACGGAAAAGCGGCTGGCGCCTTCACTTCCACTGCGGGACTGCACGGTGGAAACGAGACGACGGTGGTGTCGCTGTTCATCCCCATGGCGCACCTGGGATTCATCATCGTGCCGACTGGCTACACTCACGAAAAGGTCGTTCAGGGACACGGGACTCCATACGGGGCGTCCTCGACTTCCGGGCAGACCGGCGCCAAACCCACCGCAGACGAGCTTGTGGTCGCGAAACATCAGGGTGCACGCGTCACGCAAGTAGCCGCGGCGCTGAAGGCGGCACGATAGAGCTTTTGTACTTCTTTGTTGTCAGCAGGGTGGTTTAGAAGCCATCTATATCCCTCAAGGAACGTGTGTTCCTTCCATGGCTGAAATGCCAGGGGACGAGCAAGCGACTAGCTCATTCCGGAACTTGTCCACTTGAATTTCAAATGAGAATCTCCTTTGTTCAACCCAGGCAGGAATTGCGGCCATACATCGAGACCTTCTGGGTATTCGAAAGTCCCAACGGAATACCCCTGAGTGGCCGGAGTCTGGCCGTTCCGAACGGTTGCGCCAAGCTCATTATTCCTTACGAGAACTCGCTAATCGGAATAAGCGAGGACCGCGAGGGAGTGAGCCACGAACACGGCTTCTATTTCGTCGGGAACCGGATCAAATCGACACTCATCCACTCCACCGCGCGAAAAACCGGATTCATCGGCATTGAGTTTGCTCCTCAATCGGGCTTCTCGTTGTTTGGAATACCAATGCATGAAACTGTGGACGAGAAGATCTTTGACTCGGAGGCGCTTTTCGGCCGATGGGGCAGAGAGACCAGGGAAGTTCTTGGCAACCTCGATGGGGTGGACCGGAAAGTTAGTTTTATTCAGGATGAGTTAGTCAGGCTTTCGGGCAGGAATCGGCGAAGCAACGACGTAGTCGACTTCTGTGTCAGGACTCTGAAGCTGGCCCACGGTCGAATCCCCATAAAAGAATTGGAACGAACGACCGGATACACGCGACGGTATCTTGATATCTTGTTCAAGCAGCATGTCGGTCTTTCGCCCAAAGTACTGGCGGGAATCTTCCGATTTCAAATCTTCTACCGAAAGTGGGCGCAGGGACTGTCATATAAATTTCTCAAGGAACGCCTTTACGACTACTACTATGACCAGGCGCACTTCTCAAAGGAATTCAAGAGAATGACCGGCCATTCTCCTCGTGAATTCATGAAGGATGTCCCCAGCGAGTTCGGGCGCCGCCTCGCCCTCAAATAGCATTTCCCATTCTTACAATCCAAACTTTTGGTGTTCTGCCACCATTTTTTGTGTGGAAAGAATTCGCAGAATTCCGGAGGTCAATGTGTACGACGCGATTGTGATTGGAGCCCGGTGTGCGGGTGCCGTGACGGCAATGCTGCTGGCCCGCCGCGGTCACCGGGTGTTGCTTCTCGACCGAGGTGATTTTCCCAGTGACGTGCCCCAGGGGCACTTCATACACCGGCATGGCCCAAAGCGGCTCGCAGACTGGGGTCTGTTGGAGAAAATCGTTGGTACGAACTGCCCACCGCTGACCACGCATCTCACCGACTTCGGAGATTTCCCGCTGATTGGTAGAGACATTCGGATGGGGAACGTGGCGTGGGGCTATGCACCGCGACGCCGGCAGCTCGATCAGGTGCTCGTCGAAGCGGCGGTTGAAGCCGGAGCAGAATTCCGCTCGAACTTCCTGGTCGAGAACTGTCTCTGGGATGTTGATCGGGTCAAAGGAATTCGCGGCCGCGATCGCCATCAAAACATCAACTGCACAGAAGAAGCGCTGATCACCATTGGCGCCGATGGCAGGAATTCGACTCTCGCCCGCGCTGTTGGCGCGCCCTCCTACGACGAAACTCCTCCGTTAACTTGCTGGTATTTCTCTTATTGGAGCGGGGTGCCTACGGAGGGATTTGAATGGTACTTGCGCACGAACCGGGTGATCTTCGGGTTTCGGACCAACGACGATTTGTTCGCCATCTTCATCGGGTGGCCTGTCAGCGAATTTAGTTCAATAAAAACCAATGTCGAATATCAGTTCATGCGCGTTGTAGACCTGATCCCCGGATTTGCGGAGCGAGTGCGCTCCGGACGGCGTGAAGAGCGGTTCTATGGCGCCGCCGACCTGCCCAACTTTTTGCGCCGTCCATTCGGACCAGGTTGGGCACTCGTAGGCGATGCCGGCTGCCACAAGGATCCCATGATGGCGCACGGGATTTGCGATGCCTTCCGAGACGCCGATTACTTAAGCGCAGCGATTCACGAAGGCTTGGCTGGACAGCGCCCTTTGGATCAAGCTCTGATCGGATATGAGCGTCGACGAAACGAAGCTACGCTGGCCGAATATCGCGACAATATCGCCGCCGCCAGCTTCAGACCCGTATCGCCTGAACTCCTGGAAATCCGCCTGGCGCTGCGTGGAAATGAAGAGGATACAAACCGCTTCATTCGAATGCTGGAGGGGTGGATCTCGCATGAGGAATTCTTCAATGCCGAGAACCTGCAGCGGATTATGGCCAAAGCGGGGTGCCGGGTCCCATCCGCATAGCCGGCTGCGGACCGTTGCAAAGCCGGCTCGGGCTTCCATCTATCCGCGGCAACAACTTTCCACTATTGCACGGGCTCCATCGTCGAGATTCCCGACGTTGAACCCGTCCGTGGCAGTTCAGCCGAATCGAGGCTAAAATATTGCGAGCGACGTGGGGCGATTACGGAAAAAGACCAAGGAGCCTCCACTCCGTGGCTTCCCCCATTGGGCGTCATTGACTCGCGTTATGTCTGATGTAATCCAGACTGAGCATCGCAAGCAAGCCGAGGAGGAGTTTCGTCGACTTCGCGACGTACTCCCCCAATACATGTGCGTCTACGACGCGGACGCAACTCCGCTTTATGCGAACGATAACCTGCTCGATTTCTTTGGCTTTACGTTGGGTGGAGATAGGCCTGAGCTGAAGCAATGCGCCAATCGATAGCGATTAGCGGTCCACGAACCTCACCAATGTCTTAGCCACGCTTTCAAAAACAGCATTTTCACCGAGAGATTTGCTGACAATCATGGCACCTTCGAGAGACGCGAGAATGTGGAGTGCGTTGGCCTTTGCCTTTGTATCGCTCAACCCGGCCGCCGTTAACGCGGTTGTCAACCATTCAATGTTCTTCTTAAAAAAAATCCTCGTATTCCCACCGACACTGGTGGGAAGACTACCGATTTCTGCTCCCAGCACGGCGCAGAGACATAGTTTCCCATCCTTTATCAATGCTCGCTGGAACATCGATATATAGTGCTTGATCGCCATCCTGGCGGCTCCGCCGAAATCGGTAGGTTCTCCCAAACTCTGAAGGAATCTCGCGGTGTAGCGTTCGGTGACAGCCTCGCCAAGATCCGCCTTCCCCGGAAAATGATAGTGCACACTGGCGGCCTTGATACCGACCGCATTGGCAACGTCGCGTGTGCTGAAGCCATTGAAGCCGAGGCGGCGAATCATGGCTTCAGAAACATCGAGAATCTCTTCTCGCTTGTTGGTGTCGTTCATGGGTGTGTGGCGCTCCGTCCCTAACTAACGTTAGATAGCACTTTACAAGGAAAAGAGCAAGTGTCAAACTTGGCCTACCTAATGCTAGTTAGGTATTCTAGCCCGAAAAGAGGGGTTCCCATGGCGCAAACGCGAGTATTGATGGTGCTGACATCCCACGACACGATGGGAGTGAGCGGCAAGAGGACTGGCAACTGGTTCGATGAAGTTGCGACGCCGTTTTACAAATTCAAAGAGGCTGGGTTCGACGTGACGCTGGCCAGTCCCAGTGGTGGCGCAGCTCCAATCGATCCCTTCAGCTATGACGATCCATTCATGACTGACAACACTCAGAAGTTTCTCGCTGACGAGGGGGCGCAACGGATGCTGGCAAATACCCTTAAGTTTAGCGAAATAGACACGAATGGATATGACGGCGTGTTCTTCCCCGGAGGGTATGGGCAACTGTGGGATCTGGCCAGCAATTCAAAAGTCATCAGATCGATTGAAAGCTGGATTGAGAGTAAGACTCCCGTTGCCATGGTCTGCCATGCGCCGGCGATTCTGCGAGACGCCAAGAAGGGCAATGGCGAGCAACTGGTGAAAGGGATGAAGGTCACGGGCTTCACCGACGCTGAGGACGATGAACTCGATTTGTCGCGCCACCTCCTCTTTTCTCTTGAGCGTGCATTGGTCATAAACGGAGCAAACTTCACGCGTTCGAATCGGAATTGGTTCCCAAACGTGGTTCAGGATGGCGCGCTCTTAACAGGCCAGAATCCGGCGTCAGCGGCACCACTGGCAGACGCGCTCATTGGCAGACTGAGGGATCTCAAGTAGTAATGTACGCCAAACGGGAGTTTGCATCCCTTCTCAGAGGTGAAGCCGAAGGTGTTGATCCACAGCCTGCTGAGCAAAGGGTACGCATGAGGAGCCGGGCTTCTACTGCCGAATCATTTGGAGGGTCATCTGGAGCATCTCAAGAAAACCGTATCGGATTCTGGATTCCGCCTGGCTATGCGCAGAGACCTGGCGGGCGCCAGGGACGTTCAACAGGCATTCTTCCCGTCCGAGAGCCTGTCCATTCCCTGCATGTCGTGCCAGACTTTTTACCAGCCAGCTCACGAGATCGGCGGGGACTATTACGATTTTTTCTCTTTGCCGGACGGACGATGGGGCATCGCAGTTGGGGATGTATCCGGGAAAGGAATCAGTGCAGCCTTGATCATGGCCAGTCTCCAAGCGTCTGTCAGGGCGCAAGCGTTACATCCGCATTTGCACCTTTCGACCCTCATCGGGAATGTCAATCGGCTGGTTTATGAATCCTCTCCGATACACTTGTTCGCATCACTTTTCTATTCGGAATACGAGCCAGCTACTCGGATGTTGAGATTCGTGAACGCCGGCCACAATCCTCCGATCGTTGTCCGTCCCCGGAACGGGTCATGCGAAGTGTTCTACCTGAACTCCACCGGCATGCCCGTGGGAATTTCAGCAGATTCGCAATTCGCCTCCGGAACTTTTCAGTTCGAGATTGATGATCTCTTGATTGCTTACACAGACGGAGTCACGGAAACGGAGAACGATCAGGGCGAAGCGTGGGGAGAGCAAAGGCTCGAAAATCTACTGCGCTCTTGCAGCCGCGAGACGCCAGAGCAAATCATCAAAGGCATTCTGGATCAAGTGTCAATGTTCGCGAATGGCCAGCCACAACGGGACGACATGACGCTAGTAGTTATGGCCGTGCAGGGGGGCTGTGACGATTAAGGCTGTGTTAGTTAAGAGTTCTGACGAGATGTGCCCTGGTTCAGGATTGTCAGCCATCCAGAGATTGACCCTAAACGGACTATGGGAACTCAGCGGGGGTAAGGACCGGCGTCTCCAAGCACGACTGCACGCACAGAGAGTAGTAAAAGGATGGCGGTCCGGCCGGCACCGCCGTGCTCCTCAAAAAGCTTGCGAGAACCGGGCTTCGAGGAATTCTCCGAGCTTCGCTGTTGCCCTGAACTGCGGAATCGGTTCCAGTTCCTTGCATGCCGAGGTGAAGGCGTTGGATAGACTCCAGATCGTTCGCGATCGGAATTCCTCATACTTCGGATCGAAGTACAGGTCATGCACCGTGCGCGCAAGGTGTTTGGGAGCTTCAAGCTTCCCTTCCACGAACGCCTCGTAGATGACCACCTTGGCCGTGACGTCCGTCAATTCGCTTCTTTGCCACACGTCCACCTGCTTCCGCATCGGTTCGAAATTCCGCTGCATTCGGTCGACGCCGACCGAGATGCAGTCGATCAGGGAGAACGACTTCGAGTGTTTGGCGAGCACGGGGTAAAATCCCCGCTAAACGCCATGTTCGAGCACACGAATACTCGATAACCACAGGTCATCGCCAGCCGCATGCTTTTATCGTGCGAGTTTTTCACTCCAATCGAGAAGCGACAGCCATTCATTTCGGTTGCGAGATCGAGCACGCCGAACATCTTCATGCCATCGGGCGAGACGGCATATTCATCGTGGACGACTCCAATGTGGCGAAATCCGAGGGTCTCGATTAACGCCTGCACGATCTCGTAGTGCGGGATCGGACGGTGCGTTTCGGTTGCTGGCGGTGTAGGCACCAGCGCCAGTTGTTCGCGGCCAATCGTCCGGCCGCTATAGCCAACGAGCGTACTTGTTTCTGACATACTGCTGTTTCCTCCTTTTTGGGTGAAATGACTGCAAAATCTCAGAAGTCGAAGCCAGACCATGGTGCGCGCGAGCAACACACGGGCGGACGTGAGTAAACTCACGAGGCCCTAAGAGGAGTCCTTCCAGAGTCAGAGCACCGCCATTCTAGCCGGCAACCCTATTGAAGGGCATGAACAGTATTCCGCTCAATGAACTCCACCAACCGATCTGGGCGGAACAGGACTCGGCTACCGACCTTTACGTAGTCGATACGGCGATGGAGGACGTGATCGCGCAGCGTCTTGGCTTTGTCGCCCAGATCGGTGTGGATAATATACTCGGACATTGTGTATACTATCCGAGACTATTATCCAATACGTTGTGGCCAGTCCATCCACCACTCTCGCCGCTGCCCGCTGTGCCTTTGAAAGGCACCACGGCATGCTTCGCACCAGTGAGGCGCTCCGACTGGGAATCCATCCCCGCACGCTGTACGCGCTGCGGGACTCAGGAGAACTTGTGTCAGTTGCCCGAGGACTGTATCGGCTGGCGAGCGCTCCCACTCTCGCCCACCCCGACTGGATCGTTGTAGCTCTCCGCGTGCCACGTTCAGTGATCTGCCTTATCTCTGCGCTAGCGCACTACGAGCTGACCACCCAGGTGCCGCACCACATCGACATCGCTCTCCCAAGCCACAGCCATGTGCCTAAAGTGGACGGACAGCCCCTGCGAGTATTCTGGTACCCGGAGCGAGCCTACAATGCTGGAATCGACACGATTACTCTGGACCGAGTTCAAATCCGCATCTATTCCCCGGAGAAGACAATCGTGGATTGCTTCAAATACCGCAACAAGATCGGTCTGGACGTTGCTGTCGAGGCACTGCGCAACTACAGACAGAAAGTTCGCAAGCTGCCGGTCAAGAAGCTTCTCGAATACGCTCGCGTCGGCAGAGTCGAAAACGTGATGCGACCGTATCTGGAGGCTGTGCTTTGAGCAAGCGTGACCTCGCTGCCTCGGTACGGCAGCGCCTCCTAAACCGAGCTCACGCGCAAAAACAGCCCTTTCAAGAATTGCTCCAGTACTATGCAATGGAGCGATTCTTGTACCGTCTAGCGCAGTCCCGGCATGCCGACAAGTTCATTCTGAAGGGAGCTCTCTTGCTCGCCGCCTGGCAAGCGCCGCTCTCACGTTCAACGATGGACATTGACCTGCTCGGCAAGACCAGCAACAAACTCGAACCCATCGCCTCCATCGTGTAAATTGAACTGCATTTGGAGAAATACCACCCGGATGTTCTCAGCACACTGCGAATGTTGGTCAGCGACACGGCATCGCAGGAGAGCCTCGTGATGGCGAGTTGATACCCAAAGCCTAAGAAGACTTTGAAGATCACGGCGCGATTTTGTGGGGCACATAAATCTATTGGCAATCCTCTAGCTTTGAAGCGCTCTCTCTATGCGCTCTCGGCATCCGGGGGAGTCACAATCCGCTGAACTACGGCCGCAAATTCCTCCTCGATCTCTTCGGCCTTCGTCGTACGGTAGCCAAGCTCTTGCGCGAAAGCCTCAAGTTCTAGCCGCCACCCGGCAGGAAGCGTTGTACTCGGAGGAAAGGCTTGGGTGGCGCGTTGCGCAAAAACGCGCTCCGCGGCCTCCCGCGCGCGGCCATAGTCGAGTTGGCCGAGCATATCAAGCAATAGAATGTCGAGCACGTCGCGGGCGCGATCCTCGCACTGGGGACCAGTACAGGCGTGGAGCTTTTGCGCGACCTGTTCGGAAATGCTGATACAACGCACGTGTGCGGTTAGCGGCAATCCCATCTCGGCAATGCCCGGAATAGTAGGAGCTACCAAGTCCACTTCGCGTGCTTCTCCTGGACCTAGATCGATCTCGACCGTCTGCCAGGAGCGGGTCTTATATTGCACTGCAACTTCGACGCGCACCGTGTCCGCCATCTCCATCTGGTGAATTTCTGGCTTCAGGCGGAAGGTAAAGGCATCGAATCCCAGCTTCAACACCTCTTCGAGTTTGCGGATTCGTTCAGCCCGATTTCCGCCAAGGCCGAGATCGAAGTCCTTGGTCGTCCGGGCGGCGCGGGCGAAACGCAGTTCCATCGCGACACCCCCTTTGAGGAAGTAGGTGTCGATCACGCCGCGTTCCACTGCTTGTTCGAGCACGCCGCAGAGGGCAAGAAACGAGACCCATCGCCGCAAGCGCTCCTGGTCGAGACCCTGCTCGCGTGCTACACGGGCGAGAATCTTTTCAAGACGCTGCGCCGGCTGTGCGCTCACGCCGACGCCTGTGCTTCACGGCGATCGTGTTCGTAGCGGCCAAGCTG